>Ga0116181_1000108_pt1 | contig 69236 bp, 68 predicted proteins | sample AD_UKC075_MetaG_FD_89752 | JGI IMG/M metagenome (GOLD analysis project Ga0116181, IMG submission 89752) | Active sludge microbial communities of municipal wastewater-treating anaerobic digesters from USA - AD_UKC075_MetaG | ecosystem: Engineered > Bioreactor > Anaerobic > Digestate | place: USA... | reverse complement strand
CCGGGGGTGAAAGGTGGCAGAAAGTGCGCTGAGTAAATCATGAGAGAAGGGCGAGAGGCAGCAAAAAGCGTGAACCGAATTTCGCTCTGCTTTTCGGCTCACCTGCAAAGTTTTTCCGAAAGTTATTCTGATTCGACATTCCGCCTGCTGAAGGAGGGTTTTCATACTCCCCATCCGCGTTCCGGCGCTGGGTTCCAGCAGATTGTGGCAGCAAACTATTCCATTAGGCGGTTTTCATGAATACCTGGGCCGACGAGGTCATCACCGGCGATTACGCCGGCCATCCCGGCCTGCTCTACCGACAGCGGCCACACAACTACGCCGAACTGCTCGCCGGGGTGGAGCGCTGGACGCCGCGGACGTTCCTGGTGCAGAGCGGGCGGCGGGTCAGATTCGGTGAGTTCTTCGCCGCGGTAGACACCGCCCGGAACCGATTGACGCCGCTGGGGATCCGCCCCGGTGACCGCGTGATGCTGCTGGCCTACAACAGCCCGGATTGGGTGGTGGCATTGTGGGCCATCTGGTCGGCTGGCGCCGTCCCGGTGTTGGGGAACCGGTGGTGGAGCGACAAGGAGGCCCAGCACTCCCTCGACGTGGTGCGGCCCCGCGTCGTCATCACCGACGCCCCCGGATTGGTCGCGGGCTTCACCGGCCCGGTTCTGGACATCTCCACCCTCGCGGACTGCTTCGGCGCCGACGCGAAGGGGCGACCCGAGGTTCCTGGCCCCGCTGACGAGGAGGCGCCGGCAGTGATCCTGTTCACCTCCGGCAGCACCGGCATGCCCAAGGCCGTCGAACTGCCGTTCCGGGCGGTGGTGGCCAACCAGCAGAATGTGCTGGCCCGCTCCCGGCAACTACCGCCCCTGATTCCTGCGGATGGTCCGCAACCGGTGACCCTGGTCTCCACCCCGCTGTTCCACATCGGCGCGTTCGCCACCCTGATCACCCAGACCCTCACCGGCGGCAGGATCGTGTTAAACACCGGCCGGTTCGACCCCGCGCGGGTGCTCGCGCTCATCGAATCCGAACGGGTCGAGCGCTGGGGTGCGGTGCCGACGATGGCGGCCCGACTGCTCGAGCATCCCGCCTTCGATGACCACGATCTGTCCAGCCTGCGCTCCTTCCCACTCGGCGGCGCTCCCGTGCCACCGGTTCTCCTGGAACGCCTGGCCCGGCGGCTGCCCCAGTTGCGGGGCCGGGGGATGGTCAACATGTGGGGGATGACCGAAGGCGGCGGGTTCTTCACCGTGGCCACCGGAGCCGACCTGACGCTCCACCCCAAGACGGTGGGCCGGCCGCTGCCGACCGTCGAGATCCGGATCACCGACCCCGATGATCGCGGGATCGGCGAAGTCCTCGCGCGCAGCCCGACCGTCATGCTGGGCTACGTCGGGATCGAGGACGACTCGATCGACGCCGAGGGCTGGCTGCACACCGGCGACCTGGGCCATGTGGACGCCGACGGATACGTGTTCATCGACGGGCGCAGCAAGGACATGGTGATCCGGGGCGGGGAGAACATCGCCTGCCCGCACGTGGAGGCCGCACTGATGCGTCATCCCGACGTGGTGGAGGCGGCCGCGCTGGGCCTGCCGCACCCCGAACTGGGCGAGGAACTGGCGGCGGTGGTGGTGCACCGGCCGGGTGGCCCGATCCCGAGTGAGGCTGACCTGTCCCGGCATATGGCGGGCGAGGTCGCCTACTTCGCCATCCCGACCCGCTGGATCATCCGCGAACAGCCGCTACCCACCATCGGAACCGAGAAGCTTGACAAGCGAAGTCTGGCAGGGGAATTCGAGTAGCTCGCTACATCAGCCACCAGGCGTCAGCCGCCGACCCGTTCGCGGTGGTGCGTCTCGTACATCCGAACCGCCACCACGGCCGCCGAGACGGCGGTGATCGCCGCTGCCACCCACACCGCCGCACGCAGTCCCCACAGGTCTGCGGCCACCCCGCCGACAACCGCCCCGACCGCATAGCCGCCGTCCCGCCACAGTCGGTACACCCCGACCGCGCGGGCCCGCCAAAGCGGTTGGGCGACGTCGCCGATCACCGCCAGCAGGGTCGGATACACCATCGCCGTCCCGGCCCCCAGCAGGGCGGCGCCGGCCAGCCATCCCGCAAAACCTTCGGCGGTGGCGATCCAGACCAGGGCAGCGGCCTGGGTCAGCATCCCGCCGGTGATCAGATTCTTGCGGCCCCATCGGTCCGAGAGGGCGCCAGTCACAATCTGCGCCGCACCCCAGACCGCCGGGTAGACGGCCACCAGCAGGCCGACCCGATCAACCGGCAGTCCCGCGGAGGCGAACAGCAACGGGAACAGTCCCCAGGACAGCCCGAAGTTGAGGTTGTTCACCAGTCCGGCCTGACTCGCCGCGGACAGCGCGGGTTCGGTGATGCTGGTGCGCAGGAAGATCTCCCGATTCGACGGCATCGGGGTCGTGACCGGCGAATCGCGGGCCTCCAGGCGGGCGTAGTCGCGGGTCTCGCGCACCAGCACCACGGACAGTCCCAGTCCGATCAACGCGTAACTCAGACCGAGCAGAAACGGCGCCGGCCGCAGTCCGTGATGAGCGGCTAGGTAGCCCGCCAACCAGGCCGTGACGGCGACCGCCCCGTAGCCGGCGGCCTCGTTGAGACCCATCGCCAGACCACGCTGCCGCGGCCCCACCAGGTCGATCTTCATCACGACCGTCGTCGACCAGGTCAGACCCTGACTGGCACCCAGCAGGACATTGGCAGCGACCACCCAACCCCAGCTGGGCGCCCAGATCAGCAGCAGCGGAACCGGAATCGCCAGCAGCCAGCCCACCACGAGGACGGGCTTGCGGCCGAACCGGTCCGACCAGGTCCCCGCCAGGTAGTTGGTCCCGGCCTTGGTGAGCCCGAACGCCAGCACGTAGGTGAACAGGACGGTATAGCCGGTCAACCCGAAGGTCGACTCCGCCAGCAGTGGCAGCACCGTCTGTTCCTGGCCGACCATACCGCCGACCAGTGCGTTGACGGTGACCAGCAGGGTGAACTGGAACAGGTTGGCGCGCAACCCAAGCCGGGGCGCGGGGCGATCCTTGATCATTTTCTGCGAGGCTCACCTCCGGCGAGCGAACCCCGGGGCGCGTTCCGGCCGGATGCCCACCCCGACCACGTAGGCCGGGATGACGGCCAGCCCGGGCAGCCGTCGCAGCAGTGCGGTGAAGGCCCGGGGTGGCTCCGCCATGGCGCCACTCATGATCGACGCCACCAATCGACGGTGGATCAGCCGCTGCAATCCCTGGGTGAGAGCTGCCGGCGGCAACCTGCGGCGGCGCACCGACGCCAGGTCACGGTCGGTCACCCGGCCGCGGCGCAGCGGATCGGCCAGCAGGGTGGCCGCCCCCACCGCGTCCTGCACAGCGATGTTGATGCCGACCCCGCCGACCGGCGACATCGCGTGCGCGGCATCGCCGATGCACAACAGGCCGTCGGTGTGCCAGCGCTTGAGCCGGTTGAGCCGGACGTCGAGCAGTCTGACGTCATCCCAGGACTTCAGGTGCGAGGTGTCCGCCTCCGGGGCCAGGATGCCGACTTCAGCTTTGAAGGCCTCCAGGCCGCGTGCCCGCAGTCGGGCGTCGCTGCCCTTGGGAATCAGGTAACCGATCTGGAAGTAGCCCTCGCGGGGAATCATGATCATCAGCCGGCCCTGCCCGAACCGCGGGAACAGCGAGTACTCGGCGGCCATGTCGCGGGGCAACCGGAACCACCACACGTCGAAGGGAACCGGCCATTCCCGCACCGGCAGTCCGGAGACGTCCCGCACCACCGAACCGCGACCGTCGCACGCGATGGTGAGATCGGCCGTCAGTTCGCCGTCCCCTTCCGGCGCGGCGTAGCGCACCCCAGTCGTCCGGCCGCCCTCCCGCAGCAGTCCGGTGACCTCATGCTGCATCCGCAACGTGAACGTCGGCTCCTGGGAAGCCGCCTCGGCCAGCAGATTCAGCAGGTCCCACTGCGGGACCATCGCCACATAGGGATGCGGTTGGCGCAGCCTCCGGAAATCCACCAGGGTGATCTGGCGGCCCGCAGAGACGACATCGGCGTGCTCGACTTTGCTCTGCGGAAGCGCACTGAACCGCTCCCACAGTCCGAGATCGTCGAGCAACCGCAACGTACTGGGATGCACTGTGTCACCACGGAAGTCGCGCAGGAAGTCGGCATGCTTCTCCAGCAGGGTCACCGTCACCCCGGCCCGCGCCAGCAACAGTCCCAGCACCATGCCGGCGGGGCCGCCGCCGACGATCGCGCAGGTCGTCTTCTCGGGCGGCATCTTCTCAGGCGGCGTCATCAACCCTCCCTACACCTCGATTCGGGCACCGACGATGACGGTGCGCTCCAATGGCAGCCCGAAGTACCCCGGGGAGTCCCCGGCCATATGGGTGGTAGCGATGAAAAGCCTTTTGCGCCAGAGCGCCATCGTCGGCTTCGGACCGGCGACGACCTCGACCTTGGACAGGAAGTAGGACGCGTTGTCGATGTCGATCCGGCCCTCGGTCTCGGCCGGATCGACGAGTCGGAGCGCGGCGGGAACGTCGGGACGTTCCATGTAGCCGTACCGCGCGGACACGAAAAAGATGCCGTCGGAGGGGGAACCGAGGTGGTCGATCGTGATCCGCTCATCGTCGGGGACCCGGGGTACCGGCGGGGTGTCGATCGAGACGATGACGACATGCTGGTGCAGGACGGGGGTGTGGTCGACGTTGGTGCGCAACGACAACGGCGTGGTGGCACCGCCACGATTCAGGTAAACGGCCGTCCCCGGGATACGCGGCAGTGGCGGTGTCCTAGTGATGATGTCGCGGACGAACGGCAGCAGTGGACCCTCCACCTCGTCGCGGGCCTGCGTCACCACGTCGCGTCCGCGTTGCCAGGTGATCAGCACGGTGAACGCGGTCAACCCGATCAGCAACGGCAGCCAGGCCCCGTGCAACAGTTTGGTCAGGTTGGCGGCGAGGAACATCAAGTCCACCGTCAGCAGCGCTCCCCCGCCGATGATCACCAGCCACAGCGGTGCCCGCCAACGGGTTCGTGCGATGTACAGGAACAGCAGAGTGGTGATGGTGATCGTGCCGGTGACCGCCATGCCGTAGGCGTAGCCCAGCGCCGAAGAACTGCGGAACGCGAACACCAGGACCAGAACCGCGACCCACAGCATGCCGTTGATCCACGGGATGTAGATCTGGCCGAACGACGACTCCGAGGTGTGCGACACCCGCATCCGCGGCAGGTAACCGATCTGCGCGGCCTGCGAGGCCACCGAGTAGGCGCCGGTGATCACCGACTGGGAGGCGATCACCGTCGCAGCGGTGGACAGCACCACCATCGGTATCTGCGCCCAATCCGGCACCAGCAGGAAGAACGGTGCCTCAACCACGCTCCGGTCGACAAGGAGCAGGGCTCCCTGGCCGAAGTAGTTGAGCACCAGTGCCGGCAGCACCAGGCCGAGCCAACCCCAGGTGATGGCCGCCCGACCGAAGTGGCCCATGTCGGCGTAAAGCGCCTCGGCCCCGGTGACCGCCAGCACGACGGCGGCCAGAGCGAAGAAGGCGATGTGGAAGTGCCCGACCATGAACTCGAGGGCGTAGGTGGGCGACAGCGCCCAGAGGATCTCCGGATGGCCGGCGATGCCGCCCAGCCCGCAGGCCGCGATCACCAGGAACCAGATCACCATCACCGGTCCGAAGAATCTGCCGACCGCCGCCGTGCCGCGTTTCTGGACCAGGAACAGCCCACTGATGATCACCGCGGTGATCGGGACGACGAACTCGGCCAGAGCGGGATCGACGACCTTCAAACCCTCGACGGCGGAGAGCACCGAGATCGCCGGGGTGATCATGCTGTCACCGAAGAATAATGCGGCACCGAGGATTCCGAGCGTGGAGAGCACCGCGACGATTCGGGGATTCGACGCCCCGCCGATCCGGCGGACCAGGGTGATCAGCGCCATCACCCCACCCTCGCCGTCGTTGTCGGCGCGCATCACGAGCGTGACGTAGGTCAGCGTGACGATGGTCATCACCGACCAGAAGACCAGCGACACCACACCGTAGACATTGGCGTGGGTGATCGGAACGGGATGGGGGTCGCCGGGGTTGAACAGGGTCTGCAAGGTGTACAGCGGACTGGTGCCGATGTCCCCGAACACCACCCCGAGGGCGCCGACCACCAAGCCCGCGCGTATGCGTTGCGCGGGCGTGTGGGTCGTCACCGCCACATCTTTGGCCACAGGAGGCAGATGTTATCCGCGCGACGGGTCGGCGTCGGCGATCCGGCGAATTGCCCCGGCCGAGCTGCGGCGAAGCCCTAGATTCAGCGGAGGGGGACGGATAGGGAGGTGGCGTTGCGCAGGTTCCTCTCCGTACTCCATGTCGCGGCCGCCGCACTGGCGGTCGCGGTGGCGCCACCGGCTCACGCCGGGATGCAGATCGGTCATTACACGGCGATCATCGACGGCCGCTACGACTTCCACACCTGGATCTTCACCTTCAGTTCGTGCAATCCGCCGGAGGGAATCGAGGAGTGCGCGGACGTCTCGGCCAACCCGATGCCCATCGCCAAGGCCTACCAGTGGTACGGACGCGCCACCCAGGCCAACGGCACCTACACCCTGATCGTGGACGTGCCCGACGGACTTCGCTGCGGCAACGTCTACTACGGACCGGTCATCCCCACCCATGACGTGTACACCTGGGACGCGGTAACGCTGACCGGCCGACTCGACTCGACGTTCGACGTCGGCTGCGACAACGCCCCGGGTGGCACGTTCACGTATCCGTTCAGGTTGGTGCGGTTCTAGCAGGCCGCCGGGGAGGGTCCTTTGTCCATGGCCGCGATGCTGAAGGACCCTGTCGACGTGCCCGGGATGAATGTTGGGTTGCGCTAGCGAGAAACGCGGAACCGACGGGCGGTGTCTGATGCAGGATCCTGAAGGCGCCGACTCCGGCTGGGGCCGAGCAGCGTTCTGGCCTCCCGGCGCGCGTTGGCACGGCATCATCTGGTTCCTCGCCGTCTCCGGGGCCTACCTGATGACGATCGTGCTTTACCCGTTGTCCTCTGGGGTCGCGTTGGTGTGGGTGCCCAACGCCGTCCTCGTCACGGCGCTGCTCCGATATCGCCCGCGCGATTGGGTCTATGTATGTGCAGCCGGGCCGCCCGCCGAACTGGTCGGCGATCTGGCGTTCGGCTACACCGCGTCGACCTCTTTGCCCCTCGGCGCGGTCAACGCAGCCGAAGCGGTTCTCGTTGTGCTGGTCGCCGCTCGCATTGCCAGGGGGCGTCCCAACATCGGTCTGCTCTCGCTGCGGGGCACCCTCGGCCTCGTTGTCGCCGCAGTGACCGTACCCGCGTTGACCGGCATTCTCGGTGCTCTGATCGTCTCGGACTGGAAATTCGGGACCGACTATCTGACCCAGTGGCGGAACTGGTGGTTCGGTGACAGCACAGGGCTTTTGGTGGGCGTTCCTATCGGCCTGCTGCTGCGCGATGCCCGTTCTTCCGTGGCCCGTTGCCGATCACGCCGGCGCGCATTGGCCAGCGGCGGCGGGGCCGCCGGGTTGATCGCCATTGCCGCGGCCCTGGGCGCGAACGGAAACGCGTGGGGGGCACAGCAGACCGCGCTGGGGGCCGCGATCCTCCTGGCACTGGCATTCGGTGCCGTCGGGGCACCGATCGCCGCCGCGGCAACGACAACCGTGACGATCATCGGTGTCGCCAGAGGCGCGAAAGTCGTTGACTCCGTCCCGGTGGACCAGATTCTGCTCTTTGTGGTCGTGGCCGCCATCTACGCGATTGCCGCAACCACAGAAGTCGCCGAGCAAGCGTTGGCCACCAGGGATCGCGCCCAGTCGTTGTTGAAGTCTGAGCTCGCCTCCGCGGCCAACTATGTCAGCGCGCTCCTGCCGCCGGACTTCGATGGCACCGTGCGGGTGTCATCGCGGCTGCTGCCCTCCCAGGAACTCGGCGGCGACTGTTTGGACATCGACTGGATCGATGACGACCACCTCGTGCTGTGGCTGATCGACGTATCCGGCCACGGAGTGGCACCCGCGCTGATGTCGGTCTCGGTCCGTGACATGCTCCGGGCGATATCCGCAGGCGGCGCTGGGCCGCCGGACCCGTCGGTGGTGCTCGGCGAAGTGAATCGACGCTTCGCCATGGAGCGACACAGCGGCCACTACCTGACCATCTGGTACGGCGTCTACCAACTGTCCAGCCGAACACTCACCTATGCCGGCGGCGGACACCCGCCCGCGCTGCTGTTCGGCTGCGCAGACCCGGAGCAACTGTGCTCCCAGGCACCACCGGTCGGCATGCTGCGTAACGCTCAGTTCACCTCGTCCAGCGTGGTTGTTCCCGCCGACAGCGAACTGCTTATCTACAGTGACGGCGCGTTCGACCTCCGGCGCCCGGATGATGCATCGTTCGGCCTCGATGACTTCGTCCGACTGTGCACCGACCTGAGGTCCAGACCCGGATGGAACCTCGACCTCCTTGTCGCGGAGCTTCAGTCCCGCGCCCCGGGAGGACGGATTGAAGACGATTGCTCTGTGGTCCGAGTCGTGTTCGGGGGTGCCCCGGGTTCGGAAGTCAGCTCAAGAGGCTGACGATGCTCGCCGTGCGCCACATGATCAGCGCGACGAACAGCACCAGCAGCCCCGCGCACGATCCCGCTTGGACCAGGTTCCGCTGCGCACGCGGCGCGTAGACGAATGCCGCACCGACCGCGGCACCGGTGATCAGCCCGCCGATATGCCCCTGCCAGCTGATGCCGGGAAGCGTGAAGGTGATCACCAGGTTGATCGCGATCAGCGAGACCAGCCACTTCACATCGAGGTTGAGCCGCTTGGCCGCCACCAGGGTGGCGCCGAAGAGCCCGAAGATCGCGCCGGAAGCGCCAACAGTAGGGGTGTTCAGTGGCGAGAACAGGTACACGACCACCGAGCCACCCATCGCGCTCAAGAAATACAGCGCGCTGAACCGCAGTCGGCCGAGGTGCTGTTCCAACGGCGGCCCGAGCACGTAGAGGGCCCACATGTTGAACAGAATGTGCACGATCCCGGAATGTGCGAAGGCCGACGAGAACAGGCGGTAGTACTCGCCGGCGGCAACAGCGGGCGGCCACAGCGCCAGGACCCTCATCAGGCCGGGCAGCGCCAACTGCATTACGAACACCGCGGCGTTGACGGCGATCAGCGCGTACGAGACCAGCGGCATCCCGTTGCGCTGGGGGGCACCGAACGCAGTCCTCGGCATTGGGGTCGCAGCCAGGCCCGCCTGGACGCAGTCCACGCACTGATGTCCGACGGCGGCGCTGCGCATGCACTCCGGACAGATCGGACGTCCACAACGGCTACATCCGATGTAACCCGGCCGGTCGGGGTGGCGGTAGCACGCGGGAGGTCCGGGATATTGCGGCGGCGGATAGGGGTAGCTCATAACGGCCCCGACGATACGCGCTACGGCACCCGCACACGCGATCTCCGCAGGCCACGACCCGCCGGACGCGACCTCCGGTCAGGCTCTGGTGCACGGTCGTGAACTCGGCCCCGCCACGGTCCTGCTGACAATCCTCGGCGACATCGACGCCGCGGAGGCGCCGACTCTCCTCGACCGGATCGTCCACCGGATGACCGGCTACTCCCAACTGCTGCTCGATCTGTCCAAGCTGAGCTTCTTCGACTCCGCCGGATACTCACTCCTGCACCGACTGGACGTGTTCTGCACACGAGCCTCGGTGGACTGGGCACTGGTCGTCGGCTCCGAGGTCACGCGCCTCCTGCAGGCCTGCGATCCCGACCACGCCTTCCTCACCGCACCCAACATCGTCTCCGCCGCCGCGAGACTGGCCCGCGGTCCGCATCGAACCCCGCAACTGAGCGTGCTCCGCTGAACGTCCTGCCTATACTCCGGCCATGACGGCACCCGGCAGGCGGTTCAACGACGCCGTCACCCGATTCTGGAGCTTCGCCGCCCCGGTCTATGACACTCCGACCCTGCAGCGCAGGTTCTATCAGCCGGTGCAGGACGAGGTCGTGGCACAGCTCAGGGCCCGGGAGTCCCGACGAGTCGCCGACATCGCCTGCGGCACCGGGATACTCGCGACCCGCATCCACAACGAACTGAACACCGATGAGGTGTACGGCGTCGACATGTCCGACGGCATGCTGGCGCAGGCCCGGGCGCGCTGCGGCAGGGTCCGCTGGTTGAAGGCTCCCGCCGAACGTCTCCCCTTCGACGACGGCACCCTGGACGCCGTCGTGTCGACAACCGCCTTCCACTTCTTCGACCAACCGGTGGCGATGCGCGAGTTCCACCGGGTCCTCACGCCGGGCGGGCTGGTCGCGATCGGGACCATCAGCCCGCCGGACCTCCCGGTGCTGCGACTGCTGCGTCTTGGCCCGAATGGAACCGCGCACAATCCGACCCCCGCCGAAATGCGAACTCTGTTCACCAAAGCCGGTTTTGAGGTCACCGATCAGCACCGGGCCCACCGCCCGCCCTGGAGTCGGGGCGTTTTCGACCTCATCACGGTGGGCATCAAGAGCTGATTCGGGCGGCTATCCTTCGCGCCATGGCTGTCGACCTGCTCGCCCCCTCGATCGAGATCGGACTGGTCACCACCAACCCCGAGCCGATGATCGAGTTCTACGAGGGATTCCTCGGCCTGCCGCACCAGGGTGACCTCGACTTCCCTGGCGGCACCATGAAGCGATACGCCGTCGGCAGCAGCATCGTGATCAAGCTCGTCACCCTCGATGAACCCCCGGCCGAACCGGTGGCCCCCGGCGGCGGTCCGGCACGCGCGGGAATCCGCTACCTCACTCTGGTCGTGCGCGATCTGACCGCCACCGCCCACCAGGTCGCCGACGCCGGCTACGAGATCGTGCAACCGCTCGCCGAGTTCGCACCGGTCCCTGGAATTGGCTGGATGTTCGTTGCGGACCCCGACGGCAACTGGGTCGAACTCGTCGGACCGCTCGGACGATAGCCTGGAGGGCGTGCCTGACCTCCATCCCGGCGTCGCCGTCCTGGCCCCACTGCTGGGCACCTGGGTCGGTCGGGGAAGCGGCGATTACCCCACCATCGAGCCCTTCGGCTACCTGGAGGAGATCACCTTCGGCCACACCGGCAAGCCGTTCCTGGTCTACAGCCAGCGCACCCGCTCCGAGGACGGCCAGCCGATGCATGCCGAATGCGGCTACCTGCGCTCCCCCGCCCCCGGCCGCGCCGAACTGATCCTCGCCCAACCCACCGGAGTGACCGAGATCGACGAAGGCACCATCACCGTCGGCACCGGCACCGGCCCCGACACCGACACGGGCGCCGACATCGTCATCGAACTCCGTTCCACGGCGATCGGGCTGAGTTCCACCGCCAAAGATGTTGCCGCCGTGAGCCGTATGTTCCGCATCCGCGGCGACGAGCTGACCTATCGCCTGGACATGAGCGCGGTGGGCCAGCCGATGACCCATCACCTGACCGCCGGCCTGCAACGCAAGCGATGACCGCCGACGGCAGAATCCGCGTCCCCGCCGACCTGGATTCGGTCACCGTGATCGGCGACGAGCAACCCGGCGCGGTGGATCCCGCCGCACTCGAGCGCATCTGGGCCGCCACCCGCCACTGGTATCAGGCGGGGATGCAGCCGGCGATCCAACTGTGCCTGCGCCACAACGGGACCGTGGTCCTCAACCGGGCCATCGGGCACAGCCGGGGCAACGGCCCGGAGGATCCGCCCGACGGCGAGCGGGTGCCGGTCACACCGGAGACCCCGTTCTGTGTGTTCTCGGCCGCCAAGGCGATCACGACGACGGTCGTGCACATGCTGGTCGAACGCGGCCAGTTCTCCCTCGACGACCGGGTCTGCGACTACCTTCCCGGCTACACCAGCCACGGCAAGCACCGCACCACCATCCGGCACGTGATGACACACAGTGCGGGGGTGCCGTTCGCCACCGGGCCGCGCCCAGACCTCAAGCGGATGAACGACAGCCATTACGCCCGAGAGAAACTCGCCGAACTCAAGCCGATCCACCGGCCCGGCCTGATGCACATCTATCACGGGCTGACCTGGGGACCGCTGGTCCGGGAGATCGTCTCGGCGGCCACCGGACGCGACATCCGGGAGATCCTGGACACCGAGATTCTCCGACCGCTGAACTTCCGGTGGACCAACTATGGAGTCGCCGAGGCCGACGTTGACCGGGTGGCACCCAGTTACGTCACCGGCAGGCCGCTGCCCGGACCGGTGGCCGCGGCCATGCGCACCGCGCTGGGCGGGTCGATGAGCCAGATCATCCGGTTCTCCAACACCCCGCTGTTCCTGACCAGCGTGGTGCCGTCATCGAGCACGGTCTCCACCGCCGAGGAACTGTCCCGATTCGCCGAGATCTGGCGTCGCGGCGGGGAACTCGACGGTGTGCGGGTTCTGCGTCCGGAGACCCTGCGTGCCGCGACGGCTCAGTGCCGACGGCTGCGGCCGGACGTGGCCACCGGTCTCGTCCCGATGCGGTGGGGCACCGGATTCATGCTCGGCTCCAACCGGTTCGGCCCGTTCGGCCGGAACGCGCCCGCCGCCTTCGGCCACACCGGGCTGACCAACATCGCGGTGTGGACGGATCCGCAGCGTGGCCTGGCTGCGGGCCTGGTCAGCAGCGGGAAGCCCGGCCGTCATCCCGAGGCGGGCCGGTACAACACCCTGCTGGACACCATCGCCGCCGAGATGCCCCGGGGCTGACCGCCCGGTGAATTGCTGGCAGGTCCAGTCGCGGATACCGTGACGGCATGGCTGACTCGCTCCTGCAGCAACAGCTCGACGAGGTGCGGACGCTGCTGGCTCGTGCCCGGGAGTTGTTCGGGCCCAACCCCATTGCGCCACCCGACACGATCACCCCGAACACCGGACGTGAGAACGCCGGCTAGCGGAGGCGGTGCTCGGCGAGTGTGGCCTCGGCGCGCTCAAGATCGCCTGGCGTCGGGACGTCACCGGACGGGGTGAAACCCGCCTCGACGATCTCCCGGCGGATCTCCATCACCGCGCGCAGATGGGACACCTCCGCGGCGAGCATCACCCCTGCCGCGAGAACACGAACGTCGGCCGCGAGTGCCTCATCGCCGAGGATCACGCTGTGCAGGTATCCGCCATGGGACGAGCGGAACAACACCTGACCGCTGGGGTGGTAGGCGTCGAAACCCGGGTCCGGTTCACTCATCAGCCGCTCTCCGCGACGTTCCGGAGGCGCTGTGCCGCGTCCGCATCGTGATCCTCCCAGGCGTCCGCGGCCGAGGCGAGCTGTCGCGCCAGTTCGTTGTGCGCGGCAGCCTGCTGCTCGTAGCAGGCGCGACGCTCGTCGAGCAGGGCCCGGCCGGCGTCCCGCAGGTCGGCGAATACCGGGCCGAGGGACTCCAGGCTGGCCATGATCTCGGCATTGCCCGCCCCGATCGCACTGAGCCGCTCGGCGGCGGCGCGGTGTTCGCCGGCGGCCCGGCGGAGATCGGCAGGCACCACGGTGAGGCGATCGGCCATCGGCGCTCTCCTATCGGTCTGGTTCTGCGGTGCGATCCGGCTCCGGCGGATGCTGCCACCCTATGAAGCCCGGACGATTGACGGTTTCGATCGGCTGGATCTGATCGTCCAGCAACACCTTGCCATTGCCGAGCGCCAGCCCGTGCCGGTCAGCAAACATCGCGACATCCCCGGGAACGATGCCGTCCGGGGCCAGCGGCGCGCTCACCGGAGTACCCGGTCCGGGGATGGTGATGCCCTGTCCGTCGAAGGCCTCGGCGATCGGGGTCCCCGACACCGCTGCCGCGATCACCCCGGCGAACGGCTGGTCTGATGGCTGATTCTCGGCTGCCGGCACTTCGTTCTCCGGGCCGGGAAGCTCGTCATCAGGTTCCTCATCAGGCTCGCCCCCGGCGTCGTCACCCGGTGCCGACACCGGCTCGGGCGGCCCGGCCAGCGCGGCCAGCGAACCGAGACCATCGAGGGGACCCAGGCCCGACGGCCCCCCGCCCAGCGACGGCAGGGCAGGTATCGACGGCATCGGCGGCGCGACCTGCGGGGCCTGTCCGGTCGGCGCAGCGACGGCCGGCGGAGGCGTTCCCGTCATGTCGGCCGGCGGTCCGGCCTCCAGTTCAGGACCGGGAAAGGGCAGCGGGCCGAAGTCGGAGAGACCGGAATCCAGCCCACCGTCGAGGCCTGCCGCGACCCCCGGTCCGGGTGAAGCCGGCGAGGCGCTCGTCGATTCGGCGGGACGCGGCGGCGGCGCCGGTGTTGCAGGGGAATCCGGTCCCTCCGCACCGCCGCCTGACCCCGTCGAGGCGTACAACGACGCCAACGCGGCGGCCAGCGACGCCTTGGAGGTGTCGTCGAGGTGGGTCTCCTCCACAACCGAGCGGATATCCCCGAGTTTGTCGATGAGGTAGCGCTGGAACTCCCGCGCGCCGGCCGGGGTGTCGAGGGCGGTGCGCGTGGAGACCGCCGCCTCGATCTCGCGCTGAAGCGCGTCGAGTGCGGCCGCACCATCGGTATGCGCGGTGTGAGCGTTGAGAACCGCGGTGACGACCGCGAGATCCACCTGGGCAGTCACCGAGTTCTGCCGGGCGAGCGCGGTCTCCGCGGCGCGAATGGCCTCGGCAGCAGCGCCCTCCCCCTCCGGGCCCTGCGGGACTGGCATGCTCACGATCGAGACGGTATCGGCCCTGCCCGGTCCGGACAATTCACCACCGAACGGCCCCCTCAGGGCGCAGCGGCACTGCGGTACTCTGTCGCAAGCTCCTGCAGCGCAACGGCTTTCGACTCCGCATCAGCCCTTGCCTCGGCGACGATCTCGGCGATTTCACGATTCTTCGCAAGCAGGAAACGAGCGAAGTCCGCTCCGGCCGCCGGGGTGGCCACCGAACGCCGCGCGACGGCCGCGTCGATCTCCGCGCGGATGGCGGCAAGCCGCTCACGGGATTCCACCGCCATCCGGTGGGCGTCGCGGACCGTCTCGACCAGCAGGCGATCCGCCGCGGCGACCCTCGCGGCGGTCGCGGCCAGGGCCGCGCGGGCCGATGTCACGGTCTCCTGCGTCTCCTCCGGCATGGCCGCGACGGTACCTCCTACAGCACCCGCCGGATCGCGACATCGGCGCCCAGAGGGCTGATGCGCACCGTAGCCCCGGCATACGGCGCCTCGACGACCATGCTCGGTCCGATGGCCAGTTGCACATGCCCGGCGTGCGGAAAGACGAGATCACCGGCCCGGACCGCGGACCGCGGCACCGGAACACCGTCATTGATCTGCTCGTAGGTGGTGCGGTGCAGGCCGACACCGGCCTGGGCGTAGGCCCATTTGACCAGTCCCGAGCAGTCGAACTGGTCCGGCCCGGTGGCGCCCCAGACGTAGGGGCGGCCGAGGCGGCTCAGTGCCGCCCGAACCGCGACCATGGCGCGTTGGTCCGGGGATCCACCCCGGCTCAGCCCGCGGCCGTAGCGCAACGCCAGAAGCGCCGCCCTTCGCCGCCGGGACCGCCGCCGCGCATCCGCCACGTGCCGATGCTGGGCACGGAGCCGAGCGACCCTGCGACGCAACACCTCGCGGGCGGCGATCGGATTGTCGGCCCAGCCGGGATCCGCGCGGGCCGCCGCGAGAACGGCGGCGGTGGCGACTCGGCCCACGCCGTGTTCGCGCACCGCCGCCGCGAGCACCCGCGTGAGGTCATCGTCGGTGCGCACGGACGCGGCCCACTCCGCCCACCGGCGCGCCGCTGCCTGCCGGTAGGCGTCCGCCATCACTCCCGGCGATCCCGACGCCGGCCCCGAGGCGGCCGGTCGGGCCACCTCGGCGAACCGGGACTGCCCCGGGGCACCGTCGAACAGGGCGTGAGCACGGGCGAGGATGTCGATTTCGCCGGGCATCAGGCGTCACCCTCGACGAAGGCCCGCACCCGGGGCAACGTGCCCGGCGGGATGACGCCGCGGTTGCGGATGTCCCAGGTTTCCTCGACGCTCACCCCGAGCATCGCCGCCACCACCGGTTCAGGCAGTCCGGACCGCGCGCAGGCCCGGTCGAAGCGGCTGCCGAGGCTTCCCCGCAACCGATCGAGCAACCCGGTGCGGATGGCCTCCAGCGAGCGGAGGTGGTCCCTCAACCGGCCGGTCGATTCGGCGCCGGAGTTGACCGCAACCCGCCAGGAGTTGGCGGCGAGCATCTCGGCCTTCACACATTGAGCGATCACAGATCGAATATACGTTTCGTATTCGTTTGACGTCTCCGCCGGCAACCGGGCGATCAGCGAGTTGAGCGATTCCAGATGCGCCTCGGCGTGCGCTTCGAGAACGTCGGCATCGCTGTGCCGGTCCACCCGCGGGGATTCCCGTTCGGCGTGGGGCGCCGTACCGGAGTGTGGTGCGCCGAGCAGTCCGGCGAGCTCCGCGGCCGGATCGCCGGCCTGAAGAAGTCTCGTGTACGTGCCGGGCGGCAGGCCGAGGCCGTTTTCCACCTTCTGGACCGTGCCTTTGTGGGGCTTGCGCACGCCGCGCTCGAGGTAGCTCAACCCCATGACGCTCACCCCGGTGGCCGCGGCGAGATCCGCCAGGGACCAGTCTCGGGACTCCCGGAGAGCCCGGATGGCGGCCCCGGCCGCGGCACGGCTCACCGACGGGTCCCTGACATGGACAAATCGTACACAGCCATCCTCGTATATACGTTTCTGTTTACGTTTTGCTTGCACGTTCCGGTGATTGCATATACGGTTCCGTCACTGATTTTCACTACTTCCAGGAGGACCTCATGCAGTACCGACCCTGCTCGATGGAACCCGAACTCTGGTTCGGCTACGCCGACGACGACGCCAGTGACGGCGCCACCAAGGCCCGGGTCTACGAGCAGTCCGCCACCCGGGCCCGGACGATCTGTCTGCGGCGCTGTCCGTTGGCCGCGCAACGGGACTGCGCCCGCCAGGCCGTCGACGCCGGCGAGGAGTACGGCGTGTGGGCCGGGGTGAAATTGCCCGGCGGGCAGTACCGCAAGCGTCATCACCTGGCCGAGGCGCGGGCGGTGCTGCGCAGGATCGCCGATGGACTGGTCAACCCCCGCGAACTGCCGGAGAGCGCCGAACTGCTCTCCCGGGTCGAGACCGTGCCGGTGCCACCCGTCACCGTCGTCCACCTGCCGCCGGGCCGGCCGATGACCGCGGCCTGAACAGGGGCGGCTGATGCCGACCGCCGGAATGTGGAGCAGACTGGGGCGATGCGGGTCGTGGTGATCCTGGCGCTGGCGGCATCGGTGGCGCTGATACTTGCCCTGACCACCGACAGCGACTGGCCGGCCTTCGCCGGGATCGCCCTCACACTGGCCGGAATCGTGCTGCTGGTGCGCGACTGGCGTTCGGATCGCTCGGGTCGCAACCGAACCTCCGCGCAGCAGGACCCCGGCGTGGACGCCGACGGAACCCCCCTGCGTCCCGACGACTTCGCGCCGGACATCTCCACCGATCCGGCGGGGCCGTCCTCAGACGCCCGGGCCGATTAGGCCTCCGATTAGGTCCAGCGTTTCCAGCTCGCGGATCGCGCGGCAGCCACGCCGCAACATCGTCAGCGCCATCTGGTCACCGCGGTCGGTGGCAGCCGAGAAGGCGAAGCCCAGCGTCGAGATCAACGGTATCTGGAGCATGCCGAATCGGTAATCCTGCCAACAGGTTTCGATGTCATAGCCGGTGACGCCATGCTCCAGCAGCGCCCGGTGGTACTGCACGACGAGGTCGCGTTCGTGGGTGGCCCGGTCCTCGGACGGGAGGCTGGTGCCCAGGAAGAAGGCCAGGTCGCGCGCGGGCAGGCCGACCGTGAGGGTCTGCCAGTCCACCACCGTCACCCGGGTGCGGTCCGGGTCGAAGAGCAGGTTGTCGATCCGGTAGTCGCCGTGCAGCAGGCTGAACCGCGCCGGCGCGGCGAGCACCCAGTCGCCGATCAGCGCCGCCGCATCCGCCACCGTCGCGCGGTCCTCGGCACTCATCCGGTCGCCGAGGGCCGCCAGGGTCTGCTGCGCCGCCAGAACGGTGATGTCGCCGAGACCGCGGGCGCTCGCCGCGTCCGGCTTGGGCATCACCGTCGCCGCGAAACTCAGCCACGCCGGGTCACCCCACCGGGGGCCGTGCAGTCCGGCCAGTGCGGTCACCGCCAGGCGGGCCTCCCGCAGGCTGCAGCCCCGGATCTGGTCACCCTGTTCCGCGGGTGCGAGATCGGCGAGCAGCAGCACGAATTCGGCACCGTCACCGGCGATGGCGCAGTGGTGGCAGCGCGGCAACGGCACCGCCAGTGTTTCCGCCACCTCGGTGTAGAAGGCGTGCTCGGAACGGTAGCTGAGAGCCACTCTTTCGCGGACCGCCTCGTCCTGGGAGGGCAGTTTGACCACGAAACTGCCGGGCAGATGGCAGTCGTCGCGGTACCGAACGCGGACACGGTAGGTGGCGCCGGTCTGGCCGGTCCCGACGGGACTGACGTCGGCGTCGGCGACGTCGACCCCGAGGACCTCGGAGAGCCACTGCGGTGTCACATCCTGTGGAGCCCGCGGAATCGGCATCTGCCCCTCCTGTCGTGACAACCGCTACCCCAGCGGCCGGTTGGGCCGGACACCCCGGTAGATCCCGCGTCGCACGATTACCGGCATCAGCACGGCGTCCACCGCCCGGCGAGGGATCCGGAACGCCCGCCCGTTGGGTGCGAACACCTCCACCCCGTCGGACTGCGCACCGATCACCGATCCCCACCGGTGCCGCGGTGCCCGGTACGTCCGCATCGGACGGCCCGCCAATTCGGCACGGATGTTGTACGAGAGCAGCCCGTCGGCGCGGTTACGGGCCGACGAGCGCAACGGGTCGGTGGCCGCGACGTCGCCGATCGCGAACACTCCCCGGTGGTGCGGAACCCGCAATTCGGTGGTCACCGTGACGAATCCGTCGGCGTCGAGCAGCTCGGGCGGTAACCATTCGGTGTTGGGGCGCACCCGCCCGATCGCCCACAGGACCGCGTCGGCCTCGACGGGCGGCCGGCCCGTACCGAACGCCACCGGCCCGGCGGTGATCGCATCGGCGTCGAAACCGGCGGGCAGTACCGCACGGTGACCGGGGTGCAGCCCCACCCCGAGCCGAGTCAGTCTGCGCCTCAGGTGTTCCCAGGTCCGGGGGTGGTGCTCGACCAGCGGCCGCTCGCGCGGGTAGTACAGGTCGACGCGGGTGCCCGGCCATCGCGCGGCGATATTGGCCGCGGCACTGACCGCCGCGGCGCCGCCGCCGATCACCGCGACCGACCGCGCGGATGCCAGCTTCTGGTGTTCGCCGAGGACCTCGTCGGCGATCTCGGCTGCCGTCTGCAGGTCCGGGCGCCGCCAGAATCCGTTACGCACCCCGGTAGAGATGACCAGCGCGTCGAAGGGTTCGATCACCTCCGCGCCCTCGCGCGTCCGGGCATGCACCGCGCGGGCGGTCAGGTCCAGACCGGTCAAGCGGGCCTGCACGGTCCGCACCCCGTCCAGTCCGCGGTAGCGATCGAACGGCACCAGGTAGTCGCGGGCCCACTCCGTGGGTCGGGTCAGGCGAACGCCGAGTTCCTGGCCGCTGACCAGAGCGGGTTTGGCCGAGATGCCCACGACGTCGGCGAACCCGCTCAACCGGAAAGCGGTGAGCAGGCCACTGTCGCCCAGGCCCGCGATGACCACCCGCGGACGGGTCCGGTCCCGGGTCACCTGGCCGCGCCGCGGGGCGGGCGGGGCAGCAACTTGGGTATCCGGTCGATGACCTCTGCGTACTGCGGGCGACGCTCCAGGCTGCGCTTCTCCATCATCGGGATGCTGGCGCCGAGGAACATCGCGACCATCACCGCCACCCCGGCGAACAGCCACCACCACTGCCCCGGCGCGGCGGCGACACCGAACATCGCCAGCGACACCCAGAAGCCGATCTCGCCGAGGTAGTTCGGATGCCGCGACCACGACCACAGGCCGGTGTCCATCACCGGGCCGGCCTCCGTCCCTGCCCGCCGGCGGGCGACGAAACGATGCATCTGGGTGTCGGCGACCAGTTCGAGGCTGACCGCGGCGATACCGACCGCACCGGCCGCCCAGATCAGCGGGATCCATCCGGCTCCCGGGCGGGTGACGGCCACGTAGACCGGCAGCATGGCCACGAACACCTGGAGGGTGGGGAACACGTGGATCGCGAGGAAGTCCACGGCACCGGCCCACCGCCCGGCGCCGTCCCGGAGCAACGGGTACCGCCAGTCCTCGTGATGCAGACCGGGAAATCCGTACACCCAGTTCCCGGTGAGCCGTATCGACCAGTAGCCGATGACCACCGCCAGCAGCCAGCAGCGCAACGCACCCGGACCACTCAGCCCGATCGGACCCTGCCACCACCAATAGGCGAACAGCAGCGGCGGAATCACACTCCAGTAGGCGTCGTAGAAACTCGAGTTGCGGAACGAGCGACTGAAGCCGAACACCACGACGGTGGCGATCAGGTCGGCGATCAGGGTGTCCAGCCACAACCGGCCGGTGTGCGGCCCGACCCACAGCCACAATGCCGCCGCGGCGACCGCGAGGACGTAGGCCACCGTGACCAGCGCCAGCGACCGGGCCTTGCTCATCGCGGCCTCCTGAAGTCCCGGTTCGTCGACCCTCTCAGCGGAACCTACTGCGCCCGGGTGGATTCGTCACGGACGTGCAATGAATCCATAGTTCGGCGGGGGTTATCGTGACCCCATGACCACCGTCGACGCGGACCGGGTGGCCGAATTGGCCCAGCAGGTCATCGCCGAGCACGATCCCAAACACGTTCCCGTCACGGAGTTCCTCGGCGCCTGTTACGACGCAGGGCTGTCCTGGGTGCACTTCCCCGAGGGACTCGGCGGCCTCGGCGCCCCGCGGGGCCTCCAGGCCGTCGCCGATCGGATCCTGCAGGGCGCGGGCGGCCCGGTGCCGCTGGGCCTGAATCCGATGGGGTACGGCATGGCGGCCCCGACGATCCGGGAGCACGCCCAGAGCGAGGACCTCAAGAGGTTCTTCCTGCGGCCGCTGGCCACCACCGAGGACATCTGGTGTCAGCTGTTCTCCGAACCCGGCGCGGGCTCCGACCTGGCCGGGCTGGCGACCTCCGCGGTCCAGGACGGCGCTGACTGGATCATCAACGGGCAGAAGGTGTGGACCAGCCTCGCCCACAAGGCGCGCTGGGGACTGCTGCTGGCCCGCACCGACCCGGACGCGCCGAAACACAAGGGCCTCACCTACTTCGTGCTGGACATGCACGATCCCGGGGTGGAGTGCCGGCCGCTGCGTCAGATGACCGGACAGGCCGAGTTCAACGAGGTCTACATCACCGACGCGCGCATTCCCGATGCCCACCGCCTCGGCGCCGTGGGCGACGGGTGGCGGGTCGCGATGACCACGCTGATGAACGAACGCAGTGCGCTGGGCGGCAGCGGCAACCGTCGCGGGTCGGGCACCATCAGCGAGGCCGTCGCACTGTGGGCCTCCCGGCCGGATCTGCACACCCCCGTGCTGCGGGACCGGCTGACCCAGTTGTGGCTGCGCTCGGAGGCCCAGCGGCTCACCTCCGAGCGCTCGCGAGCGGCAGCGATGAAGGGGGCCGGCGGTCCCGGCCCGGAGGCTTCGATCGGCAAGATGGTCGGCGCTGAACTGAACCAGAAGATCTACGAGTTCTGCATGGATCTCCTTGGGCCGGAAGGGATTCTCTACCACAGCTACGCGATGCACGGCGCCAACGAGGGCGAGGACTGGCGCGGGCCGATTCAGCAGCGGTACCTGCGCAGCCGGGCCAACACCATCGAGGGCGGGACCTCGGAGGTCATGCGCAACATCCTCGGCGAGCGGGTGCTGGGCCTGCCCGGTGACCTGCGTGCCGATGCCGGCATGCCGTGGAAGGAGGTGCCGCGTGGCTAGTGCCGAAGGCACGTTTGCGTTCACCACCGAGCAGCAGGCGCTGCGGTCGGCGGTCCGGAAATTCTGCGAGGCCCACTTCGGTGAGGAAGCCGCCCGCCGCGTGATGGAGTCCGACCCGCGCTACGACCCGCAGGTTTGGCGGCGGCTGGGCTCCGAACTGGGCGTTCTGGGGATGTCGGTGCCGGAGGACGACGGCGGGGTCGGCGGTTCCCTCGTCGACCAGGCGGTGGCGGTCGAGGAGTTCGGGGCGACGCTGGCCTGCGGGCCGCTGTTCGGCACGGTCTATCTGGCCATCCCGGCCCTGGCGGCGGCTCCGGTCGGGCCGGCCCGGGACGACCTGCTGGCCGCGCTGATCGAGGGTGACCGGACCGCGGCGTTCGCGGTCGTCGACCGCGGCGGGGCGTTCGACCCGGCCGCCGTCACGGTCCAGGCCCAGAGCCAGGGCACCGACGAGGACGGCCCCGTCACCCTCACCGGAACTGTGCCGCGGGTGGTCGATGCCGGCACGGCAGACGAATTGCTCGTCGCCGCAACCGGATCCGCGGGTCTCGGCTTGTACGCCGTACGCGCCGACGCACCCGGTGTGCAGCGGAACCCATTGGTCACCATGGACCTGACCCGGCCGCAGGCGACGGTCACCCTCGCCGACGCGCCGGGACGGCTGTTGGCCGGTCCGGACTCCGCCGAACGGGTGATCACCCGGGCGCTGCAGGTCGGCGCGGCACTGCTCGCCGTCGAGCAGGTCGGCGCGGCCCAGCACCTGCTGGACCTGTCGGTGGACTACGCCAAGTCACGGCTGCAGTTCGGCCGGCAGATCGGGTCCTTCCAGGCCGTCAAGCACAAACTGGCCGATATGCTCGTCGACCTCGAACATGCCCGCTCAGCGGCCTACTACGCGGTGTGGGCGCTCGCCGACGGCTCTGACGACCCCGCGCTGGTGACCAGCATCGCGCAGGCGACGGCGTCGACGGCCTTCAGCCGGATCGCCGCCGACACCATCCAGGTACACGGCGGTATCGGCTTCACCTGGGAGCATCAGGCGCACCTGTACTTCAAACGCGCCGCGACCGACGCCGCCCTGCTCGGCAGTGCCGAACAGCACCGCGACCGGGTTGCCGAACTCGTGCTGGACACCGCCGTCGCGCAGAGTGGCGCGGTACGGGTCGCCACCGGCTGAGGCCACGCGGCGTCACTGCAGGATTGCGTCGATCGCCCGGTAGATCCGCTGCTCGCTGACCGGTCGCGCGGTGCCCAACTGCTGCGCCCACAGGCTCACCCGGAACTCCTCGATCAGCCGGGCGATATCGCGCACATCGGCTCCGGCCGCCCGGGTCGGTGTCAATGCCGCGACAAGTTCGCGGTACGCCGCGGTGACCTCGGCGACCCGGGCCATCCGCTCCCGGTCCGCGGCGATACCGTGCGGCAGCCGCTCCAGCCGCCGGGCGATGGCGGTCAGGTATCGGCTGAGGTCCGCCAGGTGCGCCGCCCCCGTCGCGGTGACGAACTGGGCTGGGAGCAGCCCGGCGAGCTGAGCCCGGATATCGGCGATCGCGTCCGCCTGCGCAGCCGGCGGATGGGCGGGCAGCGACAGTTCGACGGACTGCAGCGCCTCCAGCACCGTCAGCACCCGGGCCGCGATCTGGGCGGTGGTAGAGGCCAATCCGGCACTCACCCGGCGGCGCAGCTCGTCGAACTCCGCTCTGGTCCACACCGGTCCGAGCGCCAGCACGTCGACGGCAGCCGTGGCGCAGTCCTCCAGCAGATCGGCCAACGCGCCGTCGGGGTTGGTCCCGAGCATCAGCCGGGTGCGGGTATCGAGTTGCTTCTCAATGGTTTTCACCGGGGAGGGCCCGGCCAGCCGGAGCAGTCTGCGCAATCCGGCCGGCATCGCGGCGTCACGTTCGGCTTCGGTGGCGAACACCCGGATGTCGACGGCCCGCCCGGTGTCCGTCAGGCCGGGGAACCCGCGGACGTTGAGCCCGTCGACCGTGCGCTGCACCACCTTCGGCAGTTCCGCCAGATCCTCGGGCCAGGTACGCAGACCGGTGCGCTCCCAATCGCCGGCCACCGCGTCGGCGACCGCCCGCCGGGCCGGCGCCGCCAACTGGGCCTGCACTGCGGCCAGATCCTTGCTGCGCGCCACCACGGTGCCGTCGGGTGCCTCGACGGCGAAGGTCACCCGTAGGTGCGCCGGCAGCTTGTCCAGATCGAAGGCGTCGACCGGTACCAGAATCCCGGTGCGCCGGTGCAGTTCCCGTTGTATCGCCTCCAGCAGTGGCTCAGGTCCGGGTGTGATCGCGGCGAGCAGCGCCCTGGCGGTGTCGGGAGCGGGCACGAAATTGCGCCGCAGGTCCTTGGGCAGCGATTTGATCAGCGCGGTGACGAGTTCCTCGCGCAAGGCCGGGACCTGCCAACCGAACTCCTCGCCGCCCAGGCGCGCCAGCACGGCGACCGGGACGTGCACCGTCACACCGTCGTCGGCGGCGCTCGGGTCGAACCGGTAGCTCAGCGGCAACGACAGGTCCCCGGCCTCCCAGTGGTCGGGCCGGTCGGTGTCGGTGGCATCGCTGCGCAGCAGGTCGGATCGGGTCAGGGTGAGCAGGTCTGGGGTTTTGTGCCGCTGTTTCTTCCACCAGCCGTCGAAGTGCCGCCCGGAGACGACGTCGGCGGGGATGCGGGCGTCGTAGAACTCGGCGATCTGATCGTCCCCGACCAGCAGGTCGCGGCGGCGCGTCCGCACCTCCAGTTCGGCCATCTCCGCGCGCAGCCGGGCGTTGTCGGCGAAGAACCGGTGCTGGGTCCGCCACTGCCCGTCGACCAGCGCGTGCTGGATGAACAACTCGCGGCACAGTTCCGGGTCCACCGGCGCGTAACTCACCCGCCGGCGGGCCACCAGGGCCAGTCCGTAGAGCGTCACCCGCTCATAGGCGAGCACCTCCGCGCGTTTGGCGTCCCAGTGCGGCTCGCTGTAACTGCGCGCCACCAGGTGGCCGGCGACCCGTTCGACCATCTCCGGTTCGACCCGTGCGGCGACCCGGCCGTACAGCCGGCTGGTCTCCACCAGATCGGCCACCACCACCCAGCGCGGTGGTCGGCGGGTCAGCACCGATCCGGGTGCCAGGACGAAGCGGGTGTTGCGGGCGCCGGTGTACTCCCGGGTCTCGCCCTCGCGCATGCCGACATGGGACAGCAGCCCCGACACCAGCGCCGCGTGCACCCGGGCGGGGTCGGCAGGCTCGGCGGACTGGGCGGGGTCGGGCTCGTCCCCGCCACGCAGCCCGATCCCCCGGGCGATCCCGCGCAACTGCCCGACCAGGTCCTGCCACTCCCGGACCCGCAGGTAGTGCAGATACTCCTGTCGGCACATGCGCCGGAATGCACTGCCCGACAAGGCCTTCCGCTGCCCCCGCAGATAACCCCAGAGATTGAGGAACGACATGAAGTCGCTGGACTCGTCGGCGAACCGGGCGTGCTTCTGCCGGGCCGCCTCCTCGGCGTCGATGGGCCGCTCCCGCGGATCCGGGATGGACAGCGCGGCGGCGATCACCAGCACCTCCCGCAGGCATCCCTCGGCGTCGCCTTGCAGGATCATCCGGCCCAGTCGCGGGTCGACCGGCAGCTCCGCAAGCCGCCGGCCGAGGCTGGTGATCGACCCGCCGCCGTCGAACGCCCCCAGTTCCTGCAGCAGTTGCACACCGTCGCGGACGCTGCGGGAATCCGGCGGGTCGATGAACGGGAAATCCGCCACGTCGCCGAGTTGTAGGGCGGCCATCCGCAGGATCACCGCCGCCAGGTTGGTGCGCAGAATCTCCGGGTCGGTGTACCGCGGCCGAGTGTCGAAGTCCTGCTCGGAGTACAGCCGGATGCACACCCCGGGGGCGGTGCGCCCGGACCGGCCGGCCCGTTGGGCGGCGGAGGCCTGCGAGATCGGCTCGATCGGCAGCCGCTGCACCTTGGTGCGGCGGCTGTACCGGGAGATCCGCGCGGTCCCCGGATCGATGACGTAGCGGATGCCGGGCACCGTGAGCGAGGTTTCGGCGACGTTGGTGGCCAACACGATTCGCCGGACCAGCCGGCTGGTGTTGGGGGCGAACACCTTCATCTGCTCGGCGGTGGACAGCCTGGCGTAGAGCGGCAACACCTCCACCCCGCGAACGGATCCCCGGATCACCTCGGCGGTGTCGCGGATCTCCCGCTCACCGGAGAGGAAGACCAGGACGTCACCGGGCGGTTCGGTGGCGAGCTCTCTGATGGCGTCGATGATCGCCTCGGTCTGATCCCGCGGCTCGACCCGAACCACCTCGTGGTCGGGATCGTCGGGATCGTCCGCGCCGTCCGGAACAGCCGCACCCGACGCGGGCAGATCCAAAGGGCGGTAACGGATCTCGACGGGATAGGTGCGTCCCGACACCTCGATGATCGGGGCCGGTCCGGCGGCGCCGAAATGCGCGGCGAAACGCTCCGGCGCGATGGTGGCGGAGGTGACGATCACCTTCAGGTCCGGCCGGCGCGGTAGCAGCTGTGCCAGGTAGCCGAGCAGGAAGTCGATGTTGAGGCTGCGCTCGTGGGCCTCGTCGAGGATCAGGGTGTCGTAGCGCAGCAGCCTCCGGTCGCGCTGGATCTCGGCCAGCAGGATGCCGTCGGTCATCAACTTGATCAGCGACCGGTCGCTGACCTGATCGGTGAACCGGACGCTGTACCCCACCGTCTCCCCCAGCGGGGTGCCCAGTTCCTCGGCGATCCGGGCCGCGACCGTCCGGGCCGCCAGCCGGCGGGGCTGGGTGTGGCCGATGGTGCCGCGGATGCCCCGGCCCAGTTCCAGGCAGATCTTCGGCAACTGGGTGGTCTTGCCCGAACCGGTCTCGCCGGCGACAACCACCACCTGATGCTCGCGGATCGCCGCCGCCACCTGGTCGCGGTGCGCGCTGACGGGCAGGTCGGGGTAGCTGATCCGGGGCACCGCCGCGACCCGGGTGGCGACGATCCGCTCGGCCGCGGCGAACCGGGATTCCAGTTGCCGGAGTTTCTCGGCGCTCACCGCGCCGCGCAGTGACTTCACTTGCCGGCCCAGGCGGGCGGCGTCCCGGTAGGTCAGCCCGTCCAGTCTGGCGCGCAATGCGCGCATCTCGGCACCGGACCCTTGGGACACTCAGACGAGGATAGGGCCAGCACGGACCGGACGGGATGGAAGGGAACAGCCATGACAACCGCGCTGATCATCGGCGGCCTGGTGCTGGTGGGCCTGGGCCTCGTCGCCAGCCAACTGATCCGGCTCAAGGACTGGCTGGACCGTCAGCCGCCCGTGGAACCGCCGCCGGCCGAGCCGCCCGCGGAGCAACCCCGGCCGGACGCCGAACCGTAGCGCTTCAGCGGGGCGGGTCGCCGCGCCAGAAGAAGCTGTTGACGTACTTGCCCATGTCCTGGGCGATCTGCAGGTTGGCCGGGGAGGGCGGTCCCGGCCCGTTTCCGGGGGCGAACTCCCGGAACGGCCCGGCCGCGGCGGCGATCAGCGCCAGATCGTTCTTCACGGCGGCGATGACGATCACCCGGGTCGCGTCCGCGCGGTTCACCGACCCCAGCGGCTGGAAATCGGCCACCACCCCGTACCCGAGGTGGTAGCCCACGGTGGCGTTCGGCAGTTCATAGGAGGTCACCGCGTTGGGAAATGCGCCCTGCATGAACTGCTCGACGACCTGCCGGGCATTGCGGCCCTCAGCGGGCTGGGAGAACAGCCGCAGCGTCCCGCCGTCACCGGCGGTCAATTCGGCGGTGACGCCGTTGGCGTCGGTGGTGACGTTGTAGGCGGCACCGGCAACCGGGTAGGACACCGAGAAGGACCCATCGGGTGCGGTGAACCGCGGGTTGGTGGCGACCGGCAGCCCGGTGGGCGGGCTGCCACAGTCCGGCGGGCACACGTAGCGGGTGGGCACGTTGGCGACCCGGGCGTCGATCAGCGTGAGAATCAGCATCGCGGCAACCAGGCAGAGCACCCACACGCCCAGGGTGAGGAAGTACCTCGGACCCCGGGTGCGCCTGGCCCGGTAGCGCCCGTGCGGCAGGGCGTAACCGTCGAAGGTGCCGTCGAGGGTGCCCACCGGTTCACCGTTTCCGGGAGCCCGCTTCCGGCCGGTCACCGGTTCACCGAACGGCGCAGCATGATGTCCTTGACCAGGTTCTCGACGTTGGGGGTACCCAGCCCGGTCACCATGTCGAATCCGCTTCCGCCCGGGCTGATGGCGTTACCGCCGAGTTGGATGTCCCGGAAGGCGGGCACCGCCGACCCCTTGGCCACCTGGTAGAGGACGGGGTTGAGCTCGCCGAGGGGTTCCAGCCCCTGCCCGTCGAGGGTGTCGTTCATCACCGCGGCCAGACCCGCCCAGACCGGCGCCGCCTGGGAGGTGCCGCCGCCGACGAACACCTGCTGGTTGTACACGAACTTCACCCCGGTGAACGGGTCGGCGACGGCGGAGACGTCGGGAACCAGTCGGCGGTCGGTCGGCCCGGCACTGGAGTTGACGGTCTGCCACGGCGGCCGGGCGAACAGGGTGGACGCCCCTCCGGCGGTGCCCTGGGTGAGCGGTACGTCGTACCAGGCCTGCTCGGCCAGCCATTCGCCGTTCGCGGTGGTGGACAACGTGGTTCCCCCTACCGACGTCATTTCCGGCAGCGAGGCGACCGCGTCGACGCCGACATCATCCGGGCTGGGCGGGTCGGACCAGATCTTGCCGCCGCGGCACTCGAGGCCGGCCAGGTCGCCGGTGGCGTCGAAGGCGGTGGTGCCGCGGCGCACGGCGGCGGCCAGCGCGGCGCGTACCGGGGCCAGGTCGGCGGGGGTGAAGAGCCGGTCGCAGCCCCAACCGATGGACAGGCTCCAGATCGCTCCCGGGAACTGCCGGTCCACCGACTCCATCAGCCGGCCGACCTTCTCCAGGCTGCCGCCGTCCTCGACGGTCGAACGGGCGTTGACCATGACCAGCTTTGCGCCCGGCGCGACGGCGTGGATCATCTGCAGGTCCATGGTGGACTCACCGGTGCGTTGGCTCGGCATGCCGCCCACCACCTCCACCTCCAACGGCGGCAGGTCGAACCACTCGGTGAAACTGTCCATATCCTGCTGGTTGAACCCGTCGAAGCTGAACACCACCACCGTCGTGCCCGCACCGGTGTACCCGGCGGCGGTCAACGGGTCGACGTTGTACGCGGTGAGCAGTTGCGACGGGAGCAATCCGCCGTCGGGAACGTCGCGCGGCGGGGTCGGCGGCAGCGCCGTCCGGTAGGGGGCGTAACCGAGGATCCGGCCCATCCCGGCGACCTCGGCGCGGGTCGCCGGCGGCACATTCGGCTGCTGCGGCGAAGCGTAGAAGACGCGGCCCGGTTCCGGTCCGCTCAGCGCCCGGTAGTCGTGCACCGCCACGCCGAACGCGTCCGCCACGGCCGACGGCGGCCCTTCGAGGATCGCCCAGTCGTCCCCGTCCCGCCAGCGCACCGACAGGCCGCGGGCCTCCGCCCAGCGGGTCAGCCGGACCGGCTGGGCGGCCCGGTTCAGCGCGGCGGTCAGCTGAACCCGCTCGCCCCGGGCCGGACCGAGGTCGCCGGCCTCGTCGAGCAGCCGGGCGTAGGGGCCACCGATCACCACAGCCGGTTCCGACGGCGCGGGCTGGTCGGCACCGACCAGCCCGAGGGTCACCACCGCGACGGCGGCCGTCGCCGCCGCGGTGAGCACCCATCGACGAGTCATCGGATTCAGATCCGGACGGAGAGCTGGTCGTAGATGAGCGGGGCGATCCGGGCCGCCATGTAGGCGTGGCCGGCATCGGTGGGGTGGACCCCGTCCGCGCCGATCAGGTCCGGGCGCCCGACGAACCAGCCCTCGGCGATCGGGTCGACGAACACCGCCCCGGCCGCGATGGCCTGCTCGCGCAGCCGGTCCCGGATCGTCAACACCTCCGGCGGTGGGGCCGCGGTCGGCCACGGCGGCCCGATCACCAGCAGTTTCGCCGCCGGAGCGATCGTGCGCGCCAGCCGGAAGGCGTCCCCGGCAAGTCCGGGTAGCAGCTGCGGGTCGACGGGCTGGTCGTTGCGGGAACCGAAGAACAGCACCAGTTCGTCGACCGGCCGCACCGCCCTCGCCACCAGGTCGATGAACACACTTCCCGCGTTGCCGCGGCGGCCGTACCCGGCCCCACCCTCGGCGGCGACGGCGGCGTCCACCACCACGCCCTCGGCGGCGAGCAGCTGACGAGCGATCTCGGTCCAGCCCTGCGGTCCGTTACCGCCCTCTGCGGCTCCGGCGGTGTACGAATCCCCGATGATGGCGATCTCGCTGACCGCCGCTGCCCGGGCGGCGGGGATGCCGGTGCCGCCCTGCAGACCGGCCAGCACGGCGATCGCCATGACCCCCGCCGCCGCACCGCGCAGGACTCCCCCGCCCTCCTGCCCCGCCGCACCCTCCGCCGCGGGGGTTGCGGGGGTCTGGCGCACATCGCCGGTGTCGATCATCCGCCGCATCCAGCGGCGGGCCGGTTCCTCGACGACGTGGTAGAGCAGCATCGCGAGAAGCACGGCCGCCGCGATGAGCCCGACCACCACCACTTTGGCCACCGACTTCGGCATCACGATCTGGTATTGGGCCACCGCCCAGTTCCAGGCGGTGTGCACCGGTTCGTGAATCATGTAGAGACTGAACGAAATCTTCCCGCCGTAGCTGAAAGCCCGGGTGGACAGCAGCGCCGGTAGCGAGCCGGCCCCCAGGGCGAGCGTGACCACCAGCGGAAGGAACAGCACCGACACCAGCGCGCCGGAGTCGACCATGCCCGGCACCGGGTGTTCGGCGTAGTGGTAGAGGCCGCCGATCAGGGCGGCGCCCAGCAGCACCGACAGATAGCCGGCGATCCGGCGGCCGCGGTCTCCGATCCGCAGTCGTCGCACCGCCGCGCAGGCCAGCGCCCCGGCGGTGAACTGCGCGAGGATCCTCGGCAGCCAACTCCACGGTGTGTAGAGCACCCCGCTGGCGAGCAGCAGAAGGATGGGCGGCAGCGCCGCCACGACGGCCAGCGCGAACAGGCTCCGGGCCCGCGAGACGGCGGCGATCCGGTAGATCACCACGACCAGCCCGCCGAAGAGCAGGTAGGCCAACCACTCCGCGCTGATCGACCAGGCCGGGCCGTCCCAACTGGTGCCGTCGAAGAACGGTTCGAACCACAGCTGCACCATGAAGAACTGCCGGACATAGCTGATCGCGGTCAGCTTCTCGGCATCCGGCGAGGGAACGTCCCCGACGTGCAGGGTGACGATGATCCACAGCGCGGCCAGGTGCATCGTGACGAGGTATACCGGCCACACCCGGGACAGCCGCAACCACAGAAAGTGCAGCGTCGCCCGACCGGACCAGGTCGGCCCCATCCGGTCCAGGTAGTTCCAGGTCAGCACGAAACCGCTGAGGATGAAGAACAGGTCGACGCCCTGGGCGCCGGCGTCCAGAAGCGGCGCGAGGTCGTCCCGCAACCGCGGCGAGGCGTCCCAGAGCAGCGGCCGGAAGTGGAACAGCACCACCCACAGCGCCGCGACGATGCGCAGCCCGGTCAGCGCTCTGATCTCTCCGGTCCGCACGGCACCCATTCTCGGGCAAGTCCGGGCGCGCGGTGCGCGCGGCGGGCGTGTTTCGCCTACAGCGCCGCGATGATGTCGTTCTTCAGCGCCTCCGCCTGGGTGCCGAACACCGCCTGGACGCCACTGCCCACTTCGATGACGCCGGCGGCGCCGAGCGCCTTGAGCCGGTCATGGTCGACCTTGGAGGTGTCGGCCACCTCCATCCGCAACCGGGTGATGCAGGCGTCGACGTTCACCAGGTTCTCCCGGCCGCCGAAGGCGGCGATCAGTTGCTCGGCCTTGCTGTCGGACGCGGTCGCCGCGGGTGCGGCCGCCACCGCGGTGGGCGCGTCCCCACCGTCACTCAGGTTGGCCTGCTCCTCCGCCTCGAACTCGACCTCCGGTTCCCGGCCCGGGGTGCGCATGTTCCATTTCACGATCACGAACCGGAACAGCAGGTAGTAGACCGCGAAGAAGACCAGGCCCATCACGATCAGCAACGGGACGTTCTTGGCCGCCGGGGCGGTGCCGTAGAGCACCAGGTCGATCAGGCCCGCCGAGAACGAGAACCCCAGATGGATGTCGAGTGCGTAGGCCACCGCCAGCGAGATTCCGGTGAGCACGGCGTGGATGACGTACAGCGGGAACGCGACGAACATGAAGGCGAACTCCAGCGGTTCGGTCACCCCGGTGAGGAACGCCGTCAGCCCGGCGGCCGACAGGATGCCGAACGCCACCTTCCGCTGCCGGGCGTTGGCGACGTGGATCATCGCCAGCGCGGCGGCGGGCAGGCCGAACATCAGGATCGGGTAGAAGCCGGCGGTGAGGTGACCGCCGGTCGGGTCCCCGGCGGCGAACCGGGTCAGCTCACCGGTGACGACGCTGCCGTCGGGGGTGGTGTAGTCGCCGTAGAGGAACCACACGAAGGAGTTCAGGATGTGGTGCAGCCCGATGGGAATCAGCATCCGGTTGGCGAAGCCGTAGACGAATGCGCCCAACGCTCCGGCGCCGCCGATGAACCGGCCCAGCCCGGTCAGGCCGGCGTCGAAGATCGGATAGAAGTAGCTCATCGCGAACGCCACCACCAGAGTGACCAGTGACACCGCGATGGGCACGAACCGGCGGCCGCCGAAGAATCCGAGGTAGGGCGGCAGTTTGATGGTGTGGTAGCGGTCGAACAGGGTGGCCGTGATCAGGCCGACCACGATGCCGCCGAAGACGCTGTAGTTGATCTGGGCCTGCTCGCCGGACTTGTCGAGTTGGTCGGTCAGAACGAACGGCGACATGGTCTTGAACACCGCCTGCATCACCAGATAGCCGACGACGGCGGCCAGTGCGGTGGATCCGTCGGCTTTGCGGGCGAACCCGATCGCGACGCCGACGGCGAACAGCAGGGCCAGGTTGGTGAACAGCGCACCGCCGGCGGCGCTCATGGCCTGGAAGAACGGGCCGATCACCGGAGCGTCGATCCGGCCCAGCAGATCGTCCTGGCCGAGTCGCAGCAGGATGCCGGCCGCCGGCAGCACCGCGATGGGCAGCATCAGGCTCTTGCCAAGCCGCTGCAGTTGCGCGAATCCCGGTATGTTCAGGCCCGACTTCGATTGTCCGCCTGCGTTTTTCGCTGTTTCGGTCATCTCCGGCCGACCTTCCTGTCTGCACGTCCGCGCCGAGCTTAGCCACAATCACCCACGCTCACCTGCCGATTCGCCCGTCCCGGGTCCGTCGGAGTCACTACCCTGAACCCACCCCCGCCGAAGGAGACCCTGTGAGCAGCACCCCCGTCCTTGCGCCCGTCGAGGGCCGTGCAGTCGCCCTGGCCGATGTCCCCGATCCGGTGTTCGCCGGCGGGATGGTGGGGTACGGCGCGGCGATCGACCCCCCGCACCGGGTGGTCGAGGCGGTGGCGCCGGTCGCCGGCACGATCCTCAAACTGCTTCCGCACGCCTACGTGATCATGACCGCGGACAACGTCGGCATCCTAGTGCACCTGGGACTGGACACCGTCCAGTTGCAGGGCGCCGGGTTCACCGCGCACGTCGCCCAGGGCGACACCGTCACGGCCGGACAGCGGGTGATCACCTATGCCGTCCCGGCCATCGTGGCGGCCGGGTTCAGCCCGGTGGTGCCGGTCGTGGTGATGGACGAGCGCGAACCGGGCAATATCGCGGTGGCCGATGCCGTCACGGGCGGCGGCCCGATCGATTCCGGTGCCACCCTGTTCACCGCGAACAAGTAGGAGACCGGGGTGGAGGTCGTCATCCTGCGCGACGCCGGGGAAATCGGCGATCTCGCCGCCGGCGCCATCGAGGAGTTGCTGATCCGCAAGCCCGACGCCGTGCTCGGGTTGGCCACCGGCTCATCCCCGCTGCCCATCTACGACTCCCTGGTCGAGCGGTGCGCGGCCGGCCGGATATCGTTCGCCGCCGCCCGCGGCTTCACCCTCGACGAGTACGTCGGCCTCCCGCCCGACCATCCGGAGCGGTACCGCAACGTCATCGACACCGTGTTCACCTCCCGGGTGGATTTCGGGCCGGGGGCGGTGCAGGGCCCCGACGGTCTTGCCACCGATATCCCGGCCGCCTGCGCCGCCTACGAACAGGCGATCCGGGACGCCGGCGGAATCGACCTGCAGATCCTCGGTATCGGCACCGACGGTCACATCGGCTTCAACGAACCGGGCTCGTCGCTGGCCTCGCGCACCCGCATCAAGACGCTGACCCGCCAGACCCGTCTGGACAACGCCCGTTTCTTCGGCGGGGATATCGACGCGGTCCCGACGCACTGCCTGACCCAGGGTCTCGGCACCATCATGGCGGCCCGTCATGTGGTGCTGGTGGCGACTGGGCGCAGCAAGGCCCAGGCGATCCACCAACTGGTCGAGGGCCCGGTGTCGGCCCTGTGGCCCGCGACCATCCTGCAGCACCACCCGCACGCGACCGTACTGATCGACGACGCCGCCGCCCGCAGGCTGCAACTGGCCGACTACTACCGGGAGACCTACGCCTCGAAGCCGGCCTGGCAGGGCATCTAGCGTGATCGTGCGCGCCGGCACGGTTCTGACCGGCCGCGAGGTGCTGCGGCCGGGCTGGGTGGAGACGGCCGGGAGCGTCATCGTCGCTCTCGGTTCCGGTGAGCCGACCCGGCCCGCCGATGTGGATCTGACCGACACGGCGACGGTAGTCCCGGGTTTCGTCGACACCCATGTGCACGGCGGCGGGGGCGCGAGTTTCTCCGGCGGACCCGCCCAGGTCGCCGAGGCGGCGCGCCTGCATCGCCGGCACGGCACGACCACCCTGCTGGCATCGCTGGTCACCGAGGCCCCGGCCGATCTGCTGCGGCAGGTGGCCGAACTCGCCGATCAGGTGCGAGACGGCGTCATCGACGGGATCCATCTGGAGGGCCCCTGGCTGGCACAAAGCCGTTGCGGCGCCCACGATCCGGCGTTGTTACGCGATCCGGACCCGACCGAACTCGACCGGGTCCTCGGCGACGGCCGGGGCACGATCCGAATGGTCACGCTCGCCCCCGAACGCGCCGGGGCACCGGCCGCCATCGGCCGGGTGGTCGACGCCGGGGCCGTCGCCGCGGTCGGGCACACCGACGCCACCTATGACCAGACCCGCGCCGCGATCGACGCCGGGGCGACGGTGGCCACCCACCTGTTCAACGCGATGCGCCCGGTCCACCACCGCGAACCCGGGCCGGTGATCGCCCTGCTGGAGGATCGCCGGGTCACCGTCGAGATGATCGCCGACGGCGTGCATATCGACCCCGCGCTGTACCGGCACGTGACCCGCAGCGCCGGACCTGATCGGGTCTCGCTGGTCACCGACGCCATGGCGGCCGCCGGAATGGCCGACGGCCCCTACCGGATCGGACCGTTGGCGGTGGAGGTTACCGGCGGGGTGGCGCATCTGGCCGGTACCGACACCATCGCCGGCAGCACCGCCACCATGGACCGGCTGTTCCGGTTCGCGGTGCGGCACTGCGGGTTGCCCCGCGAGGCGGCCCTGCATGCGGCCGTTCTGCAGTCCTCGGTCAACCCGGCCCGGGCACTGGGGTTGCCGGATCCGGTCCTGGCACCGGGAAACCGGGCCGACCTGGTGTTTCTCGACGATGCCCTGACCGTCACCGGGGTCATCCACCGGGGCGCGCCTGTCTCGGCGGCCTAACGATTGCATTGTGGGTCGGCAACTGTGCTGGCGAGGCGACCTCGGGCTGTGTTCTGGTGGAGACCTGATGAATCACTCCACATCTCACCAATCGACATTGCGCAGGTCAGGATTCGTCGTCGGCCTCTCCGCGGCCGCCGCGATGGTGGCGATCGGTGTACCACTGGCGCTGGCCGCCCCCACGGCGGCGCCACCCTCCGACGCCCAGGGTTACGTCGACTCCACCGCGCGCTGCGCCAAGCCGAGTACCGCGGTCCTCTTCGGTGCCACCGACACCTCCCGCGTGGCGATCTGCCAGACGGCCGACGGCGCCTACCAGTACCGCGGGGTCCGGGTCAGCGACGGTGCCAAGCTGATCCTCGCCGCCACCAAGACCGGCGGGAACACCTTCGTCGTCAAGAATGACGGGGCGACCTACACGGTGACCCCGCAGGCGCTCAGCGTCACCGTCGGCGGGGACACGTTCCGCACCGAAACCTGGACCGACTACCACGGACCGCAGGCCCCGGCGAGCACATCGGGCACAGCCAAGTCGAGCACCACCACATCGAGTGCCACCACGTCGGGGACGGCCACGTCCACGTCGGGTACCGCCACGTCGGCGACATCGGGCACCTCCGCGCCGAAGACCTCGGCCGCCACGTCGACATCGGCCACCCCGCTGCCCCCGCCGCTGCCGGCCGAGGTCGGCGCCGGCACGTCGGACAGCGAGTAGGTCAGGTTCCCGCTACGCGGTGCCGCGGAAGATGTCGTCGACCGCCCCGGTGATCCCCTGACCCCAGACCGCCAGACCGATCATCACGGCCAGCGTCACAAGACCGACATCGGCGGCGACGGGGCGAAGCAGCGCGTTGACCACACCGTTGATGACATCCCCGGTCAGTGCCTGTTCGATACCTTCGACAAAGAGCCGCAGGTTGTAGGCCGGCAGCGGCAGCAGCACGGCATTGATGATGTCCGCCGTCGGCAGCAGCACCGCATACAGTGACGCCGCCGCCCCCGAGATCCGGTCGGCCGCCTCGGTGACCAGCTCCGCGATCGCCGGCAGGATCCGGTCCGGGGTGGGGAGGATCGGCAAGTCGAAGGAGGGCAACCGGAGTTCACTCAGTTCGCGGGCCACCGAGCCGTCCGGTCCGAGGGCATGGATGAAGTCCTCGATGCCCTTCTCGACACCGGCGACGAAGAGCGTCAGCACCTCCATCGGATCGACGTCCGGGAACAGCCCGAACGGTGTCTCGACGTTGGCGAACGGCTGGGTGCCGGTGAGGAACCCGTGCGCCGGATCGCCGTAGCCGAGGTCGACGATGACCTTCAGTGCGGGCTGGATCAGCGCCGCGAGCGGCTTACCGATGATCGGTATCTCCCGCAGTGGAGCCAGCAGCGGCAGATTCTCGGTGCGGATGAAGTAGTAGCTCTGGGTCAGGATCGAGGTGGTCGGCAACTCGATGGCGGTGCCGCCCCGGGAGATCGGGGTCACCGACCCGATCGGGAGGTACGTCGGGTCGGCGTACCTGGTGTGCACCAGGAAGATTCCCATGATGGCGTTCAGGTCGGACAGGAAGTTCAGCGGGTAACGCGGGAAGTCGGCGAACCCGTCGTATTCCTGGGTGTAGTTGATCGTTCGGTAGGCGTTCTCCGGGGTCGCGCCGTAGAAGTCCAGGCCCAGGCTGGGCAGCGTCAGCCCCGGGAATCGCGACAGCAGACCGCCGTCGGGATTCATCTCATTGCCGACGAAGATGAACTGGGTGGTGTCGGCGACATTCTCCGGAACCGTATAGCCCTTGAATCCGCGCTGCATCAGCGCGCCGATGATCGCGCTCTGCGAGTAGCCGAAAACCGATGTCTCCGTGCCGGTTTCGAGGCCCTCCATGGTCAGGTCCAGGATGTCGATACCCTCGTCGACGGAGGTGTTGAGCTCCAGGCTCTTCACCCCGGTGATCGGGTAGAGGCCCTCAGGCGTGAAGACCGTCTGCTCGACGGTGCCTGCCGGGCTGTTCGGCAGGACGTAGTACTCCATGACGGTGTCGATGTAGTCCTGCTTGGGGATCGGCACCCCGCTGGGACCCATGATCAGCGCGGTCGGCTGCGCGGCGGCGGGCAGGACGGCCGCGCTGGGCAACGGTTCCGGGACGAGACTGTCCCGGCGGGCCGCCGCGAGCATCGTCCAGTCCAGGGCGGCCGGCGCCGGGGCGAACGGAGCCGACGCCGGCGCGACGGCGGCCGACTCGGGGATGGACTCGGAGACGCCCGGCACCGCGATGGCGGTGGACACCCGGTCGGCCACGGCGGCCGCCGACCGCACCGGGGCGACCGCCCGGGGCGAGGCCGCCGTGGCACCCGAGGACGGGTTGTCCGACCGGACGACCCGCTTGGCGACACCCGCCTCGGCGGCCCCCCGTGCGGCACGCGCCGGCGCGGAGCGCTCCGCACTGGCGGCGGTGGCCGACGGCCCGGCCTCGTCGGCCCAGGCCACACCGGCCCCGCCGAACACCGCGGCACCCACCCCGAGTGCCACCGCCAAACCGCCTACCCGACCGACGTACCTGCAGGCGCCCATGGCGTCCCCTCTTGGTTTCTTGGTGATGAAAGCCGAACTTTCCTGAAAATAATCTGAGAGAAGGGTAACCACGAACGGTGCGTCATTCCAGACCTTTCGCCGTTTAGCCGACGAAACCGACGTGCACCGTATTGTCGGTTCATGACCCAGGCATTCGCGCGACTCGACCGGCACTCGCCCACTGTTCTCGGGATCTTCCGCCTCGTCATCGGGTTCCTGTTCGCCCTGCACGGCACGGCCAAACTGTTCGGGTGGCCGGCCACCAAGAGCGGAGCGGTGCCGTTCGGCACCTGGCCGTACTGGTGGGCCGGTGTCATCGAACTGGTGGTGGGCCTGCTGGTGATGGTCGGACTGTTCACCCGGATCGCGGCGTTTCTGGGCTCGGGCACGATGGCGTTCGCCTACTTCACCGCCCATCAACCGGACGGGTTGCTACCGATCCAGAACGGCGGTGAACTCGCGGCGGTCTACTGCTTCGCGTTCCTGCTGTTGGTGTTCACCGGCGGCGGCGCGCTGGCCGTTCGCCGCGAGTGATCGGGCACCGCTCCGGCGGCCCGGTCAGAGCAGGGTTTCCGAGGTCCTGATCGACGGGATCGTGCCGACCGGCGCGGACGAGGCAAGCCCGCCGAAGTAGCTCCCGGACCACATCCACAGCCCGGCCTGCAGCCGTAGTGACGCGGCGGCGGTATCGGCGTCACCGTCGGCGGCGGCCAGCATGGCCGACAGCACCGCGGCCTTGCTGACCATCAGGTAGGCCGAGCTGAGATCGACCAGCGCTTGGTAGGAGGCCGGGGAGAAGCCGCTCTGTCCGGCGATGGTCTGCCAGACCGACCGACCGGTTCCCGTCGCGTTCTCCAGGAGCGCGCTCCACGCCCTCATCTCCCACCACCCGAGGCTGGCCGGGTTCTCCAGCTTGACCAGTGCCGCGTCGTAGCGGGTTTCCAGGTCGAGCGGGAAGGCGGTCGACGAGCATCCCAGAAAGCCGGTGCAGGTCAGGGTGTCCTGCACCGACGGGATACCCGCCGGCGGGTTCTCCAGCAGGTACTCCAGGTAACCGCGGTTGTATCCGTACAGCGCGAGCAGAACCGGGACCGTCGCATGCGCCGCGGTGGTGGTGATCCACCCGTTACCGCTCGCCGCGGCACCGGTCAGCCCGGCGGACAACGCGTCGAACATCCCGATCGCGAGCGCCGACACCGTCAGGTCGGGGGCCGGAGCCGCCTCCTGCGGCGGCGCCGGCACGGGATCGGCCGGACGCAGGTTGTCGCGCAGCCAGACCCCGCCGAAGTACCCCGACACCGTGAGGTTGCCCAGGTCGTCCCGGATCTGCCCGGCCGTGACGTCGGGGGCGGCCAGACGTTCGAGGCTGCCGACGGCGAGGTCGCCGAAGGAGAAGCGGGGGGCGTCGGCCGGGTCGCCACCGGCGTCGACGTACTCCTGCGCGGCATCGGTGATGGCGTCGGTCGAGACGGTGAACGAGCGGCCACTGCCGACCGGCGTCGGCGGCAGGTCCACCGCCACCGACCGACTGACGGCGGACGATATGCGCTTCGGGCCCACCAGCCGGCGCTCGCTGTGCCGGGTCACCGTGCGGGCGCCGTCCGCGCCGGCCGACGCGGCACCCGATCGACCCGCGGATTCACCGGCGTCCGCGCCCCCGGCCGTAGGGCCGGCGTCCGCAGAAGCCACCCCAGCGGCGCAGCACATCGCCAGACCCACGCCCCCGCCGAGCAGGACGGCCGAAACCCACCTCACACCCGGAGCCTATCGGCAGGTCAGCCTGCGGCCGGCAGCAGTCCGGGGCTGCCCACCCCGATCGTGATCCGCGGGTCGGCCGCCGGATCCAGCCAGGTCAGGATCGAGCGCGTCTCATCGCGTCCGATCGCGACACAACCCCAGGTGGGGTTGCCATCGGTCACATGCAGGAAGATCCCGGACACCTTCCCGGGAATGCGCTTCGGGTTGACCGCGATGTTGACGGCGTAGTCGTACACCGGCCCGGAATCGTAGAGGTTCTCGGTGATGTCCGACGGGCTGTTCGGTGAGCGGACGTGGGTGTTGTACGTCGGCGACGACGCGTCCTCGTCCCACCAGTCCTGGTCGGTGGCCTGGAAGTACGGCAGTGTGGTTCCCGGGTTGGGCTGGCGGCCGAAGGCCTGGTCGAAGGCGAAGGTGCCCTCCGGAGTCCGGTAGACGCCGTCGGCGGGCACCCCGACACCGAGTTCGCCGACCTTGGCGGTGGTCGGGCCCAGCACGGCCTTCCACTGCTGTCCGACCTTCTGATAGGCGGTCAGGGTGCCGGTGGTGGCGTCGGCGGCCGGCACGCCGACCACGATCCACTGGGTGGTCTGCGCGGACGCCGGCAGGGCGGCCGACGGGGCGGCCAGCGGCAGTGCCGCGAGCATCGCGATGAGCAGACCGGCGATGCGAGTCCGCGTCCGTGCCAGTGTCACAGCGCCTGATCGTAGGAGCCCGGGGTCACGGAAGCGGCTCGGTGCGGTGCCGGTCCCGACTCGACCGGGTGCGCGGATCAGGCGAGGAGGGTCATCGCCGTCAGGACCCCGCCGTAGACCAGTGTCGGCAGCGCCATTCCGGCGATGAACCCGGCCCCGAATCGGCGGCCGCCCGCGATGACGGCGAGCAGACACTTGACCAGAAGGTTGGAGCCCAGCGCGGCGCTGACCGCCAGCACCGCGGTGTCGATGGAGATCCCGCCCTGGGCGGCCAGACTTGCGCCGGCGACCGCGCCGGCGTGGGCGTCGGCCAGGCCCGCAGCACCCGCGGCGGCCACCGCCCCCTCGGCGCCGAACTGCGCGGCGCCCCATCGGGCGACGATCAGCGCCGCCGTCAGCAGCGCCGCCAGCATCAGGGCCGGGCGGATCGCGAACGGGCGGTTCACCGGTTGGGGCGGCCCGGCCGGCGTGCCCGGCGAGCCGCCGCGGGCGACGACGTAAGCGACTCCCGTCAGGGTGACGGCCCCGGCCACCACCGGCGGCCACAGCCGGCCCAGCACCTCGGCGTCGACGACACCGATCACGATCAGCAACTGCACGAACGTTCCGATACTGGCGACCAGGGTGCTGGCCAACGGGGCCCGCATACCGATGTCGGTGCGGCTCAGCCGCCCCATCGACGCGGTGGTCGCACTGGCCGAGACGAACCCCCCGGCCAGACCGGTGACGAGGAGTCCCCGGGCGGGACCGAGGGCTCGCACACCGATGTACCCGAGCCAGCCAATACCGGTGATCAGCACGACCAACAGCCACAGTTTGGCTGGGTTCAGCACACCGTAGGGCCCGAGATCGCGATCCGGCAGCAACGGCAGGACCACGAACGCCACCACGAAGAACTTGATGGCGTCCTCGAGTTCCACGTCGCTGACGACCTCGCGGGCGAATCGGTGGAGACGAGCTTTGGACACCAACAGCACCGTCGTGACGACGGCCAGGCCGACCGCCAGCGCCGGGCGACCGGCGGCCAGCGCACCCAGCAGGTAGGCGATGAAGACGGCGATCTCGGTGGTGGTTCCCGGGTCCGTACGGCTGGTGCGGAAGTACGCCAGTGCCACCAGGACGCCGACTCCGGCAAACCCGGCGACCACCGCCCAGGGTCCGAAACCCGCCGCGATCGCGCCGAGGAGCGCAACCAGCGCAAAGGACCGGGATCCTGCGGCCAGGGTCCCGGGGTGACTGCGTTCGCGTTCGAATCCCAGCAGCAGGCCGATCGCCAGTGCCACCAGGAACGGTTCGAGCTGCTGCCAGTTCATGACGGCGGCCTGAACGTGGTCACCTCGGCTGTCCCGTCCCCGATTCGTCGGCGTCGATGAACGCGATCAGCGTGCGGGCCACCTCCGGCGAGTACAGCAGCGACAGGTGCCCGAGTCCGTCGATCGCGACGTCGTTACCGCCGCGCGCGGACAGTTCGCAGGTCGACGGCGGGTGCACGATGTTGTCGTGGGTGGAGTACACGCTCAACGTCGGTGCCACCACGGGGCGCTCACTGCGTTCGGTCGCGAACTCGCCTCCGGCGCGCAGTTCCTTGGCCACCCGGCCGGGGATCGGTCCGCGCCACACCACACCGGCGTGCGGGGTGCCGATCGTGATGCAGTGCGCCACCCTGGCCGTGCCGGTACCCGAGTGCGCGTACTCCAGCGACACCAGACCGCCCAGCGAGTGCGCGACCAGGGTCACCTGCTGCGCGCCGGTCTCGGCGCACACCTTCTCGACGAACCGGTCCAGCCGCGGAACGTTGCGGCCGACCGAGTCGAACCACGGGTAGTTGAACCCGTACAGCGGGCCCTTCCCGGCCTTACGGAACTGCCACGCCAGCCACCAGAAGTCGGCCCGGTTCTGGAAGTAGCCGTGGATGAAGATCACCGGGAAGCCGGCGGCCCGGCCCGCCGGATGTGTGATCGGCGCTTTCCCCATCCGGCGTCCGATGACGAAGTACAGCGGGATGAGCGGCTGGGTGATCAGCACGTAGTACAACTCGCGCAGCATCGCGCGGAGCTTGCTCTGCCCCGGACGCGGTGTGACGTGCGAGGCCATCAGGAAGAACGACCCGAACAGGTACACCAGCGCCGCCCCGAGCAGGACGGCGACGATCACGATCCCGATGAGTTCCGCGGTCCGCACTGACACCGCAGAATCGTAGCGCCGCAGCGCCGGCTCAGGACTCCTTGACCTGGGAATACCAGATACGGTCCGCGACCGCGACGATGTCGTCGGAGATGGTGGAGATCCTCCGGTACAACTCGCGGCTGGCGACGATGAAGCGGACGTCGGCGGCCTGGATCAGATCCCCGGTCGCCTGACGGTAGATCCGCTCCAGGTTGCGCTGGGACTTCACCGCCGCGTCGGCGTGCGCGGTGGCCGACTCGGACAGCTTCAGGCCGCGGACGTCCAGGGATTCGAAGGCCTCCTTGAGGTGCTCGACCCCCTCGGCGAGCAGGGCGGCCATCTGGGCGACCGCCTGGTCGGGCGGGAAGGACATCGCCTCGGACTCCCGGACGGTGTCCTTGGCGCCGTTGATCACCCGGTCGAGGTCCCGGGAAAGCTGGAACAGGTCCTCCGGCTCCAGCGGCGTGGTGAACGCCTCACTGACCGCATCGACCAGTTCCCGGCGGACCGCGTCGCACTCGTGTTCGGCGCGCCGCACATCGTCGGCGCGGGCGATGTTCCCATTGGCCCAGTCGGCAAAGGCCCGCATCCCGTTGGCGGTCAACTCCGCCTGGGTCTGCAACTGACCGATCACATCGGGGGATTCCGGCAGGAACCACCGGGTGCCCTTGCGGAGTGAGAGTTTCATAGCGCGGTCCTCCAGATGAGCAGGAAGACGACCGCCATCAAAGCGGCCGCGGGGATCGTGGTCAGCCAGGCGACGCCCATCTCGCGGACGATCTCCCAGCGGACATGCCGCCAGCGGCGGCGGCCCGCTCCGATCCCGACGACCGACGAGGCCACCACCTGGGTGGTGCTGACCGGGGCTCCGATGAGGGAGGCACCGAGGATGACCGCCGTCGACGAGGTCTGGCTGGAGAAGGAGTCGACCGGGGTGAGGCTGAAGATGCGCTGCCCGATGGTCTTGACGATCCGCCACCCACCCAGGGCGGTTCCCAGGGTGAGCGCGAGGCCCGTCGCGATCTTCGCCCACAGCGGCACGGTGAGGTCTTCGGTGTGTCCGGACGCCAGCAGCAGGACGGCGATCACACCCATCGACTTCTGCGCGTCGTTGCCGCCGTGACTGAACGACAGACCGGCGGCCGCGATCCAGCCGCCGCCCCGAACCGGACCGTTCCACCTCGTCGTCCAGCGCCGTGAAAGCCGGCGCAGCAGGCGAACCAGCAGGAACGCGAACAGGAAACCCAGCGGTGGGGAGATCAGCAGCGCGATGAGCACCCCGATGACCCCGGTCGGGTGCCAGCCCTCGACACCGCCCCAGTTGACCGACTCAAGCCCGCCGTACCCGGACAGGATCCCGTCGGCGATGGCGGCTCCCGCCAGGCCGCCGACCAGGGCATGTCCCGAGGACGACGGCAGCCCCAGCCACCAGGTCAGCAGGTTCCAGACGGTGGCCCCGGCCAGTCCGGCGCCGACGACCGCGACCATCTGGGTCTGCGGAACGGTGACGATCTTGCCGATGGTGTCCGCCACCGCGGTTCCCAGCAGCACCGCACCGGCCATGTTGAACACCGCTGACAGCACGACCGCCTGTCCGGCGGTGGCTCCGCGGGTGGCCACCAATGTCGCGATCGCGTTGGAGGCGTCATGGAAACCGTTGGTCAACGCGAAGGCGAGCGCGAAGCCGATGGCGATCAACAGCCCGACTTCCATCACACCTCCCGGGGTCCCTATGGACGCCGGGTGAGCATAACAAAAACAAAAGGTGAACTCCCGCCGGACCGCTCAGCGCGGCAGTGTGCAGGTCAGGGCTGCGCGAATCCTGCCGCCCGGAGGATCCGCTGACCCGCGTCGCCGGTGACGAGGTCGACGAAGCGACGGGCCGCCCCCGGATCACGCGCCTGCGTGAGGACCGCGATCGGGTAGGCGTTCACCACACTGCTCGCCGCCGGGACCGGCACCTCGGTGATGTTCCCCCCGGCGGACCGGGCGTCGGTGGTGTAGATGACCCCGGCGTCGGCCTGCCCGGTGGTGACCTTGGCCAGCACGTCGCCCACCGCGGACTCCTCGCTGACCGGCGCCAATCGCACTCCGGTGGCGTCCTGGAGTTTCACCGTCGCCGCCCCGCACGGCACCTGCGGGGCGCAGACGACGACCGCCAGATCCGGCCGGGTGAGGTCGGCGAAGCCGGTGATGCGCTCCGGGTTTCCCGGCGCGACGACGACGGTGAGGGTGTTGGCGGCGAACACCACCGGTTCGCCGGCGAGCAGGCCGGCCCGCGCGGCCCTGTCCATGGTGACGGTGTCCGCGGTGGCGAGGACGTCGGCGCCCGCGCCACCGGTGAGCTGCGCCAGCAGGTCCGCCGAGCCCGCGAAGGTGAACTCCACCGCGGTGGGCGGGTTTTCCGACTGGATCACGGCCCCCAGGTCGGTGAACGCCCTCGTGAGTGAGGATGCCGCGAACACGACGAGACCGGGCTGCCGCGATGATCCGCATCCGCTGGCCGACGCGGCCAGCAGGACGGCGACGGCGGCGGCCCGCAGTGGTCTGCTCACGAAACGGGGCATTTCTTTACTCTCTAGAGCCGGTACAGCCGGCGGGCATTGTCCCTGCCGATGAGGGTCGCCACCCGCTTCGCGTCGTCGATCCCCCACTGAGCCCGGTCGACGAATCCGCCCAGCACCGAGGTGATCCCGTCGCGCCACAACCTCGCCCCGAGGTAGTGCAACTCGGGCGGCCCGAACGCGTCGGAGGAGTAGAGGATCTTCCGGAACGGCGCCAGTTCCAGGGTCCGGGCAATGAACGCCTCGGCCCGGGCCCCGAGATGGTTGATGCTCAGCCCGGTGTCGAGATAGACGTGGTTGAACGCCTGCGCGAGATAGCCGGCCTCCCGCTCGTAGGGATAGCAGTGCAGCAGCACGATGGGGCAGTCCCCCGCAGACCGGAGAAAGTCGATCAGCAGCAGCGGGTTGGTGCGGTGCAGATCGCAGTCCCGGTCCCCCAGCCCGGTGTGGAACTGCAACGGTATACCCAGCCGAAGCGCCTGGTGTATGCCGAACCGCAACAGCACCCGGTCGGTCAGACGCGTCCCCCCGGCGTCGCGCCACCGCGCCGCGGACGCCCTGACATCGGCCGGCTCCGGATCGGTGAGGTCACCGTCGAAACCCCCGCGGTAGGCGAGAACCGTTTTGGTGGCCACCGCCGACTGCGCACGGTCGCGCAGGATCTCGACGAACCGCTCGGCGTAGTCGCCCCCGGCGGCCGCCGCCTGCTCGGCCACCTGCTCGAGTCGGACGATCTCTCCGACACGTCCCTGAGCAATCTGCGCCATCCCGTGCAGTCCCGCGATGTCCCCGTTCAGACCGGTGTCGACCAGCCAGTCGCTGACGCCGGCCGCGGACAGGAACACCCGAGCCAGGTCGGCCGGCTCGATCCGGCTGCGGACGGCCCAGTACTCCTCGGGAGAAGCGTGGCGGTCGAGGCCCAGCAGCGGGGAGCAGTGCGCCCGCACCGCCATCCCCAGTTGGGTGTCGAAGCCGGAGTCGAAGTCGGCCAGCGGATCGGTGTTGGCCTCGTTGAGACCGTTCTCGAAACGCCGGCGGTCGACGGCGCGGGTCCAGAACCCGTGCACGTGGTCGTCCACGAGGTGCAGACCGGCAATGTAGTCGGACAGTTGCTGGTCGGACAGGTGCAGGTCAGACACTCCATGCCATCCTGAACCTGTCGCACAACCGCTCAGGCTCCAGCGATGAGTAATGCTCGTACTCGTACCGGCGAACCGCCACCAGCGCATCGACGGCCGGGTCGCCGAGAATCGCTCGCATCCGGGGCGAATTCGTCAGCGCCGCAATGACGTCCGCCTGATCGGTGGGCAGTAGTGCCGCACCAGCGGCGATGCGCTCGGAGGCCGTCAGCGCGGCGGGGTCGACCGTCACCTCCGGCGGAAGTGCCGCAGCCTCCTCGATACCGTCGAGAGCGAGTCCCAGGATCGCCGCGGTGGCGAGGTACGGGTTCGCCGACGGGTCGACGATCTTGACCTCCACGTGGGCGCCCCGCGGGTTGCCCTCGGTGGCGGGCAGGAACCGGACCGCCGCCTCCCGGTTCTCGGTTCCCCAGCAGGTGTGGGCACCGGCCCAGTTCCCGGGGAGCATCCGCAGCCCCGAGACGATCGAACCGCCCAGCACCCCCTGTGCCTGCGGCAGTCCGGTGACGATGCCGGCGACGGCGGCTTCCCCCTCCGGCGTCATCCCATGTGCCCCACTACCGCCCGAGAAGATCGGAACCCCGCCGCGCAGCAGCGAAAAGTGCTGGTGCGCGCCGTTTCCCGCACCCCCGGCGAAGGGGACCGGGGACAGGCTGACGCGCAGCCCGGATCTGCGGGCGACCCGGGAAACGATGATCCGCATCAGCACCAACTGGTCGGCGGCGGCGATCGGAGCCAGCGGGGCCAGCGAGATCTCGAACTGGTTTACCCCGTATTCGGGGTGGAACTGTTCGATCTCCACCCCCGAGGTGTCCGCCGCGGCGAGGACGTCCCGGACAAATTGCTCGTGCTCGAGCACCCCCGCGAGCCCGTACTGCGCCCACAGCGCGCCGGGAAGCCGACTGCCGTCGGGGGCCACCAGGAGGAACTCGATCTCATGACCGACCAGGGCACGCAGTCCGGCGGCCGCGAGGCGCGCTTCGACGCGGCCCAGCACACCGCGGGCGCATTCGGGCACCGGTGCGCCGTCCTGGTCGTAGAACGACCCCGGCGCCCAGTCCAGCCCGTCATCAAGCGGCCGCGCGGCGGTGGGGTCGATGCGCACCCGGTGGTCACCGACCACGCTGATCGCGTCGGTGAACGCGATACCGGTTTGGTCGATCGCGAACCCGTGCCAGGTGGGACTCGCCCCCATACCGGGGTCGACGAAGGTCGGCGCCCGGCTGATCGGGACGGTTTTGGCGAGAGTCAGACCGGCCGGGTTGACGACTGTGCCGAGCAGGGTGCCCGATCCGTCGGCGGGCGTGGTGGGGACTGCGGTCAACGTCATGGTCGGCCCGCTACCGGACATCGACGGTGATGGACGGCCATCCGGTGGCGCCGTCGGGGATCGGGCTGCTGCGGTCTGCGGTCTGCACGGTCCCAGTGTTGTCGGTGGCACGCACCGTGATCGTGTGCGGCCCCGGCGTGGCCTGCCAGTCGAACGTCCACAGCCGCCAAGTGTCATGGGAATACGCCGCGCCGAGTGTCGCCGGCCGCCATTCGGCGTCGTCGATACGCACCTCGACGGCCCCGATCCCCCGGCCCTGCGCCCAGGCGACCCCGCCGAGCGTCACCGGTCCGGCCTTGAGACGTGCGCCGGCGCGGGGGACGTCGATCCGAGACCCGGTCTTGATCGGAGCCTGGGCGGACCAGCCGAGCCTGGTCCAGTAGGCCTCGGCCCGGTCGAACCGGGTCAACTCCAGATCGACGACCCATTTGGTGGCCGAGACGAACCCGTACAAACCGGGCACCACCAGTCGCGCGGGATAGCCGTGCTCGGGCGGTAGCGGAACACCGTTCATCCCGATCGCCAGCAGGGCGTCGCGATCGTCGGTGAGCGCCTCGACCGGGGTGCCGACGGTGAAACCGTCCACCGACGTGGACAGCACCATGTCGGCGTCATCCGCGATGGCGGCGTCCCGCAGCAGATCCCGGATCCGGTAGCCGGTCCACACCGCGTTCGAGATCAGGTCGCCGCCGATCGGGTTGGACACACAGGTCAGGGTGATCGCCCTCTGCACCGGTTCGAATCGCTGCAGGTCGTCGAAGGTGTAGGTGATCTCGCGGCCGACCATGCCGTGGATGCGCAGCGTCCAGTCCCTGCGGGACAGTTGCGGCACCCGCAACGCGGTGTCGATACGGAAGAAATCGGCGTTGCCGGTGACGAAGCTCGGCAGCCCCGCCAGCGGCGGCTGCACACCGGGCGGGATCGGTGGCGCCGGTCTGGCGACCGGCGGCAGGCCGGCGGTCTCGATCTCGGTGGCAACCGACTGCAAGCGACGTGAGGTCAGGACACCGCCCACCCCGGTTGCCGTGCCCAGACCGAGGAAAGCCAGGGTTTGCAGCGAGCGCCGGCGCCCGGTGTCGGTGTCGGCTGTGCCGCCGTCCGGGGCGGACGCGGTCAGGAAGCGCAGCACGGCGACCCCACAGCCGGTACCGACCAGGGTCGGCACCGCATCGAGTAGACCCGCTCCGGGCCGAGCCAGCACCGCGGCGCACCCCGCCCCGCCGAAGACCAGCAGGGTCACTGTGCCCAGCGGTACCCGGGACCGTTCCCGGGTCGCCGCCATGGCGGCGGCGGCGATGACGACCGCCAGCACCATCACCGACAGGAAGAGCTTGTCCGCGGTTCCGAAGGTCTGGATGGCCCATTCCTTCACCGAACCCGGGGTGAGATCGATGATCGCCGCACCGACGGCCGCCCTGGCGTCGCTGGCCGGGGAGACCAGAGCCGAGACAAGTTGGGTGACTCCGAAGGCGACCACGGCACCCGCCGCCCCAGCCGAGGCCACACCGGCGGCGATCCGCGTTCCAGGCGGCGAATCGGCCATGGAACCACGCTACCTGCGCGCGGACCCGCCATCGGGGCGCTGGAAGCGGTAGGCGCTGCGGCCGGTATCGATGGTGTGACCGCCGGCGGTGAGTCGGTCTACGATGGCGGCGCAGAGTTGCGGATCGGTGAAGGTTTTCGTCACGGGGAACGGCCCGTTGGCGGCGCTGGCGATCGCGCAGCGCGGCTCTCGTTCGGTGAGGACGGCGAGGAGCAGTTCAGCACCGCGGTGGCCGAGTCGGAGGTCGCCCAGATCGTCGATGAGCAGGAGATCGACCTCGCCGTAATGGGTGATCACCTCGGGGAGGCGGTCGGTGCCGTCGGCGTCGAGGAGGTCGGCGACCAACCCACTGGCCTGCGTGTACCGGACCCGGTATCCGGCCTCGGCCGCGCAGGTTCCCAGCGCGATGAGCAGGTGGCTCTTGCCGGTCCCGGAGCCGCCGATGAGGCACAGCGAAGATCCTTCGCTCACCCAGTCGCCACCGGCCAGTCCTTCGACCAGAGCGGTGTTCACGGCGGGATTGGCGTCGAAAGAAAAGTCCTCCAACCGCTTTCGCCAGGGGAATCCCGCGGCGCGGACGCGCTGTTCCGCTCTTCGCTGATCGCGTGCCTCACACGCGGTCAGGACCAAATCCGCCAGGAATCCGAGATAGGCCTGCTGTTCGCGTCGTGCCGACGCGGCGATCTGCGCGAAGTGGTCGCGGGTGGCGGGCAGGCGCAGGACGCGGCGGCCATCCGGGGGTTCGCCCCGAGCGATGCGGGTAGCGGTGGTGTTCTCCGAAGTGGTCATCACCAACGACGTTCCGACACTACTCAATTTTTGTCAACCAACTTTAACAAGTATTTAGTTTTGTCGTAGGCGGTAGTGTCGCCTGTCGTGCAGCAATATTGGTTCGACATCGCGCTGATTCTGGTGCTGCTCCTTCTCAACGGGCTGTTCGCCGGGAGCGAGATCGCCCTGATCTCGGTGCGCGAAGGCCAGTTGCGATCACTGGAGCGCATCGACGGTCGCCGCGAGCGGGCGCTGGTTCGGCTGGCGCGCGACCCCAACCGTTTCCTCGGAACGATCCAACTCGGGATCACCCTGGCGGGCTATCTCGCCTCGGCGACCGCCGCGATCACCCTGGCGGAACCCCTGGTGCCCTCGCTGGGATTCCTCGGCGGCGCGGCCGAGGTGGTCGCGGTCACCTCGGTGACGCTCATCCTGGCGGCGGTCAACATCGTGGTCGGCGAACTGGCACCCAAGCGGCTGGCGATGCAGTATGCCCAGCGCTGGGCGCTGCTGGTCGCCGTTCCGCTGGACCGGCTCGCGAGCCTGACCAAACCGATGGTCTGGCTCCTGGGCCGGGCCACCGACGTGTTGGTCCGACTGCTCGGCGGGAATCCGAACGCCGCGGCCGAACAGCTGTCCTCCGACGAACTGCGGGAACTCGTCGCCATGCAGCGCGGCCTCACCACCGAGCAGCGCGACATGATCTCCGGCGCGCTCGACATCCAGGACCGGGTGCTGCGGGAGATCCTTATTCCGCGCCGCACGGTGGTCAAACTCGCCCGCGACCTGTCGATCCCCGAGGCCCAGGCCATGCTGGTGAGCGCCGGCCACTCGCGGGCCCCCGTGGTGCATTCCCGCAACCTCGACGAGGTGGTCGGCGTCGTGCACCTGCGCGATCTGCTGAGCGGCCACGAAACGCTCACCGCGGCCATGCGGCCCGCGCTGCAGCTGCCCGACAGCCTGCCCGTCTCCGAGGCGCTGCGCCGGTTCAAGGCCGAACGGGAGCATTTCGCGGTGGTGGTCGACGAGCGCGGCGGGGTCGCGGGCATCGTCACCCTCGAGGACGTCCTCGAGGAGATCGTCGGCGAGATCTACGACGAAACCGACCGTGACGTCCTCGGCGCGCAGACGCTGCCGGACGGCAGCCTGGTGCTGCCGGGCAGCTTCCCGATCCACGACCTGCCCGATGTGCACGTCGAGTTGTCCGACGCCCCGCCCGGGGACTACGCGACCGTCGCCGGCCTGGTCCTGGTCGCACTGGGGCACATCCCGCGCGCGCCAGGCGACAAAGTGGAACTTGCGCACTGGACCATCGAGGTCAGCGCCGTCGAGCGGAACACCATCACCGGGGTCCGGCTCGTCCCGCGGAGACCACCCGGCTGATGAGCCGACGCATCTCACTCAAACCGGTTGAACAGTGTCAATGTCGTAGGCTCGATCTAAAATCGAATGTATGTTCGACAACCGGGTTCATGACCACTGGGAACCCCCCGAAAGCCCCGAGTCACGCTCGCTACTGGAGACGCTGACCTTCGCACGACGTGCGGAGAACCAGGCCGCGGCCCGGCGGCTACGCGCGGCCGGCCGGTTGTTCGAGACACGGCGCGCCGAGCGCGGGGAATCCGAGGACTGGGCGGTCGACAGCTGGGCCGCGGTCAGCGCCGAGATCGCCGCCGCGGCGTCGATCACCCCGGGCCGGGCCGGCAGCTGGATCCGGCACGGAGTGGCCATGCGCCGGCTACCGGCCACCGCAGCGGTGTTCGAGGCCGGCGACCTCGACGCGGACACCTTCGCCACCATCGCCTACCGCACCGAACTGGTCACCGACCCCGACACCACCGAGCGCCTCGATCGGCTCATCGCCGCACGCGCCGCGCGCTGGCGGGCACGGTCACTGGGCCGCACCATCGCCGAGATCGACCGCCTGGTCCACCAGGTCGATCGCGACGCCGTGCGGCGGCGGCGCGAACGCATCCGCGACCGGGAGATCACCGTGTGGGACGCCACCGAGGACACCGCGGACATCTCCGGACGGCTGCTGGCCACCGACGCCGTCGCGTTGGACAAACGCCTCGACGCGCTGGCCGCCACCGTGTGCGAGGCCGACCCCCGCACCCACGCTCAGCGCCGCGCCGACGCCCTGGGAGCGCTGGCCGCCGGCGCCCAGCGGCTGATGTGCCGGTGCGAACGCCCCGACTGCCCCGCCGCCGCAGCGGTGGCCTCATCGGTGGTCATCCACGTCGTGGCCGACCAGAGCGCCCTCGAGGGCAGCACTGACAACCCCGCCCATCTCTACGGCTCCGACACCCTGATCTCCGCCGACCTGCTGCGCGAGATCGCCGCAACCGCCCGGCTACGTCCCCTGATTCATCCCGCCAACGCCCCGGCCGAACCGCACTACCGGCCCTCCCGCGCGCTGGCCGATTTCGTGCGCGCCCGCGACCTGACCTGCCGGGCGCCGGGCTGCGACCGCCCGGCCACCGAGTGCGACCTCGACCACACCATTCCCTACGGCCGCGGCGGCCCGACCCACGCCTCCAACATCAAGGCTCTGTGCCGCCTTCATCATCTGCTGAAGACGTTCTGGGGCTGGCGGGACCGTCAGCTGCCCGACGGGACGGTCATCTGGGAACTCCCCGGCCGGCAGACCTACGTCACCAATCCGGGCAGCAAGCCGCTGTTCCCGACCTTGAGTGCCCCGACGAGTCCACCGCTCATCCCACCGCGCTACTGCGCCGCCGACCCCACCGCGATGCCCAAACGCGCCACCACCCGGGCCCGGAACCGCGCCCACCACCTCGCCACCGAACGCAACGCGAACCGCACAGAACGCGAGGCCCGCGAAGCCCGGCAGATCCGGGAAGCCGCCCTCGTTCGCAGACCACCACCGGGGCCCGGCGACGACTCCCCACCCTTCTAACCCACGGACTGAAGCCGGCGTTGCTTGGCGACGCTGAACGTCGCGATCGTCTCCAGTAACTGCACGAGGTCGTCCTGGCATCGGCAGATCCGGGCGCCGTCGGGAACCCACCAGATCCGGTCGCCGTCACCGCGAACGGTCAAACCGTTCACCGGCCTGAGAAAGACACCGATCTGGGTGGGATGACACCCGTCATGCTCCCGGACGATCCGGGCCTGCAGGGGTGTGCCGTCACTGCGGCGCACCAGCAGTGCCGACGGGGTGCGCACGACGACGATGGATCCCGTCCGCAGCGCTTCGGCCGTCCCGACCTGGATCACGTCATCCAGTAACGGGACGCTGAGCCGAATCGCGCCGGTGCGGATATCGCCGACCGCCTCGGCGATGCGCGGCGGAAGACACAGCGTTCCCGGCCCGCCGGTTGACTGCGGCCATGGGTTTCGCACGGCTACCTCCATTATTGAAAATCATTTTCAATAATTTCGGAGCCGACTCTACCCCCGAATCAGTACCCGCGGATCAGTGCCCGTGGAAGTTGTCCATCGAGTTGTAGACACCGACCCGCCGCAGGTAGAAGTCCCGCAACCGGACCGGCAGCACCCCGGAGAGCACCTTGTTCATCCGCGATGTCCACGGCATGACCACAAAGGGCTGGCCCTCGAGCATCGCCGTCCACGTGGTGTCGACGACATCCTGCTGCTCGAGCATCGGGGTGAACAGGATGCCCTTGGCGCCGTCGAACATGCCGGTGTTGATGTAGGTGGGGCAGACCGTGGTGACCTTCACCTGAGAGTGACCGGCCTGTTCGAGTTCCAGTCGCACGGAGTCGGAGAACCCGACCGCCGCCCACTTCGAGGCCGCGTAGGCGGCCATCCGCGGGATCGCGTTCAACCCCGCCGAGGAGGCGATGTTGATCAGCCGACAGGGCTTGCCGGACTCGATCATCCCCGGCAGGAACTCCCGAGCCACCAGCATCGGGCCGATGGAGTTGACCTCCATCGTCAGCATGAAATCCCGCGGGTCGTTCTCCCAGAAATAGCCGTTCCCGCGGACGATTCCGGCGTTGTTGAACAGAACCTGAATCGGACCGACCTCGGTGCGCACCCGTTCGGAGGCCTCGGCCACCCGGTCCCGCGAGGTGACGTCCACGGTCTCGTAGACGATGGTGCCCCCGGCCGCCTCCAACTCCACCGCGGTCTCCTTGAGCGCCGTCTCGTTGGCGTCCCACAGGACCACCGTCGCGGCGCCCTCCCTGACGGCCTTGACGGCGAACAGTTTGCCGAGGCCCATGGCGGCCCCCGTGATGAGGACGTTCGTCCCCCGGACGGATTGCATGACGTGGTCTCCCTCTGCTCGGAAGTTCGGTGCCGGAAGCACCTGACCATCCCCGTTGTACCCCACACCGGCCATGCCGCGCGGGCGGTAGGGTGACGAAATGCTGCGCACGATTCTCACGGCGGGCGCCGCCATGGTGGGTTGCGGCCTCATGGGAGCCTTCCCGGCCACTGCCGAACCCGCGCCCGCGCCGCCGCCGATTCCCAACGTCTTCGGCAACATGCCGGTCAACCCGGCCGACTACACCGTCAACAGCGGGAAGTGGTTCGCCTTTGCCGGACCGGCGGGAGTCGTCTGCGTTCTGGACACCCTCAAGGGCAATTACGGCTGCGCCGGCCCGTTGCCGGGCGCCCCCGCGGGGGCGAACCTGGTCAGCGCCGGACCCGTCGGGGCACCGGTCTTCACCACCACCGACACCCCCGCCTACGCCGACGCCGGGCCCGTCCGGCCCCTGCCGCCCAACACCCGGTTGACGTTCCGGCAGGTGAGTTGCGGCGTGGACGACGCCGGGGTGGTGGCCTGCCTGAACAGCCGGGAGCAGGTGGGCTTCGTCGTCGGGCCCACCAGCACCTACATCGGCAACAACAATCCGCCCCCGCCGGCCGAACCGGTGCCGGGCGCCCCCGTCCCGCCGCCGAGCTGAGCCGCCGATGACCTTCACCCACGTCGTGACCTTCAAATGGCGGGCCGAGCCCGACGCGACCGCGATCGCCACCGCCCTGCGGGACCTGATCGCGACCGTCGACGGCGTCCGCAGCTACCTGTGCGGGCCGGACGCGGGAATGACGGCGGGCGCCTATGACTTCGCCGTGGTGGGCAGCTTCGACGATCGCGACGCCTTCATCGCCTACCGGGATCACCCGGAGCATCAGCGGATCCTCAAGGAGATGATCCTGCCGAACCTCGAATCGCGCACCGTGGTGCAACTCGAGGACTGAGTGCAACTCGAGGATTGAGCGTCACCCGCTGATCCCCACCGCGACCGTCAGTTCGAGGATGGTGCGCGGATCGTCCAATCGGGTTCCGTAAGCCTGCCGGATCTGGTTCATCCGGTAGCGGACCGTCTGCGGGTGCACGAACATCTCAGCGGCGACGGCGTCCCGGCGGCCCTGGTGCAACAGCCAACTCCGCAGGGTCTCGATCAGCCGGGGACCGGCCGTGGGGCCGAGTCGGATCAGCGGGGCCAGCGCCCGCTGCCGCAGATCCTCGGCGGCCTCCTCGTCGGCACCGAGGACCAACTCCACCAGATGCTCGTCGGTATCCACCACGCCGCCGGCGTTCACCAGGTGCCGCGCCCGGACCGCCCGGCGGTAGGAGGCCCCGACGGCGACCCACGGCCGACTCGGTCCGACGACCGCCGATCTGCCGGACCTCGGTCCGACGACCGCCGATCTGCCGGCCAGCGCGGCCAACAGCGCCGCCCGGCGGCTGCCCTCGACGTCGGGGACCAGTACCGCCGCCCACGATTCGGCCGGGTCCAGGTCCGGCAGGTCCTCGGACACGTACAGGGCGGCCGGACCCACCAGGGTGGCGGTTCGGGACAGCTGGGCGGCCGGGATGAGCACGGCGGTCAGCCGCTGCGGGGGCGGCCAGTTGGCGGTGTCCGCCGTGGCCGCGACCGTGTCGGGATCCTCTCCGATGAGCAGTTGGCGCGCCAGCAGATCCAGATAGCGCTGCCGGACCCGGCCCGCCGTCGCCAGTTCGTCGCCGTGCCCGGACACGCTGGCGGCGGAGAGTTCGTCGATGTAGGCGAAGACCAGCTCGGCGAATCGGGCGATGGTCAGCGCCGAAAGTCCGGATTCCACCGCCTTGTCCGACAGTTCCCGCCACGCCTCCCGCGCACCCACCCGGTAGGCCGCCAGGAGCGCGTCGATGGATCGCCCGGAGCGGGCCTCGCCGCGGCCCAGATCGTAGGCGGCGTCCACCGCGGCCCGAAGTGATGAATCCGAGTCCGCCGTCCCGCCCCGGGTGGTCAGCCGCAGGAAGGCACCCAGAGACGCCTGAACCGCGTTCTCGATGTTCTGACCCATCCGGCCTTGGAACGGATCTGTGTAGGCCGGGACCTCCGCGATGATCGCCGAGACGCTGCGCTCGGCCATCCGCGGCAGCACGGCTTCCAGGGCGGCGATCACATCCGGGTCGAGGTCGAACCCGGTCAGCCGCGGAATCTGCGGCACAACTATTCCTTCCGAACAAATACGGAGCTGATCTTCACCCCATCTGGTCAAGACTTTATGCCTGGCGAAGGGCCACCGTGGAGTCATGACAACAACGCGACCCCGCCCCGGAGTTCCCGCCGGGCTGCGGAACACGTTCGCCCGGTGGGCCGAACGGGTCACCACCCCGCTGCTGCCGAACGATTACCTCGACCTCTTCGACCCGCTGCGGTCCCCCGCCCGACTCCGGGGCCGCATCACCGCGATCCTTCCCGAGACCCGCGACGCCGTCACCGTGGTGATCAAGCCGGGTAACGGCTGGCGCGCCCACCGTCCCGGCCAGTTCCTCCGGTTGGGGGTCGATGTGGACGGTGTGCGGCACTGGCGCTGCTACTCGATCACCTCCGCCCCGGGGCGGGCCGACGGGTGTCTGTCGATCACCGTCAAGGCGGTGCCCGGCGGCATCGTCTCCCACCACCTGGTCCGGCACGCCGCCGCCGGAACCATCGTGTCGCTCGACGCCGCCACCGGGGAGTTCACCCTCGCCAGCCCGCCGCCGGCCAGGATCCTGTTCCTGACGGCCGGTAGCGGTATCACCCCTGTCATGGGCATGCTGCGATCGCCCGGCCTGACCACCGAGCACGACGTCGTCGTCGTCCACAGCGCGCCGACCGCCGGGGACGTCATCTTCGGCGGCGAGTTGCGCATGCTCGCCCGGACCGGCCGCATCCGGCTCGTCGAGATTCACACCCGCGACGACGGACGCCTGGACCCGGCCCGGCTGACCGGCCTCGTCGGCAACATCACCGACCGGTCCACCTGGGCCTGCGGACCGGAAACGTTCCTCACGGCGATCGAAAGCCACTGGGCGGCAGCGGGTATCACCCACCGGCTGCGCACCGAGCGGTTCCGGCCCGCGCCCGTCGCCACCGGCGAGGGGGGCACGGTCACGTTCTCGGCCACCGGTACCAGCGTCGAAACCGACGGCACCCGAAGCCTGCTGGAGTCCGGCGAATCCGCGGGTGTGCTGATGCCCTCGGGGTGCCGCATGGGCATCTGCTTCGGCTGCGTCGCGCCGCTGCGGCGCGGTGCGGTGCGCGACCTGCGCAACGGCACCCTGACCACCGCCACCGATGACGGTGACGGCGTGGTGATCCAGACCTGCGTCTCCGCGGCGGCGGGCGACTGCGACGTCGCTCTCTAGAAAGGACATCCCCCATGACTGCCCTGCAGAACCTCACCCCGAACCCGATCGCGCACCTCACCGATGCCGACATCGAGAACCTCGGCGCTGAACTCGACGCCATCCGCGAGCAGGTCCTCACCAGCCGCGGCCAGCGGGACGCCGACTACATCCGGTCGGTCATCACCGCCCAGCGCCGCCTTGAACTCGGCAGCCGCGCAATCCTGCTGTTCTCCCTGTTTCCGCCCGCCTGGTTGATCGGCACGCTCGGTCTGTCGATCTCCAAGATCGTCGAGAACATGGAGATCGGTCACAACGTCATGCACGGGCAGTGGGACTGGATGCGCGATCCGGCGATCCACTCCACCACCTGGGAGTGGGACAACGCCTCACCGGCGGATCTGTGGAAGCACTCCCACAACGAGCTGCATCACACCTACACCAATGTCCTGGGTAAGGACCACGATCTGGGCTACGGCATCATGCGGGTCGACGAGGACCAGCCCTGGAGCCCGTTCCTGCTGTTCCAGCCGCTGACCAACCTCGTCAACGCCTGCTTCTTCGAGTACGGCATCGCCCTCTACGACCTCGAGATCGGCAAATACCTCAAGGGCCGCTCCGACAAGGCCGACTTCCGCGCCAAGGTCACCAAGGTCCTGGCCAAGGTCCGCCGCCAGGCCACCCGCGACTACGTCCTGCACCCGCTGCTGTCCGGGCCGTCGGCGCTGACCACCCTGACCGCCAACATGACGGCCAATCTGGTCCGCAATCTGTGGACCCACGCGGTGATCATGTGCGGGCACTTCCCCGAGGGCGTGCAGACCTATGCCAAGACGTCCATCGCGGGCGAGACCCGGGCGCAGTGGTATCTGCGGCAGATGCTCGGTTCGGCCAATATCTCCGGCAGTCCGGCCATGCACTTCATGACCGGCAACCTGTCATTCCAGATCGAACACCACCTCTTCCCCGATCTGCCCAGCAATCGCTACCAGGAGATCGCACCGAAGGTGCAGGAGGTGTTCGAGCGCTACGGTCTGACGTACACAACCGGCAGCCTGCCCCGTCAGGTGGCGTCAGCCTGGAAGAAGATCATCCGGCTGTCGCTGCCCAACAAGCCCACACCGGCCCCCGGCGAGCCCGCGAGTTCTACTGGCCCGCGTTGCGAACCAGTTCAATCGCGTACTGGGTGACGAACTGCCCCGCCGGCGGCTGTCCGCGGTTGCAGCTTCCGTCGGACTCGCCGACCCGCTTGACCCACAGGTAGGCGTCGGCGTGCGCGCCGGCGGTGTCGGTGGTCGGCGGGACGCCCAGCGCCCGGCCGGCGGGATTGCACCAACTCAGTGGTGAATCCTCGATGGGGCCCGCGCCGTTGCGAGAGGTGTCGATGACGTAGTGCGACCCGCCCGTCATCGCCGACACCGCTTCGCCGTAGGCGATCTGCTCTTCGGTGGTGTAGTAGTTCGTGGTGTTGAGGCTGAAGCCCCGCACGCGACTCACGCCGACCTCGTTCAGTCCGGCAGCGAGTTTCTCCGCGCTGATCCACCGGGAGTGCCCACCGTCGATGTACACGACGGCCGCAGGGTCACGGGACAGCGCGTCGACCGCGTAGCTGAGCAGCGCGAAGCGCTCCGCCCGCTGATCGGGCGACAGGCAGTCGGCCATCGCGATGGCGTCGGGTTCGAGAATGATCGCGGCCGGCAGCGAACCCAGGCCGGTGGCGATCGCGTCGATCCACTGCCGGTAGCCCGCGCCGGAGCCGAACCCACCCGCCGCGAAACTGCCGCAGTCCCGGTTCGGAATCGCGTAAATCGCGAACACGGGCATGGCACCGGCGGCCTGCGCGGCACCCGCGTACCGGGACACCGTGTTGCCGACCGTGCCGGCCGGGAAGGCGTGGTCGAGCCAGTACGCCTGCGGTGTGTTGGCGATCGTCGTCAACTCCGGACTGGGCGGGTTGGCGTTCTTGGCCGCGCGCATGGCCAACGAGATCGGATCCACGTAGAACGGCCGCCCTGCCAGCGGGTTCGAGTCGTCGGTCAGACGGACCTGCAGGGCGCGGTCGGTCTGGACCGGGCCGACCAGGGCCCCGACGCACATGACAGCGGCCACCAGAGAGAACGGACGCACCCAGCGAGCGACGGCACCGGCAATTGAGGTAAGCACTCCCAGAAAGTAACGCCGGTCACGGTTCAGCGCCAATTGCCCCGGGGTCTTGACGGATTGCATACTTGTTGCTAACGGCCGCCGGTAAGTCGAGCGGAGTGCCGCTCAGCCGAATAGGCTCTGCTCACATGCGGTTACGGGAGGAGCCACCCCTCCACGGTCTGCCTGCCATCGTCCTCGCCGACGGTTGTTTCGCCGAACCGGAGGGCAAGGTTGCCCACGGCCTGATTCGCGACGGTGACCGGTTCGCGGTCCGGGTGGTGGTCGACCACACCCTGGCCGGCCGCGACGCCGGCGAGGTGCTCGACGGTTCGCCGCGCGGCATCCCGATCGTCACCGACGTGGCCGAAGCGGTCCGCCGCGCGCCGGACGCCGGAGTCGCCGTCGTCGGTCACGCCCCGCACGGCGGGCGACTCACTCCCGACCTGCGCGCCCAGTTGATGGAGTGTGCGGCGGCTGGACTGGACCTGGTCAGCGGGCTGCATGACCATCTGTGCGACGAACCCGAACTGGCCGCACTCGCCGCCGCCAACGGCGCCACCCCCTCGACGTCCGCCGCACACCGCCGGCCCGCCATCTGCGGTTCTGGGACGGTTCGGTCTACGCCGTCCGCGCCCCACGGATCGCGGTCCTCGGCACCGACTGCATTCTCGGCAAGCGCACCACCACCCGGATGCTCACCCGGGATCTCCGGCGCCGAGGCATTCGCGCCGAGATGATCTACACCGGTCAGACCGGCTGGATGCAGGGCGCACGGTACGGCGTCATCTGGGACGCGCTGATCTCCGATTTCACCTCCGGGGAACTCGAGGGCGCCATCGTGGCCTGCGCCGCCGAGGCCGACCCGGAGGTGATGCTCATCGAGGGCCAGGGCGCGATGCGCAACCCGTCCGGCCCGTGCGGGCCGGGTTTGATCCTGTCCGCGGCGGCATCCGGGGTCATCCTCCAGCACGCCCCGCGGCGCACCCATTTCCACGGACTCGAGCACCTTGAGCAGTGCCGCATCCCGGATCTGGTCTCGGAGATCGGCCTGATCGAACGTTTCGGCGCACCCGTGATCGCCGTGACGCTCAACCTGGCCGGGATCGCCGATCAGGACCGGGCGGCGACGATCGAGGAATGCCGCGCGCAGTGCGCCCCGCTACCGGTGGTCGACGTCGTCGGCGACGGGATCGCTGAGCTGACCGACGTGGTCGTCGAGCACCTCCGGGAACCTCGCTGACCTCCCGCAGGTCGTGGCTTCCGGCCTATGTCCTGCTGGTCCTGCTCTGGGGCGGCAGCTACGGCATCACCGACATCGCGCTGACCGGATTCACCCCGACGGGTGTCGCGCTGTGGCGGTCGGTGGTCGGCGCCGGGTTCCTGGCCGCGGTGCTGCTGACCACCGGCGAGGGCTTGCCCCGGCTGGGACAGCGTGGTGTTCTGCGGATTCTTGTGTTGGGTGCGCTGACCACGACCGGCCAGGTCTGTGTAGCCACCGCCCAGCAGCGGATGGCCTGCGGGGTGGTGGCGGTCCTCTGTTCGACGACACCGCTGCTGGCGGTCGCCTTCTACTGGGTGCGCCGCACCCCGATTCCGCCGATGAAGTGGGTGAGCGTCTCCCTGGGCGCGGTCGGCGTGGGCGTGATGCTCGCCCCGGGCGCGCAGGCGGATCATCTCGGCGTCGCGCTGGGACTGCTGGCCGCCGCGCTGTTCGCCCTGGCGGGCATGCTGGCGGCAGCCTTCTTCCCCGACTCCACGTTCAGCGGCACCCAACTCACCGCGGCCCAACTCGCCGTGGGCGCCCTGCTACTCGTCCCCTTCGCGGCGGCCGGCGCCGGCGGGGACGGTCTGCCGTCGTGGCCGCAACCGGGGCCGCTGATCGCCGTGGCAGCCCTGGGCATGTGCGCCGCCGGCGTCGGCAACGTGCTGTTCTGGCGCGTGCTGCGCACGGCCGGGCCGGTTTTCGCGGCCACGACCTACCAGAGCGTCCCGGTGGTGGCCGTCGTGGTGGGCGTTGTCGTCCTCAAGGAGCCCCTGCACGCGGGCGGGATTCTCGGCGGGGCATTGGTACTGGCCGGGTTGTTCCTGCTGCTGCCGATCGTCCGGGCCGCGGGAGCCGAGCAGGACAGCCGAGTCGAGGAGTGCCTCATCGGAGTCCACTGCGAGAACTGCTGCGCGATGCGGGGTTTGGAGACCGTCCGCAAGGAGCATCAGCGCCGGGTGTGCGGCTAGGGCGTCGGTTGGGGCGTCGGTGGGGGCGTCGGGAGCACCGCACCGGGAGTCAGGTACTCGTACCCGGGTGGCGGCGGACCGTCGAGCGGGTAGTAGCCGGGCGGCAGCGCGGGGCGTGCCGCCGGGGCGCCGGCCTCGGCCGGCCCCGGCGCGGGCGCACCCGGGATGGCGGCGGGGCCGCCCATGATCTCGTCGGGCACGAACGCGGGGTTCTTGACCTGGTCCCAGAGGTCCTTCAGGGTTCCGAAGATGCCGCCTCCGTTGTTTCCGGAGCCGTACACCGGGTTCTGGATCTCCGGTATGCCCCCCTCGCTGAGAACCGGCGGGGCGGCCGCCGGACCGGCGGGGGGCACCGTCTGCTGGCGGGGAGTCATCGCGGCACCGTTCGCGACCGGCGCCACCGGGTAGGTGACCACCGGGGGCGGCGGGGCCGGCACCACGAAGGGATCCACCGGTTCGGCTCCGGCCGGCCCGGCGAACGCGACGAGGGCGCCCAGACCCGCGGCACCGGCGAGAACAGCCGGCAGGCGGCCGCGGTAGCTCATGGCGGATAACTTTACGGGCGCTCGTCGTCTCAGGCCACGCCCACTGATTCGCGCTGCGCGGTTCGTGCCGGGCCGGTCCGGCACATTAGTGTGCTGTGGTCGGCCTCCTCTGGTCGGCCTAAGACGGGCCCCAGTGAAGCGGCCGGCAGGACAGTTGGGTGAATCAATGACCGCAGCATCAGAGGCGCCGGCGCTCGAAGCCCGGGTCGGCCACTACTACCGGATGGACGGCACCTATCTCGTCGGCCGGGAGAAGGTCCGCGAGTACGCCCGCGCGGTGCAGGACTATCACCCCGCGCACTGGGATGTCGACGCCGCGGCGGCGCTGGGCTACTCGGGTCTGGTCGCGCCGCTGACGTTCACCTCGACCCCCGGGATGTCCTGCAACCGCCGGATGTTCGAGTCGGTCGTCGTCGGTTACGACACCTACGTGCAGACCGAGGAGGTCTTCGAACAGCACCGTCCGATCGTCGCCGGCGACGAACTGACCATCGACGTCGAGTTGACCTCGGTGCGCCGCATCGCCGGTCGTGACCTGATCACGGTGACCAACACCTTCACCGACGCCAACGGCGAACGGGTGCACACGCTGCACACGACCGTCGTCGGGGTGACCGGGGAGGACATCAACCCCGAGGTCAAGGCCGCCGTCCAGAAGGCGATGATGCACGACGTCGACATCATGAGCATCGACGGGTCCGATGCGGTCTACGAGAAGACGGTGCGGCCCGAAGGGGAGGTCCGCATCGCCCAGGACACCGCCCGCACGCCGGGGACGCCGTCGTTCGACGACCTGCGGGTCGGCGACGAACTGGCGGTGCACCACACCCGGCTGTCCCGCGGGGACCTGGTCAACTACGCGGGCGTGGCCGGGGACGCCAACCCGATCCACTGGGATGAGGACATCGCCAAACTCGCCGGGCTCCCCGATGTGATCGCCCACGGCATGCTCACCATGGGCCTGGGTGCCGGCTTCGTCTCGGCGTGGTCCGGTGACCCGGGCGCGGTCACCCGCTACGCGGTCCGACTCTCGGCGCCCGCGATCGTCTCGGCGGCCGAGGGGGCCGACATCGAATTCAGCGGGAAGGTCAAGTCGTTGGACGCCGAGACCCGCACCGGTGTGGTCCTGGTGTCGGCGAAATCGGACGGCCGCAAGATCTTCGGCCTGGCGACCTTGGATATCCGCTTCCCGTGATCGGGCTTCCCGGATCGGTTGGCCCCGGAATCAGCCCCGCGGCCACACGATGATCGGGACCTCGAGCGCCCGCACGATCTTGCTCGCGGACTGACCGAGGAAAAGCCGCTTCGGCTGCGCCAGTCGGCTCGACCCGATCAGCACCACCTCGCTGTCGGTGAAGTCCAGGCTCGCGACCGCGTCCTCGAACGACTCCCCGTCGCCCACAACGCTTGTCACGGTGGCACCGGCGGGCAGTCCGGCGACCGCCCGGTCGACCAGGGCACCGGCGTGTTCCTCCGCGAGGCGGGCCCACTCCTGCCGCCGATCCTCGCGCCCGCCCTCGCCCACCGCGACGAGCGACATAAGCCGGAGCGGAACCTGCCACTCCGCGGCCAGCGTGATCGCGGCATCGAGCAGAGCCTCGTTGCCCGGACGCGTTCCGATGGCACAGGTGATGCGGGTGACTCCGGGTTGGCTCTCGTAGTGCGACGGTGCCAGCGCGACCGGCACCTCGGAGGCGTGCAGCAGGGCGTCGGCAAGGCTCCCCATTCCGAACCGGCCGCTGCGGACGCGGTGGTGGGTACCCACGACGATCAGACCGGCCGCCCCGCGATCGGGATCGGTCGCCGCGTCGAGCAACCCCTCGGTGATCGAATCCGCCCGGCGCACAATGCCTTCCGCCTGCACACCCTCCGGCACGCGCGCGAGACCGTCGGCGAGCCACTCCCGGCCCTGCGCCTCGACCTCGGCGTTGAACGCCTCGTCGGGCGAGTAGCGGTGGAAGGTGGGGGCATCACTGGGAAGCACCGTCACCAGGTCGAGTGTGGCCCCCGATGACCGGGCGAGGGTCGCCGCGAGGTTGAGACCATCCAATCCGCGCTGGCGGGGCCCGTATCCGACGACATACCTCATGGATCGTGACGCTAACACGGGTCATCCACCCTGGCGGGCGACTGGTTGAGGTTCTTCCGCAGCACAAGACCGACAATCCGGGCCGTCATGTGATAAGCCACGAGGAACGGATTGAGAGGGTTTGACGATGGCGACTGCACGATGACTCAGGTGGCCCCCGGGCCGGCGGGCACAACACAGCTGGCCCGCACGCTCGGATTGTGGGCGATAGTCGGTCTCGGCCTGGGCTACATGACGCCGACCGTCATCTTCGACACCTTCGGTATCGTCTCGACGGAGACCGGAAACGTCGTGCCCACCGCCTACGTTTTCGCCCTCGTCGTGATGGTGTTCACCGCGATCAGCTACGGACGGATGACGCGCGTCTTCCCGTCCGCCGGTTCGGCGTACACCTACACCTCCGAGACGATGAGCCCCAATCTCGGGTTCCTGATCGGCTGGGCGGCACTGCTCGACTATCTGCTGCTGCCCCTGGTCAACGCGCTCATCATCCGCAGCTACCTGTACTCGTTCTTCCCTGAAGCACCGGAATGGCTCTGGGTCGTGGTCTACGTCGCGGCCATCACCGCCATGTGCCTGTTCAGCATGACGAACACCTCGCGGGTGAACATGCTGCTGGTGGTGTTCGAGGTCGTGCTGATCGGGGTCTTCCTGATCCTGGCGACCAAGTCTCTGATCGACGGCATGGGCAACGGCACGATCTTCTCCACCCAGCCGTTCTGGCATGGCGACACCCACCTGAATCTGGTGATCACCGGGGCCACCATCGTCGCCTTCTCGTTCATCGGCTTCGACGCGATCACCATGTACACCGAGGAGGCCAAGGACTCCTCCATCGTGCCGAAAGCCATCGTGCTGGCCCTGCTGATCGGCGGCGGCATCTTCTTCGTCTGCGCGTGGTTCAGCCAGTCGCTGTTCCCGGACGTCTCCGGCTTCTCCGAGGAGTCACTGGAGAACAGTTCGCTCCCGGAGATCGCCTTCCTCGTCGGCGGCCATCTGTTCAAGATCGCCCTGACCGCGGCGGCGTTCGCGGCCACGGTGGCCTCCAGCCTCGCCTCGCACGCATCGGTATCCCGACTGCTCTATGTGATGGGCCGGAACAGCCGCGGTCGGATCGGGCGATTCTTCGGATATCTGCATCCGACCTTCCAGACCCCGTCCTACGCCATCGTCTTCGTCGGTCTGGTGTCGCTGTTCGCCATCGCGTTCAACCTCGACTTCGTCGCCTCGCTGATCAACTTCGGCGCGCTGATCGCGTTCACCTTCGTCAACCTGACGGTGATCGTCTACTTCGCCTACCGCCGTCGGCAGGTGCACGGGGCCGGCCAGATCCTCAAGAACATCGTGCTGCCCGGCATCGGGGTCGGGCTCACCGTCATCCTGTGGCTGTACCTCTCGGCCGAGTCGACCCGGTACGGGATGATCTGGTTCGCGATCGGCATCGCCGTGCTGCTGTGGATCACCCGCTTCTTCCGCCGGCCGCTCACCCTCAACATGGGCGAACCGCCCTCCTGACCCGGGAAGGCTGCGAGAGATGTCCAACCACTTCACCGGCCTGAGCCTCGGACCGCCCCTGGGCGACCAACGCCTCGACCTGTGCGACCTGTACGCCTTCCCGTCACCCGCCGACGCGGATCGCACGGTGCTCATCCTCAACGCCAACCCCAATGCCGACGCCCTGCACCCGGACGCGATCTATCGGCTTGCAATCGACAACGACGGCGATCTGCGCAACGACATCGCGTTCAGTTTCGTGTTCTCCGAACCGGAGGGGGACCGCCAGACAGTCGACGTCTACCTCGCCTTCGGTGATGAGGCCGAGTCGCCGGAGGCGGTCGGTGAACTGATCCTGGAAGCGGTCCCGGTGTCGTTCGGCGCGGCGCCCACGATCGCGCACGCCGGGGAGATCGCGTTCTTCGCCGGGGCACGCAGTGACGCCTTCTTCTTCGATTTCGACGGGATCAAGAACCTCTTCGACATCACCGGGGGGCGTAACTTCACCGCACCGCACCTCACCGCACCGGACCAGGGCGGCGAATCGCCGTGGACCGGTGTCGATTCGAACCTCGAAGCCAATGTGTTCTCCATCGCCGTGGAACTCCCGACCGCTCAGCTCGGCGCCGATCCCGACCTGAGGATCTGGGGACGGTGCAGCGTCCGGCGCGGCGACGAACTCGTCCACGTGGACCGCGCCGGTCACCCCTCGGTCAGCAGCTTCTTCAACACCGACGAGACCAAAGAGGAGTACAACGCCTCCGAGCCCGTCGACGACCGCAGGCGGTGGATCGAGCAGTTCATCCATCTGATGGGCCACACCGGCGGCTACAGCCGCGACGAGGCGATCGCGGCCATCGACGCCGAAGGCACGCTCCCCGACATGCTGACCTACAACCCGGCACTTCCGGCCACGTACCCGAACGGCCGGGTGTTCACCGACGACGTCATCGACTACCGGTTGGCGTTTCTCACCAGGGGCGACTGCCCACCGTCGGGACTCGCACCGCACACCGACACCCTGGACGTGTTCCCCTACCTCGGACCGCCGCACGGCCGCGATTAGGGATTCGCCGGTTCGGGTCCCCGGCCCATAGCATCGACTCCGATGGACCAGGACACCGAAATCCGCCCCGCCGTCAACGGGGCGGCAACACAACGCCTTGCGACAGAGGCCGCCCGCCGGCGGACCTTCGCCGTGATCAGCCACCCCGACGCGGGCAAATCGACCTTGACCGAGGCTCTCGCCCTGCATGCCCGGGCGATCACCGAGGCCGGTGCCATCCACGGAAAAGCGGGCCGGCGCGCCACCGTGTCGGACTGGATGGAGATGGAGCAGGCCAGGGGCATCTCGATCACCTCCACTGCGCTGCAGTTCCCCTACCGCTCGCCCGACGGGCAGGACTGCGTCATCAACCTGCTCGACACCCCCGGGCACGCGGACTTCTCCGAGGACACCTACCGGGTGCTCAGCGCCGTCGACTGCGCAGTCATGCTGATCGACGCGGCCAAAGGCCTTGAGCCGCAGACCCTCAAGCTGTTCCAGGTGTGCCGGCACCGCCGCATCCCGATTCTGACGGTGATCAACAAGTGGGACCGGCCCGGCCGGCACGCCCTGGAACTGCTCGACGAGATCTCCGAGCGCATCGGGGTGAAGCCCACCCCGCTCACCTGGCCGGTCGGCATCGCCGGGGACTTCAAGGGCGTGCTGGACCGACGGACCGGCAACTTCATCCGGTTCACCCGCACCGCCGGCGGCGCGACGGCAGCCCCCGAGGAGCACATCTCCCCCGACCGGGCCGAGGACGCCGCCGGAGTGGACTGGGTCAACGCCGCGGAGGAGTGCGAACTGCTCTCGGCCGACGGCGGCGACCACGACCAGGAGACCTTCCTCAGCGGCGAGACGACGCCCGTCCTGTTCACCTCGGCGGCGCTCAACTTCGGGGTGAACCAACTGCTGGACACTCTGGTGCGGATCGCGCCGGCGCCCCGCGGGCAGGTGGACGTCGACGGTGTCCGCCGGCCGGTGGAATCGCCGTTCAGCGCTTTCGTCTTCAAGGTCCAGGCCGGTATGGATTCCGCGCATCGCGACCGGATCGCCTACGCGAGGGTCTGCTCGGGCACCTTCGAACGCGGTGACGTCCTCATCCACGCCGCCACCGGCAAACCCTTCGTCACCAAGTACGCGCAATCGGTGTTCGGCCAGCAGCGCTCCACGCTGGACAGCGCCTGGCCGGGCGATGTGATCGGGCTGGCCAACGCGGCGGCTTTGCGTCCGGGCGACACCCTCTATCACGATGTCCCGGTTCACTTTCCACCGATCCCGAGCTTCTCCCCCGAGCATTTCGCGGTGGCCAGGGGTACCGATCCGAGCAAGCACAAGCAGTTCCGCAAGGGAATCGAACAGTTGGACCAGGAGGGTGTCGTTCAGGTCCTGCGGTCGGATCGGCGCGGCGACCAGGCACCGGTGTTCGCCGCCGTCGGCCCGATGCAGTTCGAGGTGGCCAGCCACCGGATGGCAACCGAGTTCAGTTCCCCGATTTCGCTGGAACCGTTGCCCTACACCGTCGCCCGCGCCATCCACCCCGACGATGTCGCGGCGGCGAGCAAGCAGGTGTCGATGGAGGTACTGACCCGTTCGGACGGTGTCATGCTCGCGCTGTTCACCACGAAGTGGCGGCTGCAGGGCTTCCAGGAGGACAACCCCGACGTGCGGTTGAGCTCGCTGGTGGCCGCGGGGGACAACTGATGCGTCGGGGCGGCCGCTAACGCTCGACGACCCGGCCGTTGTCGACCGTCCAGAACCGGTCCAGCCGGACGTTCTGCAGCATCCGGCGGTCGTGGGTCACCAGCAGCAGCGCCCCGTCGTAGGCTTCCAGCGCCT
>Ga0116181_1000105_pt1 | contig 70298 bp, 65 predicted proteins | sample AD_UKC075_MetaG_FD_89752 | JGI IMG/M metagenome (GOLD analysis project Ga0116181, IMG submission 89752) | Active sludge microbial communities of municipal wastewater-treating anaerobic digesters from USA - AD_UKC075_MetaG | ecosystem: Engineered > Bioreactor > Anaerobic > Digestate | place: USA... | reverse complement strand
TCGCGGCGAGACGCCGACCCGGGCCACCACCCGGGCGGCGGAATTGTTGGGGCGGGTCGGGCTGGCGCAGCGGCTGAAGCATAAACCGGGCGAGCTGTCCGGTGGCGAACGGCAACGAGCGGCGGTGGCGCGAGCCCTGATCACCGAACCGGCCTGCGTATTGGCCGACGAGCCGACCGGCAATCTCGACCGCCAGAGCGCCGAGCAGGTTTTCGATCTGATGCTGGAGCTGAATCACGATCTTGGGACCAGTTTCGTCGTGGTCACCCACGATTTGGAGCTGGCAGCTCGCATGGATGCGCTGTGGCGACTGACCGACGGCGTGCTGGCCCGCGCGCGTTGATCCGCCATGGCAACGTGATGGTCGTGGGCGCGTTGCTGGGGTCGTAGTCATCCGCTCCCGGTGGTGGAACCATTGGGTGGTCGTTTGCCATGCGGCTGGGCGCGATTGTCTTTCTGATCGGAATTCTCCTGCTGCAGTCCTGGCCGGAACTGCCGGGGCGCGGCTGGATTCTGGTCTTGCCCGCCGTAGGGTTGGCGCTGGTCTGGCTTCCGCCGCTGCGGTGGGTAGCTTGGGGGGTGGCGGGATTCTGGTGGGCGTTGTTGCTGGCCGTCCCGCCGTCCGAGCGGCTAGCGTCATGGGAAGGGCTCGATTGCGCCATCGAAGGTTGGATCGCCACGATCCCCGATCAGGAAGCGCGCCAGGTCCGCTTTGCCTTCACCGTAGCGCAGGCACGACAGGGCGACGAGGCCATTCCCCTGAGCGGGCGCTTGCTCCTGTCGTGGTGGGATAACGCCGACAGCGGCGCAGAAGCCCCGGAAGCGTCTCCCCGCTGGCAGGTTGGCGATCGCTGGCGCTTTACGGTCCGCTTGAAGCGACCACACGGTCTGCTCAATCCTGGTGGTTTCGATTACGAGCGCTGGCTCTATGCCCAGGGCATCGTCGCCACCGGCACGATTCGCGCCCAACCGCCGCCGCAGTGGCTGGCTGCCGCCGAACGCTATCCCCTGGATCGCTATCGTCAGCGGGTTGCCGAACGCTTCCACCAGCTGCTGCCTGGTAACCCCGATGTCGGCATTCTGGTGGCGCTGGCGGTGGGGGACGAGAGCGGGATTCGGCCATGGCAGTGGGATACCTTCAATCGCCTGGGCATCGGCCATCTGATGTCGATTTCCGGCTCGCACATCGGTTTGGTCGCCGGCCTAGTGTTCGGGCTGACGTGGCTGGGGTGGAGCCGGTTTCCGCGTTTGGCGTTGCGCTGGCCGGCCAGTCGGGCGGCGGCGCTGACGACTGTGTTGGGCACAGGCGCTTATACCCTGCTGTCCGGTTTATCGGTGCCGGCCCAACGCTCGTTCCTGATGGCGACGGTGGCGATGATGGCGCTGCTGGCAGCCCGACCGGTTGCGCCGAGTCGTATTCTGGCCCTGGCGCTGTTGATCGTGTTGATCGTCGATCCCGCCGCGCCGCTGCTGACGGGATTCTGGTTGTCGTTCGGGGCGGTGGCGGTGATTCTCTACAGCGTCAGCGGCCGCTGGCGCGAGCATCGACTGCTGGGCCAGACGCTCGGCCTGCAGCTCAGGATCACCCTGGCGCTGGTCCCGGCCAGCCTGATTTTCTTTCAGCAGTTCCCGCTATTGTCGCCGCTGGCCAATCTGATCGCCATTCCCTGGGTGGAGTGCACGGTGTTGCCGCTGAGTCTGTTGGCGGCGCTGGCGGGCTCGATCAGCATCGCGTTGCAGACGGCCTTGCTGGAGCTGGCGGCATTGACCCTGGATGGCCTGTGGCAGGTGATGAGCGGTTTGGACCGCCTGCCGGGGATCGTCCTGTATCGGCCTGCGCCGCCGTTGTGGACCCTGGCGTTCGCCCTGCCAGGGCTGGCATTGGCGCTGGCCCCGCGCGGTCTGCCGGGCCGCTGGTTGGGACTGCCCTTGTGTCTACCCTTGCTGTGGCCGGCGATCCGCGCACCGGAGCCGGGTGGGTTCTGGTTCACCCTGCTGGATGTGGGCCAGGGGCTGGCGGTGGTGGTGCGGACCGAACGCCATGTCCTGGTTTACGATACCGGCCCGAGATTGGGCGCGACGCTCGACGCCGGACGGGCGGCGCTGGCGCCCTTTCTGCGCTGGCAGGGTGTGGACCGGGTGGATGCCCTGATCGTCAGCCACCCCGACGGTCAGCATACCGGCGGGGTGCGCTCGCTGCGGGAACTGATGCCGGTGTCCCGTATTCTGACCAGCGCGTTGGATCAGACGCCGATCGATGGGGCCGAACCGTGTCGGGCCGGACAAAGCTGGCAGTGGGACGGGGTGCGGTTCCGAATCCTGCATCCCCCGGACAGCGGATTCAGCGGCGACGACGCCTCCTGCGTGCTCCAGGTGGTCAGCGAGGCGGGGCGGGTGTTGTTGCCGGGCGATATCGCGGCGCCAGCGGAAACGATACTGGTAGCGAATGATGGCGCAGATCTGGCCGCTGATATCCTGGTCGCGCCCCATCACGGTCATCGCAGCGGGGTCACAGTCGCCTTTCTGGAGGCTGTGCGACCGCGTTACGTGCTGTTCTCGACCGGCTATGCCAATCGCTTCGGTTATCCGCGCCCCGAGACCGTAGCGCGCTATCGGATGACAGGCGCTCTGCTGTTGAATACCGCCGATGAGGGTGCGATTACCTTCCGGTTGGAACCGGGCCGGGCGCTGGAACTGGAGCGCTACCGGCGCGATCGACGCCATTACTGGACCGCGCCATAGATCGTCATGCGCAGATGTTGAAGTGGCGCCAAGATCGTTATGCAGGCCGGGCGACTCGTGGGAAAATGAACCAGTGACGGAAGCGTCGGACCAAGAGCGTTCGAACGATCGAATTCTGGGCATCGCGACGAAACCACGCAATAGGGAGACGGGACTTGATTGATCTGCTCAAGGCCGGCGGTTGGCTGACACTGCCGATTCTGGCCTGTTCACTGGCGGCGGCGACCATCATCATCGAGCGCCTGCTGGCTCTGCGGCGGGCGCGGGTATTGCCGGGACAGCTGGTGGTGATCCTGCGCCGCTGGACCGAACAGGGTGCCATCGACCCGCAGGAGGTGGCCGCGCTGGCGCTGGATTCGCCGCTGGGCCGTATCGTGGCGGCGGGCCTGGCCTGTCGCGGTCGCCGCCGGGAAATCGTCCGGGAGCAGGTCGAGGATACCGGCCGCCATGTGGTGCATGAATTGGAGCGGTTTCTCAACGCCCTGGGCACCATCGCCGCCATCAGCCCGCTGCTGGGTCTGCTGGGCACCGTGGCTGGCATGATCAAGATCTTCCAGATCGTCGCGGTCGAGGGCAACAGCAATTTCAGCCTGTTGTCGGTCGGCATCGCCGAGGCGCTGGTGACCACCGCTGCTGGCTTGGCGGTTGCGATTCCCAGTCTACTGTTCTACCGCTATTTCCACGCCCGGGTGGACCGCTTGGTGGTGCAAATGGAGCAGGAAACCCTGCAACTGATCGACCTGCTGGACAGCAGTGTGAACGAACAGGAGCCGGTTCGATGAATCTGCGTCCCCGCCGGCGCGAGGAGCCGGAAATCAATCTGGTGCCAATGATCGACGTGGTGCTGGTCCTACTGATCTTCTTCATGATCGCCACCAGCCTGCGGCGTCAGTCCGAACTGGAAATCCGCTTGCCCGAAGCTTCGGATCGGTCGGTGCCGAGTCGCGTGGCTGATCTGAACGTGGTGGATATCGATGCCGCCGGCCGTTACGCCGTCAATGGCCGTATGTTGGAGACGGCCGATCCGGCGACCCTGAAAGCGGCGCTGTTGCAGGCAACCGATGGCCGCAAGCTGCCGCTGACCATCAGCGCCGACGCGCGGGCGTCTTATCAGGCCGTGGTGACGGCGATGGATGTGGCGGGTCAGCTGGGGCTGAATCAATTGAACATCGCCACCGTCAACCGACCCCAGAGCGCACCGAAGCCCTCGCCTGCACCCGATGTCGCGCCGACGCCGGAGCCTTGACCGTGCATAACTGGCTGGATCGTCATGGCTATTCCCTCAATCTGGTCGCCGTGTTGCTGTGGCCGCTCAGCCTGCTGTTCGGCCTGGCTGTGCGAGTGCGGCGCTTCCTATATCTGCAGGGGTTGTTGCGCAGTGAAGCGTTCAGTGTACCGGTGATCGTGGTAGGCAACATCAATGTCGGAGGCGCCGGCAAGACCCCGCTGGTAGCGCGTCTGGTGGAGCTGTTGCGCCAAGTGGGCTACCGGCCGGGTGTAGTCAGTCGCGGCTACGGCGGCCAGTCGGTCCAGTGGCCGCGCACGGTCACCGCCGACAGCGATCCGGGGCAGGTCGGCGACGAACCGGTGTTGCTGGCCCAGCGTTGCCGGTGCCCGGTCGTGGTCGATCCCGATCGGGTGGCGGCAGCGTGGGCGCTGTTGGCCACCCATCGCTGCAATGTCATCATCAGCGACGATGGTTTGCAGCACTACCGGTTGCAGCGCGATATCGAAATTGCCGTGGTGGACGGCTTCCGGCGCTTCGGCAATGCCGCCTGTCTGCCGGCTGGACCGTTGCGGGAGCCGCCTTCGCGTCTGAAAAGCGTGGATTTCGTGGTTGGCAACGGCGCGGCGCGCGGGCGGGAATACCTGATGACCCTGCACGGCGATGTCGCGGTCAACCTGGCCGACTCCTATGTCAGCTCCGCCTTGTCCAACTTCCGGCAAACCATGGTCCACGCCATGGCGGGCATCGGCGATCCGGGACGGTTTTTCGATCATCTGCGCCACGCCCGCCTGCGTTTCATCGAGCATCCGTTTCCCGATCATCATCCCTTCCAGCCGGCGGATCTGCGCTTTCGCGAGGATTTGCCGGTGCTGATGACCGAAAAGGATGCGATAAAATGCCGAAGTTTCGCTTCGGACAATTGCTGGTATGTTCCGGTCAGCGCGCAGTGCGATCCGGAATTCGACGAGGCCCTGCTCAAACGGCTGGCGATGGTCGCCATGGCCAAGGGCATCCGGCGCGAACAGACCGATACCGGCCGCCGTCACCGCGCGCCGAGCCGCCTACCCACCCACGACGAGGTGAACGCCAATGGACAAGAAACTGCTGGAGATTCTGGTATGCCCGGTCAGCAAGGCCCCGCTGACGTACGACAAGACCAGGCAGGAATTGATCTGCCAGGAGAGCCGATTGGCCTACCCGGTTCGGGACGGCATTCCGGTGATGCTGGAAGCCGAGGCGCGGCGGCTGACGGACGAGGAGGTGAGCGCGAGTGAGTGAGTCCGGCCCCCGCTTCCGGGTCGCGATCCCGGCTCGTTACGCCTCGACCCGCCTGCCCGGCAAGCCTTTACGGTTGCTGGCCGGTCGGCCGCTGCTCGAACACGTCTATCGACAGGCGCTGGCCAGCGGGGCGTTGGAGGTCGTGATCGCCACCGACGATGTGCGTATCCAGGCGGCGGCGCAAGGCTTTGGCGCGGTCGTGTGCATGACTTCGTCTGAACACCGCTCCGGCACCGACCGTCTGGCCGAGGTGGCGAGCCAACGGCATTGGCCCGATGACGCCATCGTGGTGAACGTGCAAGGCGACGAGCCGCGCTTGCCACCAGCGTTGATTCGTCAGGTGGCGATGGGGTTGGAGACGCATCCCGAAGCGGGCATTGCCACGGCTTGTACGCGGATTCACGAAGCGGCCGAATTGTTCGACCCGAATGCCGTCAAGGTGGTGCGGGATGCGGCCGGTTTCGCCTTGTATTTCAGTCGTGCGCCGATTCCCTGGCATCGCGAAGCGTTCGGCCCTGGCCAGGAGGCGACGATGGCGCTCCCAGCGGAGACGCCCTGGTTCCGGCACATCGGCCTGTATGCCTATCGGGTGGCGGTGTTGCGCCGTTATCCTCAGCTGCCGCCCGCCATGATCGAACAGGCCGAGTCGTTGGAGCAGTTGCGGGCCTTGTGGCATGGCATCCGCATCCATGTCGCCGAAGCGGCCGAGTCCCCGCCGCCCGGTGTGGATACCGAGGCCGACCTGGCGCGGGTGGAGGCCGAATGGGCGCGTTCAGTCCAGTAGATCGAGGGTAGCCAACTCCGGCAGGTCGGGGTTGAGGCCGCCATGCTGAGCGTCGAACACGGCGACGGTGAAGGTTTCGGTCACCCACTCGCCGGCATCGCCGTACTGGTTGGCTTGGATGACCTTGCGGGTGCTGGTGTCGCGCAGCACCAGCGCCGGTCCGTCGGCCAGGATTTCGATGACCTGGCAGGGAATCCCTTGATAGTTGAGGAATTGACCCAATAGCTTTTTGAGTTTATCGAGATCGATAGGCGACATGAGTGGTGGCAGCCCGGTTGAGCGGATCCAGCGGCAGGTGAGCGATTCGCGCGGCGCTGGCTCCCCCGCCGCAGCCGAATGAGGTAAGGACAAAAGCGATGGTCAAAATTCTATTCGTATGCATGGGCAATATCTGTCGTTCCCCCATGGCGGAAGGCGTGTTCCGACGGATGCTGGACAGCGCCGGACTGACCGGGCAGGTCAGCGTCGATTCCGCCGGCACCCATTCTTATCACATCGGCGCTGCGCCCGATAGCCGCGGCCAGACGACGGCGCGACGGCGCGGCGTGGATCTGAGCGCTCTTCGCGCTCGGCAGGTCACGGTGGATGATTTCGTCGAATTCGATCATGTGCTGGCCATGGATCGGGAGAATTTCGAGCATTTGCTGGCCTTGTGCCAAGATGACCAGCTGCAGCGACGGATTCAGCTGTTCATGGATTTTGCGCCGGACCTGCCGGAGCGGGAGGTGCCGGACCCGTATTATGGCGGTCCGAACGGCTTCGAACGGGTGATGGATCTGATCGAGGAAGCGTCGCAGGGGTTGTTGATGCACCTGCGCGAGCGCTACCGATTGAGGTGAAGTGTCCGCAAGGCTTGCGCGGACGGGTGCCGAACCGATCGCCGAGCATGAAAAAAGGGGCTGGAATTCCAGCCCCTTTTCATGGGAAGCAGATTCTCAGTCCGTCGGTTTGGGATCGGCGTCCGGGGCTGATGCCGGCGGCACGATCACGATCCATTCTTCGATCATCGCTTCCGGTTTTTCGGTCACGGTTTCAGGGGCCGGTTCGGCCACCGGGATCGGTTGCTGTGCGATTCCTTCGGCAACAACGGCTGCAGCGCTTTCCTCCTGCTCGCCCGCGCCTGAATCGGATGGCGCCGAGACCGGTTCGATGGGCGTTGGCGCAACGGCTTCCGACGCGACTTCCAGCTCGGTTTCGGCTGTGATCTCCGGCGCGACTTCGGTTGCGGTTTCCGGTGCAGCGTCCACCGCGACTGCTGTCGCACCCTCTAGCGTGATCTCCGGCGCGACTTCGGTTGCGGTCTCCGGTGCAACGTCCGACGCCACTTCTTTTATCGTGGTGTCCGATCCGACTTCCTCTGCCATGGTCTCCGGTGCAGCGTCCGATGCGATTTCCGGCACGGCTTCTGGCGCAGCGTCCAGGGCTGTTGCCGTCGAAGCCGGTTCAGCCGAAACCAAGACCGGCTGATCGGTTTCAGCAGCGGTTTCGCGTTCGGACGTCATCGCCGTGTCAGGTTCCGATGTCGCCTGGTCGGCGTTCGGCAGGGTGGCTGTCACCGGTTCGGTAGGCGTCTCAAGGGTGTCGATCGCCACGCTTGGTGCGGTCGGTTCACTCGACGTCGGTTCGGTTGTCGGCGAAACGACCGGCTTCGATTTTTCGACCGACGATGCGCCACTGAAACGCCTGGTCGGCTCCAAGCCTTCTTCGGTGACGGGATATTCCAGCCGAGGCATCGGTGGCGGCGCTGGCGGTTCGTCCAGCGCGTCGAGTGGTAACTGATCGGCGGTAGTGGCCTTGGCCGCAGCGAATGCCTCGCGCGGCAGGCGCGGGCGACCACTGCGGATACGCCGCTGCGGCTGGGAGGAGGGCGGAAGATCCGTGGACACCGCCGGATCGGCCGGTTCGCGGGCCGCTTGATCGGGGGCAGCAGCCTCGACGCTCCCGACGGGTTCCTCGCCTGGTTCGAATTCGACGGTCAGCGCTGTCTCGTTCGAAGCGGGGGCATCACCGCGCCGCCGCCGCCGACCGCCACGCCGACCACGTCGATTGCGTGTATTGGGCGCTTCTTCCTCGGTTTCCGTCGTGGCGCTCAGTTCTTCGGTCCCTGTCAGCGAAATCACCAGCTCGTCGGCCACCATGGCCTCGGGTTGCACATCCTCGGCAGCCGGCGGAGGAGGCGTGACGGCAGTGGCAGCGGGAACCGCTTGCTCGGGCGCGGCAATGCTGGCGACGGTCTTGGTGCTGGGCGGTTCGGCGGCGAATTCCGCCTCGCTGCGCCGTCCGGACCGATCGCGCCGCGGCCGTTCCGGTCTGGCTGGTCTCCCGCCGGTTTTGGTGAGGCGCTCGTCGCGGGGTGCGGGGGCGGGTTGTCCGAACAGGTTGCCCCACAGCCAACGGAAGAAGCTGGGATTGGCCTCGGGCTTGTTGACCGGCACGGGCGGTTGTGGTGCCGGTGTGGCTGGCGCGACGCCCTTGACCGCCGGTTCCTCGTTCGGTTCGGTGGGTGTCGCGCTGACGCGCGCCTCGTATTGTTCCTCGTAATCCTCGGCCAGGGCGTACGAGACCTGCTGGGCTTCCGGCAGCTCGTCCATCCGTAGCCGGTTCAGCTTGAAGTGTGGCGTTTCCAGCGACTCGTTGGGAATCAGCATGACCCCGATCCGGTGGCGCTGTTCGATGGCGCGGATCACTTCGCGTTTTTCGTTGAGCAGGAAGGTGGCGACCTTGACCGGCAATTGCACGACCACCCGACCGGTCTTGTCCTTCATCGCCTCTTCCTGGATCAGGCGCAGCACGCTCAGGGCCAGCGACTCGATGTTGCGAATCGTGCCCTGGCCGTTGCAGCGTGGGCAGAGCACGTGGCTGGCTTCGTCCAGCGAGGGGCGCAACCGCTGCCGCGACATTTCCAGTAGGCCGAAGCGCGAGATGCGGCCGACCTGAACCCGGGCGCGATCCATTTTCAGTGCCTCGCGCAGCCGGGTTTCCACCTCGCGCTGGTTGCGGGCCACATTCATGTCGATGAAGTCGATGACGATCAGACCGCCCAGATCGCGCAGGCGCAGCTGCCGGGCGATTTCCTCCGCCGCCTCCAGATTGGTGGTCAGAGCGGTGTCTTCGATGTCGGCGCCCTTGGTGGCGCGGGCCGAGTTGATGTCGATCGAGACCAGCGCCTCGGTATAGTCGATCACGATGCCGCCGCCGGAAGGCAGGCTGACTTCGCGCTGATAGGCGGTTTCGATCTGGGATTCGATCTGGAACCGGGTAAACAGCGGAATATTGTCCTGGTACTGCTTGAGCTTGCCCAGGTTGTGCGGCATCACCTGCTGCATGAAATCCTGCGCCTGGCGATGAACGGCGGGATTGTCCACCAGGATTTCGCCGATGTCGGCGCGCAGATAGTCGCGCAGAGCGCGGATGATGATGTTGCTTTCCTGATAGATCAGGAAGGGGGCTTTCTTATGGCTGGAGGCGGTTTCGATCGCCCGCCACAGGTTGAGCAGGTAGTCCAGGTCCCACTGCAGCTCTTCCTGGGAGCGGCCGACCCCGGCGGTGCGCACGATCAGACCCATGCCATCGGGGATGTCCAGGCTGCTCATGACCTCGCGCAGCTCCTGGCGGTCTTCGCCCTCGATCCGCCGCGATACACCACCGGCGCGGGGGTTGTTGGGCATCAGAACCAGATAGCGGCCGGCCAGACTGATGAAGGTGGTCAGCGCCGCGCCTTTGTTGCCGCGCTCCTCCTTCTCCACCTGGACCATGACTTCCTGGCCTTCCCGGATGGCCTCCCGAATGCTGGGGCGGCTGCTCTCGGTCTGGGGATCGAAGTAGCTGCGGGTGATTTCCTTGAAGGGCAGGAAACCGTGCCGCTCAGCGCCGTAATCGACGAAGGCCGCTTCCAGTCCCGGTTCGATGCGGGTGACGCGGCCTTTATAAATATTGGATTTTTTTTGCTCCCGCGAGGGGGTTTCGATATCGAGATCGTATAGTTTCTGGCCGTCCACCATGGCCACGCGCAACTCTTCCTGTTGAGTGGCGTTGATTAACATTCGCTTCATGCAGAATTCCTTGCGCTCGACCATCACCGGCGGTGACACGGTTGTCGCCGAGGCAGGACTGGGGCGGAGAATGGCCCGGGGGATCAAGGTCCTATGCGTCGGGCCAGCCCCAAATACGCTGCGAGGTCGTGACAGCTGGCTGGGAGCGCGGTCAAGAGCCGCTCCGATGAAGGGGGCGAGCGGCGGATGAACCCCTGTAATCAAACCTGCCCGCTCAACTGGCGTGCGGGTGCGAAAACCGATATGGTGTGTTTCCAGTTTCGCCGGCCGTTTCAGGCCAATGGGCGACAACGTCTGTAACTATATCAGTCCGATGAATAGGCTTCAAACAATGCCTGCTTCCACGCTTTCCGGCGGGGTTCGCCACCTGGAGATCGCTCCGGAGTATGCGGGCCAGCGCCTTGACAACTTTCTGTTGCGCGAACTCAAGGGTGCGCCCAAGAGCTTGATTTATCGCATTCTGCGCAAGGGTGAGGTGCGACTGAACGGTGGGCGGGTCCAGCCGAACCACCGTCTGGCGACCGGGGATGTGCTGCGCATTCCGCCGGTGCGGCTGGCCGAGCCGGAGGAGCGGCCGCTGCGGGTTCCGCCAGGTTTGGCGGAACAGCTGCAGGACGCGGTGCTGTACCAGGACCGCGAAATCCTGATCCTGGACAAGCCAGCCGGGTTGGCGGTGCACAAGGGCAGCGGGCTGGATTACGGCGTGATCGAAGCCTTGCGGGCGCTGCGGCCGGAGGAGCCGTTTCTGGAGCTGGCGCATCGGCTCGACCGGGAAACCAGCGGTTGCCTGGCGTTGGCCAGGACGCCGACCGCTTTGCGCAGCATTCAGGAGGCTTTTAAGACCGGCCGGGTGGAGAAGCGCTATCTGGCCCTGGTCCGCGGTTATTGGAACCACGGCCCGCGCGAGGTCAATCAGCCGCTGCGGCGCAACGTGCTGCGCGGCGGCGAGCGGATGGTCGAAGTGCTGGACGACGGCAAACCGGCACAGACCCATTTTCGGCCGGTCAGCCTGCACCCGTTGGCTTCGCTGCTGGAGGCGCGCATCGCGACCGGTCGCACCCACCAGATTCGGGTGCATGCCGCCCATGTCGGTCATCCGCTGGCCGGCGACGACAAATATGGCGATGCCGATTTCAACCGGACGATGACGACGGAATGTGGCCTGCGCCGGCTGTTCCTGCACGCCCACAGCCTCAATCTGCCGTTGGGTGGTCGGGAGATCGCGGTCAGCGCGCCGCTGGATGCCGGACTCAAGGCGGTGCTGGACTGCCTCACGCCGGCTAACCGACGTAGAGCATGACGGAGGACGTTACCATGAGCGAACCGAATCCCAATTCCCTCCCGCCCGGCGACGAGCGCTGGGCGCGCGACACCCTGACCCGCCTGGCCTTCGCGGCCGTGACCGAACAGCGGCGGGCGCGGCGTTGGGGGATTTTCTTCAAGCTGCTGTTCTTTGCCTATCTGATCACGCTGCTGGTGCTGGCTTGGCCGGACAGCATCGATTCCACCGCTGGTAGCGCCAAGCGCCACACCGCTCTGGTGCGGGTGGACGGCCTGATCGCCAGTAGCACCGAGGCGAGTTCCAAGAACATCGTCGAAGCCTTGCGCAAGGCGTTCAAGGACGACAAGACCGCCGGCGTGATCGTGGCCATCAACAGTCCCGGCGGCAGTCCGGTGCAGGCCGGCGAGATCTACGACGAGATTCGGCGACTGCGTCAGCAGTATCCCAAGATTCCGGTCTATGCGGTGGCGAGCGATGTCTGCGCTTCGGGCGGGTATTACATCGCGGCGGCGGCGCAGAAGATCTACGCCAACCGGGCCAGCATCGTCGGCTCGATCGGGGTGCGGATGGACAGCTTCGGTTTTACCGACGCCATCGCCAAGCTTGGCATCGAACGGCGGGCCTACACCGCAGGCAGCAACAAGGATTTCCTCGATCCGTTCAAGCCGGTCAATCCCGAGGAGGTTCAGCACCTGCAAGGCATGCTGGATGAGATCCACCACCAATTCATCACCGCGGTCCAACAGGGCCGAGGCGAGCGGCTCAAGGATCGGCCCGAGGTGTTCAGCGGATTGATGTGGACCGGCGAGCAGGGCGTCGAACTGGGGCTGGTGGATGCGCTGAGCAGCGTCCAGCAAGTGGCCGATGAGGTCATCGGCGAGACGACCATCCAGGATTACACCAAACGCACCCGCTGGCTGGATCGGTTGTTCGACGAAACCGAGACCAGCATGAGCGCGGCGCTACTGAAAACGCTGGGACTGGACGGCGCGGTACAGTGGCGCTGAGCGAGGATGAGGCCGTCATCGCCGCCGCCCGGCGGGGTTGTGGCGAAGCGGGTTGAATCTCCACCGCTTTTTGTGGAATCATCCGCCCCTCTCATGAATCGATGAACGCCGCCGTCAATACCCATTCCTGGCATGGCCTGCCTGCCCAACGGCAGGGATGAATGGAGTGATGTCCCGAGTTTCGACGGGAAAGCGCGGCATTTGAGGCACTGAAGATAACCCGATGTCTGTCATTCAAATCTACGACACCACCCTGCGCGATGGTACGCAAAGCGAGGGTTTCTCCTTGTCGGGTTACAACAAGATCCGCGTCGCCCGCCGTCTGGACGATCTGGGCGTGGCTTTCATCGAAGGCGGCTGGCCAGGCTCCAATCCGGAAGACGTCGAATTCTTCGAGCGCGCCCGCGACATGGAATGGAAGACGGCGCAGATCGCCGCTTTCGGTTCGACCTGTCGCGTCAAGGGCGGCCCGGAGGATGACGCCAATCTCCAGGCGCTGATCGACGCGCAAACGCCGGTGTGCACGATCTTCGGCAAGACCTGGAATCTGCACGTCACCGATGTGTTGCTCACCACGCTGGACGACAATCTGCGGATCATCGAGCAGTCGGTGGCTTTCTTGCACGCGGCGGGTCGCCGGGTCGTTTACGATGCCGAACACTTCTTCGACGGCTACCGGGCCGATGCCGCATACGCGCTCGAAACCCTCAAGGCCGCCATTCGCGGTGGCGCCGAGACGGTTGTGCTGTGCGACACCAATGGCGGAACCCTGCCGTGGGAGCTGGAGCGCATCATCCGCGAACTGAAAGCGACCATCCAGCACCCATTCGGTATCCACACCCACAACGATGGTGATTGTGCGGTCATCAACGCGCTGCTGGCGGTGCGCGAAGGCGCTACCCAGATACAAGGGACCATCAACGGAGTCGGCGAGCGCTGCGGCAACGCCAATCTATGCTCCATCATGGCCAATCTGGAGCTCAAGATGGGTTACCAGTGCCTGCCGAAAGGTCGCCTGCGCCAGCTGTCCGAGCTGTCGCATGTGATCGACGAAGTCGCCAATATCATTCCTAACGACCACCTGCCGTTCGTCGGCAAGAGCGCCTTCGCCCACAAGGGCGGCGTGCATGTGGCAGCCATGCGCCGTTCGGAGCAATCCTATCAGCATGTCGTGCCGGAACGGGTGGGCAACCGGATGCGCGTGGTGGTGTCCGCCTTGTCGGGGCGGGCGAACATCCTCAGCAAGGCCGAGGAACACGGTGTCGATGTCAGCAATGTGGCTGATGTGGTGGGCGTACTCAACGATGTCAAGGAGCTGGAGGCGCGCGGCTTTTCCTTCGAAGCGGCCGAAGCTTCGGTCGCCATGATGCTCAAGCGCCAGCAGCCCGATTATCAGCCGTTGTTCGAGTTGGTGGATTTCCTGGTCACCGTCGAGCATCGGCAAGGGCGTGGCATCTTCGCCGAGGCCATGGTCAAGCTGAAGGTTGGCGATGAGTTGATGCACACTGCCGCCGAAGGCAACGGTCCGGTCAATGCGCTCGATCTGGCCCTGCGTAAGGCGCTGATGACGCATTATCCGAAGATCGAGTCTTTCCAATTGGCGGATTACAAGGTCCGTATCCTGGATGGTCAGGACGGCACCGAAGCCATCACCCGCGTGTTGATCGATACCCGCAACACCACCCGGATGTGGAGCACCGTCGGCGCCAGCGCCAACATCATCGAAGCGTCTTGGCAGGCGCTGGTCGATGCGGTGGAATATGGCTTGACGGTGGCGCACTGACGAATCGATGAATCGAGTCGGGTAGCGACCGGCTGCCTCGACGATGACGAAATGGAAAAATCATGAAAGCGAACATTGTGTTGTTGCCCGGTGACGGTATTGGCCCGGAAGTCGTTGGCGGCGCTGTGCGCGTGCTGGATGCCATTGCCAGCAAATTCGATCACCAGTGGAACTACCAGGAGCGCCTGATGGGCGGTTGTTCCATCGATCGTTTCGGGTCGTCGCTGACCGATGAGACGCTGGCGGACTGCCAGGCGGCCGATGCGGTGCTGCTGGGCGCGGTGGGTGGACCGAAGTGGGACGATCCGAATGCCAAGGATCGCCCCGAGCGCGGTCTGCTGGCCTTGCGCAAAGGCTTGGGCGTATTCGCCAACCTGCGCCCGGTCAAGGTCCATCCGGCGCTGGTCGATTCTTCGCCGCTCAAGCCGGAAAAGTTGCAGGGCGTCGATATCCTGGTCATCCGCGAGCTGACCGGTGGCCTGTATTTCGGCTGGCCGAAAGGGCGTGACGTCAAGGATGGCCGCGAGCGCGCCGTCGACACCCTGGAATATTACGATTACGAGATCCGCCGAGTGATGGAGCTGGCGTTCAAGCTGGCCAGGGGCCGCAAACGGCGGGTGACTTCGGTGGACAAGGCCAATGTGCTGGAATCCTCGCGGCTGTGGCGGCAGATTGCCGTGCAAGTCGGCAAGGCTAACCCGGACATCGCCTTGGAGCATGTTCTGGTGGATACCGCCGCCATGCGGCTGATCACCGGACCGGCCTGGATGGATGTAGTGGTCACCGAGAACATGTTCGGCGACGTGCTCACCGACGAAGCCTCGGTGCTGGCCGGTTCGATGGGGATGCTACCGTCGGCCAGTCTGGGGGCAGGTCGGGTCGGATTGTACGAACCGATTCATGGCTCGGCGCCGGACATCGCCGGCAAGGGCATCGCCAATCCGATCGGGATGATCCTGTCGACCGCCATGTTGCTGCGCCACTCCCTGGAACTGGAAGCCGAAGCGGTCGCCATCGAACGGGCCGTGGACGACACCATCACCGCCGGGGCGCGCACCGCTGATCTGGGGGGCAAACTGTCGACGACCCAGATGGCGGATGAAATCATTCGGCGGCTGTAATCCCGCCAGTCCGATGCGGTAAACCGGCCCTCCGTTGGATCAGCGCGGGGGGCCGACCAGAACCGTGTCGCTGACCCGTACCACATCGCTGAACAGATGCTCCTCGCTGTCGGGCACGTTGGTGAGCGTACCGGGGCCGTCTCCCTGCAGATGAATGCGCACTCTGCCGCTGGGCTGGGGCGCCAGCACCACGCGGCGTCGATAAGCCTCGATGACGACGTTCCAGTCGAGTGCGATTTTCTTCAGAAAATCGGTGGAATTGCCGACCCGGCAGGTGAGAAACACCACCTTGCGCAATTTACCAGCCTTGATGATGTCGGCCAGCTTCTTGTACTGCGACCAACGGGTCAGGCGGCTCGTCCCCTGGTTGAACAGTCGGTCGTTTTCCAGCTGCGACTTGCGAGGACCTGTTCCGTCCGGGTCGAAGTCGTAGAACACTGACAGAAACACCGAATCCAGATCGGCATTGAGGCCGCCCAGCTTGAATTTGCCGTTCGGCGCCAGTTCGACCGTGCCATCGACCGTCGAGTTGTTGACGGCCGAGCCGTGCCCGACGTTGAAGATCACGGTGCCGCCGCCGCCCGCCTGGCCCACGGCATTCTTGATCGTCGCGATTACCGTGTCCGGAGACGGAGACGGCGGCATGATGATTTGAGACCGGGGCATCACGGGCGTGATAGTCCCGCCCATGGCCACCTTGTGCGATCGTTTGGTGAATACCGAAACGAATTGATTGCCCCATACATCGGCCATCCCGTCCTTGACTGAAATGACTGCCGTACCCATGCCCATTCACCTCGAAAGAAAGCTGATCGAACCATAATCTGTTGACATGAATGAAGAAAAATCTTCATTACCTGGATTCGGAAGAATCTTTGGGTAGGGATAGCACAATCTATGCCGATCATCGGGCAAGCATCAGGAGGGATGCGATGGATAGAGAAATCACGGGGGATGCCTGGGTTTGAGGACGGTCCGGCTGGGAATGAAGGCCGTTTCGCCGGTCCGCTGGCTCATTGTGGACGGCCCACCCTGGATGTGCGGCATGGATGCGATGATGCCTGTTACAGAACTGCCACGCCCGCTGCTTCCAACATCCGGGTCAGTCGGATCAGCGGCAAACCGATCAGGCCGGTCGGGTCGTCGCCTTCCAGGCGCTCGAACAAGGCAATACCCAAACCCTCGGATTTGAAGCTACCGGCGCAATGGTAGGGCCGCTCGCGCTGGAGATAGCGGTCGATCATCGTCGATGTCAACGAGCGAAACACCACTCGGAAGGTTTCCACCGCGATTTGTCGTTGCCCGCTGGCTGTATCCAGCAGACAGAGGCCGGTGTGAAAGAGGACGGCCTGTCCCGAGGCTCGTTGCAGTTGAGCCATAGCCCGTTCGTGGTCGCCGGGTTTGCCGATGATCTCGCCGTCCAGGACTGCGGCCTGATCCGAACCGATCACCAGCGCCGGGAGTCGATGCGGCGCCACGGCCAAGGCTTTCCGTTCGGCCAGCCGCGCAACCAGCGTCGGTGCGTCTTCATCAGGGTGGCGGGTTTCGTCGACGTCTGGCGCCTGGACCGTGAACGGTAGATCCAGCCGCGCCAACAATTCGCGGCGAAATGGCGAGGTGGAAGCTAAAATCAGATGGCGGCCGTCGGGTAGGGTTGCGGTCATGGAACTCGCTCGCAGGGCTGGAATGGCGATCGCGCTAATTGTGCGAAATCTGGCTTTATTTTGACAGAAATCCGACGTGCCTATATCATTCCGCGCCTTATGCAAACCCCTCTGCTCCCCGACAGGATCAATCCTTGGCAACTGGCCGCCGAAAACGGTCGTTTGGACGGTGAGTTGCCGCTGACGGCCTTGCCGCGGCTGGCTGCCCTGCTCAACGATGCGGGGGGGGTGGTTCGGGTGGCGCTGGCGGCGGGAACCGACGGCCAGGGCCTGCCCTTCATCGGAGGCGCGTTGCGAACCGAGATCGAGCTGATCTGCCAGCGTTGCCTGGGGCCGTTGCGGTTGGCGCTGGACGTGCCGGTCCGCCTGGGGCTGGTGCACAGCGAAGCAGAGTTCGACCGGCTGCCCGATGAATACGAGCCGCTGCTGGTTCCGGAAAATAGTGCGTCCGTCACCGATTTGGTGGAAGATGAATTGTTGCTGGCCTTGCCCCAGATCCCCAGTCACGCCGATCCACAGGAGTGCGAGGCCAACGATTATGGGACGCCAGGTCCGGCGGCGCTGGATGCGGAGAATCGCCAGCCGTTCGCGGTATTGGCGACCCTGTTGCGAGATTCCAAAAGGAGCAATTAAGTCAAATGGCTGTTCAAAAAAGTCGTAAGAGTCCCTCCAAGCGTGGCATGCGCCGCGCGCACGACGCCCTGACCGCGTCCACCCTGTCGACGGATCGCACCTCCGGTGAACTGCATCGTCGCCACCACATGACCCCAAACGGCTTCTATCGCGGTCGCAAGGTCATCAGCGAAGCGGCGACGACCGAATCCGACGACGAATAAGCGCTGCATCGCTTTGGCCATGATTGGTTTTTCCGTCTTATGACCCAGATCACCATCGCCCTGGACGGCATGGGTGGCGATGTCGGTCCTGATGTAATCGTGCCCGCTGCCCTGCAGGCGCTGAAAGCGACCGATGGCGCAGTGCGGCTGATCCTGGTCGGTCAGGAAGACGTGCTGTCGGCCCAGCTTGCCAAGCTGAAGGCGAAAGGCCATCCCGGCATCGTCATCCGCCACGCTTCGCAACTGGTCAGCATGGACGAACCGCCAGCGCAGGCCCTGCGGGTCAAGAAAGATTCTTCGATGCGGGTGGCGATCAACCTGGTCAAGCAGGGCGACGCCGATGCCTGTGTCAGCGCCGGCAACACTGGCGCGCTGATGGCGACCGCCCGCTTCGTGCTCAAGACCCTGCCAGGCATCGATCGTCCCGCGATCTGCACGACTTTGCCGACTGTGCGGGGCTATACCCGGGTCCTGGATCTGGGCGCCAATGTCGACAGCAAGGCCGAGCATCTCTTGCAATTCGCCGTGATGGGATCGGTGCTGGCCGAAGTCAACGGTATTCAGCGGCCGCGCGTGGGTTTGCTGAATATCGGCGAAGAGGACATCAAGGGCAACGAGCAGGTCAAGGAAGCAGCCCGCTTGCTGGCAGCCAGCGATCTTCACTACATCGGCTTCGTCGAGGGCGACGGCATTTACCTGGACGAGGTGGATGTGGTGGTCTGCGATGGCTTCGTCGGCAACATTGCGCTCAAGAGCAGCGAAGGCGTGGCGAAACTGGTCCGCCATTACATGAGCCAGGAATTCAAGCGCAATCCGTTGACTCGGCTGGCCGGTTTGATCGCGCTGCCGGTGCTGCGCGCGTTTGGGCGCAAGATCGATCCTCGCCGCTATAACGGCGCCAGCCTGTTGGGCCTGCAGGGCACCGTGGTCAAGAGTCACGGCAGCGCTGACGCCTTGGCGTTCGCCAACGCCATCCAGGTGGCGATACTGGAGGCGGCGCAAGCAGTGCCGCGCCGCATCGATGCTCATCTGTCCGCCCTTCACGCCGCGAGGCAAGCGCTTTGAATTACGCCAGAATTGTCGGAACCGGAAGCTATTTGCCGGAGAAGGTGGTCAGCAACGCCGATCTCGAGCAGATGATCGAGACCACGGCGGACTGGATCATTGAGCGAACGGGCGTCGAGGAGCGCCACGTCGCTGCGCCGGGGGAGACCACCGCCGACATGGCCGAGCAGGCCGCGCGCCGTGCGCTGGAAGCCGCCGGGCTCGAACCGGGTGATATCGACATGATCGTACTGGGCACTACCACGCCCGATCATGTGTTTCCCAGCGTTGCCACCGTCTTACAGCACCGCTTGGGCTGTTATGGCGGTCCCGCCTTCGACGTACAGGCGGTCTGCACCGGTTTCGTCTACGCGCTGGACATCGCCAACCGCTTTATCCGCACCGGCGCGGCGCGGCGGGTGCTGGTGGTCGGGGCCGACACCTTTACCCGCATCATCGACTGGACCGACCGTGGGACCTGTATCCTATTCGGCGATGGGGCCGGCGCGGTGATTCTGGAGCAAACCGATCAGCCGGGCATCATCGACAGCCGATTGGGAGCCGATGGCCGCTACAAGGAACTGCTGTGGGTGCCTGCCGGCGTGTCCAGCGGCTACGATCGGACCCGCGAGAACGCGGCGTTCGTGGAGATGCGCGGCAGCGAGGTGTTCAAGGTGGCGGTCACCACACTGAAGGACATCGCCGAGCAGATCCTGTCCGCCAATCAGATGACCGTGGCCGATGTGGACTGGATGATTCCGCATCAGGCCAACCGCCGTATTCTCACCGCGACCGCCAAGCGCCTGGGGCTGCCGATGGAGCGGATGATCGACTGCGTGCGGACCCATGCCAATACCTCGGCGGCGTCGGTGCCGCTGGCGTTGGATGTGGCGGTGCGCGACGGGCGCATCCAGCGCGGCGACACGCTGCTGTTGGAAGGTTTCGGCGGTGGTTTCACCTGGGGCGCGGCGCTGCTGAAATACTAAATGGGTGAGGAGAACAGACAATGACGATGTTGGAGGGCGCAGTCGCCCTGGTCACCGGCGCCAGTCGTGGCATTGGTCAGGCGATCGTCCGCGAGTTGGGGCGGCAAGGCGCGACCGTGATCGGCACCGCAACGACGGCTGCCGGGGCGGAGGCGATCACCGAGGATCTACGCGCACGCGCGCTCAAGGGCTGCGGTCTGCGCCTGGACGTGACCGATCCTGCTGCGGTGGACGCGGTGGTCAAGACGGTGACCCAGGAATTCGGCGCGCCCGGCATCCTGGTCAACAACGCGGGCGTTACGCGCGACAATCTGTTGCTGCGAATGAAAGAAGAGGAATGGACGACAGTCCTCGATACCGACCTGACTGCAGTCTATCGGCTGAGCAAGGCGGTGTTGCGGGGCATGATGAAGGCGCAGCGGGGGTGTATCATCAACATCACGTCGGTGGTGGGGGTGACCGGCAGCGCCGGACAAGCCAATTATGCGGCGGCCAAGGCTGGCCTGATCGGTTTCACCAAATCGCTGGCCCGCGAAGTCGGTTCCCGCAACATCACGGTCAATGCCGTAGCGCCGGGTCTGATCGAGACCGACATGACGCGGGCGTTGCCGGAAGCGCAGCGCCGGGCCTTGCTCGAGGCCATTCCGTTGCAGCGGGCAGGCGATCCGCAGGATGTAGCCAACATCGTGGCGTTCCTGGCGTCGCCTGCTGCAGCCTACGTGACCGGCGAGACCTTGCACGTCAATGGCGGGATGCATATGGCCTGACGGCCGTCACCAGCTAGAATGAATGGAATTGATGGCATCCACGCCGCTGTTTTCCATACAATACCCCGCGGTAGCGCCTCCGCGGTAGTACTGCGGTTGTCTAGGGTTCACAACGAGGATAAAACTCATCATGACTGACATCAGCAACATCGAAGCTCGCGTCAAAAAAATCATTATCGAACAGTTGGGGGTGAAGGAGGAGCAGGTGACCAACGAAGCCTCCTTCGTCGAGGATCTTGGAGCCGATTCGCTGGATACCGTGGAACTGGTCATGGCCCTGGAGGAGGAATTCGAGCTCGAAATCCCCGATGAGGACGCCGAGAAGATCACCACAGTGCAACAGGCGATCGACTATATCGCATCGCATCTTGGTTGAGGGCGTCGGTCCCACCTGGATGGGGATCATCCGCCGCGGCCACCGCCTGGGGGTCGCGGCCTTGTTTTGTCGGTAAACTTTGAGGGTAGTCCTGTGGCCAAGCGGCGAGTGGTAGTGACCGGCATGGGTATTGTGTCGCCAGTCGGTAGCACTTTGGAGACAGCCTGGACCCATATTCTGGCCGGTCACAGCGGGATCGGACCGGTCACCGCTTTCGACGTCAGCAAGTTTCCGGTCCGCTTCGGCGGATCGGTCAAGGACTTTCAGGTCGAGCAGTACCTGAACCCCAAAGAAGCCAAGAAGATGGATACCTTCATCCATTATGGCATTGGCGCGGCGGTGCAGGCGATCCAGGATGCGGGTCTGGAGATCAACGAGGCCAACGCCGAACGGGTTGGCGTTTCCATCGGAGCCGGCATCGGCGGCCTGCCGGGGATCGAGGAAGGCCATTCGGCTTTTCTGAACGGCGGACCGCGGCGGTTGACGCCGTTCTTCGTGCCCCGCAGCATCATCAACATGGTGTCGGGCAATCTCTCGATCCTGTATGGGATCAAGGGGCCGAATCTGGCGGTCGTGACCGCCTGCACCACCGGAACCCACAGCATCGGCCTGGCGGGTCGGCTGATCGCCTACGGTGACGCCGACGTGATGATCGCCGGCGGTGCGGAAATGGCGACGACGCCGACCGGGCTGTGTGGCTTTGCTGCGGCGCGGGCTTTGTCCACGCGCAACGACGAGCCGGAGAAGGCCAGCCGGCCCTGGGATCAGGGTCGGGACGGTTTCGTGCTGAGCGACGGAGCCGGGGTGCTGGTGCTGGAAGAATACGAATACGCCCGCCAGCGCGGCGCGCGAATCTATGCCGAACTGATCGGTTTCGGCATGAGCGGCGACGCCTATCACATGACCTTGCCCACGCCGGACGGCGATGGAGCGCGGCGAGCGATGGTAAATGCGCTGCGCGATGCCGGGATTACCGTTGATGCGGTCGATTACATCAACGCCCATGGCACCTCCACGCCGGCTGGTGACAAGATCGAAAGCGATGCGGTCAAGGCTGTGTTCGGCGAGCACGCCTACCGGTTGGCCATGAGTTCGACCAAATCGATGACTGGACACCTGTTGGGCGCGGCCGGCGGGGTCGAAGCGATCTTCTCGGTGCTGGCGATTCGTGATCGCGTCGCGCCGCCGACCATCAACCTGGATCAGCCGGAACCGGGTTGCGATCTGAATTACGTGCCTCACACCGCACAGGAGCGGCACATCGGGATCGCGCTGTCCAATTCCTTCGGATTCGGCGGCACCAACGGCACGATCATCTTCCGCGAGTTGACCTGAGCGCGGCGGTTCCACCATGTGGTTTCGTCGCCTGCCGCTGATGCTGGCGGCGTTAGCGCTGACGCTGGGACCCGCGCTGTACATGGTCTACGCCGATTATCGCGCTTTCCTCGATACGCCGCTCGGACTGCCAGCCGCTGGCTGGGTGCTGGACGTGAAGCCGGGCATGGGCAGCGGAGGCGTCGCCCGTGAGCTACGGCGGCAGCCCGGCGTACTGCGCTCGGCGCTCTATCTGGAAGCCTATGCCCGACTGAGTGGGCTGGCCTCCCGGCTGAAGGTCGGCGAATACGCCATAAGCCCTGGCCTTACCCCGCGCGGCTTGATCGATCAGATCGCGGCCGGCCGAGTCATCCAGTATTCGTTGACCGTGGTGGAAGGCTGGACCTTCCGCCAACTGCGGCAAGCGCTGGCGGCGCATCCCAAGATTGCCCATACCCTGAGCGAGACCAGCGATGCCGAGGTCATGACGCGGCTGGGTCGGTCCGGCAAGCATCCGGAAGGGAAGTTCTTTCCGGAAACCTATCATTTCCCGGCCGGCACCACCGACGAAGCTTTTCTGAAGCGGGCGTTGACGACGATGGACCGGCAGCTGGCGGATGCCTGGAGTCGTCGTGCGCCAGATCTACCCTTGCGCGATCCGGAACAGGCGCTGGTTCTGGCCTCGATCCTGGAGAAGGAGACCGGTTTGGCGGCGGAACGGCCGGAAATCGCGGGAGTCTTCATTCGGCGCTTGCGCAAGGGCATGCCATTGCAGGCCGATCCGACCGTGATCTATGGGTTGGGATCCACGTTCGATGGTGACCTGCGCCGCCAGGATCTGACCACCGACACCCCCTACAATACCTATACCCGCAAGGGTTTACCGCCGACACCGATCGCCTTGCCCAGCACCAGCGCCCTGAATGCCGCTGTCCAGCCCGCGCCCGGCGATGCTTTGTATTTCGTAGCCTCCGGTCAGGGTGGTCATATCTTCTCCGCGACTCTCGAAGCCCACAATCGCGCCGTTCAGCAATATTTACAGACGAAGAGACAATGACATGGCCGGTCGATTCATCGCAGTCGAGGGCGGCGAAGGCGCCGGCAAAACCACCCAACTGCCTTTCATCGCCGCCTACCTGGAACGGGCTGGTTATTCGGTGGTGCTGACCCGCGAGCCGGGCGGCACGGCCCTGGGCGAAGAAATTCGCGCCTTGGTGCTGCAAAATCGCCAGACGGGCATGACGGCGGCGGCCGAAGCCTTGTTGATGTTCGCCGCCCGCGCCGAACACGTCGAGCAGGTGATTCGGCCGGCGCTGGCTGCTGGCCGCTGGGTATTGTGCGACCGGTTTACCGACGCCAGCTATGCCTATCAGGGCGGCGGCCGCGGCCTGCCGATGGTGCGGATTGCGGCATTGGAAAACTGGGTGCAGGACGATCTGCGTCCCGATCTGACCCTGGTGCTGGATTTGCCGGTTGCGCTCGGTTTGGCGCGGGCCGGTCGACGCGGGCCGGCCGATCGTTTCGAGCAAGAGCAAGCGGATTTCTTCGAGCGGGTGCGAATGATCTACCTGGAACGGGCCAAGCGGAATCCGATGCGTTACCGAGTGGTGGACGCCAGCCATCCGGTCGAAGTCGTACGCGCCAATATCGAACGAATCCTGGCCGACTGGCTGCCAGAGCGGTGATGGACGAGCGGCTGCCCTGGCATCTGTCGATGTGGCAGCAGTGCCAGCAGCGTCTGGCCAGTGGACGCTTGCCGCATGCGCTGTTGCTGGCGGGTCCCGCCGGATTGGGCAAGCGGGCGTTTGCCCATCGCCTGGCGAACGCATTGCTGTGCGAAGCGCCCGTCGCCGAGGGCGATGCCTGCGGCCAGTGTCGAGCTTGCCGTCTGCTCCGGGCCGGTAGCCATCCCGATCATCGGATGGTGCAGCCGGCCGAGGATGGCAAGGTCATCAAGATCGATCAGATCCGCGAGATCAGCGCCTTTCTCGACCATACCGCGCAGTATGGCGGCTATAAGGTCGTCCTGCTGGAGCCGGCTGATCGCCTCAATGTCCATGCCGCCAACAGTCTGTTGAAAACTCTGGAAGAGCCACCCGGCGCTAGTCTGCTCTTGCTGGTGACGGCGCATCCGGCCCGCCTGCCTGCGACCCTCCGCAGTCGTTGTCAGTTGCTGCGGTTCGAACCTCCCCCGCCGACGGTGGCTTTGCCCTGGTTGCAGGCGCGGATCACCGAGCCGCTCGATATCGAGGCGCTGCTCGCGGTCGCCGGCGGCGCGCCACTGGCCGCTTTGCAACAGGCCAGTGGGGAGCGTTGGCGGCGGCGGCGTGAACTGGTCGAATGTTACGACCAAGTGCAGACCGGCCGGCTCGATCCGATTCGGGCGGCGGAAACTTGGACCGAAGGCGAGCTGGCCGAAAATCTGCGCTGGCTGATCGGTTGGCATACTGACCTGATTCGGCTTAAGATGAGTCCTAATGAACCTTCCCGCCTGAGCAATCCCGACCTGCGTGCGATCCTGCGGCGTTGGGCCGACCGGCAAGCGCCACGGCGCTTGTTCGAACGCTGGGATGCGGCGGTTCAACTGCACACGCTGTGTACGACGACCCAAACCAATGTCGCATTGCTGTTGGAAGCGTTCCTGAGCGATGCGGCCGAGGTGGTGAATCCAGCATCCTGCTGACGCGCTATTGAGGAAGCTCGAATCCATGGCAGCTCCACGACAAGGTGTCATTTCCCTCGCGATCCGGGATAAAGCGATGCTGCATTCCAACTATATGCCCTTCATCAAAGGGGGTGGGATCTTCATTCCGACCGAAAAGACCTTTGAGCTGAGTGACGAGGTCTTTCTACTGTTGACGCTGCTGGACGATCCGGAACGTTTCGCTATCACCGGCAAGGTGATCTGGATCAATCATCGGACGACGCCAGCCGGTCGGCAGATGGGTGTCGGCATCCAGTTCGGCGGCGCGGACGGTAGCCGGTTGCAGAAAAAGATCGAAGCCTTGCTGGCTGGCTATACCCGCGCCGATCAGCCGACCAATACCATGTAGCAGCGATCCGGACGATGCTGATCGATTCTCATTGCCATCTGGATCGCCTCGATCTGGCTCCTTTGGGGGGCAGCATCGGGGGGGCGTTGGAGCTGGCGGCGGCAGCCGGGGTGACGCAGGTGCTGAGCGTGGCCACCGATCTGGAAGGTTGGCCGGCGCTGGCCCGCATGACCGACCCCTATCCGCAGGTCGCCTTGTCGGTGGGAGTGCATCCCAGCGAGGAGGGTGGCCGTCCGCCGACCCGGGCGGAGCTGGTCGCGCTGGGGCAGGCCACGCGAGTGGTCGCCATCGGCGAAACCGGGCTGGATTACCACTATGGCGCGGATAGCGCGGCTCGGCAGCAGGACTGGTTCCGAATCCATATCGCCGCCGCCCGCGAGCTGGGCAAACCGCTGATCGTCCATACTCGCCAGGCCCGCGCCGATACCTTGCGGATCCTGGCCGAAGAGGGTGCAGCCGAGGTCGGCGGGGTGTTGCACTGTTTCACCGAAGACTGGGACATGGCGCAACAGGCGCTGGAGCTGAATTTTTATGTCTCGTTTTCCGGCATCGTGACCTTCAAGAACGCCAAGGCCATTCAGGACGCGGCCCGTCGCCTGCCCGCCGAGCGCCTGCTGGTGGAAACCGATTCGCCCTATCTGGCGCCGACGCCCTATCGGGGCAAATCCAACCAGCCGGCCTGGGTGCGCCAGGTGGCGGCATTCGTGGCCGAACTGCGCGGCGAGTCGCTGGAGCAGCTGGCGGCGACGACTTCGGCCAATTTTCACCGCTTGTTCCGTCCTGGTGCGCTGGACCAGCCGGATAGGCAGGCGCGCGCATGAACCATCACTCGGCTCTACGGCATCAGGTTCGCCGCTGCCTACATCCCAGCCATCAACTGGAGACGATCACCGGCGATCACGCGGTGGCGGGGTTGCCGGCCGAGCAGCGGGAGTTGATTCCGGCGGCGGTGCTGGTGCCGCTGGTCGAACGGCCGGAAGGCTATACGGTGTTGCTGACCCAGCGCACCGCCCATCTGGAGCACCACGCTGGACAAATCAGCTTTCCCGGTGGTCGGGCCGAGGCGGAAGATATCGGGCCGGTGGAAACCGCCCTGCGCGAAGCGGAGGAAGAAATCGGTCTGGACCGGCGCCATGTGGTCGAGATTGCCGGTTTTCTGGATCTTTATCAGACCGTGACCGGTTTTCTGATCACGCCGGTGGTCGGTTTCGTGACCCCGCCCTTCGAACTGACCCTGGACGCCTTCGAGGTGGCCGAGGCGTTCGAAGTGCCGCTGGACTTCATTCTCGACCCCGACCATCACGAATACCACAGCATGGTCTATAAAGGGCAGAACCGGCGTTACTACGTCATTCCCTATCAGGACCGCTTCATCTGGGGAGCGACTGCGGCCATGCTGGTCAACTTCGCCCAACGGCTGTGCGATCAGTTGCCGGGGTCCTGAGCGGCGGGCGTATCACTGGCCGCGCCGTGGTGATGGACCAATTGCCGCAACAGAAACTCTTCGTCACGCGGGTTTAGGTCGAACAACAGGCTGGCCTGTTCGACGATGGGCAGGGTGCAATGCCCGCCCTGGTCAGCGATCCAGCGTAGCGCGCGGCGTAAGGACTCGCCTTCGGGAATGAGCGGTTGCAACATGGCGGTTTCCACCCTCTACCCTGATTGATGGACGGATGTTCATCTCTCCGCTCTCGCCGGTGAACGGCGAGAGCGCGCGTGACGTCAAGCCAGCTTGCGGTACTTGATCCGGTGCGGCTGATCCGCCGCCACACCCAGTCGCCGCTTGCGATCGATTTCGTAATCGGCGTAGTTGCCTTCGAACCAGACCACCTGGGAATCGCCCTCGAAGGCCAGGATATGGGTGGCGATGCGGTCGAGAAACCAGCGGTCGTGGGAGATGACCACGGCGCAGCCGGCGAAGGTCAGCAAGGCTTCTTCCAGCGCCCGCAGGGTTTCCACATCGAGATCGTTGGTCGGTTCGTCCAGCAGCAACACATTGCCGCCACTGCGCAGCAGCTTGGCCAAGTGAACCCGGTTGCGCTCGCCGCCCGACAGATCCTTGATGAACTTCTGCTGATCCGGTCCCTTGAAGTTGAACCGCCCAACATACGCCCGCGAGTTGATCTGGTAGCTGCCGATGGCGATCAGATCCAGTCCGTCGGAGATTTCCTGCCAGACGGTCTTGTCCGGCGCCAGTGCGTCACGCGACTGGTCAACGTAAGCCAGTTTGACGGTGTCGCCGACCCGCAGCGCGCCGCCATCGGGCTGCTCCTGTCCGACCAGCATGCGGAACAGGGTGGTTTTGCCCGCGCCATTGGGGCCGATCACGCCGACGATGCCGCCCTTGGGCAGGTTGAAGCTGAGATTGTCGATCAGCAGGCGACCGCCGAAACCTTTGCACAGGTCCGTTGCCTCGACTACCAGATCGCCCAGCCGGGGACCCGGTGGGATATAGAGTTCCTGGGTTTCGTTGCGCTTTTGGAATTCCTGCGATTCCAGTTCCTCGAAGCGGGCCAGACGGGCCTTGCTCTTGGCGTGCCGGCCCTTGGGATTGGCGCGGACCCAGGCCAGTTCTTCCTTCATGGCCTTGGTGTGGGCGGTTTCCTGTTTTTCCTCGATTTCCAGCCGCTTTTCCTTTTGCTCCAACCAGGAGGAATAATTGCCCTCCCACGGGATGCCGCGACCGCGATCCAGTTCCAGAATCCAGCCGGCCACGTTGTCGAGGAAGTAGCGGTCATGGGTGACGGCGACCACGGTGCCCGGATAATCCTGGAGGAAGCGCTCCAGCCAGGCCACCGATTCGGCGTCGAGATGGTTGGTCGGTTCGTCCAGCAACAGCATGTCGGGCTTCGACAGCAACAGCCGACACAGCGCCACCCGCCGTCTTTCACCACCGGACAGTGTGGACACCTCGGCGTCCCACGGCGGTAGCCGCAGCGCGTCGGCGGCGATATCCAGAGTCCGGTCCAGATCATGGCCGTCGGTGGCTTGCAGCCAAGCTTCAAGTTCAGCTTGTTCAGCAGCCAGCTTATCGAAATCGGCATCGGGGTCGGCGTAGGCGGCATACACTTCATCCAGCCGCGCTAGCGCATCCTTGATCGGAGTGACCGCCTCCTCGACATTGCCGCGCACGTCCTTGGCGGGATCGAGCTGCGGTTCCTGCGGCAGAAAGCCGATTTTGATGCCGGCCTGAGGACGGGCTTCGCCGATGATGTCCTTGTCCACCCCGGCCATGATGCGCAACAGGGTGGATTTGCCGGAGCCGTTCAGGCCCAGTACGCCGATCTTGGCGCCGGGGAAGAACGACAGCGAAATGTCTTTCAGAATTTCTCGCTTGGGCGGTACGACTTTGCCCACGCGATTCATGGTGTAGATGTATTGGGCCATGCGATTCGATCGGGTGGTTGGCTTGAGGGGGTCAATCTAACCATTGCCCGACGTGCCGTAAAGGGGGCCGGCAAGATGGCGGACAAAAGCCCCATTCCCAGAGGAATGGGGCTGGTGGGATAAGACCTAATCTTATTGTTTCACGACGGGGTGATAGAGGATATCCAGCACCGTGCCTTCACTGTCGAAAAAGCTGAGCATCTGGCCCTGCATCTCGGCGGTCGCCGCGGCGGTCGTCAGAGAGGCAGGCTTGAGCAGCGAACTGTGATCGCCCTGGGTGAAGCGGACGATGGCGCGCAAACCTTGACTGTTCCAGGTCGAGCGACTGACCGATTGCAGTCCCAGCACCTTGGCCAGCGGTTCGGTGCCGGCCAGCGGCGCGTTTTCGACCGAGTTCGGTATCACTTGATCGGGTAGGGAGTTGTCGCTGCCGACCACTTCGATCAGATAAATAGGATGCAAGCTGGCCGCGGCGGGACCGTAGTTGATCGGATCGCCGGAATCGACCACAGTTTGCGCCGCCATCAGGTAGTTTTCATAGTCGGGCGTGCCTTTCTCGATGCCCGCGCTCGCCAGACCCGCCGCGATTCGTGGGCCGAAGGAGGCCGAGCCGTCGAGCAGTTTGGCGATGCCGCCGCCGGCCATGCCTAGCGTGGCGCTGGTGACCTGATCGTCGATACCCAGGAAGGTGCCACCGACGATGCCGCCGAGGGAATGGCCAATGAAGCGAATGTGATGGGTGTTCAGGTCGGGCTGGCCGTCGCCGTTCAGATCGATCAGCGGCAGACTGGCGACCAGTTGTCGAAGATCCTCGGCCCCCTCGCGCACATTATCGCGGCTGGTCAGCAGGCTTTGCAGATTGATGAAATAACTGCCGGAGTTGTCGATGACGCCATCGGCTGGCGGCAGGCCGGTCTGGTTATTGACCAGATCCAGATCGAAGGTCCGTTCCAGGCCCTTCAGGTAGAACGGATTGGTAGGGTCGGTGACGCCATGTAAAGGCAGATCGATGGCTATGGCGGCGTAACCCTCGAACGCCAGCGCGTCGGCGAGCGCGAGGAGACTGGTGCGATTGCTGGTGATGCCGTGCTGGAAAACCACCACCGGCCAGCCGTCGGTTGGCTTGCTGTGGCCGCTCTTGGCGTTGGGCACGGTCATCAGCACCGGGATCTGCAGGGTCGCGGTCGCCGCCGGCAGCGGTTGGTAGCGGGTGACGGCGCCGCCGGCAGCGGTTTGCCAGTAGCCACTTAGGGGCTGCTCTTTGCTGAGGTAGTAGGGGATCGCCAGCGCGCCGGCGTAGATATCGGAGAAGCCGGGAAGATTGTAGGAAAGTGCGGCGGTGGTCGCGCCGGTTGGCTTGACCGCTATCCCCAGCGGCTTGAGATTCTGACCCAGGGCGACGAAGGCGTCGTCGATGGACTGGGTCATGAAAGTCCAGCTCAGTACGATACTGCTCTTGGCGATGCCCTGGCTGGTGGCGGCGGCTTCCTGGTTATTGGTGAGTCGCCGGATGGGTTCCAGCGCCTGGGCTTGGGCGTTGCTCAGACCGGGAATCACGCTATTGCCGTTGGCGTCGATCAGTGGTGTGGTCAATTTGGTCAGGGCATAGGTCTGCGACGGCAGGGCGTCGTAGCCGGCGCTGTCCTGAATGCCGTCGGTCAGCACCACCAGATAACCGGTCTTGGGCTTGAGCGGGAGCAGGGGATGAATGTTCAGAGTGGCCTGGTGGCTATCCTGCGGTAGCAGATTGGCACTGTAATCGGTCCCCGCCTGCAGTTCGCCCGTGACCGATGCGATCGCGAAAAAGGGGTTGCTCGGGTCCAGGAAAGGATTGGTCAGCGCCACTTCGAATACCCGCACTGTGCTGCCGGCCTTGACCGTCGTGGCGTTCAGCGTGGCGGAAAAGTTGGCGGTCAGAGGGGCTACGGTGGAAAAACCGTCCAGGCCATTCATGGCTACCTTGGGGTCGGCCAGATTGGTTGGGTCGGCGACCGGAATGTTCAGAGCGCCGTCGGTCGAGCCGGCGAACAGCAGGTTGTCGGGGAAGGGCAGCTGGCCTGCAGCCGGGTTGAAGACTGCGTAGAAATCCGGGCGGGTCGCCGCTTGAGCGCTGGCGAAAGCGGCCAGACTCAGGAACAGACACAGGGGCGCTAAGCGGACTGTTTTTGTTGGAATGGGCATGGCTTGGCTCCGGGCATGGTGGTTGAGCAGCTGCCTTGAATATAACCCACGCCAATCGCCTTGCCTTGACGGGATTGGCTATGGAAATCCCCCGCGTGGGCCGTGCGGCCCCATGCGGGGGTAGTGGCGTCAACCCTTCAGCAAGGTCTTGATGGACGAGGAGGTAATGACCTTGCCCTCGCCGCGATAGACTTCGTGGTTGGTCTCGATGTCGTCGAGCTTGTAGAGATAATTCACCATCATGCCGGCCGATTGCTTCAGCCCGTTGGCCGAGGTGTCGGCTAGCCAGTTCAGCCGCTCGATACGTGAACCGTTGGTCAGATGGAAGTTGGCCACCCGGTCGTAGGCGGAGCCGCTGTCGCGCTTTTCCTTGGCCAGATAGCGGGCGCACAAGCGCCGCAGCGGATTTTTCAGGGCCTTGGCCAGATCCGGTTTTTGATACCAGTCCGGCGTTTGTAGCAAGGTCTGTAGAGAAGCCGGTTCGTTGCCAGTGCCGGCGGCGAGAGCCAGCGCCTTGCGGTCTGTCGCTGTCAGCAGTTCCGCCTCGGCTTTCGAATCGAGCTCCTTCATCTTGTTATCCAGCCAGTGGCGGAAGCCGGGTATTGGCGACAAGGTGGCGAAGGTCTTGAGATTTTTGAATTCGGTCGCCAGTTCGTCCACCACCCGCTTGATCAGGAAATTGCCGAAACTGATGCTCGACAGACCCTCGTGGGCGTTCGAGATCGAGTAGAAAATCGCGGTGTCGGCTTCCTGCGGATCGAGCACCGGCGCGGTTTCGTCTAGCAAGGTCTGGATGTTGTCGGCGATGCCGTTGACCAGGGCGACCTGCACGATGATCAGCGGTTCGTTGGGCATGCGCGGATGGAAGAAGGCAAAACAGCGTCGGTCGGAACTGAGCCGGTTTTTCAAGTCACCCCAGCTCTTGATCTGGTGGACTTTTTCGTAGACGAACATTTTCTCCAGCAACGACGCTGGCGAATCCCAGGTGATGCGCCGCAGCTCCAGAAAACCGACATCGAACCAGGAGACCAGCAGCGACAGCAGATCCCGCTCCAGCGCGGCCAGCGCAGGATCTTCCTTGCGCCAGCTCAGCAATTCCGCGCGTAGATCGACCAGGAAGTGGAAGCCCTCGGGCAAGGCGTTGAATTGGGTCAACAGTCGCAGCCGGGGCGGTTGCAGGGCCTGCCGCAGCGCTCGTTCGGCTTTGGCGCGATCCTCCGCGTTTTCGCCAGCTTGCTGGAGTTTGGCTGCCGCTTTGTCGACCGCCTTGCGATCGATGTCGAATTCGGTGGCGAGGATTTGCAGGAAACGCTTGCGGCCCTGGGCGTTCAGTGACAGATAGATCCGTCCCAGATTGGCGGCGCGGGCGCGGGCCGACACTTCGCCGCCGCGTCCTTCCAGGCAATCGCGCATCTGCGCCTGCATGGCCTCCACGTCCTTTTCGGGCAGATTGGGGCTGGGAGCGGTGGACAGCAGACCGCCCCGCCAGTCGGCTACCTCACGCCAAGCCTCACGGATGTTTTGCATGGTCCGATTCAGCAGGCTGGCGCGGGAAATTTCAGGCTCACGGGTTGCGAGTTCGGTCATGGCAGGAGTCTCTATGGGCAGTGGTCGCCGTGGCGATCTTGGTCATCTCAAGTATAGGTTACCTTGGCATCAATAGGGTTTTCAGGATTTGTCCGTCGTCTGCGTCGGTGCGGTTTGGGCCAGCAACTGGGCGCTGATCGGCGCGGTGAGGAACAGGAAGGCGGTAATCAGACCTTCGTGCAGGCTCGGCCCTGCGGCGCGGCTGCTGAAGTAGATCATGGAGGCAAGCAGCAGGCAGCCGGCCCCGAGTGTGGTGGCTTTGGTTGGGGCATGCAGGCGGGTGAGGAAATCGGGCAGCCGCACCAGCCCGATCGCCCCGATCAGCACGAACGACGCTCCGGCGACGATCAACAGGGAAACTAGAATTTCGCTCAGCATGACGGCGCCTCGCTACTCGAACAGCCGGCCGCGGCTGGCGAAGCGGCACAGCGCCGCCGTACCGATGAAGCCGAGCAGGGCGATGAACAGCGCTACTTCGAAATACAGCGCGCTGTCGAAATGGATGCCGGCCAGCACCAGCAGGGCGACCGCATTGATGTACAGGGCATCGAGGGCCATGATGCGATCCGGCAGGGTCGGGCCGTACAGCAAGCGCCCACCGGTCAGCAACAATGCCGCGCCCAGCAGCGTGAAGGCCAGCGAGATGGCGGTGGTCAGCATGGGACGAAAATCTCCTTGAGCGGGGCTTCGTAGCGCTGTTTCAGGGTGGCGATCATTGCCGTCTCGTCGTGCAAGTCCAGGCAGTGAATCAGCAGCTGACTCCGGTCCGGCGCGACATCCACGCTGAGGGTGCCGGGCGTCAGGCTGATGGTGGCCGCCAGCACGGCGATAGCGTGGTCGTCCTGCAAGTCCAGCGGCATGCGGATGAAGCCCGGTCGCAATTTCGCCGCTGGCCGGGTGAGGATCAGCCAGGCGACCTTCAGGTTGGCCATCACGATATCCCACAGCAGCCAGCCGAGATAGCGTGGTAGTAACCACAGGTGACGCAGGCGGACCGGTGTGGGCCAGACCCGCGCCACCAGCCAGGGAATCGCAACCGCCAGCGCGCCGCCCAGCAGCCACTGGCCCGGCGCCAGACTGTTCTGCAGCAGCAACCAGGTGACCAGCAGGATGAGACTGAGCCAGGGATGGGGGAACAGCTTGGCGGCGATCGAACTCATGGCGTCGTTCCCGGCGCTGGAGCGGCATGGGCGGGAGCAGGGGCAAGATGGCGATTGGCCAGCGATGCCTCGATATAGGCGGCCGGTTGCCGCAATTGTTGCGCGGTGGCGCTGGCGTAGCCGATGAGGGGCTGTCCCAGGATCACCAGCAGAGGGCCGGCCGCCAGCAGCGCGACGGCGGGGAACAGCCGACGAACAGTGGCATGGACCGGCAGCGCTGCCGAATCCAGCGTGCGCCAGAACAGCTGGCTGCCCATCCGGCTCAGCGCCACGATGATCAACAGACCGGAGCTGAGCACGATGCCCCAGACCCATGGCAGGGCGGGGCTGTCCTGCGCGGCTTGCAGCAACAACACCTTGCCGAGAAAGCCGCTCAAGGGCGGCAGTCCCGCCATCGCTACCACGCCCACGAAAAACAAGCCGCCGAGCAACGCCGGCTGCGCGACCGGCGGGGCTGGCTGGCTGTCGGCATGACCACGCTGCTCGGCGATCAGGTCGGCCAGCAGGAACATGCCAGCGGTGATCAGGGTGGTGTGGATCAAATAGACCAGAGCTGCGCTCAGACCGGCGGCAGTGCTCAAACCGATTGCGGTCAGCAACATGCCGGTGGAGACGATCACGCTGTAGGCGATCAGCCGACGCAGGTTCCAGCTGGCGAGCAGCCCGATCGCGCCGACCAGCAGGGTCGCCAGGCCCAGCGGCAGCAGCCAGGGCGCAGCAATGTCGGCCGCCGGCCCAGCCGTCGAACCGAACGCCAGGGTGAAGACGCGGATGATCGAATAGACGCCGACCTTGGTGAGCAGGGCGAACAGCGCCGCGATCGGCGCGCCGGTGTTGGCGTAGGCGGCTGGCAGCCAGGCATGCAGCGGTAGCAGGGCGGCTTTCAGGCCAAACACCACCAGCAGCAACAGCGCGCCAGCGCGGATCAGACCGGCGTCGGCGGCCGATGCGTGGGCGACGCGCACCGCCAGCTCGGCCAAGTTCAAGGTGCCGGTCAGGCCGTACAGAACGCCGATGGCGATCAGGAACAACGCGGAGCCGGTCAGGTTCAGGATCACGTAATGCAGACCGGCGCGGATGCGCTCGCGGCCGCCGCCATGCAGTAGCAGGCTGTAGGACGCGATCAGCAGGATTTCGAAGAACACGAACAGATTGAACAGGTCGCCGGTCAGAAACGCGCCGTTCAAACCCATCAGCTGGAATTGGAACAGAGGGTGAAAATAACGGCCCTGACGGTCGGTATCCGCACCGATGGCCGACCACAGGGCCGGCAGCGCGACCACGGCCGCAAGCAGTACCATCAGGGCGCTCAGCCGGTCCAACACCAGTACGATGCCGAAGGGGGCCGGCCAATGGCCCAGGACATAGGTCCGATAACCGCTGTCGACTGTCGTGACCAGCAGGAGGATGGCCAGCGGGATAGCCGCCGCCGTCGCCAGCAGGCTCAGACGGCGTTGCCAGGCCAGATGACGGTCGCCATCGATCGACAGCAGGGCGATGCCGACGACGAATGGCAACAGGATGGGCAGGATGAGGCTGTGATCTACCGTCAAATCCTGGACTCCGCAAGACCGGGGAGAAATCCCACCGTCCCGATTGACCGGGACGATGGGCTGTATCGACGTAATCTGCCGAAGTTTAGAACTGATCCTCGGTCAGGGCCAGGATCGAAGCGCCGCCGTTCTTGATCGAGCACAGCAGAGCATCGGCTTTGGGCAGGATGTGCTCGGCGTAGAAGCGGGCGGTGATCAGCTTGGCTTCGTAGAAGCTGGGATCTTCGCCGGCCGCCAGCTTGCTTTGCGCCGCCAGCGCCGCGCGGCCCATCTGCCAAGCGCCGCACACATAGCCGGTCATCATCATGTAGTCGACCGAGATGGCCATCACCGTGTCGGGGTCCTGGTGGGCCAGGATCCAGTCGGTGGCTTCGGCCAGCGCCGTAGCGCCCTCGCGCAGACCGGTGCGGATCGCAGCCATGTCATCGCCGGCGGCATCGCCCAGCTCGGTGATGGTTCCTTCGATATCGGCGATCAGCGCCCGCATGGCCGCACCCTTGTCCATGCTCAGCTTACGGCCGGCCAAGTCGGCGGCCTGGATGCCGGTAGTGCCTTCGTAGATGGTGGCGATACGCGCATCGCGCAAGTACTGGCTGGCACCGGTTTCTTCGATGAAGCCCATGCCGCCATGGACTTGGACGCCCAGCGAAGCCACCTCGATGCCGAGTTCAGTGGACCAGCCCTTGACCACCGGAATCAACAGGTCGGCCCGCGCCTGATGGCGCTTGCGCAGGGCAGGATCGGCATGATAGCGCGCCAGATCCAGATGTTTGGCCACTACATAGGCCAATGCCCGCATCGCTTCGTTCTGGGACTTCATGGTCATCAGCATCCGCCGGACATCGGGATGGTGGATGATGGAGACGCGATCGCCGCTTTTGACTCCGATCGGCCGGCCCTGCACCCGCTCCTTGGCGTATTGGCTGGCCGCCTGATAGGCGCGTTCGCCGATCGCCAGACCTTGCAGGCCGACCTTGAAACGGGCCTCGTTCATCATGATGAACATGTAGGCCAACCCCCGGTTTTCTTCGCCGACCAGGTAACCGATGGCGCCTTCCTGGTCGCCGAAGGCCATGACGCAGGTGGGGCTGGCATGAATGCCCAGTTTGTGTTCGATGGATACGGCGCGAACGTCGTTGCGTTCACCCAGCGAGCCGTCCTCGTTGACCAGGAACTTGGGCACGATGAACAGCGAAATGCCCTTGACCCCTTCCGGAGCGTCCGGGGTGCGGGCGAGCACCAGGTGAATGGTGTTCGGCGTCATGTTGTGCTCGCCCCAAGTGATGAAGATTTTCTGGCCGAAGACGCGATAGTGGTCGCCTTCCGGCACGGCGCGCGCGCGCACCGCCGACAGGTCGGAACCCGCCTGCGGTTCGGTCAGGTTCATGGTGCCGGTCCATTCGCCGCTGATCATCTTCGGCAGGTAGGTATCGCGCTGCTGTTCCGACCCGGCGCTGCTGATGGCTTCGATCGCGCCGCCGTTGAGCATCGGGCATAGCGCGAACGACATGTTGGCGGAGTTCCACATCTCTTGGGTGGCGGTGTTGAGCAGCTCCGGCAAGCCTTGGCCGCCGTAGTCGACTTCACCGCTGATGCTGTTCCAGCCCCCCTCGATGAATTGCTGATAGGCTTCGTGGAAACCGTCGGCGGGAATCACGCCGTCCGGGCCGATCTTCGCGCCCTGCACATCGCCGGAATAGTTGATCGGATCCAGCACTTCGGCTGCCAGTTTGGCGGCCTCTTCCAGAACAGCTTCCACCAGCTCCGCATTGACTTCCTGTTCGGCATAGTGGGAGAGAGCCGCGACTTCGTCGAGTCCGGCTAATTCGTTGATGACGAACTGCATGTCGCGGGTTGGAGCGGTATAAGCGGCCATGAAGGTATGTCCTTTAAGGTGGTATCGATCTATTTGAATTTGAATAGAGTGATGCAGAGTCGGGAAATGCGAGCGCCGCCTGGACAGCGGCGCTCGCATTCAGACGATGGGGAGGCTTAGCCGGCTGCTTTCAGGCGATCCAATTCCTTGGACAGCTCCGGCACTGCCACGAACAGGTCGGCGACCAGGCCGTAGTCGGCGACCTGGAAGATTGGGGCCTCCTCGTCCTTGTTGATGGCGACGATGACTTTGCTGTCCTTCATGCCAGCCAGATGCTGGATCGCGCCGGAGATGCCGACGGCGACGTACAGCTCGGGGGCCACCACCTTGCCGGTCTGGCCGACCTGGTAGTCGTTGGGCACGTAGCCGGCGTCCACAGCGGCGCGGGAAGCGCCGACCGCCGCGCCCAGCTTGTCGGCCACATCTTCCAGCAGTTTGAAATTCGCGCCGTCACCCATGCCGCGTCCGCCGGACACGATGATGCGGGCCGCGGTCAGCTCGGGCCGGTCGGACTTGGTCAGCTGCTGGCCGACGAAGCTGGAGAGTCCCGCGTCCGCCACGGCAGGAACGGTTTCGACGCTGGCGGAACCACCGGTGGCGGCGGCGGCGGGGAAAGCGGTGCCGCGCACGGTCATGACCTTGATCTTGTCGCTGGACTGGATGGTGGCCAGCACGTTGCCGGCGTAGATCGGCCGCACGAAAGTATCGGGGCTTTCGACCTTGATGACGTCGGACAGCTGGGCGACATCCAGCAGCGCGGCAACGCGAGGCAAGGTGTTCTTGCCGGTGGCGGTGGCGGGGGCCAGGATATGGCTGTAGCCGCCGGCCAGCGTGACCACCAGGGCGGCGACGTTCTCGGCCAGTTGGTGGGCATAGTGCGGGGCGTCGGCGACCAGCACCAGCTTGACGCCGACGATCTGGGCGGCGGCTTGGGCGACCGCGCCGCAGCCATGACCGGCCACCAGCACGGTGATGTCGCCACCAATCTGCGTGGCAGCGGTGACGGTATTGAGAGTTGCCGCCTTGAGGACGGCGTTGTCGTGTTCGGCGATAACCAGGATGCTCATGTTCGGTTCCCGCAAGCGTTAGATGACGTGGGCTTCGTTGTGGAGCTTGTCGACCAGAGTGGTGACGGAATCGACCTTGACGCCAGCCTGGCGCTTGGGCGGCTCCTGCACCTTGAGGGTGACCAGTCGCGGGGTCACGTCCACGCCCAGATCGGTTGGTTTCAGCACTGCCAGCGGTTTCTTCTTGGCCTTCATGATGTTGGGCAGCTTGACGAAACGCGGCTCGTTCAGACGCAGGTCCGCAGTGATCACGGCAGGCAGTTTCAGTGCCACGGTTTCCAGGCCGCCGTCGACCTCGCGGGTGACGTTGAGCGCGTCGGCCACGAATTCGAGCTTGGAGGCGAAAGTGCCCTGCGCCCAACCCAACAACGCGGCCAGCATCTGCCCGGTCTGGTTGGCGTCGTCATCGATCGCCTGTTTGCCCAGGATGATCAGATCGGGCTTTTCCTGGTCGGCCACGGCCTTGAGCAGTTTGGCGACGGCCAGCGGTTGCAGCTCGGCGTCGGTTTCCACCAGAACGCCGCGGTCGGCGCCCATCGCCAGAGCGGTGCGGATGGTGTCCTGGCAGGCGGCGACGCCCAGCGACACCGCTACGATTTCCTTGGCCTTGCCCGCCTCTTGCAGGCGCACCGCTTCTTCCACGGCGATTTCGTCGAATGGATTCATCGACATCTTGACGTTGGCGGTTTCCACGCCAGTCCCGTCTGCTTTCGCCCGAACTTTGACGTTGTAGTCAACGACCCGCTTTACGGCGACTAGAATTTTCATCGTTCACCTTCGTTGAGATGGATAGTGTTTTGTCGTGATTTTTGATGGGAGACGCGCGACCGGACGAAAGTCGAACCCGGCTTTGGGGAGATCACGCTGTTCGAATCGTTCGGTTCGGCAGAGATGGCCGGCTGATAGCAAGCAAGTTCGAGGAAGTTCCAGGTCGCGAAACGACTGCTTTAAACCTTGTTAAGTTATGGTATTTAGTCCCTCTCGACGATGCAATGCCTTATTGGCTAGAGTTTCGACCCGGCTGAGGACAGGTTCGATGCTGCAATTTTGCAACTACGATCACCATGATTCAATCGAAAGGTGCAGGCGATATGAGCGACTCCACGACGACTTTCCAGGCTTTGGTATTGAACCAGCGCGACGGCCGGACCGTCGCCGAAATGCAGACCCTGACCGAGGCCGATCTCCCGGCCGGTGAGGTGTTGGTGGCGGTGGAATATTCCTCGCTCAACTACAAGGACGGTCTGGCCGTGACTGGCAAGGGCAAGATCGTGCGGCAATTTCCGATGGTGCCGGGCATTGATCTGGCCGGAACGGTGTTGGAGTCGGCTGCGCCAGCCTACCGGCCCGGTGACCGGGTGGTGTTGACCGGCTGGGGAGTCGGCGAGCGCTATTGGGGCGGTTATACCCAGCGGGCGCGGGTCAAGGCCGGCTGGCTGACGCCGTTGCCGGACACGCTCGACAGCCGCCGGGCCATGGCCATCGGGACTGCCGGTTTCACCGCCATGCTGTGCGTGCTGGCGCTGGAACAGGCCGCGGTCACGCCGAACGCCGATAAGCCGGTGCTGGTGACCGGCGCCAGCGGCGGGGTTGGCAGCGTGGCGGTGGCGTTGCTGGCTCATCTCGGCTATCAGGTCACCGCCGTGACCGGTCGGCCGGAGAACGAGGCGTATCTGCGCGAACTGGGGGCGACGGCGTTCATCGCCCGCGAGGTCATGAATCAGCCCTGCCGACCGTTGGAAACCCAACTCTGGTCGGGCGTGGTGGACACGGTGGGCGGCCGGGTGCTGGCGCGGGCTCTGGCGGAAACCGATTACAGCGGTGCGGTGGCGGCCTGCGGCTTGGCCGGCGGCGTCGACCTGCCGACCACCGTCATGCCCTTCATCCTGCGGGGCGTGAAACTGTTGGGGGTGGATTCGGTAGCGTGCCCGCTGGAGCAGCGCCGGATTGCCTGGAGCCGACTGGCGCAGGATTTGCCGGCTGCACAGCTGGAGCGGATGACGCAAGTCGTGCCGCTGGCTGAGACGCCGCGCCTAGCGGAAGCGATTCTGGCCGGTCAGGTGCGCGGGCGGGTGGTGATCGATCCGAATGCCGGCCGCGCCGGCCACTGAACGTGAAATTCGTGTAGGCTATGCCGCCGCGTTGCAGGCTGTTCGCAACACGACCCCGAATATCTATAAAACCGATTGGAGAGACTCATGTACCCTACGCACGAAGGATATAACGATACCCTGCACGGCTATTTTCTCGAAGACCTCTCGGTGGGCATGTCCGCTTCCCATGCCAAGACCGTGACCGAAACCGATGTGGTGATGTTCGCGGGCTTGACCGGCGATAACAATCCGATCCATTGCAACGAGGTCTTTGCCGCGCAGACGCGGTTCAAGGGCCGCATCGCCCATGGCATGTTCTGCGCCGGGCTGATTTCCTGCGTGGCGGGCACCCGCCTGCCCGGACCGGGCGCGGTGTATGTCGATCAGCAACTGCGCTTCACGGCCCCGGTGCGCATCGGCGATACCGTCACCGCGGTCTGTACCATCAAGGAAATCATTCCCGATCGCCGCCGGGTCATCATGCAGACCATCTGCACGGTGGGAGAAACGGTCGTGGTCGAGGGCAGCGCCACCTTCATGGTGAGTCGTCGCCCCGCGCCGGCCCAGGCTTGAGCTGCGCTCCGGTGATGCGCGCCGTCGCCGGACGGCTGCCCCTATTCTTCCATGATCACCCGGAACCCGGTCGTGGGGTTGCGTTGATCGGGTTTCTGGGGAAGCCGTTTGGCCGAGCGCAAATCGCCGGGACCGCTGTTCCAGGCCCCGCCGCGCACGACCCGCTGGCTCTCGTTGGATCGCCGGGTCGAACATTGCTGTTCCGAGCGGCCGTAATTCGGGTTGTATTCCGAACAGGTCCATTCCCAGACGTTGCCGGCCATGTCGTGCAAGCCCAGGGTATTGGGTAGATAGTGACCAACCGGGGCGGTGGTGGCCTGGCCGTCGTCCAGATTGCTGATGGCGGCGCCGGTTGGATCGTTACGGTCGGAGAAGTTGGCGTAGTGGGGATCGATGTCGTTGCCCCAGTAGTAGCGGGTGGACGTGCCGGCGCGAGCGGCGTATTCCCACTCGGCTTCGGTGGGTAGACGGAAGCGTTTGTTGGCTTCGAACGACAGCCATTCGGCGAAGGCGTTGGCGTCGCCCCAGTTGAGATTGACCGCTGGCTGGGTGTCTCCGTTGAGCGGGCGTCCCTGCAGGTTGCCGCTGTCGTGGTTGGGTTTGAAGCGGCGATACTGGCCGTTGGTGACCTCGGTCTTGCCGATCCAGAATCCCTTGACGCAGACCTGATGGGATGATTCGTCGTTGCCATGATCCCGTTCGCTGACCGGGCTGCCCATGTTGAAGCAGCTGCCCCCGACCCAATTGAGCTCCATGCCGGTGGTGTTGTCGGTACGGGTTTTGGTGACCGATTCCGGGTGTTGCATCGCCAGTAGATCGGCGCGGGCGGCAGTCACCGTCGGATGGTTGGGATTGATGGCGGCGGCCCGGTCCAGATACAACTGGGCCAGCTCCAATTCTTTGTTGGTCATGGCCTTGCGGGTCTGGGCGATATAATCGTTGAGGGTTTCTTCGCGCTGTTGCGATTCTTCCTGAGCCCGGCGGGCCGCTTCTTCCGCGCGCCGGTGTTGCGCGGCAGCCGCCTCGCGTTGCCGCTCCTCGTCCAGGCTTTGGTAATACTCGTAGCCGAGCAGACTGGCCCCGGATAGCCCGGTAATGATGAAAACGGCCAGCAGGATTCGGGTCCAGTTGATGACGCGAGGCCCGGGGTTGGGCAGGATCGCCAGCGATCGGGAGGAGGCGTCCCGTTGCTGCGGAGTGCTGAATTCGCCCCGATTGATCGGGAGCGAAGCGGCAGGCGTCGCTTCCGCTGCCCCGAGGAGGACGGAATTACTTTCCCGCCGGACCGTGGCCGCCTTTTTCAGATGCTCGACCGCCGACCCTGCCGACCGCTTGAGCAGCGTGGGCGACGAGTCCTGCGGTGTTTTCGGTTTGGCGGTGGTTTCGGACGAAGGAGGGGTGGTCTTCAGCGCATCGGCGTCCAGATTCTCCCAGATGTTTTCCAGCATCGGCAGAGAGAGATCGGAATCCGTGGAAGGCTGGGACGAAGTAGGGGTTGCGGGCGATTTCGGGGTGAGCGCGTCGAGGGTGATGATGCCGGCCCGATGATCGTCGGCGGGAGATACAGGCGCTTTGGCCGGGGGAGCATGCGCTCCACGTTGGAAGGGATCGACGGTTTGCTGGGAAGAGCGATCCGGTGGCTTGGCGTCATTGTAGGCCCGATCGATCTGGATGGACGGCGCCGACAATTCCGTGCCAGCCGGCGCCAGCTCCAGTCGCCGGACCGGATTCGAGGTCGGTAGCTCCAGCAACTCGGGTTTGATGACTGGCACCTGGGAGAAATCCGCGGCCTTGTTCGCGGCGGCGACCGCCGACAGCGCATCGCGCATGGCGGCGATGGTCTTGTAGCGCTCTTCGGGACGAACGGCCAGCGCCTGATCGACGACTTCCAGCAGTCCGCGCGAATACAGGCCAGCGCCGGCTTCGACCGCAGGCTGCACCGGATCCTTGAGCACTCGACCCGGGGCCTCCACCGGTGGCGCGCCGGTGATGCAGCGGTACAGCACCGCTCCCAGGGCGTAGATGTCGGTCCACGGACCGTAGTCCTCACCAACCGTGACATATTGTTCGATGGGCGAATAGCCCGGTGTCACCACGCTGGTGACGCTGCGAGTGCGGCGCCCCAGAGCCTGACGGGCGGCGCCGAAGTCGATCAGCATGGTGTGGCTGTCGCGGCTGCGGAGATAAAGATTGCTGGGTTTGATGTCGCGATGCAGATAACCCTGGCTGTGGACGGTTTCCAGGGCCGGCAGCACATCGTTCAACAGGCGGTGCAGCTCCTGCTCGGGCAGGATGCCGCCCTGTTGCAGCGCGGCGCTCAGGGACATGCCTTCTTCGTACTCCATGACGATGTAGGCGCTGCCGTTGGCGGTGAAGTAGTCCCGTACCCGCACCACGCCGGGATGATTGATCTGGACCAGAATCTTGGCTTCGTCGAGGAACCGTTGCAGGCCCCATTCGTAACAGGGGGGTTCGCCGGCCCTGGCGGGCACCTGGCCCTGGGCATTGGCGCGTACCGCCGTGCCGTTATGGTCGCGATAGGCCCATTCGGCCGGGAAATATTCCTTGATTGCGACCTCGTTCTCCAGCGCTTCGTGCAGCGCCCGATAGGTGATGCCGAAACCACCGGCGCCCAGTACCCCCCTGATCTGGTAACGATGCAGGTTGTATCCCGTGGGTAGCGCATTGGTTTCTTCGGACATCGAGCTTCCTTATTCTTCGTCGGAGGGCGAGGGCGCGGAGGGTCGGGAGGGCGAAGAGAGGTCTCTGGCGGCGTCAGCGGCTGAACAGGGACGTCAGTCCCCCCATGAACCGCTGGAACCAGCCAGGTGGATCGCCAGCGGTGTCCGCGCCTGCGCGAAGGAGAACCAGAGTAGCGTTGTCGGCGGTCGAGCCGCCTCGTTGTACGGCCTGCTCGGTCAACAGCCGGGCAGCGGTGGCCGGACCGTGATCCAGCGTGGCGGTCCAGAACTCGGTTTCGGCGATGTGCTCCCAGATCCCGTCCGAGCACAGCGCCAGCAGGTCTCCGTTCTGGATCGCGAAATGGCCCATGTCGGGTTTGGGCGAATCCTCGCCGCCGAGACAGCGATAGAGCCGGTTTTGCGCTGGATGGGTGGCCATTTGGGTTTCGTCGATCTCACCCAGGTCCATTAGCAGTTGCACGGCGGAATGATCGCGGGTGCGCATCAGCCGCCGGCCACGGCGAAAGTGGTATAGCCGGCTGTCGCCGATGTTCAGCCAGTGGACCCGATTTTGATGGAGCCAGGCCAGCACGGCTGTGCTGCGAGCGGTTTCCGAGCGGTCGTTGATGGTGTCGTGGATCTGACGGCACAGCTGGTCGAGGGCTGCGGCGGGATCGGTGTGCAACGTTGCCGACGAATTCTGGATAAATTCGTCGGCAACGTCGATGACGATTTGCGCACCCAGAGCGCCATCGAGATGACCGCCCATGCCATCGGCCAGAATGACCAGCAGTCCATGTTGAGCGGGCGCCGGGAAGATCCCACAGCGGTCCTGTTGCTCCTGGCGGCCACCCAACTGGCTGGCGGCGCCCTGCTCCCACTGGATGGGGGAGATGTTCGGCCGTGGCGGAGTCACTTCCCGTTCTCCATCGTCTGGGTGGGTGTCCTGCCGATGGCGTATGGCGGGCAGACGATGGAGGGCGGAAACAGGCAGTCGATCGCTCGGCCGGCAGAGCGACAAACGTTACAAGCATGGCGCCTGGGCATGCAGCTGGGTCTCCTCGGCAACGCTCTGGGAAGGGTAACATGGCATGGCGTGGAGTGCTCCTGGACTTCGAATGAGTGGAGACGATATGTCACTACTGTTTCAAGATCAAGTCACTTTAGTCATGCCAGGGAACGATAACGCTAATTTTAGCGCCGATCGGGGATAAACAAGGCGAAATTCCGGCGCGATCGGCGTTTGGCAGCGGATGTCGAGGAGAGGAGGACGCTTATCTGGCCATTACAGAAGCGTGAGGACTTCCTCGGCATGGTGGTCGCAGTCGGGTTTTTCGATGATATGGGCGATATGGCCGCTCTCATCGATGATGAAGGTGATGCGGCTGGCGACCCCCAGCAGGCTCTGCGCGGTCTTGAGCAGTCCACCGCCGCCCATGGCGCCATAGGCATGAGAGATACTCCCATCGGTATCGGCTACCAGCGGAAAATTGAGTTGGTGTTTTTCGGTGAAATGCTGATGGGACGCCACATCCTGGGTGGATACGCCCAGGACGGCTGCGCCCTTGTCCTGGATTTCCTGGAGATGATTGCGCAGGGAGCAAGCCTGCTTGGTGCAGCCAGGGGTATCGTCCATCGGATAGAAGTACAACACCAGTTTGGTGCCGAAATAGTCGGACAGCTTGACGGTATTGCCATCGGTGGTGGTGGCGGTGAAGACGGGAGCGGGGTCGCCGATTTTCAGTTTCATTGCGCTAATCTCGCGGCTATTCAAGGTTGAAAAAGGGTTTGGAACCGGTTCATGGGCAGCGTCCTGGAAGCAGGGCGCGGAGATTCCAAGGCGCTATGACACCACACGAGCCGGTCCGTTTACATTTTTCTTACCAGTATATGCCGCGGGTGAATTGGGCGAAGGAAATCTGTTCCAGCGAGGGCTCCTGCTCGGCGTGTTGCCCCTTGGCAGCGGACGATTCGGGGAACAGCCGGAAGGCGGTGTTCATGATGACGGCGTACACCTTGGGCGCTACGGCGTGCAGTACCTGGGCGAAGACGCCGACCCGGGTGGCGATGCGCTCGGGCTTGTAGATGATGGCCTGCACGATGAGGTCGGCGGCCTCTTCCGGGCTGAGCGTGGGCACGTGCTGGTAGATCTTGGTGGGCGCGATCATCTCGGTGCGCACCAATGGCATGTTGATGGTGGTGAAGTCGATGCCGCTATCGGAGAACTCGGCCACCGCGCAGCGCGAGAAGGCGTCCAGCGCCGCCTTGGAAGCAACATAGGCCGAGAAGCGCGGTGCGTTGCTGAGCACCCCGATCGAGGAGATGTTGATGACATGGCCGCGCTTCTTTTGCAGCATGCCGGGAATGAAGCCCATGATCAGCCGCAACGCGCCGAAGTAGTTGAGCTGCATGGTGCGTTCGTAGTCGTGGAAGCGATCGAGCGAATTTTCGATCGCCCGGCGAATGGAGCGGCCGGCGTTGTTGATCAGGATATCGACGCCGCCATGATCGGCCAGCACCTGCTGGATCAACCGGTCGCAAGAGGCGGTATCGGAGACATCGGCCGTGTAGATGAACGCCGTGCCGCCGCGCGCAGTGATTTCCTGCTGGGTTTCCAGCAACTTCTCTTCGGTGCGGGCAACGATGAGGACCTTGGCGCCGGCCTCGGCGATCTTGCAGGCGGCGGCCTTGCCGATACCGGCCGAAGCGCCGGTGATGAGCACGATCTTGTCCTTGACCGCGCCGGTCAGGCTACGGTCGATGAATAGCTCGGGATCGAGATGACGTTCCCAGTAATCCCACAGCCGCCAAGCATAGCTTTCCAGCGGCGGTACGGCGATATCGGTGCCCTTGAGCGCCTTGAGCGTTTCGCGGCAGTCGAAGCGGGTGGGGTAGTTGACGAAGCGCATGATGTCCGCTGGCATGCCGAGATCCTTGAGGATCTGGTCTCGGATGCGGCGGGCCGGTTTGAAGTGCGCCAGAGCGGTTTTGATGCTGCGCGGGATGAAGGCGAACATGAGCGCATTGACCCGCAAGCTCATTTCCGGCGCATGGGCGGCGTGGGCGAACAGGTTCAGGATGTCGCCGACCCGATTCGGGTTGGGGTCCACCAGATGGAAGCACTGCCCATCTAGCCCGTCCTGATGGGCGATATGGTCTATGGCATCGACGATGAAATTGACCGGCACCAGATTGAGCCGACCGCCTTCGATCCCGACCATCGGCATCCACGGCGGCAGCGTGCGGCGTAGCTTCTGGATCAGTTTGAAGAAGTAGTAGGGGCCATCGATCTTGTCCATTTCGCCGGTGCGCGAATCGCCGACCACGATGCCGGGGCGGTAGACGCGCCAGGGCCGGGAATATTCGCGACGAACGACGCCTTCCGATTCATGCTTGGTGCGGTAGTACGGATTGTCGAGCTCCTCGGCCTCTTCGAACATGTCCTCGCGGAACACGCCCTCGTACAGACCGGCGGCGGCGATGGAGCTGGTCAGGTGGAAGCAACCCGCCTCGATGGCTTCGGCGCAGGCGATGGCGTTGCGGGTGCCCTGGATGTTGACCTTTTCCTGGAGTTCGGCGCTGGCCTTGAGATCGTAGATCGCCGCTAAATGGAAAAAGTGGTTCACCGTGCCCTTGAGCATGGCGGTATCGCTATCGGATATGCCCAGGCGTGGCTGGGTCAGGTCGCCGACGATCGGCGTGGTGCGCTGGGCGGCGCTGCCCCAACGCTGGTGCAGGGTCTCGACCATCGGCAACTCACGCTCCAGGATCAGGTAGTAGACCTGGGCGTCCGGGCGTTGCAGTAGTTTCTCGACGAGGCGTCGGCCGATGAAGCCGGACGCTCCGGTCACGAAATAATTCATTTTTAAGCTCCTGAACTTTGATGTTACGGGGGTTATTTTGAGAAAGCCATTATAGGGTGGATGTTTGGAAAAACTTTGAAGGTACCAGCTGCAAGCGGCTTGGCGCGTAAGCAGCGGGCCGGTGAGGAACGAACATGAACGGTGTGCAATTGTTGGGTCTGATCGTCGCTACGGCTTTGGTGTCGAGTCTGGCGACGCTGGCTTTGGGATGGCTGCTGTTCGAGCGCTGGCTGCGGCCGCAGCTGGAACGGCGCTGGGCGGCGTTGGCCGAATTGCTGGAGGCGCGGGTCAAGGCGGGAGCGGGCGCAGCCGTGCAGGAGTTGTTGGAGCCGTTGCGCGCGCAGGTGCGCGGCGGGGTGGAGGATGCCGCTGCGGGTCTGTTGCCGCAGTTCAAGGCCGAACTGACGGCAGGGTTTCGAGAGGCGGCGACGGATAGTCTACCGGCGTTGCGGGATGAGGTTCGAAAGGGCTTTATCGACGCTTTGAGCGCCAGCGAGTTGTTGGATCGGACGGCGAAGAAGGTGGTCCGCACTGGTTCATCGTTGGTGGAAAGCGGCTTGAACCTATTGCGGGCGACCCGGCCGAGCGAGCGCGATGAGTAAGCCGCAGCGCCAGGTACAGGTCTACCGTGCTGGGTTTGGTCTTGCGCCTGGCCTGCTCCAGCAGCGGCAAAATTGGCCCAAACTGTTCTCTACGGATGTCACTGGGGTATCTCTTCGTACGCATCCCTCAATATTCACGGATTTAGCAGAAGACCGTGAATACATCCTCAGCTTGAGGGTGAATAGTCGGTCGGTTGGATTGGACATGGGCGGAGCATCGATCACGGCGGCTGATCCCAGGGATTGATCAACATTAACGGAGCCGCCGCAAAGTCTCGAACGTTGCGCGTGACCAGAGCCAGGCCGTGCTCGACCGCCGTTGCCGCGATGATCGAATCGAAGGCCGCCATCGGCTTGCCCATTGCCTCCACTTGGGCGCACAGCTCGCCCCAGTACCCGGCCGTATCGCCGGTAAAGGGCAGAACCCGTTCGTCCAGGCTTGCCTGAAGCTGATCCAGCCAGACCAACAACTCGCTTTTGCGGCGGGATACCGCCAATTTGGCAACGCCGCAGCGCAATTCTGCCAGCGTCATCGCCGCGACAAACAATTCGTTCTCCGCCCGCGCATCGACCCAGGCCAATACGGCGCTATTGGGGGCCGGTCTCACGAATTCCGACAACACGCAGGTGTCGAGCAGATATTTCACAACTCGATCTCTCGCACCGGCTCGGTTGAGCGTTCTAGGTCCAGCGGTTCGCCGCGCGGGGCGTTCCGCAGCACCTCTCGCAGTGACAGCCCCGAGCACAGGCGGCGGAATTCGGGCGCGGCGATGACGACCACGGCCTCGGCGCCGCGCCGGGTGACCAGTTGTGGACCCTCGGTCAGAGTGCGATCCACGAGTTCGCTGAATCGGCTTTTGGCTTCCTGTAATTGCCAGGTGTGCATAATTGAGTCCTCTGTGACTGACATCAGAAACTAGTCAGTCTGGTCAGTTTGCTGGGATTGCACTCGACTGTCAATTCCGCATCGAAAACCGCTGCACGCTGGTTTTGACCTCTTTGCGGGTGGTGGTCGCGAGGCGGCGACGGACAGTCTACCGGCGTTGCGGGATGACGGTACTGCGAGCATCTGTGGGAATAATCGCGTCGTGTTCAATATCGGCGGGAACAAGTACCGCTTGGTTGTCGAAATGCAGTATCGAGCCGGCATTGCGTGGGTGAAATTCATCGGCACTCACACACAGTACGACCAAATCAACGTGGAGACCGTGCATGACTATTAAGCCCATTCGCAACGACGACGACCTGCGGGCGGCCTTCTGTCAACTTGAAACGGTCTTCCAAGCGGAAGAAGGTACACCCGCAGCCGATGAGCGAGAGATACTGGTAGCGTTGATCGAAACCTACGAGAACCGGCATTACCCCATTGGCCCGGCGGACCCGGTGGAAGCGATCAAATTCCGCATGGAACAGCAGGGACTCACCCCACGCGATCTTGAAGCCTATATCGGTTCCAGCGGGCGGGTGTCCGAGGTGCTCAACCGCAAGCGGCCCTTGAGCCTGCGCATGGTGAAACGCCTGCACGACGGTCTTCGCATTCCTTACGAGAGCCTGTTGAGCAAGGTCGCGTAAAGTTTGACCCGCTGGCTTGCTTTCGCGCCGGTTTTGCCTCGACCCGTCCCGGTCTGGCAAGCATTCTGAAAGGGGTTACGGGGCTGCCCGTCGTCTCATGAGCGTCCAGCCGTGAAACGAAGAAGCCGGCGGAAAGCCGGCTAGCGGTTGGATGGTCGTCTCAAACACGCGGCGCTAGGCGTTCTTCAGCGACTCGACCAGGTCGATATACTGCTGCATGGCGTCTTCTTGGGTCATGCCTTTGATCTTGGCCCAGGCGTCGTACTTGGCGCGGCCCACCAGATCGGTGAAGCCGGGGCTTGCCTTCCACATCGCCGTTGGCGCCCTGCTTGAAAAAGGCGTACAACTTCAGCAAGGTATCGTTGTCGGGTCGTTTGGTCAGTTTTTTGCTGTCGTCGGCAGCGGTCTGAAAGCGGGTCGCTAGATCAGCCATGGCAGGTGCTCTCCGTGAGCGGTCAGTGAGGTGAATTCGTCCACGCTCACTATAACCGGCCCCCCGCAAAGATGCATTGCATGTAGTGGTTATGGCGAAAAGACGCGGGCGCGGCGATGTCCGACGCATGCCCAAGGCCGCATCGGCAGCGGCCAATTCGTCAAAGCTCCCTCTGAATCCATCTCCCTAGAATGACTCGACCGAAGCGCGATTCAGGGATCGTCGTTGATTGTTCGGAACCGGATTGCAAACCGCGACGCCATATGATTCTGGATTTCCTTATGCCCCATAAAAAAGAAAGCGAGCGGATATCGGGGATCGATACTGCCTGGTTGCGCATGGAGCGGCCCACCAATTTGATGATGATCACGGGAGTCATGATCCTGTCCGAGCGCTTGCCTTACCAGCGCCTGCGGGAGGTCATCGAAACCCGCTTTGTCCGGCATTATCCGCGCTTTGCCCAACGGGCCGTGCAGAAGGCCGCCGGCGCTTTTTGGGAAAAGGACCCGCATTTCGACATCGGCCGGCATGTGTTGCGCATCGGCTTGCCGGGCCAGGCCGACAAGAGCGAATTGGAACGGCTGGCCAGCGATCTGATGAGCACGCCGCTGGATTTCTCCAAGCCGATGTGGCAGTTCCATCTGATCGAGGATTATCAGGGCGGCAGCGCCGTGATCCTGCGCATCCATCACTGTTACGCCGACGGCATCGCCTTGATCCGGGTGTTGCTATCCCTGACCGACACGGCCTCCGACGCCCTGCCGGCCCAGATTGTGGAACAGGACGAGGAGCACGCCGAGGATGCCGGTCTGTTCCGACGCTTCTTCGAGCCGGTGGACAAGGTGGTCCACACCACCCTCAAGCTGGGCCGGGAGCTGGTCGAGGAAGGCGCCGACATCGTCATGCATCCGGCCCATGCCTTCGATTACGCCCGCAATGGCGCACGGTTGGCCAAGGAAATCGCCCGCATCGCCCTGATGAGCGACGATTCCAGGACCCGGTTCAAGGGCGAGCTGGGCGTGTCCAAGCGGGTGGCCTGGGCCGAGCCGCTGGATCTGCGCGAGGTCAAGACCATCGCCAAGGTTCTGGGCGGGTCGGTCAACGACGTGTTGCTGGCCGCCGTGGCGGGGGCCTTGCGGGCCTATCTGGTCGAGCAGGGCGACCCGATTCCCGAGAATCTGCAGCTGCGGGCCATCGTCCCGGTGAACCTGCGTTCGCAGGAGAAAGCCGCCCGGCTGGGCAACTTCTTCGGACTGGTGTTCCTGAGCTTGCCGGTCGGCATCGCCAATCCGCTGGAACGGGTCTACGAGATCCGGCAGCGGATGAACGAGCTGAAGGAATCCTACCAGCCGATCCTGGCGCTGGGCCTGCTCGGCACCGTCGGCATGGGGCCGAACATGTTGCAGCAACCGGTGCTGGACATGCTGAGCCGGAAGGCTTCGGCGGTGATGACCAACGTGCCGGGTCCGGCGCAGGCGCTGTATCTGGGCGGCTCGCGTTTGTCCGAGATGATGTTCTGGGTTCCGCAGTCGGGCCAGATCGGCATGGGGGTCAGCATCCTCAGCTACAACAACCGCGTCCACTTCGGCCTGATGGTCGATCAGAAACTGGTGGCCGATCCGCAGGCGGTCATCGGCCGTTTCGCCGGCGAGTTCGAAAAGCTGTTGCTCACCGTCCTGATGAGCCCTTGGGGGCAGGAGCCGGATTCGCGTCGGATCGAACATACGCTCAAAGCGCTGGACGGACCGGAGCATGACCCGAAGTCCTGAACAGCGCCCCGGCCATTAGGGTGTTTGTTCTAATTTTCGCCACTAGAATCAAAGTCGGTTTTTCCCGAAACGGGATCAAATATCATAATAATCAGGCATATCGCTTGCCAGAGGAGCGTCGTTGTGGTCAAGAAAATCAAAGGTAACGCCGATCCGCAGCTATCCCAGGCTGTGCGCGAATCCGCCCATCTGATCTGGTTGGCCGGATTGGGTGCGTTCGCCAAGGTGGGCGAAGAAGGCGGCAAGCTGTTCGATGCCCTAGTCAAGGAAGGCGAGAAGGTCGAGGAACGGACTCGGTCGGCGGCCAGCGACAAGCTGGAAGTCGTGCGGGAGAAGGCCGACGAGACTCGCGACAAGGTGACCGACAAGGTGGCCGACACCTGGGACAAGGTCGAACAGATCTTCGAAGAGCGCTTGGCGCGGGTGCTGGGCAGTTTGGGGGCGCCGAGCCGGGATGACCTGCTGGAGCTGACCCGGCGGGTGGAGGCCCTGCAGGCCCATATCGAGACGCTGCGCCAGACCGGGGAGCACTGATCCCGGAGCTGCGCAATCCATGCGCCGGGTCTGGCCGCGCCGCCTGGCGATTCGTTCGCCCGTGGTTTTTTCAGCAAGATCGATGGAGGTCATATGCTGGTGACTCAGCCCGAAAGCATCCAACGACAAGCCAGCGGTTCCCGCATCGGTCTGGCGATCGCAGGCGGCGGACCGGTCGGGCTGGTGTACGAGATCGGTGCGTTGCGGGCGCTCGACGAGGCGCTCGAAGGGATCGATTTCAATCAGCTCGACGTTTATGTCGGGGTCAGCGCCGGCGCGGTGACGGCGTCGCTGCTGGCCAATCAGATCAAGACCGAGCAGATCTGCCATATCTTCATCAGCAACGAGTCTAGGGAGCATCCGCTCGATCCGCAGATTTTCCTGACGCCCGCTTTTGGCGAGTATTGGCGGCGCTTGGCGTCGGTGCCGCGGTTGCTGTGGGAATCCTGCTGGCGCTATTTGCAGAATCCCTTCGATCTCAGCCTGCTGCAGTCGCTGACCCGGCTAGGGCGGGCGTTGCCGGTCGGTTTCTTCGACAACGAACCGATCCACGAATACTTGGCGCGCTTGTGGAGCGCGTCGGGTTGCACCAACGATTTCCGGCAATTGGCCAAACGCCTGTACGTGGTGGCGGTGGATCTGGATACCGGCGAATCGGTGAAATTCGGCGCGCCCGGCTATGATGCGGTGCCGATTTCCCGCGCGGTGCAGGCCAGCAGCGCGCTGCCGGGTTTGTATCCGCCGGTGGAGATCGGCGGACGCTATTTCGTCGATGGCGCGCTGCAGAAGACCATGCATGCCTCGGTGGCCTTGCAGGAGGGGCTGGATTTGTTGCTGTGCCTCAATCCGCTGGTGCCGTTCGATGCCCGTCTGGCGCCCGAGTCGCGCCGGCTAGGCCAGGTCGATCGCCTGGTGGAGGGCGGCTTGCCGGTGGTGCTGTCCCAGACCTTCCGGGCGCTGATCCATTCCCGCCTGCGAGTCGGCATGCAGAAATACGACAGCGAATACGAGCATTCGGATGTCGTCCTGTTCGAACCCAACCGGGACGACGCCAAGATGTTCTTCACCAACGTGTTCAGTTTCTCTGGCCGGGACTGGGTGTGCGAACACGCCTATCAGACCACCCGGCGCGATCTGCTGAGCCGGCGCGAAGAACTGGAGCCGATCCTGGCCCGACACGGCATCCGCATGCGGCTGGACGTGCTGGAAGATCGCGATCGTCACTACTCCAGCGGTTTGTCCAATCCACGCGATCTGGCCCCCTCGACCAAACCGCGCAGCCGCCTGTCGCAGGATCTGCACGCGGCGCTGGATCAGTTGCAGGAGCTGGTCTCGGCGCCGCTCGAATCCGGCGTCGAGCCGGCCGATGCGACGATCAGGACAGGTACTCGCGGCTGAGTTGTCGCAACAATTCCTGCGCCTCGCCGTTGAGAAACGGAGCCACCAGCGATAGCACCTGATAGACGCCCAGCGCCAGATGGGCGCTGTCGCTGTCCTGCGTGGAGCCGCTGGCGCGGATACCCTGAAAATTCAACCAATAGGTCGCGACCACCGCGATGTTCTGGGCCAGCGCGGCGATTTCCTCGGCTGTGGCGGTCATGATGCCGGCGTCGGCCAGACCCTGGCAGATGGTGGCGGCGGTGGCGACCTTGCGTTCCAGAATGCGGCGGAAGTGGGTGCGCAGCTTTCTGTTGCGGCCGAGAATGTTGTCGAGGTCGTGGTAGAGGAAGCGGTATTCCCAGATGTTCTCGAACACCAGATGCAGGTAGAGCCACATGTCTTCCATATTCGGGACGCGGCGCTGCGGGGCCTGTAAGGCGGTTTCCATCCGCTTCTCGAACTGCTGGAACAACAACGCGATGATTTCGTCCTTGTTGCGGAAGTGGTAATACAAATTGCCCGGACTGATATCCAGTTCGTCGGCGATATGATTGGTGGTGATGCGAGGTTCGCCACACTCGTTGAACAGTTGCAGGCTGGCCTGCAAGATGCGATCGCGGGTTTTCATGGGGGCGGTGCGCGTCCGGAGCGGACATCGAAGGGACGGAGTTCGAAGCCTAGTCGTTTTGAGGCGTCACTCGGTTTTTCACCTTTCATTGTGGGTGAATTTGGGCGGTTTTCCAATCGGCGAACCGGCGCGCCGAAACAAACATAATATTGACGATAATCGACGATGTGAGGAGAGGAAGGTGGAAAAGATCTGGTTGCGGGAATATCCGCCGGGGGTACCGGCTGAAGTCGATTTGAACGAATTCGTCTCTCTGCGGGATATCCTGGAGAAGAGTTGTCGGCAGTTCGCCGATTATCCGGCCTATTCCAACATGGGCATGACCCTGCGCTATCGCGACATCGACCGGCTCAGCCGCCAGTTCGGCGCTTTTCTGCAGAAGATGCTGGGTTTGAGCAAGGGCGAACGAGTCGCCATCATGATGCCCAACGTCCTGCAGTATCCGGTGGCCCTGTTCGGCGCCTTGCGGGCCGGACTGACTGTGGTGAACGTCAATCCGCTCTATACCGCGCGCGAGCTGGAGCATCAGCTGATCGACTCCGGGGCCAGCGCCGTCGTCATCGTCGAGAATTTCGCCCACACTTTGCAGGCGGTGCTGGGCAAGACCCCGGTCAAGAACGTCGTCGTCACCCAGGTGGGCGATCTGCTGCCCTTTCCCAAGCGAACCGCTGATCAATTTCGTGGTCAAGCGGATCAAGAAGCTGGTTCCGGCTTGGGCCATTCCCGGCGCGATCCCGTTTCGGCGGGCATTGGCGGCGGGCGCGGCCTGGACTCTGGACGATGTGCCGCTGGATCATCACGATCTGGCGTTTCTGCAATACACCGGCGGCACCACCGGCGTCGCCAAGGGCGCGATGCTGACCCACGGCAATATGGTGGCGAACCTGCAGCAGGCTTCGGCCTGGCTGAGTCCGATCTCCAAACCGGCCGAGGAGATCGTCATCACCGCCCTGCCGCTGTATCACATCTTCTCGCTGACCGCCAACTGCCTGACCTTCATGAAGGTCGGTGCACACAACCTGTTGATCACCAATCCCCGCGACATGCCCGGCTTCGTCAAGCTCCTGAGCAAGACGCGGTTTAGCGTCATCACCGGGGTCAACACCCTGTTCAACGGCTTGTTGCATACCCCCGGTTTCGATCGCCTGGATTTCAGTCGCTGCAAGCTGGCCCTCGGCGGCGGCATGGCGGTGCAGCGGGCGGTGGCCGAGCGCTGGAAGCAGGTGACCGGTACCCCGCTGATCGAGGCTTATGGTCTGACCGAGACCTCACCGGCGGTTTGCGTCAATCCGCTGACCTTGCCCGAGTACAATGGCAGCATCGGCTTACCGCTGCCCTCGACCGAGTTGTCGATCCGCGACGAGGCCGACCGGGAGCTGGGCGTCGGCGATGTGGGGGAGATCTGCGTGCGCGGTCCGCAGGTGATGCGCGGTTACTGGAACCGACCCGACGAGACCGCCAAGGTCATGACCGCCGATGGTTTTCTACGCACCGGCGACATCGGCTATGTCGATGAGCAGGGCTATACCCGGATCGTCGACCGCAAGAAGGACATGATCCTGGTGTCCGGCTTCAACGTCTATCCCAACGAGATCGAAGACGTGGTCGCCCACCACCCCGGCGTGCTGGAAGTCGCGGCGGTCGGGGTGCCGGACGAGAAATCCGGCGAGGCGGTCAAGATCGTGCTGGTCAGGAAAGACCCCAATCTGACCGCCGAGGCGGTGATCGAGTATTGCCGCCAGAATCTGACGGCCTACAAGGTGCCCCGCCACGTCGAATTCCGCGCCGAGCTGCCCAAGAGCAATGTCGGCAAGATCCTGCGGCGCTTGTTGCGGTAGCGGAGCCGTTCAGGCGGCGGCGGACTGGACTTCGATGGCACGCGCCAGCCAGTCCCGCAGCCCATCGGCCACGTCGCGCCAATTCATTTCCAGCATCATGGCGTGCGCCATGCGGGGGAAGATGTGCGGCTGGGTCCGATAGAACTGGGCGGTGGCCCGCACCATCGCCGGCGACACGAAGACATCGTCCTGCGCGCCCTGCACCAGGATCGGGACGCGGACCTGCTCGGGCTTGAGCCGCAGCGGATCGAACCACATCATGTCCAGCGACACGACTTGCGATTCCGCCTGCACCAGGTCGAAATATTGTCGCAACTGCTCCAGCGGCATGTCCTTGGAGAACAGCAGGCTTCGCATCATGTCGAGCGAGCCGACGCTCGGTCCCATCAGAGCGAACAGGGCCATCTGCTGGAACAGGAAGGGGTGACGCAGCGCCATGTGCAGGTTGCTGGGGATCAGCCCTTGCGGCGGAACCGAGGCCATCAGCACGACGCCGGCAACTTTGGGCTGCGTTTCCAGATATTTCTGCACCACCATGCCGCCCATCGAATGGCCGATCAGCACCGGCGGTCTGGACAGGGCGCGAACCGTATGGCCGAGGTCGGTGACATAGTCGGTCATCCGCCACAGCGGCAGCCACTCGCGCCCTTCGCTCTGGCCGTGGCCGCGCAGGCTGACGGCATGGACCTCGTAGCCGCTCTGGGTGAGGTAGGGCAGGAAGTGTTGATCCCAGCAGCGGGCGTCCGCGAACGAGCCGTGGACGAACAACAGGGGCGTTGGTTTGGTGGTTTGTTCCGGATAGCGGCTGATGATCTCCAGTTTCATGACAGTGGTTCCTTTGCGGGTCAGTGATCGATAAAGCGATACGATAGTCGTTCAGGACGGTCGGCGCTTGTCGGGAAGAGTTGCTGTAGCCGGATCGGGACGGCCAACGCTCGCAGCGGGAAAACGCGCCGCACCCGATTCAATTCACTATAGCGCCTCAATATAGCGCCGCAGTCTCGACCCAGACCAGCTCGCAGGCTCCGTCGCCGGTGTCTTCGCGGCTGAGGGAGCTGCGCCAGCGCCAGCCGTCGTCGCGGCGGGCTTCGACCAGATAGCCGCTCAAGCGCACGATATGACCGGGACGAATGGCGCGCAGTTGCTTGGCCACGCTGCGGGAGGCGGGGATCAGGTGCATGTTGGCGCTGTGGGTTTCGATCTCGCGGAGCGGGATGGGAAAGCTCGCGGTGCTCCAGTAATAGAAACGATTGCCCTGCTGGATATCGATCTGGTCCAGCACCGCGCTGTTCGACATCGCTCCCCAGCCCAACGCCAAGTCCATTGGCGCCAGTTCGGCTCCGGCGTCGAAACGGTAGTTCTCCCGCGCCAGAACGCGGGCTTCGAGCGCGAATTCCGCCAGGGCCTGGATCTGGTAGCGATCCTGCCGGAAGACCGGCGCGTCGGCGCCGAGCAGCCGTTGTACCGGATCGTCCGGCGCCAGCACGCCGGGCGGATGCGGAATCGGCCGCTCTTTCCAGGAAAGGTAGGCGCCTACCAGGCAGATCGCCAGCACCAGCAGCGATAGACGACGCATCGGCTAGCCGCGCTCGCGCTCGGGCGGTGACCGGGAATCCGGCCATCCTTCCGCCGTGGGATCGATCGCGGTGATTTGGCAGCGCAGACGGCCTTGGCTCAGCAGGGCTTCCACCGTATCGCCCAATCGGGCTTGGTCGGCCCGGCGCAGGATGTGGCCATCCGGCTGGCGTAGGATAGCGTAACCCCGGTTCAGCGTGCCGAGCGGACTCAGGGCGTGCAGCTGGCCGCTCAAGTGGCGCAGTCGCAGCCCGGCGGTCTGCAGGTGGTTGTGCAGGGCTTGGCGCAGCCGCTGCGACAGCTCGTCGAGCCGTTGGGCGTTATCCTGCAGCTGGCGTCGCGGCTGTTGTCGGGCCAGGCGTCGAGTCAGCTCGTCGACCCGCTGGCGACGGTCGAGCAGCGTGCGCTGCAGCGCTCGTTCCAGCCGATCGCTGAGCAGCGCGACCTGGTTCAGCCATTCCAGCCGGTCGGGGCTGGCCAGCTCCGCCGCCGCCGTGGGGGTGGCCGCGCGCAGATCGGCGGCGAAGTCGGCGATGGTGACGTCGGTTTCGTGGCCGATGCCGGTCACCAGCGGCAGGGGACAGGCGAAGATCGCCCGCGCCACGATTTCCTGGTTGAAGGCGTCCAGATCTTCCAGTGAGCCACCGCCGCGCACTAGCAGCAGCACGTCGCAGTCCTGGCGCTGGGAGGCCAGGTGGATGGCGGCGGCGATGCGTTCCGCCGCGCCATCGCCCTGCACGGGAACCGGATAGATCCGCGCCGGCAGGCTGGGACAGCGGCGGCGCAAGGTGGTCAGCACGTCGCGGATCGCTGCTCCGCTGGGCGAGGTGATGACGCCGATCCGGCCTGGGAAACGGGGCAGGGCCTGTTTGCGGTCTGGGGCGAACAACCCTTCCTGCTCCAGCCGTAGCCGCAATTCATCGAAAGCGCGGCGCAACGCCCCAGCTCCGGCGTCTTCGACGTACTCAACGATGAACTGGAAATCGCCGCGCGGCTGGTACAGGCTGACCCGACCGCGCACCAGCAGCTGCTGGCCGTTGCGCAGGCGGTCGCGGAACAGGACGGCGCGGTTCAGGAACAGGGCGCAGCGGATTTGCGCGCCGGGATCTTTCAGCGAAAAGTAGAGGTGTCCAGAGCCGGGACGGGACAGGTTGGACACCTCGCCTTGGACCCACAGCAGGGGAAAGACATCCTCCAGCAGGTCGCGGGCCTCCTGGTTCAGTCGAGAAACGGTGTAGACGATTCGGGTCGTGACGGCGATGCTGTCCACTGGATGACGGCCATGAATGGTTTCTTGATTTTATAGTAAAATAAGTTTATTATATCAGGTTTAATTCTAGTTTAAGTCTTGAGGCCATGCCATGCGTATCGTTCAAGAAGCCCTGACTTTCGATGATGTTCTACTCCTTCCGGCCTACTCTACGATATTGCCCAAGGATGTCAGTCTCAAGACCCAGCTGACCCGTGGCATCGCGCTCAATATTCCGTTGGTGTCGGCGGCCATGGACACCGTCACCGAATCCGGCCTGGCCATTGCACTGGCCCAGGAAGGCGGCATCGGCATCATTCACAAGAACATGTCGATCGAACGCCATGCCCATGAGGTCCGGCGGGTCAAGAAATTCGAAAGCGGCGTCATCCACGATCCCATCGTCATCCATCCTCGCGCCACCATTCGCGAGGTGGTGGATCTGACCCGCGCCCATCATATCTCCGGGGTGCCGGTGGTCGACGGCGAGGAGCTGGTCGGCATCGTTACCAACCGCGACCTGCGCTTCGAATCGAACATGGGTGCTCCGGTCAGCACGGTGATGACGCCCAAGGAACGGCTGATCACGGTCCGGGAAGGGGCCAGCCGCGAGGAAATCGTCACCCTGTTGCACCGGCACCGCATCGAAAAGGTGCTGGTGGTCAACGATCGCTTCGAATTACGCGGGCTGATCACCGTCAAGGATATCCAAAAATCCAGCGATTTTCCGCTGGCCTGCAAGGATGCGCTAGGTCGGTTGCGGGCCGGGGCCGCAGTCAGCACCGGCGGCGACACCGACGAACGGGTCACGGCGCTGGTGGGCGCGGGGGTGGACGTGCTGGTGGTCGATACCGCCCATGGCCATTCTCACAACGTACTGGAGCGGGTGCGCTGGATCAAGGAGCGCTTTCCGAACGTGCAGGTGGTCGGCGGCAACATCGCCACCGCCGCCGCCGCCCGCGATCTGGTCGAAGCGGGGGTGGACGCGGTGAAGGTGGGCATCGGACCGGGTTCGATCTGCACTACCCGCATCATCGCCGGGGTTGGCGTGCCGCAGATCAGCGCGGTCGCCAACGTAGCCGACGCGCTGCGCGACAGCGACGTGCCGCTCATTGCCGACGGTGGCGTGCGCTATTCCGGCGATCTGGCCAAGGCCATCGCCGCCGGCGCGCATACCGTCATGATCGGTAGTCTGTTCGCCGGCACCGAGGAAGCGCCCGGCGAGGTGGAGCTGTATCAGGGCCGCTCCTACAAATCCTATCGCGGAATGGGCTCCATCGGCGCAATGACCCAGCAGCACGGCTCCAGCGATCGCTATTTTCAGGAAGGCAGCGCGGTGGAGAAGCTGGTGCCGGAAGGCATCGAAGGCCGGGTGCCCTACAAGGGCAGCGTGTCGGCGATCATCAATCAGCTGATGGGCGGTCTGCGCTCCAGCATGGGCTATGTCGGTTGCCAGAATGTGCTCGAAATGCGAACCAAGCCGGCGTTTACCCGCGTCACCAGCGCCGGAATGCGCGAAAGCCATGTCCATGACGTGACCATCACCAAGGAAGCGCCGAACTACCGGGTGGATTGATCGCCGCCTGTTCGTCAACACTTCTCTCCCACCGTGACCCTCCCTGTCGAAGGGAGGGGAGTGCAGCCATGACCGTCCGCGACATTCATCTCGACCGTATTCTCATTCTCGATTTCGGTTCCCAGTACACCCAGCTGATCGCCCGCCGGGTGCGCGAAATCGGAGTCTATTGCGAAATCCATCCCTGGGATGCCGACCCAGCAGTGATTCGGGCGTTCCATCCGCGCGGGATCATCCTGTCCGGCAGCCCGGAATCGACCACGCTGGCCGATGGTCCGCGCGCGCCGCAACAGGTCCTGGATCTGGAAGTGCCCCTGCTCGGCATTTGCTACGGCATGCAGACCCTGGCCTTGCAGCTGGGCGGGCGGGTGGAGTCGTCGGATCACCAGGAATTCGGCTATGCGCAGGTGCGCGCCCACGCCCATTCCGAGCTGCTGCGCGCCATCGAGGACCACGCCAGTCCGGAAGGTTATGGCCTGCTGGATGTGTGGATGAGCCATGGCGATCAAGTGACGGTGCTGCCGCCCGGTTTCGTGCGCATCGCCAGCACCCCGACCTGTCCGATCGCCGGTATGGCCAACGAAGAGAAATGTTGGTACGGCCTGCAGTTCCATCCCGAAGTGACCCATACCCGCCAGGGTCAGCGGATCCTGTCCCGGTTCGTGCTCGGCATTTGCGGTTGCGAGCCCCTGTGGACCACGGGCCATATCATTGAGGACAGCATGGCCGCCGTCCGTGCCCAGGTCGGCAAAGATCGGGTGGTGCTGGGTTTGTCCGGCGGGGTGGATTCCTCCGTGGTGGCGGCCCTGCTACACCGGGCCATCGGCGAGCAGTTGACCTGCGTGTTCGTGGATACCGGCCTGTTGCGCCTGCACGAGGGTGACCAGGTCATGACCACCTTCGGTCAGCATCTGGGAGTGCGGGTGATTCGGGTCGATGCCGAGACGCGCTTCCTGACTGCGCTGGCCGGCGTGACCGATCCCGAACAGAAGCGCAAGATCATCGGTGGGTTGTTCGTCGAGATCTTCGAGGAGGAAGCGGCCAAGCTGCAGGAGGTCAAATGGCTGGCCCAGGGCACCATCTACCCCGATGTGATCGAATCGGCCGGGGCCAAGACCGGCAAGGCCCATGTCATCAAGTCCCACCATAATGTCGGGGGGCTGCCGGCGACGATGCGGCTGAAGCTGGTTGAGCCGTTACGGGAATTGTTCAAGGATGAGGTCCGGCGTTTGGGGGTCGAACTCGGCCTACCTTCGGAGATGGTCTACCGTCATCCCTTCCCAGGTCCGGGGTTGGGTGTGCGCATCCTGGGTGAGGTGAAGAAGGAATACGCCGATGTGTTGCGCCAGGCCGATCATATCTTCATCGAAGAATTGCGCCGGGCCGATTTGTACGATCGCACCAGCCAGGCCTTTGCGGTGTTCCTGCCGGTCAAGTCGGTGGGGGTGATGGGCGATGGCCGTCGCTACGATCACGTGGTTGCGTTGCGGGCGGTGGAGACCATCGATTTCATGACCGCGCGCTGGGCTCACTTGCCCTACGAATTCCTGGACCAGGTGTCGCGGCGCATCATCAACGAAGTGCGCGGCATCTCCCGGGTGGTCTACGATGTCTCCGGCAAACCGCCCGCGACCATCGAGTGGGAGTGATTGAAGGGACAACGTGACCAACGCTCTACCTGGGGTTCTTTCAGAGACTGTCGAAAAACTCAACATTGATTTTCAAGAAATATTTTCTGTCGGACCTGCTTCCAACCAATTTGGCCGGCTAACAACCGCCTAGAAGCCGGTTCCGCTGTCATATAGATCAGTTAGTTAGTTTTTAGACAGCCTCTCAGTTCGTGAACCATGTCCGGATCCAGGGTAAAGGCTTGCTCGGACACCTTCTGTAACTGTTGGTGATGTAACTGTGCGAACTGTCCGGAATCCATATTGAGCCTTCTATGAAACAGAAGCTCTCGCAGTGGCCCAAGATCGCAGGACCGTCAGAAAATGAGGAGGGGTCATGATGGATAGCCTGCTATTCAAGCAATCAGGATCTCGATCCTTTGTCTTCGCAGAAGGGGCTCAGTGGATTCGCACAGATTTTCATCTGCACACCCGCACAGACCGCGAGTTCACGTTCACGGGCGATGACAACTTCTACAACAGCAACTATGTGGATGCGTTGGAGAAAGCAGGCGTCCGACTGGGCATCATCACCAATCACAACAAGTTCGACTTTGATGAGTTCAAGGCACTACGCAAGACGGCCCAGAAGAAGGGGATTGCGCTGCTGCCTGGTGTTGAGTTGTCGGTCAACGATGGGGCCAATGGCATCCACGCGCTTGTTGTGTTCTCCAACGAATGGATTGATGAACACAACTACATCAACCCCTTCCTGACCAGCGCATTCGAAGGCAAAACGCTAGCGCAGTACGAGCAGGAGAACGGGCGCACCTCTTGGTCGCTTCTGGAGACGATCAAGAAGCTGGAAGGCTATCACCGGGATTTCTTCCTCGTCTTTGCCCATGTGGAAGAGAACAGCGGACTCTGGGCCGAGATGGACGGTGGACGCCTTTCCGAGCTAGGACAAAATGAATTCTTCCGCCGTCGCACGTTGGGGTTTCAGAAGGTTCGCACGCATGACGGTGCAGGCAAAGACAAACCCTGCCGCACCAAAGTTCGGAGTTGGCTGCAAAACTGGTATCCCGCCGAACTCGAAGGTAGCGATCCTAAATGCATCGAAGCAATCGGCAAGGGCAAAGCCTGCTATCTCAAACTGGGCGAGCTGTCGTTTGAGGCGGTCAAATTTGCCTTGAGCGATCCCGCAGCGCGGGTAGCTGCTTTTAAACCACCAAAGCATGATGCATCGCACATTCGCAGCATCCACTTCGATGGCGGCATCCTCGACGGGCAGACGCTGCACTTCTCCCCAGAACTCAACACACTAATCGGTATTCGGGGGAGCGGCAAATCATCCATTTTGGAGGCAGTGCGCTACGCTCTCGACATTCCACGGGGTGAAAAGGCGCAGGATACCAGGTACAAGGATGAGTTGATCCGCCACACCCTCGGCAGCGGTGGCAAGGTGACGCTGACCGCCCGCGATGTATATGGGCAAGAGTTCACCATCTCCCGCATTTTCCGCGAAGCACCGAACGTCTACTTGGACGGCAAATTGCAGCCGGGTGTGTCGATTCGGGAAACCGTGCTGCGCCGTCCGATCTACTTCGGGCAGAAAGACCTCTCCAGCACCGGCGAAGGCTTCGAGACCGACCTGGTGGAAAAACTGGTTGGCGAAAAGCTACGCGTACTACGTGACGAAGTCGAAGTCCAACGCCAGCATGTGCGCGATGCCACTCAGCGCTGGCTCAAGCTCAGCAATACCGCCGAACTCAAGCAAGACTACGAAACCCAGCTTACCGATGCCAACTTCCGGCTGAAGAAGTTCGAAGAGTATGGGGTCGCCGATAAACTCCAGAAACGCTTTGGATTCCAACAGGATGTCGCCGCGATCACACGGATGAAGGAGCGGGCAGACAACTTTATCCTGGCCTTGAATAGCCTGATCGCCGAACACGAAGACGAACTGCGTAACGCCACGAGTTACGTGTCCAAGCAGAACCCGGACTTCTTCGCGGCCTACTACGCCGAGTTTTCCAACCTCGTCGCCAAGATTGAGGAGATCAAGAAAATCGAGCAGGAGGCTCGCGCCATTGCGACTCGCCTCCACGCCAAACAAGGTGAGTTCGAAGGTGCGCGTACCAGCCTTCAGGAGGAGTTCGCCCAGGTCGAGCGGCAACTGGCTCAAGAACTCAAGCAGAGCGGCATGACCGCTATCCAGCCAGATGACTTCCTGGCTCAGCAACAGCGCAAAACCAAAGCAGAGCAAATGCTGGAAGCGCTGGCCAAGCAGGAAAGCCAGCAGAGCAACATTCGTGACGCGCTGTTTACCGAGATCGACAAGCTCAATGAGCTTTGGTTGCGCGAGTTCAACACCATCAAAGTTGAGCTGGATCGCGTGAACGCCAACCGCACAGCCTTGCAGATCGAAGCTGACTTCAAGGGTGACAAAGAAGCAGCCATCGGCTTCATGCAGCAGCTTTTTAAGGGCAGCAATATCCGCGAAACCACCCTGCGCGCAGTCATGGAGGATTACGCCGACTTTGGCGGCTTGTTGCGTGCTCTGCCGGGAGCCTTGACCAAGGCCAGGAATACTTCTGAGGCCTTCGAGAAGACCTTCATGCAGAACCTGGTCGAGTTTGTCGCCTGGCAGGTGCCCAACCGTTTCGTCATCCGCTATCGCGGCAAGGAGTTGAAGCACCACTCGCTCGGGCAACGGGCTTCAGCGTTGCTGCTGTATGTGCTCAGCCAGCGGCAGAATGATGTGATCATCATCGACCAACCGGAAGACGATCTGGACAATCAGACTATCTACGACGACGTGATCAAGCTGCTGCGCGAGATGAAACCGCACGCCCAATTCATCTTCGCCACCCACAACGCCAATTTTCCGGTGCTGGGTGACTCAGAGCAAGTGCACGCCTGCCGCTACCAGGACGAGAAAGTCGCCGTGCAAAGCGGCAGCATCGACGCCCGCCCGGTGCAGGATGCCATCATCAACATCATGGAAGGAGGCCAGGAGGCTTTCAACCGGCGCAAAGAGGTTTACAACCTATGGAAACCACAGAGCTGATCGACATCCTCAGCCGGGGCGAGGACAGCCGCCATCAGTTCAAGGGGAACTTTACCAATGTCGATGCCCTGGCGGCTGAAATAGTTGCCTTCAGCAACACCGTTGGCGGGCAGATTTTCATCGGTGTGCAAAACGATGGCTCGGTGTTTGGCCTGTCAGGTGTGGACATCGACCGCCTGAACCAGCTCATTTCAAACAGCGCATCGCAAAACGTGCGGCCTGCCGTGAACCCGCTCACCGAGAATGTGCCGCACCCGAATGGCATTGTGATGGTGGTCAGCATTTCCGAAGGCATCAGCAAGCCCTACATGGATAAGAACGGCGCCATCTGGGTGAAGAACGGCTCGGACAAGCGCCGCGCCACCTCGCGCGAGGAAATCCAGCGCCTGTTCCAGCAGGCGGGCTTGGTGCATGCCGACGAAACGCCTGTAGCGGGCTTGGGCGCGGGCGATGTGGACCTGCCCTATTTCGAAACCTTCTTCGCGCAGCAATTCGGTGAGCCGCTCGCCCAGCATAACCAGCCGCTGCCGCAGTTGCTGACCAACATGAACCTGATGAAGCAGGGGCAGCTCAACGTGGCGGGTGGTCTGCTATTCGCAAAATCACCGCACTACGCGCTACCCGCCTTCATCGTCAAGGCCGTCGCTTTTGTCGGCACCGAGATCGAAGACGAACGCTACATCGACAGCCGCGACATCGCCGGCAAGCTGGCCGACGTGTTCCAGCAGACGCTGGGCTTTATTGTCGCCAACACCCGCGCAGCACAAGGTGATCAGGGCTTCAATTCCCAGGGCCGGCCCGAGATTCCACGCATCGTCTGGGAGGAGTTGGTCACCAACGCCCTCGTCCATCGCGACTATTTCATCAGCGCCTCCGTGCGTGTGCTGGTGTTTGCGGATCGGGTTGAGATCATCAGCCCCGGCCATCTGCCCAATAACCTGACCATCCAAAACATTAAGGCCGGCAATTCCAATATTCGCAACCCCATTCTGGCTTCCTTCGCCGCTAAACTCCTGCCGTATCGTGGCCTCGGCAGCGGCCTTCTGCGCGCGCTGCGGGCCTGGCCGCAGATCGAACTCATCGATGATCGTGTCGGCAATCTGTTCAAGGTCATCGTGGTGCGGCCCAGTGCGCTGGCGGCGGCGGGAAAATCTGCCCTAGGTGAAGGGAGCACCTGATGATTATCTATGGAGGTAAGCATTAACGGCTTGTGGTCATTGATGTTTTACGGCTCATTGATGATCGAGCGGGAGTGATGATGAGCTGCGCGCCTTGTGCGACAAGGTGAAGGCGCGGTCCACATCTGTGATATTCGATTATGTATTCGATTTGGAGGGCGACAAGATTCGGTCGCTGAAGATCGGTTGATGCCCATCCGGTGCTGGTGGTGCAAGCTGCGCAGGCCAGTGGTCGCCCGAAACAACTCGGACTTGCCATAGCGCTATTTCCTGGAACTTAATGGGTGGATGAGAACCTGTTCTCAGAAGAGGAGCTAACGGTGAGGCATCCATCATGTGCGCATCTCCGAATCGGCCAGCATCCGAGCTGACTGCCATGTCCGACGCTGAATTGGGCGAGTGGACGCTGGCCAGTCTCGATTATCTGCACGAGGCCATCAGCATCATCGACCAGGACCTGCGGTTGCAGGTCTGGAACCGGCGCTTCGTCGAACTGCTCGATTTTCCCTCGACCCTGGTCCGGGTTGGTCTGCCTTTGGTCGAACTGTTTCGCTTCAATGCCCAGCGCGGCGAATATGGCCCCGGCGATATCGATGCCCAAGCCCAGGCGCGCATCGAACTGGCCGAACTGTTCCAAAGCCATTGCTTCGAACGCACCCGGCCGAACGGTCAGGTGCTGGAAATTCGGGGCGAGCCACTGGCCGGTGGTGGTTTCATCACGATTTACGAGGACATCACCGCCCGCAAGCAGGCCGAAGCGGAATTGCGAGACAGCCACGAACGATTGGAGGTGCGCGTCGATGAGCGCACCGCCGAACTCCTGGCGCTCAATACCCAGTTGGCCAGGGAAGTGGAAGAGCGGGAGCGCATCAGCGCGGCCCTGCGGGAAAGCGAAAACCGCATTCGCCTGATCACCGACACCGTTCCGGTGTTGATCGGCTATCTCGATGCTGAGCAGCGCTATCGTTTCGTCAATCAAAAATACGCCGAATGGTTTGGGGTGCCGGCCGAAACCTTCCTGGGTCGTACCTTCGGCGAAATGCTGGAGCCTACCTTGGCGCGGCGGTTGTTGAATTATGTGGCGGTGGCGCTGGATGGCCGCAGCACCCATGTCGAATACGACCTGATCACGCCGGTCGGGCGCATGTACGTGCGTGCCTATTTCATCCCGCACGTTCCGCGCCATCTGGAAGGCGAAGATGAACAGGTGGTCGGCTGCTTCGTGCTCAGCGAAGACCTGACCGAATACCGCCAGACTCAGATGGCGCTGAATCAGGCCCAGAAACTGAAGGCGGTTGGCCAGCTGACCGGGGGTGTCGCCCATGATTTCAATAACTTGCTGACGATCATCCTGGGTAATCTGGCGGCGTTGGAGGAAGGGTTGCGGGACAATCCGGAGCTGCACAAATCCGCTCATACCGCGATGAATGCGGCGCGGCGCGGCGCGGATCTGACCCGTCGCCTGTTGGCGTTTTCCCGCCAACAGGCGCTGCAGCCCCGTCTACTGGCTCCGGGCCAGCAGTTGCAGGAGATCGCCGAACTGTTGCATCGCGCCCTGGGCGCGAGCATCGAGTTGGAAACGGCGGTCGAAAGTACAGTCTGGAACATCCGGGTCGATCCGGGCCAGTTGACCAATGCCGTGCTGAATCTGGCCATCAATGCCCGCGATGCCATGTCGGGCAGCGGTCGACTGCGCATCGAAGCCCATAATGTGACGCTCGATGATGATTTCACCGCCCGCTATCCCGATGTCACGCCGGGCGATTACGTGCGACTGGCGGTCAGCGATACCGGTCGGGGGATGACCCCGGAGGTGTTGGAACGGGCTTTCGAGCCGTTTTTCACCACTAAGGAACTGGGCGCGGGGACTGGGTTGGGATTGAGCATGGTCTACGGTTTCATCAAGCAGTCGGGTGGTCATGTGCGGATTCGTAGCCAGCTCGACATCGGCACGACGGTCGAGCTGTATCTGCCCCGCCATGCGCTCCGGGCGGATGAAGCCATGATCGCGGCCGGGACGACATGGGATGAAAGTCGCCTGCGCGGCCGGGAGACGGTATTGCTGGTGGAGGACGATCCCGATATCCGCCAGTTTGTGGCGCGCAGCCTGACCGCGTTTGGCTATAAGGTGCGGGAATCCGCTGATGGTCGGGAGGCTTTGACCGCGCTGGCCTCCGGTGCATCGTTCGATTTGTTGTTGAGCGACATGACCATGCCAGGCGGCATCTCCGGCCACGAGTTGGCATTGGAGGCGCGTCGCCGCCGGCCGGGCATCCGGGTGTTGCTGATGTCGGGATTTGCCGATGCCGCCAGTCGATTGCCCGCCGATTGCGCCTTGTTGGAGAAGCCATTTCGGAAGCAGGATCTGGCGCGCGCGGTGCGCTTGACCCTGGATCGTCCCGCTCCTCCCATTCAGACTCAGTTCGGGCCAGCGGAATAGGGGCGATCATGAGTGATGGGTGGGCAGCGACCGACGATCGGGATCGGAGTTGGATGCGCCGGGCGTTGGCCTTGGCGCGGCGAGCGGCGGATGCCGGCGAAGTGCCGGTCGGAGCTGTGCTGGTGCGGGGTGATGAGGTGATCGGCGAAGGGTGGAACCGCCCGATTGGCGCTTGCGATCCGACGGCGCACGCCGAAATACTGGCCTTGCGGAGCGCGGCGATTCAGGTTGGCAATTACCGCCTGGTCGATAGCACGCTATACGTGACCTTGGAGCCTTGCCCGATGTGCGCTGGGGCCATCGTGCACGCCCGGATCGCCCGTGTGGTCTTTGGCGCGGCCGACCCGCGCACCGGCGCGGCCGGGACCGTGTTCGATCTACTACGATCGAGTCAGCTCAACCACCGCGCCGAAGTGACAGGCGGGGTTTTGGCCGAGGATTGCGGCGCTTTACTACGGGAGTTTTTCCGCGCCCGTCGCGCTGTCGGGTCGGCGACCGGCGCGGAAGTCACCATCAGCGCTGGTTGAAACCGCTGTTGCCTTCGTAATGGGAGGGCTGACGCCACCAGGGCTGTGAGGATGTGTCCTGGGTGCGAAGGCGGGACGTTGGCCGCCCCTCCGAATCGTCGGTCGTTTGCCATTCGGCCTGTTGCTGGCGCGCCTGCTGTTGTAGTTGTCGCTGGCGCTGTGCCTCTACACGCGCCTGCTGCGCCGTCGCCTGTTCCTGCTGCTGTTTGGCCAGTTGCGCCTCGCGGCGCAGATTCAGCAGGGACTGATCGCTGGGCGACGCGCGCAACCCTCGGCCGACATAACCCAGACTCTCGTCCGGGCGACCCTGGCGCAGGCTTTCCGTCGCGGCGCTCTGGTAATAATTGGTGATGCGTTGGATTCCTTCGATCGCGGCGGGGTGGTTGGGGGACAGCTCCAGGATGCGCTGATAGCTGCGCAGCGCGTTGCCGCTGGCCGGAGCGGTGAAGCGACGGTTATCCATTTGTTGCTGGGCGTCGCTGAGCAGCTGCTCGATTTCCGACGGTGGTACGGCAGGGGGCGTGTCGGTACTGGGCGCCGCCGCCTGTTCCGTGGCGGGGTCGATCGGCGCGTCCGAGGTTACCTCGGGCGATTCGGGCGTTGCCGGGGCTGCATCGGGATTGGCGGGGGCTTCCGCCGAAGGAGACGAAGCCGCCAGCGCTGCGGAATTATCGCCCGATCCGGCTGCTGGCTCCGGCGTCGTGGGGATGGGATTGACCGGCGGTTGGGAAGCGATTTGCGGTCTGGCTATTGGCGTAGGCGGAGCCATGACCGTCGACAACGGTCTGGAGGTAGTGGGGATGGCGGCGTTCTGAAGCCAGGATGCCGGATCTCGCAGCATCGGAATCTGCCACAGGAAGTAAAAACCGACCATGCAGGTGACCGTCACCGCGCAGATATAGAAAAACAGATGTTTCAGCCACTTGAGAAAGGCGGAGTCGGTCGCGCTGGAATCCTGTTTGGAATCCTGTTTGGAATCCTG
>Ga0116181_1000104_pt1 | contig 70411 bp, 64 predicted proteins | sample AD_UKC075_MetaG_FD_89752 | JGI IMG/M metagenome (GOLD analysis project Ga0116181, IMG submission 89752) | Active sludge microbial communities of municipal wastewater-treating anaerobic digesters from USA - AD_UKC075_MetaG | ecosystem: Engineered > Bioreactor > Anaerobic > Digestate | place: USA... | reverse complement strand
CATGAGGGCATTAAAATTAGCTATAAACCTCTCTACAATATTTTAACTAATGCCGGCTTTAACAGTCCTAAAAAACGACGTAAGATTAAAGCACACCATAGGCGTAAACGTAAAAGCGTTCAGCTATCCAACAAAAAATCTGTTAGTATAACAAGCATACGGTGAGAATGAACCTATTTTGTTAAATGAAGTTAATATTGCCGGTATGAAGAAGGATAACATTAGACAGGCTTTTACCCGTTTGGTGAAACGAGGGCAGTTGGAACGTTTTGCACAAGGGGTGTATTATATTCCGAAGATGACGTCACTTGGAAAGTCCCGACTAAGCTCAAAAAAGGTATATGAGAAAAAATATATTTGTAATAGGAAGAAATTGTATGGCTTTTATGCCGGACTGATTCTTGAAAATGCAATTGGCCTTACTACACAAGTACCCAATATTGTGGAAATAGTAACGAATAATGAGGGGTCAAGATGTAGAGAAGTTTTGGTAGGAAAGCAAAAGGTCAGGTTGCGCAAATCTAGTGTAAAAATTACAGAGCAGAATGTAAGAGTTTTACAGTTCCTTGACTTAATGAATCGTATCGATTTAAAGAATATGCCCGAGAAGTCAAAAGACAAATTAAAAAAATTTGTAAAGGAGAATAAGCTAAAAAGGGAGGAAGTCTTTTTATATGTAAAGAAATTTCCTTCACGTACGGCAAAAAACATGATTGAAAGTGGGGTTATTAATGAACTTACATAAAGACGAGGAATTGTTTGAGCAGATTATTGAAACTGTGGCGGAAGAAGAGGGGATAAATACAGCGATTGCATTTATATGATTTATATAAGTTAAATTCAAAAATAAAAATGGATGGAGATTTATCTGAACTTATAGAGAAGGTTCGTAAAGAAAGAAGGAAAGTAAAAAATTGCTTATCTGCTCAGGAGGGATGTTCTGTAAATAGCATTTTGGGGGAAATTATCAAGAAGGATTTCTATAAGAAGGATTATGAAGAAAAAAAAGAGATTTATTATTTGAAGAAGTTAGTTTTAATGTGGTTATAGAGAATTTGCGAAAAATTATGGAATCAGGGATATTTTCGTAGCCTCATTCTAAAATGGTGGTTTAGAGGATGAAGAATGAGGGACAGGCCTTAAATCTGTTTGACAACTGCCGGAGAAATGAGTAAGATAATAGGCAGATATTCTTAAAACCAGCAAGGTTATGTAACATGGTTTAATAGTAGAATTAAGAAGCGGACTTGTGTAGAATATGCCAAAGAAGGGAAGTAGCAGGCTGTAAATCCCTGCAGAGAGATAGGCTCTTGGCTGTGAGGCTTATCAGGGCAAGTTGCAGCACTCAGTCGTCCCGGAGGCGCGGTATTGAGTTTCTTACCGGATGTGCGAAGTCATTTCCGGAAGGATTTAAGGGAATTAGATACTGCCGGGTTTGCCCGTTACAGCAAAAAGTGAGAGTCCCCGTCGGGGGAATTAAGGTGGTACCGCGGAACAGAATCCTTCCGTCCTTTTTCGGATGCGAAGGATTTTTATATTTCACGCCATCAGTTGGTAAATCATATAGGCGAAGAAAGGACTGGTAAACTGGGATGACGGACAAGGAGAAAAATTTATCGACGGTCTATGAACCGCAGAATGTAGAAGAGAAATGGTATCAGGTTTGGGAAAAGGAAGGCTACTTTATTGCGGAGGCCAATGAAGAGCTGTTGCAGAAAAAAGAGGCCGGGGAGGTGCAGACCTTCGCTATCGTGATGCCGCCGCCCAATGTGACCGGCTATCTGCACCTGGGGCATGCCCTGGATAATACCTTGCAGGACATTCTGACCCGCTGGCGCCGGATGCAGGGTTATCCTACCCTTTGGCTGCCGGGGACCGATCATGCCGGCATTGCTACGCAAGCCAAGGTGGAGGAGCAACTGGCCAAAGAAGGGCTTTCCAAGTACGATTTGGGCCGGGAGAAATTCCTGGACCGGGCCTGGGCCTGGAAACGGCAGTACGGTGGCCGGATTACGCAGCAGCTCCGGAAGCTGGGCACTTCCTGTGACTGGTCCCGGGAAAGATTTACAATGGATGAAGGCTGTTCCCGGGCGGTGCGGGATGTTTTTGTCAGCCTGTACGAAAAAGGGCTCATCTACCAGGGAAACTACATCATCAACTGGTGCCCGAAATGCCAGACCACCATTTCCGATATTGAGGTGGAGCATGAAACCCATGCGGCCAAAATCTGGCACCTCCGTTATCCGGTGATTAACGAAGCCGGGGAAAACACGGGTGAATACATTGAAGTGGCCACGACCCGGCCGGAAACCATGCTGGGCGATACGGCGGTAGCGGTGCATCCGGAGGATGAACGCTACAAAGCGCTGCTGGGCAAGAAACTGCGTTTGCCGTTGATGGGACGGATTATTCCGGTGATTGCCGATGAATACGTGGACCGGGAATTTGGTACCGGGGCGGTGAAGGTTACCCCTGCCCATGACCCCAATGACTTTGAAATGGGCCTGCGGCATAATCTGGAGCAGATTACGGTGATTAACCGCCAGGGCTATATGAACGAAGAGGCCGGAGCGTATGAAGGGCTGGAGCGGCTGGAAGCCCGGGAACGGATCGTGGCCGACCTGAAGGCGCAAGGATTCCTGGTGAAAGTCGAAGATTACGAGCACTCGGTAGGACAGTGCTATCGTTGCAATACGGTGATTGAGCCCTTGATTTCCAAGCAGTGGTTTGTGAAAATGAAACCGCTGGCCGAACCGGCCATTCAGGCGGTATTGGACGGCCGGATCAGGTTCGTGCCGGAGCGCTTTACGAAGATTTATCTCAACTGGCTGGAGAATATCCGGGATTGGTGCATCAGCCGGCAGCTCTGGTGGGGGCACCGGATTCCGGTCTGGTATTGCCAGGATTGTGGGGAAGTGATTTGCCGCAAGGAAGAACCGACCGAGTGTCCGAAATGTGGCTCCACCCAACTGGAGCAGGACCCGGATGTGCTGGACACCTGGTTCAGCTCCGGTTTGTGGCCTTTTTCCACCATGGGATGGCCCGAAGTGACCGATACCCTGCGCTGCTATTATCCCACTTCTGTTTTGGTCACCGGGCGGGACATCATCTTCTTCTGGGTGGCGCGGATGATTTTCATGGGGCTGGAGTTTATGCCCGACGTGCCCTTCCGGGAAGTCTTTATTCATGGGCTGGTCCTGGACGCGCAAGGAAGGAAGATGAGCAAATCCTTAGGAAACGGGATTGACCCGATTGAAGTAATCGAGCAGTACGGGGCCGACACCTTGCGGTTTATGCTGATTACCGGGAATACCCCCGGCAATGACTTGCGTTTCCAGACTGAGCGCCTGGAGGCGACCCGTAATTTTGCCAATAAAATCTGGAATGCGTCCCGCTTTGTTTTAATGAACCTGACCGATTACGAAGAGACACCGGAGGATGCGGCAGAAAGCAGCGGGGGCAAAGCAGCCTATACGTTGGCTGACCGCTGGATCAGGAGCCGCTTCAACCGGACGGTGGAAGAAGTGACCCGTCATCTGGAACGGTATGACCTGGGCGAGGCCGCCCGGGTGATATATGAATTCATCTGGAACGAGTTCTGTGACTGGTACATTGAAATTGTCAAACCGCGTCTTTACGGGAAGGAAAACCCGGAAAGCAGGAAGACCGCGCAGAAGGTATTAGCCGATACGCTGCGGGGAACCATGGAACTCTTGCATCCCTTTATGCCCTTCATCACGGAAGAAATCTGGCAGCACTTGCCTCATCAGGGTAAGACCGTCATGCTGGCTCCCTGGCCGCAGGCCGATGCAGCCGAGATGGACGACGCCGCGGAAGCGGATATGACCGTCATCATGGAGACCATCAAGGCCCTGCGTAACCTGCGCAGTGAGATGAACGTGGCTCCCGGCAAAAAGGCAGAAGCGATTTTGATGGCGCAGAACGAAGCGGCTTTAACGGCACTGCAGCATGGGGAAAGCTATATTATGAACCTGGCGGGGCTCTTGCAGGCCACGATCCAGCTCAGCGCGCCGGAAAAACCGGATCAGGCGGTAACGGCAGTGGTGAGCGGCGTAGAAGTCTATCTCTCGCTCAAAGGCCTGGTGGACATCGAGAAGGAACTGGCCCGGCTGGAAAAGGAAAAAGGGAATTTGGAAAAGGAAATCGCCCGTTTAGAAGGCAAACTGCAGAACCAAAACTTCCTGGCCAAAGCCCCGGCCGAAGTGGTGGCCAAGGAAAAGGAAAAGTTGGTGGACTATCAAAACAAATGGGAAGCGATCCTGGAAAGAATCTCTTCCCTGGGGAATTAAAAAGGAAGCGGGCGCAGGTATAGGCGCCTATCGAAAAGCCCGTTCCGTGAAGGCACAGTAGTATAGTGTATTAGGAGTATAATATGGTAATGAAGGGAAAGAGAAAGCAACAAAGGAAACGGGAAGAGCGGGAGTTGAAGGGTAATGGATTATACGGAGGCATTGGAAAAGTTAAGTAGGATGACCCGTTTCGGGATTAATCTGGGCTTACAGCGGATTCGCTGTCTGCTGAAGCTCCTGGGGAACCCGGAGGAGCATCTTCCCGTCATCCATATCGGTGGAACAAATGGCAAGGGGTCCACCCTTGCCATGCTTTCTTCCATTTTGCGTGCAGCGGGATACCGGGTGGGGACCTTTACGTCGCCCCATCTGGTTTCCTATACCGAAAGATTTATGATCTGCGGGCAGGAAATAGCGGAAAAGGAACTGGCCGCGCTCTTGGAAGAGGTCCTGGCCCAGGTGGCGGCCGTGGAGCAAAAGACCGGGGAAAAACCTACGGAGTTTGAAGTATTGACCGCGGTGGCTTTTTTGTATTTTGCCCGGGAACAAGTGGATGTAGCTCTCCTGGAAGTGGGATTGGGCGGGGATATCGATTCCACCAATGTGGTGAAAAAGCCGCTCCTTGCCATCATCACCAATGTGGCGCTGGACCATACCGCCTATTTGGGGGAAACCCGGGCTGAGATTGCCCGGCGTAAATGCGGCATTATCAAGGAAGGCTGTCCCGTTCTCACAGGAAGTACCGAAGAGGAAGTGCTGGCGGTGTTGCGAGAGCAAGCCGCCGCCTGCCGGGCGCCTCTTTACGAAATTACTGGGGACACCCGGTGGCTTGTGCAAGGAGAGTTAACCGTGCAGGGAAAGAAGACCACCCAAGGGAAAAGCAGAGCGGCAGGGAAAGCACCGGAGGATAAAAGACAGGCCGGGCAGTACTTTGCTCTGCACACCCCCCATGCCGACTACCATCGTCTTTTTCTCCCTTTATGGGGGCAGCATCAACCGGCCAATGCGGCTCTGGCCGTTCGAGCGGCGGAGCTGCTCAAGGAAAAGGGCTGGAAAATTGAGGAGCGCCATATCCGGCAAGGTTTGGCCGAAACACAATGGGCAGGGCGTTTGGAATTGGTTGGCACAAATCCGCTTGTGGTACTCGATGGAGCCCATAATCCGGCGGGGATGGCGGCTTTGGCGCAATGGCTGTCCCAGCAGAAAGAACAGAAAAAGACGATCCAACGGGTGATTCTTGTAATCGGGATGTTAGACGATAAAAACCGTGCGGAGGCGATTAGCCGGATTGGCTCCCTGGTGGATGTGGCGATTATCACCAGACCCAATTCGGATAGGGCACGCACCTGGGAGCAAATAAAGCCGCTCTTTGACGCCCCAAGCAAGGCTCTGGTCATCGAGGATGTGGCGAAAGCGTTGCAAAAGGCCTTGGTGGAAGCCTCCCCTCAGGACCTGGTGCTGGTTACCGGCTCCCTTTATTTAATCGGGGAAGTAAAAAAATTGCTCAAGGAAAAAAGCCTTGAGGTAAAATAGCGATATTAAGGTTCTAAAAAGCCCCCTTTCCACATAATATTTTTTGATGAGAGAGGGGGCATATTTTATGATGGGGCAGTTTAAACAGAGCGGACCCGGGTTAATCCCGTTTTTTCTTATGTTAATACTGGTGTTGGCGGGGGCAGCTTTTCTCGGACAGGTCCTGGGGCAGCATTATCTGGCCAATATTCAACTGATGCCCCGGCAAGGACAGGAGCAGGAGCAGGGGAGAGTGGCGTCACGAGGCGATTCTTTGAGCAATCGACAGGGGCAAAACGCCTTCAGGGGACCAGGGGAACCGGAGGGACAAAGCGGATTCGACCAACAAAACGAAACCGAAGACCCAAGCGGCTTCGTTCAACAAGGCGGTTCCGTTCAACAAAACGGTTCCCGAGTGCAGGAGAAGAAGGTCAAGGTATTACGTTTAAACAAAGAACAGTATTATACCATTGTGGTCGGGACCTGTGACCACAGGGAGGAAGCGTTGCAACTGGGGCAGGAACTGGGAGAACGGGGCTTGCCGGTTATTGTTACGGCGGTGGCTCCCTACCGGGTGCTGTTGGGATTTGTCAACAATGAAGAAAAGCTTTCGGCTCTGGCCCAAAGGATTAGGGTGAATGAAAAAGCCGTGGGGATCTGCTGCGATACCCTGAATAAGGTTGCCTATAAGTTCAGGGCGGAGGATGCCTTTGCGGCGGAAACGATAGCCCCGTATCTGGGCAAGATAAGTGTCTGCCTGACGAAAGGGCTGCTGCTCTATAAAAACATCACGGTAGCGGATGAGGAGATGATTGCCTTACGTAACAAGTTTCCGGTGCTGGCTGCGGAGCTGAAAGAAGTGGCGGCGGAAGGGGAAAAGATTGAGGCGGATAATTCAGGCAATTCTGCCCAGGCTGCCGGTTCTTTCGGAGCTTCCCAGTTAGGGACTATCCGGCGGCTGGCTGAACTTTGCCGGGAGTGGAGCGTGAGCCTGGAAGAATTAAGTACCCAATGGGATGATGCGCAATTGCTCCGGAGTCAGCAACAAGCCCTGGTTTTACTGGAGGAGTATCATCGTTTTCTCGCCAGTACGAATTAAGGAAGATGGATGGGAGCCTGGGCTTTTACGAAAACGAAAGATAGGTTCACGTGGTGGACGGCCGTTGTTCGGCCGCCGTTTTTTTGATTAAAGCAAGTATATATTCTTGTCAATTGATATGTTATAATTTTAACAAGAATAAAAGGAGGCGAGCACTTGAAGACACAGAAAATCCCTGAGGCGACGATTGTCAGACTGTCCATGTATTCTCGTTTTCTCAATAATCTTGCTAACAATGGCGTGACAATTGTTTCTTCGGAAGAGATTGCTAAAGGGCTAAATGGGTCACCTGCTCAAGTCCGAAAAGATTTAGCTTATTTTGGTGAATTTGGCACCCGTGGGGTAGGTTATAACGTAAGAGACTTAAACGAACAAATCAAAAAAATCCTTGGTTTAACCCATAAATGGAAGGCAATTCTGGTGGGAGCCGGTCATTTAGGGACGGCTTTAATTAATCATAAAGCCTTTAAGACCAGAGGCTTTGAAATCCAAGCGGTTTTTGACAACGCCCCGCAGAAGATTGGGCAAACCATCGGGGGCGTGCCCGTTTACGATGTTGCGGAACTGGTTGATTATGTGAAGCGGGAGAAGGCGCAAATCGGGATTATCGCCATCCCTCCTGCTCATGCCCAGGAAGCGGCTGATTTGCTGGTGCAAGGGGAGATCAAGGCAATTCTCAACTTCGCCCCTTGTGTAATTACGGTACCTTCGCAGGTGGAAATGCGCAGTGTTGATTTTACCGTATATCTGGAAGTGCTCACCTATAACGTGGAAACAAACAGGAAATAAGTCCATTTCGAAACGGCCCATCCCGGAAATCAATAATTAAGAATAGAAACTTGTAATCTCTATGGTAAGGTAATCTTGTGTTCAGGAAAACAATAAATATAGGCAGTAATTATCGTAATGAAAGAAGAGCTTAACGAGGAGGGAAATGGCAATGGATTTAGCCGAAATTCAAAAAATACTTCAGGCCAAGGTATATACTGATGTGAATCTTGCGGATATCGAAATTAAAACGGCGTGTGGTTCGGATTTGCTCAGTGATGTGCTGGCCTTCACCAAGGAAAAGACCCTGCTTTTGACCGGATTGATTCATCCCCAGGTTTTGCGGACGGTGGAAATGCTTGATTTGGTCGGCGTGGTATTTGTCCGGGGAAAAGAACCCTCCAGGGAAATGATTGAGCTGGCGCAGGAAAAAGGACTTCCTTTGTTATCGACCGCTTATCCGATGTACGAGGCATGCGGCAAATTATACAGCAAAGGGATCCCAGGAAACAGCGAACAGCAGTAAGGGAAAGGGCAGAAAGCAGCAGACGAAGATGAAGCAGAGCAGAAGAGCGGAGGAAGAACGGATGAAGCTACGGAAGATTGTCGAAGACTTGTCGCTAAAACCACTGAATGAGGAAGAAACTGCCCAGGGCGATTCAACAATGGCAACTGGGTTTGCCGGGGACAGAGAGGTTACCGGCTGCTACATCGGTGATTTATTAAGCAATGTGATGAGCCATGCCGAAGAAGGCGATCTTTGGCTTACGGTTCAAACCAACCAAAATGTCGTCGCGATTGCGCAATTACTTAATCTGAGCGGGATTGTGTTTTTGGAAGGGCATTTGCCCCAGCCGGAAACGATTACCAGGGCCAATCAGGAAAAGATTTTTCTTTTCGGCACTAACGACAGTGCCTATGAAGTGGCGGTTTGTTTATCGAAATTGGGATTGGAAGGAAAACCATAATGAGAGAATGGGCGATGGATTTACATATCCATACCGTCCTGTCCCCTTGTGCCGCTGACGATATGCTGCCTTCCGCCGTAATGGGGCGCGCCCGGGAGGCGGGGCTGGAGATCCTGGCCATTACCGACCATAACAGCGTGGAAAATGCAGCCGCTTTTTTAGAAAAAGGGCACGAGATGGGGATCAAGGTATTCCCCGGTATGGAGTTGCAAACCAAAGAGGATATCCATTTGGTTTGCCTTTTTGAACAACTGGAAAACGCTCTTCAGTTCCAGGAAACAGTATATGCCAAGCTGCCTCCCTTGAAGAATAAAAAAGAAGCTTTGGGGGAGCAGTGGCTGGTGGACGCTCATGATCAAAAAGTGGGCGAAGTGGAAAGGCTTTTGCTGGTAGGGGCAGCCCTTACGCTGGAAGAGGCGGTAGCGTCTGTTCATTTACTCCAGGGGCTGTGTATTGCTTCGCACCTTGACCGGCAGGCTTTTAGCCTGTGGGGCTATTTGGGGACAATCCCTCCGGGTCTTCCCCTGGATGGAGTGGAGTTAACCCCTCATTTGGCCCGGGACCCGGCACAGTTGGCCAAGATTAAAGCGGAGGGCTTTGCTTATGTTGTTTCCTCTGATGCCCATTATTTATCTGATCTGACGACACCGCGCTGTTTTGCCTATATAAAAGAAGCTACTTTGGCTGAGCTGAAACTGGCCCTGCGCCATGAAGAGGGACGCTCGATTCGTACTATACGCTGAAGGCAAGAAAAAATCGAAGCAACAGACGGGAGAAAAAAGATGCGCGAAATTGCTTTACACATTTTGGACATCGTACAGAATTCTTTGGTGGCCGGCGCCCGGAACATTTGGATTGAAATTCTGGAGGATACGCCAAAAGACCGGTTGGTTGTGCGGATTAAGGACGATGGGCGGGGGATGGATGAAGAAACGGTCCGTAAAGCGGCCGACCCTTTTTACACAACACGGAAAACCCGCAAGGTGGGATTGGGGCTTCCTCTTTTGCAGGCCAATGCGCAGGCTTGTGAAGGGGATTTGAAGATTGCTTCGATGCCCGGCAAGGGAACGACCATCGAAGCTGTGTTTCGCCTGAGCCATATTGACCGACCACCTCTGGGGGATATGGCGGCAACGATGGTCTCGCTGCTGGCAGGTTCGCCGGACGTGGATTTTTTTTATGATCATCAGTATAATGAAAAAGTATTTAGCTGTAATACCGTGGAAATCAGGGAAAAATTGGATGGCCTGTCCCTTCAACATCCCGAGGTATTAGGGTGGCTGCGGGAATACTTCGAGGAAAAGGAAAGGGAGCTGCGAAATTAGTTTTATACTTGATTTATTCCACCTTGTTTCAAGAGAAGGAGAATGATAAACTTAAAAAGAGCCCTTTGCTCAATGAAAGGTTTTTCATGTTAAGGGGGAGGTTTTTTTGGGGGGATATGGGCCACCACGCAGTCCATTGCTTCTATTGATTTTATTAATTGTGGGAGGTCTTTTAGGAAGTCTTTTGGGCACGGCTTTAGGAGATTATGCGCCGATCCTGAATCAAGGCTTTCAGCCTCTGGGCTTTGAACCTACCACCTTTGATTTACTGGTTGTAACCATAACCTTCGGCCTGACCTTAAAATTCAACGTAGCAAGCGCGGTTGGTTTTCTTCTGGCCTTGTTCGTCTACTTTAAGATGTTATAGGAGAAAAAGGTGGAAAAGATGGAGCTTATTCTTGCTTCCCGTTCCCCGCGGCGGGCCGAGCTGTTGCGACAAATCGGTCTGGAATTCCGCATTGTGGAAAGTAGCATCAAAGAAGAGGGGGCGCGAACGCCTTATGACCAATGGGTGCGGCAGCTAGCCTTAAAAAAGGCGGAAGCGGCCCAAAAAGAAATCGCGCAAACACCGGCCCTGCCGGGCGGACAAGTTATCCTCGCTGCCGACACGATTGTGGTGAAAGACGGGCAACTCCTCGGAAAACCTAAAGATACCGATGACGCGGCGCGGATGCTGGCTTTTTTGTCGGGTGCGGTGCATGCGGTGATGACGGGAGTATGTGTGCTCCGGCAGCAGGCGGATGAGCTGCGGTTTTTCCAGGAGGTGGAGATCACCAAAGTCCATTTTCGTTCTCTGACGGAAGAAGAAATTGCGGCTTATCTTGCAAGCGGGGAACCTTTCGACAAAGCCGGAGCTTATGGTATTCAAGGCTTGGGCGGACTGCTGGTCGAACGCATTGAAGGCTGTTACTATAACGTGGTTGGTCTTCCTTTAGTTAAAACCATGCAGCTTCTGCGCAAATGCGGCATTAAGATTCTTGGCTCAATTCGTTAAAACTTGGTCATAGCGCTTCATTTAGTTTCGCTATTAATCATATTATTAATGTTTATTTTAGAAAGGGGAAAGCAAAAGATGTTTACAAGAGACATCGGGATTGATTTGGGAACGGCCAACACTTTGGTTTTTATCAAAGGAAAGGGCACGGTAATTAATGAACCTTCGGTCGTTGCTTTACACAAGGATTCGGGGAAGGTACTGGCGGTTGGCGATGAAGCCAAACAAATGATTGGCCGTACACCAGGCAATATAGTGGCAATCCGTCCGATGAAGGATGGGGTGATTGCTGATTTTGAGGTCACTCACACCATGTTGCGTTATTTTATCCGCAAGGCTTTGCGGAAAAACCCGTCGTTGTTAAACCGCCCGCGGATTGTTATTTGTGTGCCGGCCGGGGTTACCACGGTGGAAGAAAGGGCCGTCAGAGAGGCAGCGATCCAGGCGGGGGCGAAAGAAGCCTATTTAATTGAGGAACCGATGGCAGCGGCCATTGGAGTGGGCTTGCCGATTCAGGAACCAACGGGCAATATGATTGTCGATATCGGTGGGGGCACCACGGATGTTGCCGTGATTTCTTTAGGCGGGATTGTGACCAGCCGCAGTATCCGGGTGGGCGGCGACGAATTGGATGAATCCATTGTTAATTACATTAAGCGGACCTACAGTTTGATGGTGGGCGAAAGAACCGCGGAAGAAATCAAGATTAACATTGGTTATGCCATGAAGATCGACGATAACGACCAGACCTACCAGGTAAGGGGAAGGGATTTGGTGACGGGGCTGCCGAAACTGATTACGGTTAATGCCGATGAAATCATGGAGGCTATTTCGGAATCGGTGGCTCAGATTATCGACACGATCAAGATTTGTTTGGAGAAAACCCCGCCGGAATTAGCCGCCGACATTATGGACCGGGGCATTATGATGGCCGGAGGCGGAGCATTATTAAAAGGAATGGACCGGTTGATTAGCGAACAGACCGGGATGCCGGTGCATATTTCCGAAGAACCGCTGCACGCGGTGGCGATTGGGGCAGGAAGAACATTAGATAATATTGAGGTGTTGAAGAAGCTGACGGTTTCGAATAAGCACGTAGGCTAGGTGGGTTGTGGAGTGACCAGAAAAAATAAAATTTTGGTGGGGGTATTATTGACGGGGATTGTCCTTTTGACATTCCGGATTATGTTTTTAACCAGTTTGGAAAAAAACAAGGCTTTCCCTCTGGAGATTACCATCCGGGAGATGCTGGCTCCTTTGCAAAAAGGCATCTCGTCAATCATTAACTACGCCGACAATATTGTAGCCTATTTCGAAGAACACGAGGTCTTGCGCCGGCAAAACGAGCAGTTGATGAAGGAAAACAGCATGCTAAGGGAAAAAATCTTTTCCCTGCAGGAACAGGAGCTGGAGAATGAACGGCTGAGGGAGTTGCTGGCTTATCAACAGGAAAAAAATGGAAACTATGATTTGGTGTTGGCGAAAGTGATTGGGCGCAATCCCACCAACTGGTACGAGATGATTATTTTAGATAAGGGCAAAAAACACGGGATTGTTCCCGGGATGGTCGTGGTAAACCACGACGGATTGATTGGCAAAGTAGTCCAAGTCTCCACAAACACCGCCCACGTTTTATTAATTCTGGATCAGGAAGGCGCGGTCGGCGGCCGGATTTTCGAGAACCGCTATACGCCGGGCGTGGTGGTGGGCGTTGATAATGCCCAGTATCTGCAGATGATTCACCTTCCGCATGATGTGCCGATTGAGAAGAATCAGACGATTGTGACCTCCGGTTTAGGGGGGGTCTATCCCAGTGGGATCCGTATCGGCAAAGTGATCGAGGTAACTTTGGAACCTTCGGGCTTGATGAAGACGGCGAAAATCAAACCCTTTGTTGATTTTGATCGCTTGGAAGAGGCCTTTATCATCAAACAGGTGAAACAGCCGGAAGAGCCTGTATTGCCAGAAGATACCGGCTTGGATGAAGGAACCGCGGCGGCGGGCGGAACGGAAAATCTTACGGGAACAGCGCACGCCGTGGGAACCGATGGCTAATAAGGGAGCGAACATCGATGTATTATTTAATCTTGTTTTTATTGGGCATGGGCGGAATTCTATTAGAATCCACCGTTTTTAACCATTTGACCATTGCGGGGGTAAAACCGGACCTGTTATTAATCCTGGTTATTTTTAACAGTATTTTTCAGGGCCACCTCAAAGGCTCCATTTTCGCTTTTTTTCTCGGCTGGCTGGAGGATTTTTTTATCGGGGGCTTATGGGGAATGAACGCTTTGGCGAAAGCCCTCACTGCTTTTATCTGGGGTTGGTTTTTGCAGGGTACTTTCCGGGAAAACCTTTTGGTGCCCGTGTTTTCGCTTTTTTTAGCCAGTCTTTTTCACGGTAGCATGATCCTGTTGCTGGGAAAGATTGTGGGACTAAGTTGGAATTGGACTTTCTTGTTTTGGAAGGTCTTGCCGGTGGCTATTTACAATACCTGTTTAGTTCCGTTCCTTTATTATGGTTTTTATAACTGGATGACCAGGCATGTTGAACAGCAGAGCTTTTAGGGGCAGGGGCAGGTGACGTTTAATGGAGGTGCAACCGAATACCACAATTTTAATGAAGCGGGCGTTGAATATCTATCTGGGTATCGTCATCGCCATTTTTGTGGTGCTTATCTTGCGTTTAGCCTGGTTACAGATTATTGAAACCCAGATTTACCAGAACAGAGCGGTCACCAACGCGACGCGTTTGATTCATGAAGATGCCAGCAGGGGCGAGATTGTGGACCGCAATAACGAGGTATTGGTTACGAATCGCCCTGTTTTTAATATTTCCTTAAATTATCTTGACTTAAAGAATCAGGACACGGATCAGGTCATCCGGACCCTGGTGGAGACTATCAACGATCCGGAGATCACCTTTGAAAGCGTAAAAGAGTTGTTTAAGGGAAAAACCCGCTTGTTTGAGCCCATCGTGATCAAACGGGATGTTTCGATCGAATTGGTCACGGCCATTGAGGAAAGGCGGCGGGATCTCCCCGGCGTAAGTATTGACGTCCATCCTCAGCGCAGTTATCCTTATGGGTTTTTAGCCGGACATTTGCTGGGTTATGTTCATTCCATCAAGGAAGAGCTGGAGCAGCCCGGTTTTGAGGATTACGGCATTAATGATCTGGTGGGGAAAACCGGGGTCGAAAAGTATTATGAGTCTTACCTGCGCGGACAAAAAGGTTACAGTCAGGTAGAAGTGAACTCGCAAAACCGGCCGGTGCGGAAGGTCCGTTCCGTGCCTTCCGTGCAGGGGGACAAGCTGGTTCTGACCCTGGATTTAAAGCTGCAGCAGGCGATGGAAAAAGCCTTTGACGAAACCCTGGCCAGGTTGCAGGAAAAATACCCTAAGGCGAAAGCGGGCGGCGCGGTATTGCTGGAAGTTAAAACCGGTAAGGTTTTAGCCATGGCTAGTCGTCCGGGGCTTAACCCGGAGGATTTTAACGGTAAATCCCTGAGCCAGGCGCAGGCCGACTATTATTTCAACAATGAACCGCCGGCTTTGCGCAACAGGGTCATTCAGGGGAGCTATGTGCCCGGTTCAACTTTTAAGCCGGTTGTGGGGCTGTCCGTTCTATCCGCCGCCCAGGCTACCCCCCAGGATACCGTGACCTGTACCGGCCGTTATTGGTATCCGCCCTATATCAAGTGTATCGGGGTTCATGGACGGGTGAATTATTACACGGCCATGGCGAAATCCTGTAACGTCTATTTTCAGGAAATGGGCCGGCGGGCGGGGATCGCTCAGATCGGCAAAGTAGGCCGGGAGCTTGGGCTGGGAGAAAAGACGGGGATTGACCTGCCCTATGAAAGCAGCGGCCTGTTGCCCCATATCGAGTGGCAGGAGCAGGAATTCGGCAAGCGCCGGGAGAAAATCAACAACGATATTGATGCGAAAATCGAAAAGCTGGAAAAGGAATACAAAGAAAAAATCGCGGCAGCTGATGCCCAGAGCAAGAAGGAACTGGAGCGTGAATTAAAGGGGAAGAAAAACCTGCTGGAACAGCAGCGCCGGGAACGGTTGCAGGCGGAGACCCAATGGCATGATTATGATACCTTTAATACCAGCATCGGGCAGGGCTATAACCAGTACACGATTATCCAGCTCGCCAATTACGTGGCCACCATTGCCAATGACGGGAAGCGGTACAAGCCTTATGTGGTGGACCAAATTATAGATAATGAAGGGATTCTCGTGGAGCAGTTCGCTCCGGAACTGGTGATGGAGATGACGGTTCCGCCGGACGTAATTACGGAAACGCAAAAGGCGATGCGAGCCGTGGCATCCCCGGGGGGCACAGCCTATTTCCTGTTTAGCAACTTCCCTGCTCATATTCCGGTGGCGGCCAAAACCGGAACTGCTCAGCCCGGCCGGTTAGGCTATGTGAAAAACAAAGACTTCGACGGGATTTTTATTGCTTATGCGCCGGCTGATGACCCGGAGATTGCTTTTGCCGGGGTAATCGAGTATGGCAACAGCGGCAGCGGTTCCGCCGGCTATATCGCGAAAGCGGTTTTTGAGGAATATTTTGGTCTCAATAAACCACAAACACCGGAAAGCCCAAGCCAGACGCAAGGCCAGACCTCAACCGGAACCCAGACCCAAACGCAGCCCCAAACCCAGACCCAGACGCAAACCCAGACCCAGACGCAAACCCAGACCCCAAGCCAGAACGAGACCCCAAATCAGGGTCAGGCACCGGCACCAGCCCAGACGCAGCCTTCAACCCAGACCCCAGAGCCTAATCCTAGTGCACCCTCAACGCAAGAGTCCGGTCAGGCGTCCAACCAGGCAGCAGGGGGGGATCCGGGGCAGACCGCCGGGCCAACCCAGAACCCAGGCCAGGAGCAGCCCCCGGGGCAAGCTCCGAATAGTAATCAAGAACAGGCTTCCGGTCAGGGGCAAGCACCCAGGGAGGGGCAGACCCCCAGTCAGGGACAAACTCCCAATCTCGGGGCAGGACTTCCTTCTCCTTAAAAAACTAAATAAATCATAATTTTTTCTGATTTTGGCAGGATTTTTCCTGCAAATATCGAACAATAGTTAAAGGTTTCCTGTTAAGAATGAGCTCAGGAGGATAGGAATCAACAAATGAACGATAGTTTAATTTCAGTAAAGGGCAACAAGAATGGGCTCCAACTCATTTGCAGCGACCAGGGAACATGGGACGAAGTTATCGCTGAAATCAAAAGCTTTTTGACAGGAGAAAACAGGAGTTTTTTTAAAGGAGCCAGCGTGATCGTTGATACCAGTACACGGGTATTGACCGCGGAACAGGTGGCGGTGTTATGGAAGGTGCTTGAGGGTGCCGGGTTAACGATCAAAGGGCTTCGCACCGAAGCACAGGAGGAGACGAGCAGCCCTTTCCCAAGGCTTGGCAAGGAACGAGGAAGAAACAAAGCAGGGACCAGGGGACAAACCCAGGGGATTTCGGAAACCGAATATGTTAATCCCAAACCGGTTTTGATTGTGAAAAGGAATTTGCGTTCCGGGCAAAAAATCTCCTTTGACGGTAATGTGTTGATTTTTGGTGATGTTAATCCCGGAGCAGAAGTAATTGCCTCCGGTTTTATCATGGTGTTTGGTTACTTAAGAGGGATTGCGCATGCTGGTTCCACCGGTGATGAGAAGGCATGGGTGATGTCTTTTCGGTTACAGCCTACCCAGTTGCGGATTGCCAACAGTATTACCCGCCCTCCCGATGAAGAACCACAAGGACCGGAGATCGCGAAGATTCAAGACAGCATGATTGTCTGCGAAGGAATAGATTTAAAAAAATATTATGATATAACTGGAGGGAATTAAGATGGGTGAAGTAATAGTGGTTACTTCGGGCAAAGGCGGTGTAGGAAAAACTACTACCACGGCAAATATCAGCACCGGTTTAGCCTCCATGGGGAAAAAGGTTGTGATGATTGATACGGATATCGGCTTAAGAAACCTGGACGTGGTAATGGGGCTGGAAAACCGGATTGTGTACGATTTGGTGGATGTGGCTCGGGGAGATTGCCGTTTGAGACAGGCTTTAATTAAAGATAAAAGATTTGAAAATTTGTGTCTTTTACCGGCAGCGCAGACAAAGGATAAAACGGCCGTTCAACCGGAGCAGATGAGAGAACTCTGCGAAAAATTGAAAAAGGAATTTGAGTATGTGATTATTGACTGCCCGGCAGGAATTGAAATGGGCTTTAAAAATGCTACGGCCGGTGCGGAGAGGGCTTTGGTCGTTACTACTCCGGAGATTTCGGCGGTGCGTGACGCCGACCGGATTATTGGCCTTTTGGAGGCGGCCGAGTTACCTAATCCCCTGTTGATCGTGAACCGGATTCGCCCCACCATGGTGAAAAAAGGCGATATGATGGATATTGACGATATGATCGATATCCTGGCGATCGACTTGTTAGGAGTTGTGCCGGAGGATGAAAGCATCGTTGTTTCTACCAATAAGGGAGAGCCTGCCGTTTTGGATATGAAATCGATGGCCGGACAGGCTTACCGGAATATCTCCCGCCGGATTACCGGAGAAGACGTTCCCTTGATTTCGATGGAATCAGAAGACGGTTTCTTAAGTAAAATCAAAAAATTCTTTGGAATCCAAAGGTAAGGTAAAGGAGGTATTGGCATGGATTTTTTGGAGAGATTATTTGGCCGGCGAAAGCCTACCAGTAAAATTATTGCCAAAGAAAGATTGCGTCTGGTTTTGGTACACGATCGGGCCAGTATTTCACCCCAAGTTTTAGATTCCTTAAAGGAAGATATGTTGGATGTTATCTCCAACTATATGGAGATTGACCGGCGGGGGACAGAAGTAACCTTGAATTCCGACAAGGAATCGGTTGCTTTAATTGCCAATATCCCTGTCATTGGCGTGGTTGGCCGCAACAAGCGAGGGGTAAGGATTTAAAGATGCGCCAATTGGCAAGAGAAAACCTTTGGGAATCACCAGAGTTCAGGTTATAATGGAGGTAGAGCGAACGAGGTGATTAAAGTGCGTATTGCGAAAATAACCAAGAGCATTGATTATACTCTATTGGGGGCAGTAGCGCTCATCCTTGTGATGGGCTTCTTTGTTTTAGATAGCGCCACGGTAAATGCCAGTGCCAGATACGGAATAAATTTTGTTCTACGTCAAATCCTCTGGGCCATTGTAGGGCTCGGCGCTTTTTGCTGTGTATTGTTCATTGATTACAGTAAATTATCGAAATTTGCCATCCCCATTTTTGCGTTAAACATTGTGCTTTTGGTGGCCACTTTGATTTTCGGGGAAGAAACCAACGGCGCTCAAGCCTGGATCCCCATTGGTCCCTTTAAATTGCAGCCGGCCGAAATTGCAAAAATTCTCTTGATTGTCGGTTTAGCTCAATTTCTGGTGCCGAGAATCGGCAAGTTGAATACTTTGAAGGATCTACTGCCGGTATTTGTCTATGTGGCGGTTCCTTTAGGGTTAATTCTCCTGCAGCCGGATTTGGGAACCGGCCTGGTTTATGTAGCCATCATGTTCGGAATGTTGTTGGCAGCAGGCGCTTCGCCTTTGTTGCTTTCTTTATTGTTTGGCGGTGGAATCGGGGCAATTGCTTTGGCGGTTTTTGGCCACTATACCTGGGGCTGGTGGCTGCCGCTGAAAACTTATCAATTAAATCGTCTGGTTGCGTTTATCAACCCCATGGTGGATCCCCGTGGGGCCGGCTGGAACGTGATTCAATCCCAGATTGCGGTTGGTTCCGGTGGCTTATGGGGGAAAGGCTTGGGGATGGGCTCGCAAAATATTAATAATTTTCTACCGGCTCAATGGACCGACTTTATCTTTTGTGTCCTGGCCGAAGAGCTTGGTTTTATCGGCGCGGTTCTTTTATTAGGTCTGTTCTTTGTCCTGTTGTTCCGGGGTCTCAGGATTGCCAAACTGGCCAAAGATCCCTTTGGTACTTTGATTGCCGTCGGGGTTGTTTCCATGTTTGCCTTTCACATCTTGCAGAATGTGGGCATGACCGTTGGCCTGATGCCGATTACCGGGATCCCGCTGCCTTTTGTGAGCTACGGCGGAAGTTCTCTGTTGGCCAATATGTTGGCTCTGGGTCTCTTGATGAACGTGTATGTTTACCATGACGATCGGTTAATGTATTAACAAAGAAACGGTGCAGGTAAATATAGTAGCTTGAGAAGGGAAAAGGAAAGATAAACGATGAAAAAATCCTTCATTGAGCAATCCTTAAAGGTCGTGCTGTGTGCTCTCAATTCCAAATATATTCATTCGTCTTTAGCCCCGTGGTATTTGGCCGCGGGGGTTTCTTCATTCTGTCCGCAAGCCGGGATTACGGTTAAGGTAATCGAAGGGACGGTTAATGACGCGCTGGAGGAGATTAGCAGGCGGATCTTAGCTGAAAACCCCCAGGTAATCGGGCTGAGTTGCTATATCTGGAATATTACCGCCACAAGGCAACTGCTGCGGCTTCTCAAAAGCAAGCTCCCCGGGGCGGTAATGGTTTTAGGAGGGCCGGAAGTAAGCTTTAATGCCGCGGAAATTTTGCGCGCCGCACCGGAGGTAGACTACGTGATTTCCGGGGAAGGGGAAAGGCCTTTTGCCCTTTTGCTGGAAAGATTGTCCCGCAAAATCCCCCGTGACCAACAGATTCCTTCCTGTGGCCTACCCAAAAGCTGTTGTGGCCAACCAGAAGCTTCCCCCGGCCAACCGGAAGGTTCCTCCGGTCAACCGGAAGCTTCCCCCGGCCCACAAGATGAAGCGACCGGCGGCTGCGCAACGGAAACGATGCCGGTTGCCGAAGAGCTCCGGGATATCCCCGGCTTATGCTATCGGCAGGGGGAAAAGCTGATCCTTGCTCTTCCTTATGCTCCCCGGGAAATTCCCCCCAGCCCGTACAGCGAGGCATATCTGGCGGCGTTAAAAGGGCGGATCGCCTATCTGGAAACCAGCCGGGGCTGTCCCTATTCCTGCGCTTTTTGTCTTTCCGGCCGGGGTAGCGGGGTGCGCTTTTTCGATTTGGAAAGAGCGAAAAAGGAAATGCTGCTTTTGGCCAACAGTGGCACCCATACGGTAAAGCTGGTGGACCGGACCTTTAATTGCCATCCGGCAAGAGCAAGGGAATTGTTTCGCTTCATTATCGAAAACTACGGGAAGGTTATTCCTCAAGGGGTTTGTTTTCATTTTGAAATCGCCGGGGACATCCTTGACGAGGCCACCCTGGAGCTCCTGGCCACGGCGCCGGTGGGAGCGATCCAGTTTGAAATCGGGATTCAAAGCTTTAATGAGGAAACCCTGGTCGCCATTAACCGCCGCACCGACCTGGACCGCCTGGAAGAAAACATCCGGCGGCTGGTCGCGCCGGGGAATATTCATATCCATATTGATTTAATCGCCGGCTTGCCTTATGAGGACCTGGGAAGTTTTGCCGCCGGCTTTAACAAGGCTTATGCGATGCAGCCCCATATGCTGCAGCTTGGGTTTTTAAAACTGTTGCACGGCGCGCCGATGCGGGAGGAGGCGGAAAAGTACCCCTGCCGGTACCGGGAGGAGCCTCCCTATGAGGTTATCGAGACGCCCTGGCTTTCCGCGGAGGAGCTCCGGCGTTTGCATGACACGGAAGATGCTTTGGAGCGCCTCTACAACAGCGGCCGTTTCCGGCGGACTTTGGTCTACCTGTTGCAACAGACCGGGGAAACGCCTTTTACTTTGTTCAGCCGGTTCGGGGCCTATGCCGCCGCCCAGGGGAAGGATGGAATTTCGCTGGATGATTACACGGCGCTGGTCTTCCGGTATTTTTCCGCGCAAAAGGGAGTGGATCCGACGGTGCTGCGGGATGAGATGGTCTGTGACCGCCTATCCGTCAATGCCTCCGGGCAGCTTCCGCCGGTTTTGCGGGTCCAGGATCCCCTTTTGGAAAAGGCCATCTGGCTGGTGGAGCACAACAAGGCGACCCGCCCCTTAAAAGGGGTGCGGCGGGGCTATGCCTATTTGTATTCCGAACAGTGTCTGGTCTATGCAGATTACCGGAAAGAGGAGCGGAATCCGGTGAGCGGCGAATATCCCCTGCACAAGGTGCCGGTCCGGTAACCGGCCCTTCCTGTTTCAAGGGGTGTCGTCCTTTGCTGTTTTGTCCTTGTGCTCCTGGGAGATGGAAACAAGGTAGAGCAGGGGGGGGGCGATAAACAGCATGCTGGTCCCTGCCGCCACAATGCCGGAGTCGTTGACAGCCAGAAGAACGAAACTGCCGGCTAAGCCGGTGTAAAAGCCGGTTTTTAGATATTGGTACCGGCTAAACAGCCTTTGGAGTAGGCCGGGGGGTTTTTTGAAGATGATGGCCAGGGCGGCTAAAAATGCGAGAAAAACCCGGCTCCAGAGGGAGTAGCGGAATAATTTCAGGTTCATGCTTATTTTCCGGGCGAGGATGGGTAGAAGCGCAGCGGGACCTTCGGCTTCGATGAGGCGGGCGGTTTGCCCGATGTGGGATTGGGCTTCTATGGGTCGGTGCCAGTCCCAGGCAAAAAGGACGAGCAGGAAGAAGACCGTGGCTAATCCTGTGGTAAAAAGGAGGCGGGGGGACAGCTTGGGCCGCAAGAGGAGGGCAAAAAGAAGGAGATAGCTGCTTAAAAAGGTGATCGCTCCGCCCACATTGGTTCCCCACCGGGGCGCCGCCACCAAAAGAAGCAGGAAAAGGGCGCCGCTTGCCAGGAGAGGGAGGAGTTGCCGGGCGAGGCGGTGGCCTTTTTTGGCCCGGACTGTTTCTAAAAGGAGGGTTAATCCTATCACCGAGGAGCCGAACAGCACGCCCAGGTATTCGTTACCGAGCCCGTAATAGCGGGCGCCGCTGATGGGGTCGTAGCCTAAAAGCGAGTTTTTCATGAGCGGGGCGCCAAGGAGCAGGTCCATGCTGATGGCCAGAACGGTAAAAAGATAGAGGAACATTAAAGGGAGCAGGGCCCTCCGGTGAACCAGCCAGTGAATCACCATGACCCCGGCAAAAAGGACGATGATGCGCACGGCAAGCAGATTGGTAGGGACCAGGGGCAGAAGGAGCAATAGCAGGGGGACAGCCGTGGCCGTGAGGAGGAGTTTACTAAGCACGTGGTACAGGGGGGAAGTGTTTTTCCCCAGCAAGAGCAGAAAAAGGAGGGCGAGCACCAGTATGATAAGGAAAAGCACATACCCTTTGATCAGGAGGGGCCGTTGGGCGTGGTTGGCTTGAAACAGGGCCAGTTGTTGGGTTAAATAGTCCAGGGGATGGGCGCAGGCCACGGTGGTAAGCAGGTTACCGGAAAACAGGCCTTCCGCCGGTATGCCCCAGTGGGCGAGAATGGTCGGGGCGATGTCCAGATTGGTTATGAGCCCGTCTCTTTTGGTACTGGCGGAAGTGAGAAGCCGGTTTCCGGAAAGGGTGGGCGAATAATAGCAAACGGGGGTAAGGGTGTTGCCGGCAGTTACTTCTTCTTTGGCCGGGTAAGGAGCGACGATGAGGAGGGGGAGTTTCTTTTGGGCAGATAATTGCTGCAGTGCAGCTAAAAAGGAGTCGATGGCCTGAAGAAGTTTCTCGCGGGTTTCCGTATAGACGCCGGGGGATAAGCGGCCGGAGAAGGCATCCAGCCTGGCCAGATCGCCTAAGTCCAGGAGGACAAGTCCTTGCTGATTTTCCTTCAGGAAACGCTCGGTGTGTTCATACAGATAGGCATAGTTGGTGGTGTAGACCGTGGGCGAGAAGTTGCTTACGGTGCAGGTGCGCCGGTCCACAATCCCGTGCCGCACGAGGCCTTTTTCGTTCATGGCCAGGAGAGCCCCCGGCCGGGAGCTTTTTTCCGGCAGATCCTGATTTCCCAGTAAGAGCAGGGGAAGCTGGTGCCTTTCTAAAGTTTCTCCTAAAAGGCCTAGGCGCACTTCCGGGGAATTACTGTTTAGCAATAGTTGCAGGTAGGGAAGGTATACCACATCCGGTGCCTGCTGTGATAACTGCTTCGCCACCAGTGCTCGATCCGGTACGGTGTTTTTTGGGGGGTGTTGGGCAGGGTGTTCCACCTGTAAAGGGTATCCGGTGTATCTTTGAAAAAAATCGGCTGCCGCCAGTTCCTGAATTTTTTCACTCTGTTGCCAGGCTTGGGCCGCCTCCTCGGTACAAGCCGCTTTTTTTCCGGTGGCGATGGTAAGATAAGCGGCGCTGATTCTCCGGGGTCCGTCGTTTTGCGTATTTAAAAGGCCAATGGCGCCTTGTTCGGACAGCTTCAGGAGCGCAGGGCACTGGGGGATGTCCCGGAGGGAAAGTCCCGGAAGGAGGACGGTAATCAAGTATTCGCTTGGCAAGCTTTCACTCGGCAAGTCTTCACTCTGGGCCGCGCTCTGTGCAGCTTTCTGCGCACTACTCTGTGCAGCATTCTCGGCAGCATTCTGTGCAGCATTTTGTGCAGCATTTTGTGCAGCATTTTGTGCAGCATTCTCGGCAGCATTCTGTGCAGCATTTTGTGCAGCACTCTCGGCAGCATTCTGTGCAGCATTTTGTGCAGCACTCTGTGTAGCGCTTGTTGCGGCGGCTGCCTTTGTCACATGGGGAAGAGGGAGAAACAAGCAGAAAAGCAGAAGAAAGGATAAGCGGCCAAGATAGCGCAAAAAAGCAAGGACGGTCATCAAACTACAGAACCTCCTAAGTCTAACCGGTCCTCCATGACCATGTTAACAAGGTCCGGCTTGTAAAGTCTTGGTTAAACATTCCTTTTCGGGGAGTTTCATCATCTTATAATTTGTCCCGAGGGGCGAATTTAAACCTTCCTTATCGAATAACGATAAAAATATGTTAACAATCGATATAGACGGTGTTATGATGTTAACCATAGAAAAAAAGTAGAGTATAATATTCTTAATTACAGGACAGAGATGGAACATTTTGCAGTATTTTTCGTCTGATGCAAGAAAGGGGAGGTGGTAACTTCTAACCCCAACAGCTAAAAATTGCAGGAAGGCGGTGAGGCTGCTGTTGAATGCTGTAGGTTTGTTGTTGCTTTCTCTGTTCGCACTTATTTTTCTGGTATTTAGTATCGCGGCTGCCGTTAAAGGCGGGGCTCAAAAGGAGGGCGATAAAGAAGACATGATTAAGCAGATCTATCTTTATTTGGTGTTGTTTGTCACCTTGATGATGATGTTAGGCGGCTGTATCTCTGTTTATCGTGAGGTAACCAATCTTGTTAATCCGTCGCCGTATTATCAATCTTTTGAGGATTTTAAACAAGGATTTGGGAAATATGACCGGCCGGCCGTTGAGGGAAGTGAGGGAAGCGAGACATCACAACCTGAGAAGTCTGAGGAAGAATTACGGGCGGACTATGATGCCTTAGTGAAAGATTATTATGACCGGGAGAATGCCCGGGCCAAACACAACTTAGTTAAGAGTCTGGGCTGGATCATCATTCCTTTTCCGATTTTCCTCTTCTGTCAGCGGCGCCTGGTCAAGAAAGTGGAATCAGAGAAAAAATAAATATTTTGCCCATGAGGAAAGAGCAAGCGGTGCCCTTTCCTCTTTTCTTTTCTCCCAATAATTGAGTTCTTCCCTAAAATGTCGATAATTGGTATGATTAAAAAGAATAAAAAATGACGAAGGGGAAGATTTTATGTCGCTGGCACCGTTAAGCAGGACGCAAACCAGGCAAAAACGGCCCTTATTCAAGGGCAAACTGTTCTTTGCGCTGTTTTTTGCCTTTCTTCTTGCCGTTTTGCTTTATTATTTTCCGGGCTTTTTGCAGGCCCCGCTTCCGGCTTCCCAGGATGTGGAGCTTTACTATATGGGCCACAGGACCATGGAGAAGGGTATTTATCTGGAGGACATGCTCTATCTGCCGCTTTCTTTTGTGCAAAAATACATAGACCCGTCCGTAAGAAAGGATGATACCGGGGAAGTGGTCATTATCACCACCACCGAAAAGCTCTACCATTTCCCCTTTGGCATCAAAGAAGGGTTGTTAAATTTGGAACCCTATGAATTTACTTATCCGGTACGGGAAAAAGAAGGGCAGCTTTATTTACCCGTGGATCCCTTGCAGGAGATCTACCATTTGGAACTGCTCGCCAATCCGGTACGGAAAACGGCGAGTCTCTATAGCTTAAAGCAGCCCCTGCAGATGGGCAAGATGGTGAAAGCCGGGAAAATCCGGCTGGCGCCCAGTCTTCGTTCGGCCTGGGTGGACGAACTGTCCCTGGAGGAAGAGGTGCGGATTCTGAGAGAAGAAAAGGGCTGGTATTGGGTAGAAACGGAGGCCGGCCAAGCCGGTTACATCGCTAAAGACAAGGTGGCCTTAGTCGGCGTTAAGGCGAGGGAGGTGCCCCAGCCGGAGGTTTATACGCCCTGGAACCCTTTGGGCCGTCCGATTATTCTCACCTGGGAGTATGTGGGACAAGTTACGGCCAGTCCGGAAAAAATCGGCGAGTTACCGGGGGTGGAAGTGCTTTCCCCCACCTGGTTTGCCTTGCAAAAGAACGGGATGGTCCAGAATAAAGCGGACAAAAAACTGGTGGACTGGGCGCATCAGAATGGTCGGCAAGTCTGGGGGCTCTTTTCCAACAGCTTCGATAAAGACCTGACCAGGGAGTTTTTGGGGAGCTCCGCTTTAAGAATCAAGGTCATCAGGCAGCTTTTAAGCTATGTGGACCTCTATGAACTGGATGGTATTAATCTCGACTTTGAGAATATGTATTTAGAGGATAAGGAAGCCTTTGTGGCTTTTGTGCGGGAATTGGCGCCGCTCCTTCACGAAAAGGGGCGGGTGCTTTCGGTGGATGTTACTTTTCATTCCCAGAGCGAAACCTGGTCGCTGTGTTACGACCGGAAAAAGCTTGCCGAAGCCGCCGATTATATTATTGTAATGGGCTATGATGAACATGGCGGCAGCAGTCCTGTGGCGGGCTCTGTTTCCTCCTTGCCGTGGGTGGAAAGTGGTCTGCAAAGAATGCTGGAGGAAGTGCCGGCGGATAAATTACTTCTGGGGATTCCTTTTTATACGCGGATTTGGACCGAAAAGGCCGGGGGGGACGGAACAATTAAAGTAACTTCGCGGGCCTACTCCATGCCGGCGGCTGAAAAATGGCTGAAGGAAAGAGGCGCACAGGTTACTTTTGATCAAAAGAGTGGGCAGAATTATGCCGAAGTGCGGGAGGAGGGGGTAAAATACCGGATGTGGCTGGAGGACAGTCATTCCCTGGCCAAGCGGATTGAGTTAATGAAAAAATATCATTTGGCCGGGATGGCCGCGTGGCGCCGGGGATTCGAAAATAACGACACCTGGGCCGAAATTTCCCGTTTAGTGCAAAAAAATTTTTAGGGCTAAAAAGGACTGACGAAAAAATCAAAGAGGTATAAAAAGACCTTTCCACGGAAATCCTTCTATGATAGAACATGGAAAGGTGGGATTTCTTATGAAAGTGCGGGTTGATCCTGAACTATGTATTGCTTGTGGTGCTTGCGTCAGTTTGGTTCCGGAGGTGTACGACTGGGATGACGACGGCAAGGCCGTGGCGGTGGAGGATGAAGTGCCGGTGGAGATGGAGGACGAAGTGAAGGAAAGTATCGAGGACTGTCCTACGGATGCCATCGCTGAGGTGTGACGACTTTTTTATTTATTGTCTAAAGGGATTTATTACCGGAAAATCGAATAGTATTAGTAAGGTGTTGACCCTTGACAATTATTTTCTATACTTTATAATGGTGTTACGTTACCTCCATACCCAGAGGAGATAGAGGAGGTGGGCTTATGAAAATCAAGAAGATCAACGAAGATAAGGTCCAGATCATTATTACCAATCAGGATTTAGAGGAAAGAGACTTTAAAAAATGGGAATTTATGCCCATAGGCCCGAAAGCCCAGGAACTGTTTCAGGACTTGCTTGACATGGCTTATCATGAATGTGGTTTTCAGATCGAGGAAGACTCACAACTCATGGTGGAAGCGTATCCTTTATCAGTAGACAGCATCGCAGTTATCATGACCAAGGTTCATTCGAGGGGTGCGGATAACAATCTTTTCACCTTTACTCATCATGACGAGGAAGAAGATTTTGACGAAGAACCCTGTTTTGAAAGAGGAACCGGCCAGGTTTGGGGTTTTGCCGATTTGGAAACCTGCATCCAGGCCTGTCATCGATTGGACCCCGACTTACTGGAAAAGAGTGCCTTGTATAAGTATCTGGAGGGCTATTATTTGGCGGTGAATACATTACCTCTGGGGGTTGAGGACGTCGCGGCCATTCTGGGGGAATACGCTGATTGGATTCCGGTAGATGAAGTTTTCTTTAAGGAACACGGCCAAACCATTATCCAGCGGGAAGCGGTAACTAATCTGGCCGGACTGGTTAGGTAAAGAAACTGTTGTTCCGGTGAAGGAAAAGAACTTGATAAAGTAACAAAGAGGATTAGGCAGTCGCGATTCGCAGCGGGCGAAGAGCGGCTGCTTAATTTTGAATTTAAATGTTTCCATTGGGCGGCTCTCAAGTTATAATATCTATAAAGGAAAAGACAAACAGCAAGACTGCAGCGAGAAAGAAGGGCATGGAGAAAAATCAAGAGAGGATAAACGTGCATGATGAAAAGGGATCCGATTAAAGCGTTGATTTTTTCTGTGTCGATTGGGGCCGGCCATGATTCGGTGGCCCATGCGGTTGCCGAACGGCTTACGGTGGAGGCACCGGGTTCGGAAGTGAAAATCATAGACACTTTTCGCTACATCAACAGCATTTTGAATAAAGTCGTGGTGGGCAGCTATATGGAAACAATCCGGCTTACGCCCAAGGTTTGGGGCTATTTATACGACCAGGCCGAGGGGGGAGAAAAGCTGGTGGATATAAGCCGGATTTCCGCGAAAATCCTTTCCCCGAAAATGGAGCAGCTCATCAATGAATTCAACCCGCAGGTGATTATTTGTTCCCATGCTTTTCCCACCGGTATGCTGGGGGCGATGAAACAAAAAGGGCGGATTAAGGTGCCTCTGGCGTCGGCGGTTACCGATTACCATATTCATCCCATCTGGATCAGTCCAGGCGTGGATTTATACTTCATTCCCTCGCCTGATTTGGATTATGCCTTGCTGCAGGAAGGAATTGAGGCTAGAAAAATTAAGCCGGTGGGGATTCCCATCCGGATGCAGTTCGGGCAGGTCATCGAAATGGCGGCGGCACGGCAGAAATTGCAGCTTGCCGGTGAACCGGTGGTGTTGATCATGGGCGGTGGTTTGGGTCTGGGGAAAATCGAGACGATCACCAAGCAACTTCTGGAAACCGGGCAATACGGAGTAGTGGTGATTTCCGGTAAAAACCGGCGGCTTTATGAAAGCTTGCAAAAACGGGATAATCCCAGGTTGCGGGTGTATGGCTACGTGGAGAATATGGCGGAGGTGATTGCGGCTTGTGATATCGTGGTTTCCAAACCGGGCGGAGTTACTACCGCAGAGGTAATGGCGATGGGCAAGCCGTTGGTTATCTATTCTTCCTTGCCGGGGCAGGAAGACCGGAATACCGATTACCTCTTAAACCGGGGCGCAGCCGTAAAGATTAAAAAGCGCGAGCAGTTAATCCCCGAGTTGCAGGTTCTGTGGGAGGATAAGGTCAGGCTGGCGCGGATGAGCGCGGCGGCGGCCCACCTGGCTTCCCCGCATTCCAGCAAGCTGCTGTGGGAGCACCTTTGGTCGCTGCTGGAGCGGGAAGACGCTTCCGATACGGAGCAAAAACTTAGGATGGAGCAAAAGTCCTGAGCGATTGCTTTTGAAAAGTTTTCATCATTTACGGCAAAAATCTTGCTTTTTCAGAACGGACTGCATATAATGAATAAAAAGTGGCAGGAGCAGTGGAGAAGCATATAATAATAGGCAAGAATCGTGAATAGTAGAATAATAGTAGAATAGTAGGATGGTAGAACGGTACGATGGTAGCAGGGCAGAAGGTGGCAACAGAAAACAGTTGAACCGTTAAAACTGCAAAAGAGTGGGCAGGCGGGGCTGGAGAGTCCCCTTGGTTGCCGGGAAAACTTGGAATGGGAAGTAAGATCACGGTAGGATGGTAGGAAGAAGATGCAGTATTGAAGGCACCTGATCTTCTGGTGCCTTTTTCAATTCTCTTTTTCAAACCTACGTAAACCGTGAGGTTGTTTAAGGAAAGGAGAAGAAAAAAATGATTATTGTCATGCGTCCGGACGCCGGAGAACAGGCGGTCCAAAAAGTAGTAGAGAAGCTGAAAAAAAACGGCTATCAGATTCACGAATCCCGTGGGGTAGAGAAAATTCTAATCGGCGCGGTCGGGGAAAAATCCGATAATGTGAATATGGCCATCGAGGCCTTGGATGGGGTGGAAAAGGTCATCCCCATTTTAGCCCCCTATAAATTGGCCGGGCGGGAGTTTCACCGGGAGGACACCGTCATCAGGGTCGGGGAGTTGACGATTGGCGGGCCCCAACTGCAGGTAATGGCGGGCCCCTGTGCGGTGGAAAGCCGGGAACAACTCCTGGAAATTGCTTTCATGGTGAAGGAAAGTGGCGCCAAAATCCTGCGGGGCGGCGCCTATAAGCCCCGGACCTCGCCCTATGCCTTCCAGGGGATGGAGGAAAAGGGCCTGGAATATTTGGCGGAAGCCCGGGAAAAAACCGGTTTATCCATTGTCACGGAAGTAATGGACACCCGAAAGGTGGAGTTGGTAGCCCAGTACGCGGATATTTTGCAAATAGGGGCGAGAAACATGCAGAATTTTCCGCTCCTGAAGGAAGTGGCGAAAGCGAAAAAACCAGTGCTGCTAAAACGGGGTATGGCCGCCACCATTGATGAATGGCTGATGGCCGCGGAATATATTATGTTAAGCGGGAACCACCAGGTCATTCTGTGCGAACGGGGAATTCGTTCCTTTGATGATACCTATTCCCGGAATGTGCTGGACCTTTCCGCCGTGCCGATTCTCAAACAGTTGACCCATTTGCCGGTGATTGTGGATCCCAGCCATGGCACCGGGAAATGGCCCTTAGTGGAGCCGATGGCCCGGGCGGCCGTAGCGGCCGGGGTCGACGGTTTAATCATCGAAGTGCATACCCGGCCCGGTGAAGCCATTTGTGACGGGCCTCAGAGCATCAAGCCGGAAAGGCTGAGCAATATCATAGTAGAAATCGGGAAAATTGCGGCCGTAATGGGGCGCACCCTGTAGGGGTGGAAAAAATGCAGGTTCTTAACCAGGTGCCAAATTTAAGCGAAAGCCACGCTTCTCGTGAGCAAAGCCTTGGGGCGATCAAAAAGGTCGTCATCGTTGGGCTGGGCTTGATTGGCGGTTCCTTGGGTCTGGCGATGAAAAGGAAAATGCCTGATCTTTTAGTTTGGGGAATTGATCAGCGGCCGGAAACGGCAGAGGAGGCGGTGCGGCTGGGCGCTGTGGATGCCGCCGGCACTTTGCGGCAGCTTGAAGAAGCCCTGTGCGATGCGCAGCTGGTTTTTCTGGCCGTTCCGGTACCGGACATGCCCCGCCTTTGTGAACAGTTGTCTCCCTACCTTTCGGCAGGGATGACCGTGACGGATACGGGCAGTACGAAAGCCAAGCTTGTAAAGTATATGGAGACTCATTTGCCCGATGGGGTGTCCTTTCTGGGCGGCCATCCCATGGCCGGCTCGGAGAAAACAGGGATTAGACAAGCCCATGGGGAGCTTTTGGAAAACGCTGTTTACCTGTTGACGCCTACGGAGAAAACTACGATGGAAACGGTGCAGGTGGTCGGCAGCTTTTTGGAAAAACTGGGGGCACGGATTAGACTGCTCTCTCCGGCCGAACATGACCGGAAGGTGGCGGCCATCAGTCATTTGCCCCACCTTTTGGCCGGCGCGCTGGTCAATACGGTAGGAAAACTGGAGGAGCAGGAAGGCGGGTTTTTTGCTCTGGCGGCAGGAGGATTCCGTGATACGACCAGGATTGCCGGCAGCCCCAGCGGTTTATGGCGCGATATTCTGCTGCAGAATAAAGAAACGCTCCTTGTTTTATTGGGTGAATTCCGGCAGGTGCTGGCGGAGTACGAAACAGCTTTGGCCGGAAACGACGAGGTGGCGCTGGCGGAGATTCTGGAACGCTCCAGGCGTTGGCGGGAGCAGGTGCCCGTCGGGTTGAAAGGGATTTTACCGCAAGTCTTTGAACTGACGGTGACCGTACCGGATGAGCCGGGGGTTCTTGCGGAGCTCACCGGGGTACTGAAGGAAAAAAGGATCAATATCAGTGATATCGAAATCCGGCCGGTCCGGGAAGGGATTGAAGGCACCGTCCGCCTGGGCTTTGAAAGTAAGGAAGCCTGTGATGAAGCGGTGCGGGTTTTAACCGGCAAGGGCTATGCCGTGCGGTATTTTTTACCATAATGTAAAAAATGTATAATGGAAAGTCGGGGTGGCCAGGTTGAAAAAAGAAATCGTGCCGGTTGCTGAAATAAAGGGGAGCGTCCGCGTTCCGGGGGATAAATCCATTTCCCATCGGGCGGCCATGCTGGGTGCTTTAGCCGAAGGGACAACCGTAATCGAGGGATTCCTTGTGGCGGATGATTGTTTGCATACATTAAAGTGTCTGTGGCATTTGGGCGTTCCGGTCCGGGTGGAAGAAGCGGCCACGCAAGAAGGAAGGCAGGAGCACGGTAGCGCCAGGGTGACCATCGAAGGCAAATGTTTATCCGGCCTACAGGAACCGGAGAAAGTATTGGATGCCGGTAATTCCGGAACTACCATGCGGCTACTCAGCGGCATATTGGCCGGACAATCCTTTACGTCTTTTATGAGCGGGGATGAATCCCTGTGCCGACGGCCGATGGACCGGATTACCGTTCCCTTGCGGAAGATGGGCGCCCAGATCATTGGTCGTCAGGGAGGAAAATATGCTCCTTTAGCCATTACCGGCGGGAACCTGCACGCCCTTTATTACCGTTTGCCGCTGGCCAGCGCCCAGGTCAAATCAGCGCTCTTGTTGGCCGGTCTGTATGCCCCGGGCTGGACGGTCGTCCTTGAGCCGGGGTCTTCGCGTAATCATACCGAGCTAATGCTCAAGGCCTTTGGAGCGGAGTTGGAAGCTAGCGGCAAGGGGCCCGAAAAGGAAGTGGCAGTCAAAGGATTTCCTACGCTTAAGGCGCAACGGGTGCTTGTTCCGGGGGACCTTTCTTCAGCGGCTTTTTTGCTTGTAGCGGCCTTGATTGCCCCCCACGGCAAGCTCACCATAAAGTCGGTAGGGTTAAACCCGACCCGGGATGGGATTATCGAGGCTCTGCAGGCGATGGGGGCAAAACTTCGGATTACGGAAAAGCAGAAAATCGCCGGTGAATTAATCGGCACCGTTGAAGTGGAAAGCAGCAGTCTGAAAGGGATTTCCTTAGGCGGCGCCATGATTCCCCGCCTGATTGACGAGATTCCCGTACTCGCGGTGGCGGCGCTGTTTGCGGAGGGAGTTACGGAGATCCGGGATGCGGCGGAATTAAAGGTCAAGGAAAGCAACCGGCTGGCGGCGATTGCCGAAGGGCTTTCCCGGATGGGGGGACGCATCGAGGAACTGCCGGACGGGCTGCGCATTTCCGGCGGACACGCTTTAAAAGGAGTTTCCTGCCGGAGTTTTGGCGACCACCGGATCGCCATGGCGCTAGCGGTGGCGGCGTTGGGTGCCCAGGGAAAGACGGTGCTGGAAGGAGCCGAGGCGGTAAATGTATCTTTCCCCGGTTTTTGGCAGTTGCTCGAGGAATTAAAAGGTGGTGAATAATCGATGCAGCCGGGAGTAAAGGGGACGACGAAAGTGTTTGCGGTATTAGGCCATCCCATCGGGCATACCCTTTCGCCCGTCATGTATAACGCGGCCTTTCGGGAATTAAAGATGAACAGCATTTATGTGGCTTTGGATGTCGAAAAGGACCGGCTGGAGGAAGCGGTGAAGGGAATCAAAGCTTTGGGAATGCAAGGAGGGAATGTGACCATCCCCTTGAAAGAAGCGATTATTCCTTACCTGGATGGAATCACGGAAGAAGCCCGCCTGATCGGGGCGGTGAATACATTCTATTGGAAAGAAGGGGAAAAACTCTGGGGCGACAATACGGACGGAGCCGGTTTCCTGGCGGCGGGACGGAAAGCTGAGCCGCAGCTTTTGCGGGAAAAAAGTGCGGTCATCTTAGGGGCCGGGGGAGCGGCGCGGGCGGTGGCGGTGGCTTTGGCCCGGGCGGGGATGGGAGAACTGACCCTTGTCAATCGCAACCTGGAAAAGGCAGTGACCTTAGCGGAGCAGTTGGAAAAGCTAGGGGCGAAGGTTTACGTCCGGTCGTGGCCCAAGGGGGAAGCGGTAAAAAGGGCCGCGACGGAAGAAAAGCCCACCGGAAGAAGCGAAACAGGGGCGGACTTAGAAGAGCTGGTTAAAAGAAGCGGGCTCGTGGTCAACACCACGCCGCTGGGGATGGCTCCCCATGAAGAAGCCTGTCCCCCGCTGGACTTGGCCTTGCTGCATCCCGGGCAACTGGTGGTGGATTTAATCTACCGGCCGAAAGAGACCCTGTTTTTACGGCAGGCTAAAGCCAGAGGCTGCCGGGTCATGAATGGGCTGCCCATGCTTTTGGAGCAGGGCGTCCTGTCTTTCCAAAGGTGGGCAGGGACGGATGCCCCGGTGGAAGCGATGTGGAAAGAACTGGAAAGGTGGGTTTAAAATGCTGCGTTTTCTTACGGCGGGAGAATCCCACGGGCGGGCCCTGCTGGCAGTTATTGAAGGGCTGCCGGCCGGTTTAAAACTGGATTTCGAACGGATTAACGCCTTGTTAAAAAGGCGGCAGGGGGGATACGGTCGCGGGCAGCGGATGGCCCTGGAAGAAGACCGGGTGGAGTTTTTAAGTGGGGTGCGGGGAGGAAAGACCTTAGGCAGTCCCCTTGCAATGGCCATCTACAACCGGGACTGGGAAAACTGGCAGGAGATAATGGCCAGCGGCCCGGAAGCAATACTAACGGAAAGGATGGTCAGCAGGCCACGCCCGGGGCATGCGGATTTGGCCGGGGGGCTGAAGTACCGGCAGCGGGATATGCGCAACATCCTGGAAAGGGCCAGCGCCCGGGAAACGGCGGTCCGGGTGGCCGTTGGAGCTATTGCCGAAGAGCTTTTGGGTGCCTTGAACATCCGGGTAGAGGGGCAGGTCATGGCCATCGGCGGGGTACAGGCGGTGGCCGAAGAAAGGATTTGGGGCCCGGCGTTATTTGCCACGCCCTTGTATTGTCCGGACCCCGACGCCACGGAAGCGATGCTGCGGCTGATTGACGAAAGCAGGGAAAAAGGCGATAGCTTAGGCGGGGTGATCCGGATTGTCGCCGAGGGATTGCCGGTAGGGCTCGGCTCCCATGTGCAGTGGGACCGTCGCCTGGACGGCAGGCTGGCGCAGGCGGTCATGAGCATTCCGGCCATAAAAGGGGTAGAAATCGGGGCCGGTTTTGTGGCCGGAGCCTTGCCGGGTTCCGCCGTTCATGATGAAATATCGTATGATGTGGATAAAAAACGCTTCCACCACCGGACCAACCATGCCGGTGGCCTGGAAGGAGGCATGACCAACGGCGAACTATTGGTCCTTCGGGCGGTGATGAAGCCGATTCCCACTTTGCGACGACCCCTGGCCAGTGTGGATCTGGAAAGCAAAGAAGCCTCCGCGGCAGTGGTGGAACGCTCGGATGTATGTGCGGTTCCGGCGGCGGCCGTTGTGGGGGAGGCGGTAACGGCCTGGGTGTTAGCCGAAGCGGTGGTCGGGAAATTTGGCGGAGACCATCTGGAGGAGCTTTTGCTCAACTACCACCATTATCTTGATTATCTGAGCAAGTGTTAAGAAAGCAATACAAGGAGAACAGGCGCCCATGAAAAAAGAAAGAACGGAGCACAATGCCATAGGACAAGGGGTTAGGGCAGAGGATGCCCTGGAGCCGGCTGCCCTTGCAAAAGGAGTTGGAGGACAGGAGGCCCTTGAACAAGGAAAAACAAACCCGGCGGTCGGGGTAAGTTGCCGTCGGGTGAAGGTGAGACTTGCCGAAAGAAGCTATGAGGTTCTTTTGGGTACGGAGATTTGGCCTGCCGGCGTGGCGGAGTTACAGCGCTTTTCTCCGGAAGAAGAGGTGTTTGTGGTCACCGATGAACGGGTCCATCGCCTTTACGGAGAAGAGTTAACCGGACTGCTTGAAGAAGCGGGTTATCGTCCCTTTACATATATTTTGGAAGCGGGGGAAGCTTCAAAAACCTGGGTCAATGCGGAGAAGATTCTTGATTCGATGCTGGCCAGGAATTTCAGCCGTCAGGTGCCTCTGCTAGCTTTAGGCGGCGGGGTAGTGGGGGATCTGGCCGGCTTTGTGGCGGCTCTTTACCGGAGGGGCGTGCCCTTCATTCAAATCCCGACCACCCTTTTGGCGCAGGTGGACAGTAGTGTGGGAGGCAAGGTGGCGGTCAACCACCCGCGGGGCAAAAATATGCTGGGGACCTTCTACCAACCCCGGGCGGTGTGGGCGGATTTGCGCACTTTGGACACCCTGGATGAGCGTGAATGGCAAGCCGGTTTGGCGGAAGTGTTGAAATACGCCTTGTTGTGGGATGCCGGCTTTTTTACTTTTCTGGAGACCCACGCCCGGGAGATCATCGCCCGGGACAACCCGCCGGTGTTGGCGGCGATGATTGAGCGCTGTGTGCAAATCAAGGCGGAAATCGTCCGGCGCGATGAACGGGATGAAGGCTTGCGGCACATCTTGAACCTGGGGCATACGATTGGGCATGCTCTGGAAAAGGCCACCGGTTTTCAGCAGTACCGGCATGGGGAGGCCGTGGCGATTGGAATGCGGGCCGCCGGGATGCTGGCCGTTAAGCTCGGGTTGTTTAGTGCAGCGAAGCTGGCGCGGGTGGAAAAACTGATGCAAGAGTGGGGATTACCGATGAATCTGTCCGGTTCTACCGTCAGGGAAATCCCGGAGCAGATTAAGCTGGATAAAAAAGTCGCGAACAAGGAAGTTGCTTTTGTTTTACCGGTGGCCATCGGCAAGGTGACGGTGCAAAAAGGGATAGCGGAAGAAATCCTTATGCAGGTTCTGGAGGAGTTGGCGGAAAAATAAAAAAGCCTCCCGGGCGGAGACTTTTCTTGCTTCAAGGATTTCCTACATACAAATTCCTCCAAGGGGGAGGTTATTTAAACATCAGCTTTCTCGTCAGGTAGCCGACGAAAATGGAAATGGGGATGCCCGAAAGGACAATAATCCCGGTCCATTTTCCTCCGATGTAATCATAGAAGATAAAAGGTATGATTAAGAACAACAGAAAGCATCCCAGTCCAACAAACCAAGAGATGCTGACAATTTTTAGATAATTATGCAGGTATTTTTGCGATACTTTTCTTTTGCAGTGCGGGCATTTGGTGGTTTTGGGGGTTATTGGTTGGTTACATTCCGGACAGGTCAACTTTTTAGCCATACTTTTCCCTCCTGGTCAAACATTCATATAATTTCATATAATTATCAAGAGTAATTCTCTAAAAGCGACGAAAATCCTTTCAAGGTCTTTTCTTTTTTGCCTTCGTAATTAATTATATGGGTGCGGCCTGGAGAAGTCAAATCAGGCCGCCGATGGCCTGATCCGGCCAATGGAAAAATATTCCGTAATACTTGCAGAAGCTGGTGGTTGCATAATTTAGCATTAGATGTTAATATATATAATGTTGTCGGGATGTGGCTCAGTTTGGTAGAGCGCTGCGTTCGGGACGCAGAGGCCGCAGGTTCAAATCCTGTCATCCCGACCATTTTTTGCCTATGATGATCCCATGATGACAAGACTAAGCAGCTAATAATTCTCAAAGCAGAACCGAGCCCAGGCAGGCTCTTTTTTACATATAATTTGAGACCGGAATACGGCGGGTTGTGAAAACCAGTTTTAGTTGCTTGCGTCCTAAAATCATGGTAGTATGAATTGGAAAGATGATATGATTGGAGAAGGAGGTATTGCGAGGTTGTGGGGAAAACAGGATACAGAAGTCTGTTGTCCCAGGTTTGATAAAGCTTTCTGGGACGAAAAGACTTTTGCTTGGGAGGATAAGCTTTTTATCAAGGAAAAGTTACCTCAATATTATTTAATCCCCATAAGATTGCTTCAACTATTATTCTCCGTTCTTTACTTTGATCTTTCCGATTATCTACCTGAACCGTTGCAGGGTTTTAGCCGCATCAGACAAAGGATGTGGAAGCAAGCGGTGGACGCTGAAGCTGCTCCTGAAGAGGAGGATTTTCTGTTGCTATCCTATACCCCCTCCCGATGGAGATGCGAGTATTATCTGGCCGTTACTTCGGAAATACCCGGTGTGGAAAATGTGAAAATAACCGGAACTTTTTTAAGTAAGGTTTTTGATGAACCTAAGGCCAATGTTGTTCTATGGACTAAAGAAATGAAGGAGTATGCACAATATAAAGGAAAGAACGTCCAAGCCATTTATTATTACTATCCAACCTGTCCAAAATGTGCAAAGGAACGCGGACATAACTACGTGGTTGCCTTTGCCAAAGTAGAATAGCGAGGGATTTAGAATGGAAAAACGGCGTGAGCGCGATGCCAGGTATCTGGAAGCACTTGAAGAGATTACTCAGAATCTTTGGCGGATTAGAGAAAAATATGCCTTGGACAAAGAGGACAATACCCCGGCGGCGATCCGACTGAAAATCGTAGAGGAAAAAATCACCACGGAAAGAAGGCTCATCGAGGAGGTTAGCCTGCCCTGCCGCTTTATTCTTGAGCATTTCAGCACTTTCCTTGGCAGACTTGACCATACCGTGGGTTTTAGTTGGGGCCAGCAGTTTGAATTAGGGCGGGGCACGCTGAACAACATTTACATCCATGAATGGGGCAATGTGAGTATGATGATCGGCAACTTCCGTCTTTGCTGGCGGGACCAGGACTACCAGTATTTATTCTACCCGGATAAAGTTATCCTGCGCTCGGTCGACCAAAGCAAGCCGGAAATCCATCTGTTCTTTAATTTCTCCTTTAAATACTCCAAGATCCTCTCCGACTTCCAGGACGTGGTGAATCACCCGCAAACGCTGTATTGCTACCCCGATTTGTTTGCTGAAGAGCAAAAAGAGTAAACTGAAGAAGTAAGAGTAAAGTAAGAGTCAAGGAGCCGCAAGGCTTCTTTTTTTTTCTTGTGACGAAATGCACCCTTTGCCGGCGGAATTAATAAGCTAAGTAATGAAAAGAGGGGTGTTACAAGGATGAACAGATCAGACTGCATTGATGCCGGCACCGAATACTGCCCTTGCTATTTGGCGGAGGTAGGCGAATGTATCATGTGTTCTCAGCTGCAGGGGAAGGTTTTTTGTGATTGCACCAACTGGAAGGGCGTGTGCATCCTGCAGGAATACGTTTGGAATCATGCCCGGTCCAAACCCAGTCGCGGCTTGTTCCGGGGGCAAATCCTGGGGGCGGAGGAAGTCGCTGCGGACGTGCTGCTTTTAACCTTACAGGTGAACCGGACTTTGGCCCGAGAGCTCAATCAACCGGGGGCTTATGTTTTTTTACGGCCGCCGGGCACCGCGGAATATTTTGATATCCCCACGTCGGTGATGCGCGCCGACGAAAGATTGGAAACCATTGTCCTTGCCTTGCAGCAACGGGGTGTGAAAACCAAGTATTTGTTCAAACAGCGGACAGAGAAAGCGGACCAGGAAATTCTTTTGCGCGGTCCTTATTGGAACGGGATTTTGGGGTTGCGTCATTTAAAGGGCTTGCACCATGCCAAGGCACTCTTGCTTTTGCGAGGCATCGGGCAGGCGCCGGCCGTGCCGGTGGCCAAAAAGCTAAGGCAGGGCGGGAATGAGGTGGAGGTTCTGTTGGATCCGGGCAGGATTAAGAACTTTACCACTGCTTTGTTTCAGGAGATGGGCTGCCGGGTTCTGCCGAAGATAATCCTGGATCTCAAAAAGCTGACCCTCCGGGCGGATGTTCTCGCTTACCTCAGGGAAAAAATCTTAACCGACGGCGTAAAGCTGATTTACTGCGGGGGGCCTGTTTTTTTAACCCAGGGGGTGAGCAACTTACTGCAAGAGCTGCGCAGTCAGGTGGCTTTAGTGTGTTCGAATAATACCAAATTGTGCTGCGGAGAAGGAGTTTGCGGCAGTTGCCAGACCAGATTAAAAAACGGAACCCGGGTGAAGAGTTGTAAAACCCAAATTGACCCGTGGGAGGTCTACCGGTGAGATGTCCAGCGGCGTGCTGTTTACGGAGATGCCGGATATGGAGAGGAGGTTAGGTAGAGTGGTCAAGGTTGTCATCATTGGGGGTGGATGGGCCGGGTGTGCCGCAGCCATCACTGCCCGCAAAGCCGGAGCCGAGGTGACCGTCCTGGAAAAGACGGATTTGTTGCTGGGCTTAGGGAATGTGGGCGGGATTATGCGGAATAACGGCCGTTACACTGCTGCGGAGGAACTGAAAGCTTTGGGCGCGGAAGATTTAATTGAAATAACCGACCGGGTCGCCCGGCATAAAAACGTACACTTTCCGGGACATCGACATGCCTCTTTATATGATGTAACCAAAGTGGAGCCGATGGTGCGTAAAAAACTGAAGGAGCTCGGGGTAAACATCCGGCTGGAAACGCGGGCGGTGGACGTGGAGAAGGAAGGTTCCGCCCTAAAAAGGATTGTTCTGGCCGATGAAAAGGTGATCGAAGGGGATGTTTTTATCGAAGCGACCGGTTCGACCGGACCGATGGGCAATTGCCTGCGCTATGGGAACGGCTGTTGCATGTGTATTTTAAGATGCCCCTCCTATGGGCCGCGGATTAGTATCAGTCAGCGGGCGGGTGTGGAGGATTTGCTGGGGCAACGGGGCGATGAGTTGTACGGGGCTTTCAGCGGTTCGTGCAAACTGGCGAAGCATTCCCTCGGGTCTGAAATTGTGGAGCAGTTGGATAAGGAAGGAGTAGTGGTGGTCCCGGTTCCGGTGGAGGACGTCAATTTAAAGAAATTGGATTACAAGGTGTGTCAACAGTATGCTTTGAAGGAGTATGCGGAAAATCTGGTCTTGCTGGATACCGGCTATGTCAAACTAATGACTTCCTATTACCCGCTGGAAAAACTGCGCCGGATCCCGGGCTTTGAACATGCCCGTTATGATGATCCCTATTCCGGAGGCAAAGGGAATTCCATTCGTTATTTGTCCATGGCCCCCCGGAATAATGCTTTAAAAGTGCTGGGTCTGGATAATTTGTTCTGTGCCGGGGAGAAGGCCGGGCTTTTCGTGGGGCATACGGAAGCGATGTCCACCGGCAGCCTGGCAGGGCACAACAGTGTGCGCCATTGTCTGGGGATGCCTTTGCTGGAGTTGCCCCGCATGACGGCCATCGGGGATTTAATTGCCTATGCCAATGAAATGATTAACAGGCCGGACGGCTTGAAAAACCGTTATACTTTTTCCGGCGGAAAATACTTTACCCATATGCAGGAAAAGGATCTTTACACCACGGATGTGGAGGCGATTCAAGAAAGAATCAACCGGGTGGGGCTGGGGCGGATTTTTGCCGAAAAATTCCTTTAGACCGCTTGGCAAGACCGCCACGCATATTTTCGCGTTCGCTGTTTCATTCTAAATAGCAGACACGCACACATGATGGGTGAGCGCTACATAATATGAGGGAATACAAAAGAAAAAGAAAGCAGGGAGTATCGAACTATGTCCAGGAAAAAGAGGAAAGAGCCTACCGCAAAGGATCTGTTGAAAATCGAAATTGCCAAAGAGCTGGGGCTCTGGGAAAAAATCAATAAGCATGGCTGGGCAGAGTTAACGGCGGAGGAATCGGGCCGGATCGGGGGATTGATGACCCGTCAAATGAGAAAAAAATGAGCGTAAGGCGTTTTCTGCATTACTGTGCTATACTGCACTGGACTATACTGCCGGAGGAGGCGGTATTTTTTTTGTGGTTTTTTCTGCCTGTACTAATACACTCCCCGGCGATTGCTGATGCTCATTGTAACAGCCCGCCCGTTCTGTTATACTGGAATCAGTTAAACAGGGATGAAACAAGGCTGGTGTGCCAGTGTAAGACGGCAGCAGCGAGTGAAACATGGCAAAATGGGGTGAAAAGGATAAGATGGGTTGGACAAAAGTGGCGGGAGAGAGCCACGCAAACGGTTTGACCAAACATGAACAGATTATTCGTTATATTAAGGCATTGGAGATTAGGACGAAAGTTTCCGTCAGGCAGATTGCTAAAGAGCTGGCGGTCAGCGAAGGCACGGCTTACCGGGCGATTAAGGAAGCCGAAGGGCAAGGGCTGGTCTGCTCCATTCCCAAAGTAGGCACGATCCGGATTGAGCAAAAAGAAGAACGCCAGATTGAACAATTAACCTTGCAGGAGATTGCAAAAATTGTCGAGGGAGAGTTTTTGACCGGACAGGATTTAGCGGGGACGGCTCCCCTTAGTTTTGTGATTGGCAGTTATAAACCGGCGACTTTAAGACAGTTTTTAGGCCGGGGCTCCTTGTTGATGGTGGGGGACCGGCTGGAGCTACAGGCCTTAGCGGTGGAGATGGGTGCCCACTTGCTGATTACGGCGGTATTTGATGTTTCGGAAGAGATCATCCGGGAAGCGGAAAGGAAAGGGGTTGCGGTTATTTCCAGCCCCTATGACAGTTTTGAAGCGGTTTCCATGCTGAATCGGGCCGCTGATCATTGTTTTACGGACAAAGCTTTACTCCAGGTGTCGGATATTATGGTGCGGGACGTCCGGTCTTTGCCGATGGAGGCTACGGTTGCCGATTGGCACCGTCTGGCGGCGGAAAGCCACTTTAGCCGTTTTCCGGTGGTGGACCAGAATGGTGCGGTGGTGGGGATTGTGACGGCGGTAGATGTGGCGGGCAAAGATCCCCAGGCCAGTATATTATCCGTGATGACGAAGAATGTGTTGATGGTGGAACCCAGAATGCTGGTGTCTCATCTTTCGCGGCTATTGGTTTGGGAAGGCTTTGAGCTGGTGCCGATTGTAGAACGGCGCAAACTGGTCGGAGTAGTCAGCCGTCAGGATATTATCAAAGCTTTTCAGCAGACGCAAAAACAGCCCCATGTGGGCGAAACCATCGATAACCTGGTGATGAGCGGCTTTAAGCTGGAAGACCTGCCGGAGAAACAGCGCCTCAAAGAAGCGGAAACACTGAAAGCGACCAGAGCTTTTCGAACTATGCTTAGCAAGGGGGCGGAAGGAACGGAAAGCGGTGAAAGCGCGGACGGGATTATGCTTTCCGGCGAAATCACCCGCTTTATGATTAATGAAGACGGGACCGCCAGCCCCGGCATTTTGACGACCATTGTTTCCACGGCGGCCTATATTGCGGCCCGGAAACAATACCGCCTGGATACAGTGGTGGACAATCTGTCCCTGCAGCATCTCCAGCCGCTGGCGGTGGGGGATGTCATCGAGGTTCGGGCGCGGATTATCCATTTGGGGAAGAAGTTTTGTCTGGCGGATGTCTCGATTTTTGGGGCGAAGGACCAACTGCTCAGGGCCAAGGCCGTGGTAAGTGCGCGCATTGTAAAACGGTAAAAGGGGGCTTTCAAGGTGGCTTTTGTTCATTTGCATAATCATACCTGCTACAGTCTTCTGGACGGGGCAAGTAAAATTAAAGAGCTGGTGACGCAAGCCCGGGAAGCGGGAATGGAAGCCCTGGCCATTACCGATCATGGCGTGATGTACGGTGTGATCGAGTTTTATAAAGAGGCTAAAAAGGCGGGGCTCCACCCCATCATTGGCTGTGAGGTTTATGTGGCTCCGCGCAGCCGCTTTGACAAAGCGGCGGGGGTGGATGAAACGCCCTATCATCTGGTGCTTTTAGCCGAAAATCAGGAGGGTTACGCCAATTTATTAAAGCTGGTTTCCGCGGCCTGGCTGGAAGGCTTTTATTATAAACCCCGGGTGGATGTGGAGCTGCTGCAAAAATACCACAAGGGGCTGATTGCCCTTTCCGCCTGTCTGGCCGGGGAGATTCCTTCCTTGATTCTGCAAAACAAAGAGGAGGAGGCCCAACAAAAGGCCCTTTTTTACCGGGAGCTTTTTGGGGCTGATAACTTCTTCCTGGAGCTGCAGGATCATGGTCTGGCGGAGCAGCGCCAGGTTAATGCGGTTTTGGTGGAAATCGCAGAAGAAACCGGGATCCCCCTGGTGGCCACCAATGACGTTCATTATCTGCGGCATGAGGATGCCTTCCTGCAGGATATCCTCTTATGTATCCAGACGGGGAAGACGATTAATGACGAGGAACGACTGCATTTTGAAACGAAGGAATTCTATCTAAAGAATGAACAGGAAATGCGGCTGCTTTTCGGCGACTATCCGCAGGCGCTGGAAAATACGGCGGAAATTGCGCGGCGTTGCCAGGTAGACTTTACTTTTGGGGAAAACCACCTGCCGCCTTTCGAGGTTCCGGCGGGGCACACGGCCGACAGCTATTTACGGGAGTTGTGTCAAAAGGGCCTTGCGAAAAGGTATTCCCAAATCGAGGCCAGGCACCAGGAACGGTTGGACTATGAGCTGTCCGTGATTGAGAAAATGGGCTACAGCAGTTATTTCCTGATTGTCTGGGATTTTATCCGTTTTGCCAAGACCAACGGCATTTTTGTGGGACCGGGCCGGGGATCGGCGGCCGGGAGCCTGGTGTCTTATTGTCTGGGCATCACCGATATCGATCCCTTGAAATATGATTTGCTGTTTGAGCGGTTCTTGAATCCCGAAAGGGTAAGTATGCCGGATATTGATATCGACTTTTGCTTCGAACGGCGGGGCGAGGTCATTGATTATGTAATGGAAAAATACGGGAAGGACCGGGTGGCGCAGATTATTACTTTCGGAACTATGGCGGCACGAGCGGCGATCCGCGATACGGGACGGGCGATGGGTATTCCGCTTTATCAAGTGGATAAAGTGGCTAAACTGGTGCCGATGGAACCGGGAATGACCATTGCCCGGGCCCTGGAGGTTGCCCCTGAACTGGCCGCGCTGCAGGAGACCGATCCTACCGTGAAAGAGTTGCTGACGATATCCCGGGCCCTGGAAGGGATGCCCCGGCATTCGGGGATTCATGCCGCCGGTATCGTTATTTCCGAGGAGCCGTTGGATCATTATCTGCCGCTCCAGCGGACTTCCGAAGGGCTGGTCTGCACCCAGTTTGCCAAGGAAACCGTGGAAGAAATCGGCCTGTTGAAAATGGATTTGTTGGGGCTGCGCACCTTAACGGTGATTAATAACACCGTGGCCCTGGTGCAACAGAGCCAGGGCAAGGCAATTGACTTAGGAAGCATCCCGCTGGATGATGCCGCGGTATATGATTTGCTCTCGGCGGGTGATACGATTGGAGTGTTCCAACTGGAGAGTTCCGGGCTAAGGGCGATTTTAAGGGAATTAAAGCCCCGCACTTTTGAAGACATCATCGCTCTGGTGGCCCTTTACCGTCCCGGGCCGCTGGGTAGCGGCATGGTCGAGGACTTTATCAGGCGGAAACACAAAGAGGTAGAGATTACTTACCTCCACCCGGCGTTGGAACCTATTTTAAAGAATACTTACGGGGTCATTCTCTATCAGGAACAGGTCATGCGCATCGCCAGCGAATTGGCCGGTTTTACCCTGGGCGAGGCGGATTTGTTGCGCCGCGCCATGGGTAAGAAAAAGCTGGAGATTATCACCGGCTTGCGGCAGCAGTTTGTGGAGGGGGCAGGGAAAAAAGAGATTCCCGCCGAGATTGCCGGCAAGATTTTTGATTTAATGGAGTTTTTCGCCGGTTACGGCTTTAACAAGAGCCATTCCGCGGCGTACGCCTTATTGGCTTATCAAACAGCCTATCTGAAGGCCCATTATCCGGTGGAATTTCTGGCGGCTCTTTTGACCAGCGTGATTGAAACCAAGGACCGGGTCCCCTTCTATATTGAAGAATGCCGGCAGCGTAAGATTGAGATTTTACCGCCGGATGTCAACGAGAGCGGGGAGAGCTTTACCGTGAGCGGAAACAAAATCCGCTTTGGGCTGGCGGCGATCAAGCAGGTGGGCTATCAGGCCATTGAGGCGATTTTGGAAGAACGGGCCAATGGCCCCTTTAAGAGTCTGCAGGATTTTTGTGAGCGGGTGGAGCTTACTCATATCAACCGGCGCGTGATTGAAAACCTAATCAAGGCCGGCGCCTTTAGTTCCGTGCACAAAGGAAGAGCTCAACTGCTCATGGTTTTGCCGGCCTGTCTTGACCAGGCTTTGGCCTGGCAGAAACAGAAAAACTCCAACCAGCTTTCGCTCTTTGATTTAGCCACGGATGCGGCCGAGAAGGAAGCTTTCGCCTGTCCGCCCATCCCGCTCCCGGACGTGCGGGAGTTTACGGAAAAGGAAATCCTGCAGATGGAAAAGGAGGTGCTGGGGCTTTATTTAAGCGGGCATCCTCTGGCCGAGTATAAGGAGGTTATGGCGCGCCGGACCAACGGCTCGATTGCGGATTTGGTTGCGGCGGGGGAAGACCGGGATGCGGTGACTTTGGCGGGGATGATTACGGCCCTGCGTCGTTCGGTCACTAAAAAGGGGCAAACCATGGCTTACTTTGTCCTGGAAGATTTGACGGCTAGCCTTGACGCCATGCTCTTTCCGCGGAATCTGATGAAGTACAATCAACTGCTCAAGGAGGATTTGCCTGTTTTAGTGACCGGTCGCTTAAGTCTGCAGGAAGACGAGCCCAAATTCTTTGTGGACCGAATCCAGCCGCTCGAGAATGACAATACCCAGCGGCCGGGCAAGCTTTTTTTGAAAATCTCCGGTTCCGTCAATGAGGAAGAGCTGTGGCAAAAATTGCGGCCGGTGCTTGGTTTATACCGGGGGGAGACACCGCTTTATCTTTATTATCCGGAGAAGAACAAGTTAATTAAAAGCAACGAGCAGTATTGGGTGGAAGTCACGCCGCTTTTGCTGCAGGAGTTGAAAAACATCCTGGGCGAAGGGGCGGTTAGTGTGGGCTAGCAGGGTGTAGGATTATATTTTGCAGGGCAGAATAGGAGGGAGGAGAAAAGATTTTTTGATAAAATAGCAGGATTACCGAAAAATCTCACGAATAAACAGTTTAGATTAGAAAAGTAGCAAAGAAGGAGTTTTAAACAGGACAAGATTTCAAGAAAGGAAAAAGTAAAGGAGATAAAAATGAACATCGCAATTTATCCAGGAACCTTTGATCCCGTTACCAACGGGCATCTTCACATCGCCGAAAGAGCCTGCAAATTATTTGATCAGGTTATTATTGCCGTGGCTAATGACAACTATAAAGATAATTTCTTTTCCCTCGAGGAAAGGATGACCATGTTGGGTGAAAGCACCAAACATTTGCCGAATGCCGTAGTGGAAAGCTTTAGCGGGTTACTTGCGGATTTTGCCAGGGAAAAGCAGGCCAGGGCCATCATCCGGGGCTTGCGGGCGATTTCCGATTTTGAATATGAAATGCAGATGGCTGCAATGAACAAACACCTGAATCAGGAGTTGGAAACGATCTTTTTGATGGCGGAGGGCGATTATGCTTTCCTCAGTTCGTCCATGATCAAGCAGGTCGCTTTGATTGGCGGCTGTGTCTCGGACATGGTGCCGGCGGTTGTGGACCGTTTTCTGAAGGAAAAGTATCAGGCATCGCATCAAAATAGCTAAAGAAGAAAGCCACTACCTGGGTAGTGGATTGTGATGGGGGGAGTCACATGGAAAAAACGGATCATGGTGTTGAAAAACCTTGTGCTGAAGATTATATTGTAGTTAAGGCCTTGGATAACGGGGTCACGATCATTGGATTGACCCGGGGCAAAGATACGAAATTTCACCACACCGAAAAGCTGGATCGGGGTGAGGTTATGATTGCTCAATTTACCCAGTACACATCAGCCATTAAAATCAGGGGAAAAGCTCAGATTTTCACCAAGCAAGGGATATTGGAGTCTGGTGATTAATGTACTTTCTGATTCAGTGTTTGAAGGAGGGTTTCTCATGTGGCAGGTCGTCTATATCTCACCGAACAGGGTTGTGGCGGAGCAGATCAAAAGTTTGCTCACCAATGAAGGGCTGTTGGTGATGCTTCGTCCCATCGGGGTGCCTCATTTGGGGGATTCCGGGGCAGTGGAGGTACTCGTTCCAGAGACGGAAGCGGAAGAAGCCAGCCAGATCTTGACGGAAAAGGCTCCTTTATAATTCCTCTTGCCAAAATAAAGGAAAGGATTCAGTCAGCTTTAATTAATCAAATGATTGCAGACAGACAAGGCCTATCCTGGACAATGTGAAGAGGTGGCGATCCCATGACCTATGATAGCCGGTTAAAGGACGATTTCACGGAAGACCTATTTGAAGCAATCTTGCTTTTGGAAAATAAAGAAGATTGTTATCGTTTTTTTGAGGACATCTGTACGGTGGCGGAAATAAAAGCGCTGGCCCAGCGCTTGGAAGTGGCGAAAATGCTGGACCAGAACTATACATATACGGATATTGCGGAAAGAACAGGGGCGAGTACGGCTACCATCAGCCGGGTGAAACGATGCTTGTATTTTGGCGCGGACGGCTACCGGACCATCTTGGATCGGTTGAAGGAACAAAAAAATAAGCGATAAACGCTGCTTTCGACAGTGGGATACGATGATGACCAACGAAAAAGCCGGTTTTGCCGGCTTTTCGCTTGTAATACATTGATGGTATTTTTGTCATTTACCGATGGGGGAGTTGAAAAATTCATGGAGTACGCACATAAATGTTCAATATGTGGAGCGTTTTTTCAGAATGAAGATGCTTATTTGATCCATCTGTCAATAGTTTGTGAAAATGTCACCCCTAAAAGGAGTTAATTATTCCGAGAAAATGTCACCTTCCAGGGGTTTAAAAAATATAGTTATGTCGCTAGGTATGTCAAGGGTAAATAAACGAGCGAGCTCGCCCTTGACACACCTTCGCTCCATAACAAAATAGTTAGTAGACCCTGTAAGGTTAAGCATCTTTCTTTAGAAATATTTCTTCAAGATAATTACGAGGTGACATTATCATAGAATAAACACATATGTGATAATTTTTTCTTGACAAATTGTGGTTTTGCCCGTAGAATAAAAATATTCAATCATATTAATACGTTAACAATTTAATTAATTAAAGGATGGGGATCACATGAACAGAGATTTTTTGCATATCCCGCCGGGAATGCGCGATTGGCTGCCGGGAGAGGCCTGGCGGAAGCGGAAACTGGTCAATCGCTTGTTAAAAGCTATTTCCTTGTGGGGTTATGAGGAAATAAATACGCCACTCTTGGAGTATTACCAGGTCCTCTTGCCCGGGGAAAACCTGTGGGAGCCCGACCATTTATATAAACTGACCGATCGGGATGGGCGGATCCTGGCTTTGCGCTCGGAAATGACCACCCCGATTGCCCGGGTCGTCAGCAGTAAACTGCCGGAGCGTTACCCCTGGCGGTTAATGTACGGCGGTGAAGTGTTCCGTTATGAAGCGATTCAGGCCGGAAAGCTGCGGGAATTCTGTCAGGTTGGGGTCGAACTGATTGGCGAAAAGGGACCGGAAGCGGACAGTGAGGTTTTGGCGATTGCGATCGAGGCCTTGCAGGCGGCGGGGCTAAAGAACTTTACCATTAGTCTCGGGCATACCGGTGTGGTAAAGAGGATCCTGGAAAGCTTTGCCGCTGATAAAACCCAGTTCAACCAAGTACGCAGCTTGTTACTGGAGAAGGATTTTGTCGGTTTGGGCAGTTGCCTGTTGGATGCGGGCATGAATAGGGAAAAGGTGGAGGAACTGCTGGGGATTCTGACCCGGCAATTCACCGCAGCCGAAGTAGAACAACTGCCGGCGGGCGGTTCGGTTGCTGCTTTGGAGGGCTTGGTGGATTGGCCGGAGTTGGCCGGCGTTTTTGCCGAATTGCAGCAAACCCTGAAATACCTAAAGCAAGCCGGATATGAACGCTATATTCAGGTGGATTTAAGCACTTTGAGAAGGCAGGACTACTACACCGGCATGGTCTTTGAGATCTATACCCCGGGTATTGGCTATACCATTGGCGGCGGCGGGCGCTATGATGAACTGCTCCGCTATTTCGGCAAGGATTCGGCGGCGGTTGGTTTTGCCCTGGGTGTGGAGCGGATCCTCATCAGCCTCTTGCAGGACCCGGAGGCGGCCGGGACGCTCGATAGCCCGAACCAGGCACCGCCGGTGTTGGTTGCCGGAGTCGACTATGCAAAGGTGCTGGAAAGAGCGCAGCAGTATCGAAGGAACGGGCAGCGCACGCTTGTTCAGGCGGCCGTCGACTTGACCCGCCCGGCGGCGGAAGAACGGGCCCAAGCACAGGGGGCCGTGTTAGACTGGTTGGAAGGAGAAGGCAGCGCTGCGGAAGAAGGAGACAGTACTGCGGAAAAAGGAGGAAACGATGCCGATGCAGGAGCTTAATACGCTGTTGACCATTGCTTTGCCGAAAGGAAAGCTTTTTGAGCCTGCCAAAACCCTGCTGGAACAATGCGGCTATGGTTACCCCGAGTTATCGGATCAAGCACGGACGCTCATCTTTGAAGATCAGGAACGGCAGCGCAAATACATTATTTGCCGGCCCACCGATATTCCCACCTATGTGGAACATGGGGCCGCCGATTTGGGGATTGTGGGCAAGGACAGCATTTGGGAAGCCAATAAAAACGTCTATGAACTGGTTGATCTGAAGTTTGGCTATTGCCGTTTTGCGGCGGCGGCGCCCCGGGCGGCCCTGGCGGCGGACGGCAGTTTTCCCTGGCGACAGGGGCTGCGGATCGCCACCAAATTCCCGGCGGTGGCCCAGGAATATATCCGGCAAAAAGGATTGCAGGCCGAGATTATCAAACTGCACGGCAACATTGAGCTGGCCCCGCTGGTGGGGCTGGCGGATCTGGTGATCGATATTGTGTCCAGTGGACGCACCTTAAAGGAAAACGATCTGGTGCCGTTGGAGTTTATGGGGGAGGCCACGGCGCGTTTGATTGTGAACCGGGCCAGCTACCGCTTGAAATCCAGGGAGATTAATGAGCTTGTGGGGAAAATCAAGCGGGTATTGGAAACGGAAGGAGGCGAGCTCTCTTGATTCCGGTTTATCAATGGCCTTCCTTGGAAGCGCAAGAGAGAATTCAGGGAAAAGCCTATTTTGATGAAGAAATCCAGCTAAGGGTGGAGAAAATCGTCCAAACCGTACGGGAAAAAGGGGATGAAGCCTTGCTGGAATATACCCGGGCTTTCGACGGCTGTGCCTTAAAGGCTGAGGAGCTTCGGGTCAGCGAGGCCGAAATCGATGCAGCGATGGAAAAAGTGGAGCCCGACTTTTTGGCGTATTTAAAGCAGGCCAGGGAGCACATCACCAGCTTTCACCGGAAGCAAAAACAACAAAGCTGGTTTAGTCAGGACGAGACCGGCTCTATTACGGGGCAGCTTTACCGTCCTTTGCGGCGGGTGGGCATCTATGTGCCCGGCGGGACCGCCAGTTACTCTTCGACGGTTTTGATGACCGCCCTTCCGGCCAAGGTCGCCGGGGTAAAAGAGATTGTCATGGTCACCCCGCCGGGGTCCAAGGGCACGCTTCCTGCGGCGACCCTGGCCGCCGCCCGTATAGCCGGAGTGACCGAAATCTACCGCGTGGGGGGAGCCCAGGCAGTGGCCGCCCTGGCCTATGGCACGGCGACCATTCCGGCGGTGGACAAAATCGTCGGGCCGGGCAATATCTACGTGGCCCTGGCCAAAAAGGCCGTCTTCGGGGTAGTGGGCATTGATATGTTGGCCGGCCCCAGCGAAATTCTGATTATCGGCGACGGCAGCGCGGCTCCGGAGTATGCGGCGGCTGATATGCTCTCCCAGGCGGAACACGACCGGCGGGCTCGGGCCTTTTTGCTGACACCGGATGCCGCATGGGCCGATGCGGTCATCCAGGCTGTAAAGGAGCAGCTTGCTTTATTGCCCCGGCAGGAGATTGCCGCCGCAGCTTTAAAGGATTACGGGGCTGTAATTATCACGGCTGATCTGAAGGAGGCTTTCACGGTGGCAAACCAGCTGGCGCCGGAGCATTTAGAATTGTTGGTGGTCGAGCCCTGGGCAGCTTTGGCCCAGGTGGAAAATGCCGGAGCAGTCTTTTTGGGCGCCTATTCGCCGGAACCGCTGGGTGATTACTGGGCCGGACCCAGTCACGTGCTGCCTACCGGAGGCACCGCCCGTTATGCCTCTCCCTTGACGGTGGAGGATTTTGTGAAACGTTCGAGTATAATCTGTATGTCCGGCGAGGGGCTTGAGAAAGCGGCGGCGCCGGTGGAATACCTGGCTGGGGCGGAAGGGTTGGTTGCCCACGGGCAGGCGCTCAAGGTGCGCCTGAAAAAAGAACGCGTCTGAAAGCGGCGCTCTTGATGCGGCGCAGCAGACAGGAGAACCAGACAGACGAAGCGGACAAGCAAACCGGACAGGGGAGCCGGAGGGGTAAAACAGATGGGGAGCCGTTCGGCTGAACCGTCCGGGCGAGCGGTCCGGGCGAAGCAAACGGGCGAACCGGATTGAAGTCAGGACACAAATGTAAGAAAGAAGGGACATCAGCCCCAGGTTTGGGTTATAATGTAGGGAGAAGAGAAGGCGAAAGAAGGGGAAGGGGAAGATCTTAAGGAGGGGTTATGGTGAGCGAGGCGCAGACGAATTATGTATCTACTCGCAAGGGTGTTGTGGAAAGGCTGACCACGGAAACGAAGATCAGGCTGGAACTGCTGTTGGCCGAAGAAGGAGCACTGCAAGGTTCCACCGGGATCGGTTTTTTAGACCACATGTTGACCTTGCTGCTCAAACACAGTGGTTTCCAGTTAAAGATTGAAGTGACCGGCGATCTTGAGGTGGATTATCACCACACGGTGGAAGACGTGGGGCTTTGCCTGGGCGAAGCACTGCGTCAGGCGGTGGGCGACAAAAAAGGAATGGTTCGTTACAGTTCCATTGCGCTGCCGATGGATGAGGCTTTGGTGTTGTGTGCGGTCGATTTCAGCGGAAGACCCGGCTTTTACGGGGATCTGGCTTTTCCCGCCGAAAAAATCGGGGATTTTGATACCCAGTTGGTGCGGGTATTTTGGCAGGGCTTTGCCCAGGAAGCAAAACTAACCCTGCATTTACGGCAGCTTTCCGGGGAAAACGCTCATCATATCGCGGAAGCGACCTTTAAAGGGGTAGGGCGCGTTTTACGGGAGGCCGTGCGGATTACCGGCGAATCGATTCCTTCTTCAAAGGGGGTTTTATAATCCGGGTCATAAGGCAATTTTTTTAAAAAATTTAGATTTTTTGCAGTAGTAATTAAGGACAGAGTGTGTTTTAATAAAAATAGGCTTGACTGCCGATGGGATGAAAAAAGTAGGGAGTGGGAAACAAAATGTTAGTTATTCCGGCGATTGACTTAAGGGATGGTCGGTGTGTTCGTTTGGTGCAGGGAGAAAAAAGCTCCGAGATTGTCTACTCCGAACAACCCGTCGAGGTGGCCAAAATGTGGGAAAGTATTGGAGCGCCTCGTTTACACCTGGTGGATCTGGACGGGGCCTTTGCCGGTAGGCCGAAGAATTTGGGAATTGTGCAGGAGATTCTTCAGGCCATCAAAATACCGGTGCAGATGGGTGGGGGCATCCGCACCTTTGAAGCGGTGGAAATGATTTTAAATATGGGCGTGGACCGGGTTATTCTCGGCACAGCCGCGATTCTGTCACCGGAGCTGGTGGCAAAATGCACCCAGGAATTTGGTGAGCACGTGGCCGTGGGCATTGACAGCCGGGACGGCCTGGTGGCCATTGAAGGCTGGGAAGCCACCGTGGAAATGACCGTCTTCGAATTAGGGAAGAAAATCTCCTCTTTAGGCGTGGAAAGGGTTATTTTCACCGATACGAGAAGGGACGGCACTTTGCAGGGGCCCAATCTGGAAGCGACGAAAAAGCTGGCGGAGACGACCGGCCTGAAAGTGATCGCGTCGGGTGGAGTTTCCAGCCTCGAAGATCTGCAGCAGCTCAAAGAGCTGGAGTCATCCGGCGTTGAGGGCATTATCATGGGTAAGGCTTTGTATTCCGGAGCTGTAGATTTGAAAGATGCATTGCAATTAATGGAGGCACCTAGAGTATGAGTCAAAACAAAAAAGGAGCGGTGCGGATTATCCCCTGTCTGGACATGAAAGCCGGACGGGTGGTGAAAGGCACCCGGTTTGTGAACCTGCGCGATGCGGGGGATCCGGTGGAATTGGCCCAATACTACGAAAAGCAGGGGGCTGATGAACTGGTTCTATTAGATATCAGCGCCACTACCGAACAGCGGAAAACCATGTTGGAAGTGGTGTCCCAAATGGCCGCCGGTATTTCGATTCCTTTTACCATGGGCGGCGGGGTTCGCAATCTGGAGGATATCCGGTGCATTCTGGATGCCGGAGCCCACAAGGTAGGGATTAATACAGCGGCGGTGCAAAATCCGGAGCTGATCCGCGAAGCGGCCCGGCACTTTGGCCGTGCCCGGATTGTGGCGGCCATTGATGCCAAAAAGGTGGAAGAAGGAAAATGGGAGGTCTATACCCACGGTGGGCAGCACCCCACCGGGCTTGACGCGGTAGAGTGGGCCCGGCAGGTGGAAGAACTGGGCGCGGGGGAAATCCTTCTGACCAGTATTGACCGGGACGGGACCAAGGACGGTTATGATTTGGAGTTAACCAGGGCCGTTGCTGAAAACGTGTCGATTCCGGTGATTGCTTCCGGTGGGGCCGGAAGCAAGGAACACCTCCTGGAAGGTGCGGTCATGGGGCAGGCCGATGGCTTGCTGGCGGCTTCCATTTTCCATTTTGCCGAAACGACAATACCGGAAGTGAAAAAGTTCCTCCGGGAAAGGAATGTTGAAATATGTCAGAAGGAATAGGAGAAACGCCAAGGGCGGAAAAGGAAAGAACCGGAACGAAAATCACGGTAAGCTCACCGGAGCAACTCGCTTTGCAATACGATGAACGCGGGTTAATCCCGGCCATTGTGCAGGATGTCAAAAGCGGGACCGTTTTGATGCTGGCCTATATGAACCAAGAGTCCCTGGAAAAAACCTTAGCGGAGGGGAGGACCTGGTTTTACAGTCGCAGCCGGCAGCAGTTGTGGGCAAAGGGAGAGACCTCAGGATGTGTGCAAAAAGTCCGGGGGATCTATTACGATTGCGATGCCGACACCTTGCTGGTCCAGGTGGAGCAAACGGGGGTAGCCTGTCACGAAGGCAGTTTTTCCTGCTTTAGTCACCCCATCATGGAAAAGGACGGGGCGGTTGACCTGGATTGGGCCGTACTGGCCTGGTTGGAAGATTTAATCCGGGAGCGGGAAAAAGAGCGCCCGGAAGGGTCCTATACCACCTATCTTTTTGAAAAAGGGATCGACAAGATCCTGAAAAAAGTCGGTGAAGAAAGCACCGAGGTAGTCATTGCGGCCAAAGGCGGAAAAAAGGAAGAAATCATTTACGAAACGGCGGATCTTTTCTATCATCTGTTAGTAATGCTACGGGAGCGGAAAATAGAATTGAAGGAAGTATGGAAAGAATTAGCCGCACGGCATAAGAAATAAACCCTACCGGAGCAGGCCACACCAAAGCAGGCTCCATCGAAGTAGCTTCACCAAACGAACACGCCCTATCCCTTATGGGGAAAGCGCGTGTTTTTTGTTGTGAAATTTGTCCGGTTAAAGTAAACTTAAGGAGAGCAGATTTTTTCATAAAAAAACAGGTTCAGAGAAAAGTCTCTGAACCCATAGAGTGGAGGAGATAAGAGGAGTTGTTCATTAATCATTATGTCCAGGTCGCCGGGGGAATATACAAGGTCGATAGTTAAATCAAAAATTTTCTCCTGTTGCGTTTGTAAAGATAGTAATTAGTTTTTGGGGGAGGTTCATGGTGACGGCATTAGAAATGATCGAGGAATACCGGCAGTTGAGAACAAGGATTAGAGAAGCGCTTTTTGCCAAGCTGAATGACAAGCAACGGGAAGCGGTGGAAAACGGCGAAGGGCCGGTGCTGTGCCTGGCGGGAGCCGGGTCCGGAAAGACCACGGCGATGGTGTACCGGATCCTTCATTTATACCTCTTTGGTCCTCGTTATGAGGAAGCGGTTCTGCCACCGGCGGATTTAGAGGAAGAGGATCTTGCGGAAATGCGTGCGTGGCTTGCGGCCCAGGACAAGCAGGCGACCGCTGATGGCTTTTCGGTAAATTTACTGCGCCTGTTGCGTACTGACGGCGTGGCGCCGGAAGCGATTCTGGCGATTACTTTTACGAATAAGGCCGCGGATGAAATGAAAACGCGCCTGGGCAGGCTGCTTGGCTCCCATAGTGAAGGAATGTGGGTGATGACTTTTCACGCGGCCTGTGTCCGGATTTTACACCGGGAGATTAACCATTTGGAGGGCTATAGCAACAATTTTGTGATTTATGACACCCAGGACCAGCTTACCGTCCTGAAAGGCATCTTGAAGGAGTTTAACCTTGATGAGAAAAAATATGCGCCCCATAAGGTATTAAGCGTGATCAGCAGGTATAAATGCCGTTTAATCACACCGGCCATGGCGGCGCGCAGCAGTGATGAAGATGATGAAAAGTATCTGGAAATATACGCGGCTTATCAGGAACGGCTGAAGGCCAATAATGCCCTGGATTTTGACGATTTGCTGCTGCTTACCGTGCAATTGTTCCGGCAACATCCGGAGGTTTTGGCCAGCTACCAGGAAAGGTTCCGTTATATTATGATTGATGAATACCAGGATACCAACCATGCCCAGTATGTCCTGGTGAACCTGTTGGCGAAGAAGTACAAGAACCTGTGTGTGATCGGGGATGACGACCAATCCATTTACGGTTTCCGCTACGCGGACGTGCAAAACATTTTGGACTTTGAGCGGGATTATCCGGAAGCGCAAGTTATCAAACTGGAACAGAACTACCGCTCCACCCAGATGATTCTGGAGGCGGCCAATGCCGTGGTGGCAAATAACCAGGGGCGGAAAGAGAAGCGGCTGTGGACGGAAAACCCGGAGGGTGAGCCTCTGGTGCGCTATATTGCCGACGATGAACGGGACGAGGCGGCCTTTGTCGTGGAACGGATTAAGGAAAAGCGGGAAGAAGGGGGTAAATACCAGGATTGTGCGGTGCTGGTGCGCACCAATGCCCAGTCGCGCTCCCTGGAGGAAGGCTTTATCCGGGCTGGGATTCCCTATCAGATTATTGGCGGGGTCAAGTTTTACGAACGAAAGGAAATCAAGGATATCCTCGCTTACTTAAAGTTTTTGGCCAATCCCCAGGACAGTGTCAGTATGAAAAGAATCATCAACGAACCCCGCCGGGGGATTGGGGAAGTCACCGTCAAGAAAGTCGAAGATTACAGTCGTGTTCAGGGGATTTCGATTTATGAAGCCCTTCAGGCCCATGCGGAACTGGGACTGAGTGGGAAAACGGCTGTGGCCGTGGCCTATTTTGCGCAATTGATTGCTGATTTCCGGGAGCTGGCCGAACGGCTCACGGTAACCCAATTAACCGAAAAAATTCTAGATGCTACCGGTTATTGGGCGCAACTCATAAGTGAAAAGACGGAAGAATCGTTAAGCCGGCAGGAAAACTTGCGGGAGTTTTTGACTAAGACCCGGGAATACGACCAGTCGGCGGAGGAGCATTCTCTGGAGAACTTCTTGCGGGAAGTGGCTTTGGTTACGGATTTGGACCGGCTGGAAGACGAGGGGGAAGCTGCGGTCATCATGACCATGCATTCGGCCAAGGGCTTGGAGTTTCCTTATGTCTTTTTGGTAGGGCTGGAGGAAGGGATTTTTCCGCACTTCAGGTCCTTTGAGCAAGAACGGGAGATGGAAGAGGAAAGACGGCTCTGTTATGTGGCAATTACACGGGCGAAGAAACGCCTGTACCTGGTCAATGCCCAGCGGCGCAGGCTGTATGGCCATATCAGCAGCAACCCCCCTTCCCGTTTTCTGATGGAAATACCGGTGCATCTTTGGCAAGAATACAAAAAGCCGGGCTTTTTCGAGACGACCTGGGCTGGCCGCAGCCGAAGCGGCATTAGTAGCTCCGGTGCCTGGGGCGGCGTTTCCGGTGGAAGCGTGCATGGAGTGAGGGGCAGGGGAGCCCTGAGCGGGTCCGGAACTGAGCAAGCTGCGACCGGAGCCGGTGCCGCCGGAATGAACGCACCGGATGCCGGGTGCGGGGCAGGCCGGCGATTTATCCTGGGGGACAAGGTGGTGCACCAAAAATGGGGTGAAGGTGTGGTGGTAGCGGTCAAAGGCGAGGGTAGTGACCTGGAATTGACCATCGCTTTTCCCGGCAAAGGCTTAAAAACGGTGCTGACTCAATACGCGCCCTTAAAAAAGCTTTCCAAAAATTAAGGGTATCCGAAGGTAATGAAGGTGAAAGCAAATAATTGATTGGCAAAATAATTAGCAGGATATTTCATATATTTGCTTAAAGTAAACAAGATAGGGAAAAGAAAAGATCCGGAAGCAGTGTGGTGATGGCAAGGGAGGGAAGCGAACATGGGTGGCTCGAAGGGCCGGCCGAAAGGAGCCCGGCAGCAAGAAGCCGGGCCAAAAGAAAACAAGCAGCAGATAATACAACTGGAGCTTCCATTAGCAGATACAGGGGGGCCGGAGACCGGTCGGTCAGAAACCGGTCCGGCAGAAACCGGTCAGCAAGAAGCTGTGCGGGAAGAAGCAGTACGGCAAGGAAGTGAGCGGCAAGAAGCAACACGGCAAGATGCAGGTCTGCCTGAAAGGGGCCGGCAAGAAGCTGTCCGGCAAGAAACGGCCGGGCAGAAAACAAGTGGAGAGGAAAAAGGACCGCAAGATACGCGCCTGGAAGAAATGCGGGAGTTGGTGGTCCAGCTTAACCGGTATGCTTATGAATACTACACTCTCGATAATCCCAGTGTCAGCGATGCCGAATACGACCGGCTTTACGACCGGCTCCGCAGGCTGGAAGAGGAAACCGGGACGGTTCTGCCGGATTCGCCTACCCAGCGGATCGGCGATGTGATTTTAAAGGAGTTTAAAAAGCACAGCCATAAGGCCAAGCTGTGGAGCCTGGACAAGGCCCAAAGCTATAACGAGCTTTTTGCCTGGGAGAGCCGGCTGCAAAAGGCGCGGGAGGAGTATAACGCCGCCTTAAAGCTTCGTACTGTCCAAAAAGGTGCCGGCAGCGGGCCAACCGGCAGCCTGTTTGACACTTGGGAGGAAAAGGACGAGGCCGCGGAAAGCCCCTTGCCGCCTCTTTCCTATGTGGTAACTCTGAAATTTGACGGCTTGACGGTCAATCTTACCTACGACCAGGGCCGCCTGGTGCATGCGGCCACCCGGGGCACGGGGGAAGTGGGCGAAGAAATCCTGCCCCAGGTAAAGACCATTAAAAGTATTCCCTTGCGGATTCAGGAGCAGGCCTTGCTGGAGATCCGCGGGGAAGCCCTGATGACGAAACAGGTCTTTGCGGAATACAATGCGACGGCGGCCGTGCCCCTGAAGAATTTACGCAACGGGGCGGCGGGAGCCTTACGGAATTTGGATGTGCGGGAGACGGCCCGCCGCAAGCTGATTGCCTTTTTCTACGATATCGGTTACCGGGAAGGGCTCAAGGTGGAGAGCTACCGGGAACTGCTGGCCTTTCTGGAAAAGGAAAAGTTACCGGTGCATCCGTTTCACCGGCATTGCCACAGCATGAAGGAGGTCATCGCCCGGATTGAGGAAGTGGCCGCGATAAGGGAGCAGTTGGATTTTGACATTGACGGGGTGGTGATTGCCGTCGATGACTTGCGCACCCGCGACATTTTGGGCTATACCATCAAATTCCCCCGCTGGGCCATTGCCTATAAATTCGAGGCCAAGGATGACGTGACCACCTTGCTGGATGTGGAATGGAACGTGGGACGCACGGGCAAGGTGACGCCCACGGCCATCTTGGAACCGGTGGAAATCGGCGGGGTGACGATCCGGCGGGCGACCCTGAATAATCTGGACGACATTGCCCGCAAAGGAGTGAGCATCGGCAGCCAGGTTTACGTGCGCCGCTCCAATGACGTGATCCCGGAAATCCTCGGGGTAGTGGAAGAAGGTCCGGAGAAAGCAAAAGAGAAGCCGGAGACAAAACCGATTCCGGCGCCGACGGAATGCCCGGCCTGCGGGGCTAAACTGGTGCGGAACGGGGTGCATCTTTTCTGCGAAAACTCCCTTTCCTGCAAACCGCAACTGGTGAAAAGCATTGTGCATTTTGCCAGCCGGGATGCCATGAATATTGAGGGCTTCAGTGAAAAGACCGCTGAGCAGCTTTATGAGAAGCTGGACTTGCGGCAGCTTGCTGATTTGTACCGGTTAACGAAAGAAGATTTGTTGGGGCTGGAGAAGTTTAAGGAGAAAAAGACCGCGAACCTTCTTACGGCCATCGAAAAGAGCAAGAACTGCACCCTGGAAGCCTTTGTTTACGCGTTGGGAATTCCCAATGTAGGGAAGAAAACGGCTCTTGACCTGGCCCAACACTTCCGGTCGCTGGAGAAAATTCAAAGTGCGACCCGGGAAGAGCTTTTACAAATCCCCGCGATTGGGGAGATTGTGGCTGAGAGCATCCTGGACTTTTTCGCCGATGAAAAAATCAGGCAAAGCATTGACCAGTTGCTGGAAGCGGGCGTCAGTCCGGTTTATGAGGCCGGGGAGGTCATCGCCAATCCCTTTAGCGGGAAAACGGTGGTCGTCACCGGGACTTTGGAGGGATATAGCCGGGCGGAAATAGAAAAACTATTGCTGGACTTAGGCGCGAAGGTATCCGGCAGTGTGAGCAAAAAGACCGATTACGTGCTGGTGGGGGAAAACCCCGGCTCCAAGTTGGATAAAGCCCGGGCTATTGTGCAGGAAGGGGCTTCTCCGCTGCGCATCCTTACCGAAGCGGAATTCACGAAATTGTTGCCAGCGAACAAATAAGGAAAGGGCTGAAACTGAAGCGGATTCGTTTGTTTAACTGGTAGTGAAATTTTGATATAATTTCTGTGGAGTATTTTAGTATTTTTTGGCTGGTTCATTGGGACTAGGATAAGGAAGGGGATACAGAATGGGAATGACCATAGAAAAAGTTCGTAGTGTGGCCGATTTGGCCCGGATCGAGCTGACCGCGGAAGAAGAACAAAGGATTACGGAAGCTCTGCAAGCGGTCTTAAAGCAGACGGAAGCTTTGAAGCAAGTAAATACGGAGCAGGTCGAGCCGACGATCTATGTGCGTCCTTTGCAAAATGTTTTCCGGGAAGATGAAGTTCAGGAGGGACTGGTCATGGAAGAAGTTTTGGCCAACGCTCCCGAGACGGAAAACGGTTGTTTCAAAGTGCCACGGATCCTGTAGCTAATGAAAAAGACCGCAAGAACATCAGGAACATCAAGAACATATAGAAAGAATGGTCATGCCATGGAAAAAATGTGCCGCTTTTGGGGCAACAGTGCAAAGGGAAGCACTTTTTGGGCAACAGTAAAAAGAGAAACAAGCGGCGAGAGGAGGATTTTCGATTGTCATCATTATTGGGATTAACGGCCCATCAATTGCAAGGGCTTTTGGAAAAGAAGGAGCTTAGCTGCGCAGAGTTGGTAAAAGCTCATCTTGCGAAAATTGAAGAAAGCGATGGAGAGATTAAAGCCTTTACCAGGGTGACCCGGGAAGCGGCTTTAGAGCAGGCTCAAGCGATGGATGCCCAAAGGAGCAGGGGGGAAGGGTTAGCTCCGTTAGCCGGTATTCCCATGGCGCTTTCCGACAATCTGTGCACGAAAGGGATCGTCACCACCTGTTCTTCCAGGATGCTGGAAAACTTCCGGCCGCCCTATAACGCCACGGTAGTGGAAAAGCTGCAGGAGGCTGCGGCGGTTTTACTGGGAAAATGCAATCTGGATGAGTTTGGTCTGGGTGATTCCACGGAATCTTCCGCCTTTTTCCCCACGCGCAATCCCCATGACTTGCAGGCGTCGGCAGGGGGAGCCTGCGGAGGGGCGGCGGCCGCGGTGGCCGCTCAGGAAGTGGTGTTTGCCCTGGGGTCGGATGCCGGCGGTTCGGTGCGGCAGCCCGCCGCTTTCTGTGGCGTAATTGGGCTCAAACCCACCTATGGTTTGGTGTCCGGCTATGGCTTGATTGCCGCCGGTTCTTCTTTAGACCAGGTAGGCTGTTTCACCAGGGATTTCACTGACGGTGCCCTGGTGCTGGAATCCATTTGCGGAGCGGACGTCCAAGATTCCAATTCGGTGAGTTCCCCGCATACCGATTTCACCAAGCACCTGGTCAATGACGTAAAAGGCTTGAAAATCGGTTTGCCGAAGGAATATATTGAGGGGGTTGCCCCAAAGGTCAAGACAGCTTACGAGCAAGCAGTGGCCAAGCTGGAGGAATTAGGGGCGGTGTGTGAAGAGCTTTCTTTACCCCACACCAAGTACGCTCTGCCCTGTTACGAGATCGTCCTGGCGGCCGAGGCCAGTTCCAACCTGGCTCGTTACGACGGAGTACGGTATGGGCTGAGGGTCGAGGCGGAGGACGTGGAGTCCATGTATAATAAGACCCGGGGGCAAGGTTTCGGGGAAGAGGCCAAAAAACAGATTCTTTTCGGTACATATGTGTTGAGCGCGCAGCAATACCAGGACTATTACTTAAAAGCCTTAAAAGTACGGACCCTCATCAAGCAGGAATTGGAGCAGGCTTTGGAAAAATACGATTGTTTGCTGACCCCGACTACGCCTACCGTGGCCTTTAATTTAGCCGGGAAGGGAAAGAATCACCATGGTCGGGGCGGTGTACAGACCCACGGGCTGACTTGTCCGGCCAGCCTGGCGGGCTTGCCGGCCGTATCCTTCCCTTTCGGCAAAGCGCAAGGCCGCCCCATCGGGCTGCAGCTCATCGGACGTGCTTTTGGCGAAGGGATGCTGCTTCGGGTGGGCTATACTTTGGAACAGAACACGGACTTAACGCAGCTTAGTCCCGCGGTAAAGGGGGAAAGGTAAGATGGCGACGGCATATGAAGCAGTGATTGGTTTGGAGGTCCATGTGGAATTAAAGACCAACACGAAGATCTTTTGTTCCTGTACTACGGAATTCGGGGGAGACCCGAACACCCACGTTTGTCCGGGCTGTCTGGGCTTTCCGGGGACCTTACCGGTCATGAACAAAAAGGCGGTGGAGTACGCGGTCCGCGCCGGGCTGGCCTTGAATTGTGCAATCAATCCTTACAGCCGCTTTGACCGCAAGAACTATTTCTATCCGGATTTGCCCACGGCTTATCAGATTTCCCAGTATTTCCATCCAATCTGCAAGGAAGGTTACGTGGAAATCGAGCTGGGTGGGAAGAAGAAAAAAATCAGGATCAACCGGATCCACCTGGAAGAAGATGCGGGAAAACTGCTCCATAGCGGGAGTAGCATCACTTCTTCCCAGTATTCCATGGCCGACTATAATCGTGCTTCCGTACCCTTGATCGAGATTGTTTCGGAACCGGATATGCGCTCGCCGGAGGAAGCACGGGCTTATCTGGAAAAGCTGAGGGCAATTCTGGAATATACGGGCGTTTCGGATGTGAAGATGGAGCAGGGCTCTTTGCGTTGTGATGCCAATATTTCCTTGCGGCTGGTGGGGTCGACCGAATTCGGCACCAAGACGGAAATCAAGAACATGAATTCGTTCCGGTCTTTGCAGCGGGCTTTGGAATACGAAATCGACCGGCAACAGGATGTTTTGGAAGAGGGCGGGACGATTATTCAGGAAACTCGTGGCTGGGATGAGGAAAAAGGAATTACCTCGTCCATGCGGAGTAAGGAAGAAGCCACGGATTACCGGTATTTTCCCGATCCGAATTTGCCGCCCATTGTCCTGGACCCGGCCTGGATCAAAACCATCAAGGCTTCCCTGCCGGAGTTGCCGGATGCTCGGAAGGAGCGGCTGGTCAAGGAGTGCGGGCTTTCCGAATATGATGCCGGCATTATCACCAGCAGCCGGTCCCTGGCCGAGTTTTTTGACCGGACGGTGGTGCTGTTTAATGAGCCGAAAACGGTAGCCAACTGGATGATGGGCGAATACCTGCGCCTTTTGAATGCCGAAGGGCTCGAGGTGTCGGAAAGCAAGGTCACGCCGGAGAAACTGGCCGCCTTGTTAAAGCTGCAGGCGGACGGCAAAATCAGCGGCAAAATGGCGAAGGTGGTCTTTGAGGAGCTGTTTAATACCGGTAAAGAGCCGGAGACGATCGTGAAGGAAAAAGGGATGGTGCAAATCTCCGATACCGGAGCCTTAGAGGAAATTGTGATGAAGGTTCTGGCGGCCAATCCGCAGAGCGTGGCCGATTACCAGGCCGGGAAGGAAAAGGCGATAGGTTTTTTGGTCGGACAGGTGATGAAGGAGACCAAGGGACAGGCCAACCCGGGGATTGTCAACCAGCTCCTTAAGAAGAAGTTGAGCGAATAAACCACATCGGGTCTAATTGTGACGTCATCGGGATGTTATCAGAAGAAATCCGGATTTTAGCAGGTAGATTGATAGAAAAAGGGAGAGTGAGCCCAAGGTGCCTTTGGCAGAAGAGCAAGGCCAAACAATGTACGATCTGGCGGTAATCGGCGGCGGTCCCGGCGGTTACGTTGCGGCAATCCGAGCGGCCCAGTTGGGTGCAAAGACCGTTTTAATCGAAAAAGATGTCTTGGGGGGCACCTGCTTAAATCGGGGGTGCATCCCCACGAAGACTTTCCTGCAAAGTGTTAAAGCTTTAAGAGAAATAAAGAAGCTGAGGGACCTGGGTGTTACCGGGGTGGACCCGGCGGCAGTGGGCATTAATCTGGAAAAACTGCAGCAACGCAAAAAACGGATCGTCAACCGGTTGACCATGGGAATTGCCGGGCTGCTTAAAGCCCATGGGGTTGAGGTGGTAGCCGGGGAAGCGTTCCTGGACGAAGAGCCGGGTCTAGTTAAGCTGTACGGGAACCAGGCCCCTAAAAGGGCTGTGCGGGCCCGCCATGTGATTATCGCCACCGGCTCCAAGCCTCGGCGGCTATCCATCCCGGGGATGGATGCACCGGCTGTAATCACCAGTGATGAAATCCTGGCTTTGGAAAGGGTGCCTGCTTCCCTGGCCATTTTAGGCGGTGGCGTGATCGGTCTGGAGTTTGCCCTGATTTTGCGGGAACTGGGCGCCGAGGTGACCGTTATCGAGATGGAGGAGAGACTTTTGCCGGTTTTTGACGAAGAGATTGCGGGCGAGACGGCGCGGATGTTGAAAACTAGCGGCATCACGCTGCATTTAGGCGCGCAGGCCAGGGAAATCCGGGGCGATACCCTGGTCTTTACCCAGGGCGAGGAGATTCGGGAGCTCAAGGCGGAAAAAATCCTGGTCGCGGTGGGCCGGGTGCCGGCCATAGACGGGGTGGATTGGGACAAGTTAGGGATCAAAACGGAAAGAGGAGCCCTGGTTACCGATGAATACTTGCGGACCAGCCGGCCGGATGTTTACGCCATTGGGGATGTCAACGGCAAATGCATGCTGGCCCATAAGGCATCAGCTGAGGCAATGGTGGCGGTAGAGAATCTTTTCGGCAGCGCCGGACCACGGAAAATGGATTATGCGGCCATTCCCCAGTGTGTCTATTCTTTTCCGGAGATTGCCTGGGTAGGGCTTACGGAACAGCAGGCCCGTGCCCAATATGGGGCGGAGAAGCTCGCCATCGGCAAATTCCCCTTAGTGGCCAACGGCAAAGCCCAAATTGAAGGAGAAGCCAGGGGCTTTGTCAAGGTGATTACGGAAAAAGAGACCGGAAAAATCTTAGGAGTACATCTTTTTTGCCCTGCCGCCACGGAAATGATTGCCGAAGCGGTAACGGCCATCAAACTGGGCGCGGGAGTAGAACAGTTAAAGCGTTGTATACATCCCCATCCCACGATTTCCGAGTCCCTGCAAGAGGCGTATGCTGATGTTTTACATGAAGCTATCCACTTTTCGCGCTAAAATATGATATAATTAAAAAAAGTAAAGAATTAGTAAAAACAAATCGAAAAGTAAGGAATTTAATTCTTTGGATCATTTGAGGGAAACAATAATGAAAAATTCACTGGTTCATCCACGCTGGTCAATCTGGGAGGCACTGGGGGTCTTTGCTTTAATCGTCGGCTGCAGATGGCTTTTCCCTCTGCAAAAAATGACCTGGCTAAAGCAAATTAGTGATTTCATCAGTCCCACCAATCCGCTGCTGGGTCAGGTTTTTTGGAGCAGCTTTTTTCTGACCGCCTATTTTTTCCTTTCCATCGGTTTATTCATCAAGTTCAGGTACCGCTTGTCCTGGTCGGAAGTAGGCTTCCGGCCGGGGAAGGAAAAAGGCTGGCTGGTCATGGGCATAGGACATGCTTTCCTGCTCTTTGTGACAATGATGGTGGTTTTAGCGGTGCTTAGCCGACTCCTGGCTTATGAGGCCAAACCGCAGGCGGTGGCGGAAGTATTTCAAACGGCGATGACCGGGCGGGAAAGATTACTGAGCTTTTTGATGGTTGCGATTATTGCGCCTTTCGGCGAGGAGCTCTATTTCCGCGGCTTTCTTTTTCCCGCGGTGGGGAAAATAATCGGCACCATTCCGGCCGTCATCCTTACCAGCATCTTTTTCGGGTTCTTGCATTTTGATTTATTCAGGTTTATTCCCATTACGCTGGTGGGGATTTGGTTCAACTTCCTTTACCTGCGTACCGGGTCCTTGTATACGTCCATTGTGGCCCATTCGGTCTGGAACGCGCTGACTATTCTTATGTTCTTTTTGGCACAATCCATTGGGGTTTCTTGAAAGCTATAGCATATTGCTTATTATATTAAGGAAGGAAGACCGATCATGCGAAAAGGAAGCCTCTTGCTGTTGTTGGGAATAGTTGGGATTGCCGCAAGTTTTACGTGTTTTTACGGACTTTTCTTTTCCGATGCGGGTGGAATGGCCTCGGCCGCGGACAGCAGATTAGGGACCTATGATCTGGTTTTTAAGTATGCCCAGATCTATGACGGGACCGGGGAGAGAGAAGTTTTTCGCGGCGATATCGCGATTAAAGACGGAAGAATCGTCAAAGTAGGGTATGTGGATGAACAGGAGTATAAGGCCAGGAGAGCTTTGATTTTTGACGTCGGGGGTCTGACGGTAATGCCTTCGATTGTTCAGTTGGAGAAGACGAACGAGGTGGTGGAACACCTGCTGAAAACCAGTTATCCCCGCTATCCGGCCCATTATCTTTACTTTTTCGAAGGAGCCTATGCCGGCCTGAGTCTGGCTCAGGTGGCCCAGCAAAGAGGGGAGAGCGTGGAGAAGACTTTTGCCTTTCTGTGCGAACGTAATCCTGCCCATACGAAGGTCTATATTTTACCGATGGAGGTGGATGAAAACAAGGTAAAGGAGAAAAGCTATACGGTTGAAGAATTGGTGGCTTATTATACAGGCTATCTGGCTGAAAAAATAGGCAAAAAAGACGTGGGGAAAGTCCAGGCGGGCTGTAATGCGGATTTAAGCTTTTTCGTGACCCGTGAGTATGATGAGCAGAAGCTGAGGGAGATGCTGCTGAGAGGCGAATTTCCCAAAATGTCCTTTAGCTGCAAGAAAGGGAAAATCATTAAACATTATTGACGGAAGATAAATATAAAACCAAGGAAAAAGGGAGGAATGCTGGTTGGCCGTTAGTGTTCCCGAAATTCACGGAAGATTAAGAAGACATATGGTGAGGGTGCCTGAGGTAATCCATCAAGTGGGGGGCATTCGCATTTTTGGGAAGTTAATCAGGTCCTTATTGTTTAGCACCGATGTGGCGATTATTCGCAATTGCAACGCTGATGCGGTGATTGCCGTTTATCCCTTTACTCCGCAACCGATTATTACCCAATCAATTATTAATGCATCGTCCTTGCCGGTATTTTGCGGGGTGGGCGGAGGCACCACCACCGGAAGCCGGGTGGTAAATCTGGCGATGGATGCGGAGCACCAGGGGGCTTTCGGGATAGTGGTCAACGCTCCCACCAGTAATTTGATTATACGCCGGCTGGAGCGGAGAATCGACATCCCTGTGGTGGTTACCGTTGTTTCGGAGGAGGAAGATATTAGAGCAAGAATTGAAGCAGGCGCGGGGATTCTTAATGTGTCGGGGGCAGCGAAAACCCCGTTGATTGTCCGCCGCATCCGGGAACAGTTCCCGGACATCCCGATCATTGCCACCAGCGGACCGACCGATGAATCGATCCTGGAAACCATTGAGGCAGGCGCCAATGCCATTACCTTTACGCCGCCTACGACGGCCGAGATTTTCAAAGGCTTGATGCAAAAATATCGCCAGCAGCTCTAACATGGTTGCCAATGCTGTTGGATATTTACGAAAAAGTGTTAATAATTAAATCTGTAAGGTAAATTTCTAAAGGTGGTCAAGGAAAATCAATGTTGCCAAGAAAAAGTTTGCTTGTTTTCGTGCTTTGTTTGTTCTGTGTTAGCATATTGGCTGGTTGTGCCTCCAGTGGAGATAACAACACGAATCAACCTGCCGTAACGCCGGGAACGGGTAACGGAGAAGCTGTATCTAAAGAGGAAAAAGCATTCGTAGATAGATTTAAGCAAGCCCATGGAGAGGAAAAGGTCCTCAAGGTCTTTTGTGAGGATTTTGATGATAATGGCGTAAAAGAAGCGTTTATCTTAACCGGCCATCTTTCGGAAGAAGTGGAAGGCAAGGCTTGGCTCAACGGAAAAGTTTGGTTGGTGACGGAGCAGGAGATTGAATTGGCACAGCAGGATATATCCACTCAGTTCACTTTTGACCCCAAGGTAGTGAGTTTTAATGGGGTAAAGATGCTTCATGTTTACCAGGAATATGCGACAGGCGCCCGTTCCTATTTGTATGGAGTCGAAGACAATAAGCTGCACACGTATTTTGACTATGGCATTGGTGCTTTGATCGAAGGCGATGGAGAAACGGTGCAAATTGTGCATGATACTTATGATATTTGTTATGATCGGGACATGAAGGTATTCACCGGTCATAGCTGGAAGCCTTACTATTTCTATTTTGAAAAGGCAGACGAAGACACCGGCAAGGGAAACAGGTTCCGCGAGTACGGTGCCATTGAGATTTCTCGGAAACAATTCTGCAAGTTTGCCGGAGCAAATGGAGTACTTGAACAAATCGGGGCGAAAGGAAACGTCGAAATCACGGACATTCTCTACCGGAAAAACGGCATCATCAACATTAATTACAAAATCAACGAGGAGAACGGCTATTCCCAATATTACGTCACGGTAAAATATAACGACACTGAAGTCTACGATGCTACGGAAGGGGAAGGAAAATACGAAAGAGCCATCATTCCTGAAATCGCTACTTATCCTAAATTTAAAGAGCCGCAGCAGGAGTAAATGAATAATATCCGGTATGATTATATCGGAGAAGGTCAAGGTTCAAAAACGTGAAAACATTAATGAATAGATCGAGTAATCATGGAAGGCAGGGCAAGTTCCTTTAGACTTGCCTTTTTTTATGGCCGTGTTTACATATCGCATTAAGATGGATATAGGCAGCCTGTGTGGCTTTTCCCCAGCAGAATATGGTAAAATAGGCAGGTATAAATGGTAACAAATTCAACCCGAGAAGGCTGTGACGGACATCACGGAGATTCAGACTGCCGATGGTAAGCTTTATATATCAATAATAGAAGATTGCTTTGACAATGCATTTTTAGGACTTTCAATGGCAGACAACATGAAAGCCGGGTTATGTGTAGACACTTTAAAAAGTGCAATTATAGCATATCCTGGACTAAGAGGGGCGATTATCCATTCCGACAGGGGAAGCCAATATACCAGTTATGAATATCGCCAAGCAATAGAAAAATATGGAATAATTCAGAGTATGAACAGTATTTTGCTCCATCATCGTTTGACATTATAATCTCAACAGCCACTGCATATCATCTTCCATATGATTGGCTTCTGGAGTTTGCAAAAGATAAGCTGTGTCCTGGCGGAAAGCTGATTTTACTTGACTTAGCAAAAGCCCACTCAATAACCGACTATATGGTTTGGGGATTTGCTGCGCTACCTAATGTGATTATGAGCTTAATCAAGAACGGAAGACTACACAAGGACGATCCTCACGCAACGGAAGTATGGAGGAAACATGGAGAGCACGACACCTATATGACCTTTCGGGAGATTCTTGCTCTTGCAGCAAAGCATATTCCGGGCGCGACAGTTCGTCGCAAACTATTTTGGCGCTATTCGCTTATTTGGGAGAAGAAGTAGATAAAATTTCAATTTATTGTGTATTATTCGTGAAATAAGTGCTTTCTAAAGGGCGATCAGATGGTCGTCCTTTTCTATTGTCCATTTTAGGAGAGTGGTGCCTATGAGTAATTTTTCCCCGCCAAAAAACAGCCTGTTCGGCAATGCATACAGCTTTTTCTTCAGCGGCACATGCAGCGGAAAATATTACAGTCGAAGCAGAAACCAATCAACTGGGACAAATTAAAAAACCGCTTTTTATGAAGGAGAAAGAGTAAGATGGCTATAGTATCTATTTTGGCGGTGTTAATGTTCAGCACCGTGTTATGCATTACAGAAATACCAAAAATGCTGAAGGAAAGGCTTTATAGAGAACTATGGACGTTCTCGATACTGCTTGCCGCGGGCACGATATTGACGGTACTCAAAAGCCTTGATGCGGAAATACCCAACCCTTCAGAATTTATTGCTTGGGTTTATTCGCCGCTTGCGGAAACTATGAAGAGTATAACAAGATGAGGTTTGGGATATGCAAAGAACAAAAATTACAGGTAATCAGCTTTATTCATTAACTGCCAACGGCGCATTCGGAGGTTCGGTTATCGTTATTGCCTCCGCAATGGCGGTTATAGCAAAACAGGACGCATGGATTTCGGCATTGCTGACTCTTGTAATCGGCATACCGGTGGTATGGATTTATTGGTATTTGGGCAGCCAGTATCCAGAGTTAACATTTGTTGAGATTATGAAAAAGATTTTTGGAAGATGGATTGGTTGGGTTGCCGCGGCCAGTTATGTATTTCTATGTCTGACAATCGCCTGTCACCTGCCATGGTATGTCGGCAATTTCGTGACTATGGTAGCCATGCCTGAAACACCGCCGTATGTCATAAACTTGATGTTTGTCACAGCGGTCGTAATAGCCGTATTATACGGAATAGAAACAATCGCGCGCGCTTCCGAGCTGTACATCCGTTTTGTCTTAATTATGTCTTTTTTGACAATGCTTCTTGTTTCCCCGAATATAAAGTTCGAGAACCTGCAGCCGGTTTTAGAAAACGGTATGATTCCTATCTTTAAGGGTTCATACGTTTTGTCATGCTTTATTGTATTTCCTATAATAACCAT
>Ga0116181_1000097_pt1 | contig 73944 bp, 67 predicted proteins | sample AD_UKC075_MetaG_FD_89752 | JGI IMG/M metagenome (GOLD analysis project Ga0116181, IMG submission 89752) | Active sludge microbial communities of municipal wastewater-treating anaerobic digesters from USA - AD_UKC075_MetaG | ecosystem: Engineered > Bioreactor > Anaerobic > Digestate | place: USA... | reverse complement strand
GAGGTTGAGGTACTCAATGCCGGTCAGCCTTTGGTAAAGATCGGGATTGTCCGGGACAAAGCCGATCTTCTTTTTCGCTCCCAAGGGGTCTTTGACTACATCGGTTCCGTCCACGAGGATTTCCCCACGGTCGGGCAGAAGCAACCCTACTATCATCTTCAGGGTGGTTGTTTTACCGGCACCGTTTGGACCGAGGAAACCGAAGATCTCGCCTCTTTTGACTTCCAAACTCAAGTCCTCAACTGCAAACCTGTCCGCTCCTTGGTATTTTTTGTAAACGTTTTTAATCGAGAGCATCACATTACTCCTTTCCAGTGCAGCCATTTTCTTATTACTTAGTTTAGCAAACAAGCCAATAAGTCCTGCAGTAGAGAACTCATCTTTTCCCTATCTTACAGGAGTTTTCAAGCTGTTATATAATAATGTACTGTGAAGTTATGCTTAAGTTGTGGAAGGAGTTGGGAGAGTTGGGATTGGACAGGTATAACGGACTTTTTTTATGCATTCTTCTTGCAGGCCTCTGCGTTTTAATGTCGGCATGCGTGTACGCAGGGCCGCTCGATGAAACCGCTATCCTGCGTGAGGAGATGCTCCGGAAAAAGCAGGAAATGGCACTTTTGGACTACAACGCAATTGAGGAGATGATCGGGAGGGCAGAAACGCTTTTTGTGAGTACCTCCGACCAGGACCGCATAGAAGCTTACTCTCTGATCAGAGAAGCTAAAACCCTTCTGACCGAATCGCGACCTGTGGAGACCAGAGCGGTTTGGCTTGACGACCAAGCGCTGGCCAAGATCAGCTCGCCAGACGAGATGAGAAACCTGATCGCCTGGCTGAATGACCTAAACGTCAACCTGATTCTGCCGTGTGTGTATTTTGCCGGAGAGACCATCTATCCGTCTGAAGTAGTAGAACAGGCGACATGGTACCGGTTGAGCTTCCCCAATGACGATCCGCTGCAGATCATCATCGACGAGGCGCGCAAGTACGGCATGGAGGTCCATCCGTGGATTATGGTGTACGGACTGCAGGGAAACATCGAGCCGTTTCTTGACCGCGTCTACATGATCGATAAAAACGCTAAGGGACAGTTTAACGACACCAGCCATGTGGACTACTTCCTGTCTCCGGCTCATCCTGAAACGGTTGAATATCTCGTGTCGCTCATCTTGGAACTCGCCAAGTACGATATCGACGGCGTTCATCTTGACAACATCCGTTACAAAGACGGCTTCGGCTACGGCGACTTTGCTGTAGATCTCTATCAGAGGCTTTTTGGCCTTGATCCTAGGGAGTTTACCTCAAGTAGCGCCAGGTACAATCATTTCAGAGAGTTTAAAGCGCAGTTTGTTGCAAGCTTTGTGGAGCGGGTGAGAAGAGAACTCTTTGCCATCGATCCCCACCTGTTTGTGTCTGCAGCCACAGCACCGAGGACTTGGGGAAAGAACTCCCTCGGACAGGATTGGCACAACTGGATCGACAACAGGAGCCTGCACTTTGTGCTGCCCATGAGCTATACTCCCGATCCTAAGGAGTACAGAGAACTCCTGGACTTCGATTTGAAGCGTATCGGCGGGCGGACCTACGCATTCACCGGCATGACGCTGTACTCCTTCACCCCTGAGGTGATGGTAGAAGAATGGAAGGTAGGGCAGGAGATGCCCACTACAGGGCAGACGCTGTTTTCCCTCCTGCACATCAAACAGTCCTATTACGAGATTCTGAAAAAGGGTCTTTTCCGAGATCCTGCCAATCCCACATTCCGAGATCCGCAAATGGCTGCCTGCCTGTTTTTGGACTGGCTAGTGGAGCGGTTTGAGACTCTTGGGACTGCTGCAGGCCTAAAACCTGAGGAAGTACAGAGCTGGATAGGCGATCTTTCGAGGGTCAAAGATCTGATTGCGGCCTTTAGCGGCCCGAAGTACGGCGACAGGGATCTTAGGACTCACAGCTCAGAAGATAATGCTTACTGGAATGGGGTTCTCGGCGAGATCGACGCCTTAGTCAAAAAAACCGAGAGCCTGAGTGGGGTAACCCAGCAGAGAATTAAAAACGACCTCCTGCAGCTGAGGAGTCTGATATCGCCTCTAGAGTACACCACCAGACCTTTTGAGCTGGTAAAAATCACTTACTAAAAGAGAGAGCCTAGCGCACTTCAATCGCGCTAGGCTCTTTTTGAACGGTGCTTGAGTGTAGCTTATTCGGCTTCTTCACTCGGTTTATCGGTGAGGACTGCCAAGTGATTGATGGTTATCGGACCGGGAACGGCGTTGATCATCATGGTGATTTCCATAGGTTGTGTGGGGTCGATGCCAACGTCGATTAGGGTTTGGGAGATGTCGTAGACGCCTCTGAACATACCAGGACCGCCATCACCTTCTCTCTGGGCAAAGCCTTCGATGGCGTAGTTGACTCTGAAGGTCCGGGGCCTGCCGTTTTGGGTGATGCGAGGATAGATCACCCAAGCGCTGCCGGCGCTGATGTCGAGGTCCAGATACAGCTTGCCGTTTTCCAGGGTAACCGGAATGTTTGCTGTCTTGTAGACCATCTGAGGCCAGTTGTTAGGAGCAAACTCGGTTTTTTCAATAACGAGTCCGCCGTCTTCCAGGTTTGTAGCCTTCAGGTAGGAAGACCGGTGGTCGAAGCTGGCAGGTCCAGACGCGTTCTGCCAGCTGTCCCTGGAGAGGTCGAAGTCGTAGAGGAGTACCAGGTCCGCGGGATCTATTGCGCCGTCTGATTTTTTCGCCAAGAGGCCTGCAGCTTTTACCAGACTCAGGTAAGAAGCGGCAACCTCCTCTTGGTGTGGGAGTTCTTTTTTAAGGACTTCTTCGGCAGCCTTTAGGGCAGACGTGAACCTCTCAAAGGAAGAGGTGATGTAGTCTTCTCTGTTCAGGCTGCTTTTTTCTTTAACCAAAGCTTCGAGCACCAAAAGGTCCACTGGCTTAATGTCCGCCGGTGCCTTTTCTGCTGAAGCTTCAGGGATGAACAGGGGAGAAGTGAAAGTGGTGACTTTTGAGCCTTTAGCTACAGCTACTGCTGGAGTTGAAAGAGGTTCAACAAACAGCTTTTCTCCCTTCTTCAGACTGGCTTTGGAGATTTCGGTATCGATCACAGCTACGCTGAAGAAGGTGGTCGTGATCTCCCTACTTGGAGCGGCAAAGTCCACGTTTAAGGTGAACTGGTCGCGGTTGCCAAATGGGTTCGCACCACCGGTGACCGGGGAGAAGGTTGTTGTAGCTACGGTGTTTCCGGTGATGGTCATTGAGCGCAGGTAGCCCTCACCATTGCAGTAGGCTACATCGCCAATATAGTGCTTGTTGCCGTTGTAGTAAGAGTCAGGTTCTACCTGGATGAACTGGTAGTCTGACAGGATTTCGTAGAAGGTACGGTCACCGATAATCTTCTGCAGAGTCACAGCACCGTGGCTGTGTCCGCAAAGGAGCATGATGACGTTTTCGTTGGGAACGACGATTTCGTTAAAGATCACGTTAGCTCTGGAAGTCTCGTCCCAGGTGCCTGTTGTAGCTTTCAGGTACTGGTGAGTGCAGATAATGGCATTTCTGTGGCGGTACTTTTCTAGGACTTGGTTGGCCCAGGCCACCGTCTCGGGAGTGCCTTCCACGCCGTAGCCGAGATACAGGAAGATGAAGTCGGTGTTACCTATGGTGACAAGATCGAAGTGGGAAGCGTTGTTGTTGAGACTGCCACCGTAGAAGTCTTCTTTTCTGTAGCGGTCTGCGCCGAAGTACTGCCAGAAAAGGCTGTAGTCGGTGCTCGGATAGTTGTCGGTGTCGTGATTGCCTGTAACGACGCCGTTTGGCACGCCGGCTTCATCCAAGTAGCTCAACGCCCTGTCGGCAATTTCCCACTGAGCTGGGGCTTTGGAGCTGCTTGGCGAGTCGTCCACCAGGTCGCCGGTGTTGACCACATAACCGATTCTGCCTGCTTGGTACTCTGCAGCGGCGTACTGATGGATCTTATAGTAGAAGTCGTTAAGGTCATCAAATTTGGTGTAGTGCTGGGGATCTGTGATCCACAAAAACGTGTCGCTGCCGTTTGTCACGTAATCGGGTACCGCTAGCACGTAAATCTTGCCGCTTGTAGCGTAGCTAGCGATGTCCACTTCAGCGGTGAGGTCTACTTCTCCGTAACCGTAGGCAACACGGGTAAACTGATCGGTTTTAGGGTCGTAGACTTTAAGAGCCAGCCTTTCTCCGTCAAGGGTTTTGCCCTTATAGGAGATGAGTACAGTGCCGCTTGTCCTGTTTTCTACGTCGATGGTGAAAAGATGGTAGGGAATCCCAGCAGCTGATTTGGTGGTCAGCTTTCCGGTTCCACCTTTGACAGGTTGTAGGAAGTCTGGTGCAGGGAGGTTTGTGGAAAAGTCCTTCATGTCCTGACTCGTTCCGTAGAGCGCTTCATAGTCCAAAAGGTCGACGTTGAAAAGTGAGATGGTAGAGTCTTCATCTGCAGAAAGCACGTACGAGCCGTCGCTTAGGGCGTCAGACTTCAGGCCTAAACTGGGCTTGTCTGCCACTATAAAGTACAAGCTCTGGTAAACGGTGTTGTCAGCCTCATCGCTGGCTTCAATAATCAGCGAATATACGCCAGGATTCAATCCGTTAAACTGGTAGGAGAACTCCGGACCACTTGCGATCTCTGTGCCTTCCAAACGGACGCTGGCTGTCTTCAGTTGACTCATCTCGTCGGAGATTGAGCCTTCGAGCACGAAGCCGTCGTAGATGATCTTTAGATTTGCCAAATTGGTTTCGATCTTGGGCGGAGTATTGTCGATCACAACATTTCTGGCAAAAATCAGCTTGTCTCCGTCATATACTTCGATCAGGTTCCTGCCGTCTGCAAGCTTTGTGGTGTCGATCTCGAAGATGGCTTCGGAGCCGGGCTTTTTGTAGTTGAGGAGAAACTCAACTTTGTAAGGTATATCGTAGCGACCTAAATCTACAGAGTTGATCCTGGTTTTGTCGGTGGTGTTTCCCGCCCAGGTATCGTAGCTGCCCCAACCGTCGCCCAACCAGAAGTATTCATCTTCTGCAAACGGGTAGGGAACGTACCTAGTGACTACTTTTTCCAAGGAACCTACCGCTTTGGCTTTGTAAGATACGAAGCCGTCGGGAATCACCACGGAACCATCAGGTAGGATGAACTTAACATTACTGAGGAGAAAGTCGTCTTTGTTCTTGCCTTGATATCCAGCGGCAAGGCCGTGAGGCCTGCGTTCGTTGTAGGGGCCATCTCCCCAAAAGCCTCCAATCATTACGAAGATGGCGTTTTCGCCGTCTTCAAAGCGACTGGTGGGAATAGCGTACCCCTTTGAACCGTCGCTGGGGAATCGTCCCAGGTTCCGGCCGTTGATGCCGATGGTGTTGCTGGCGTTGTAGGTGCTGTCGGTCTTAATGTCGCGATCGGGATTGCCATCGCCTCCCCGGTAAATCATGCGGATCTCCGGTTCCTTCTCTGAAGGCAGAAGCACCGCATCATTCACCTTCAAGGTGAAGACCGCACCTTCACTTCCGCTTACGTAAACTTGGGCGACGCCTCTGAGGTTTGCGCCCTCGTTAAGATTGATGGAGTAATCATGAGTCCCTGTGTCATCTGCGGCTAACAGCAATACGTTGAGTATGGATAAAATAACCAAGAGTAATGCTCCCTTTCTAATCCCTGACACCTTTTTCCCCTCCAAACTAAGTATTGTCTTGCTCGGCACCTAAAGCACTGCCTGCGGAAAAGCCTTGACATTCGCTTTAAGCAGCACGCAAGTTTCAAATAATAAATACGCCAGGTGCAACCTGATGCCTTCTCCAGTCTCTCTATAAACTAAGAGAAAATTCCATAGATTCAGGAGAGGAGCTTGCAGGAGTTTTGGCAGTCAACTGAGTATTAAGTGGAGAACTCAGCTTTCAAGGTTATTGATTACAGCTTTGAAAGCCACTATAATAAAAAACATATAGTTCAGTTAGGCAGGTTTCGTTTACGCTGAAAAGAAGGGAGGAAGCAACTTTTACCGCAAGGTGAAGTTGTGAACTTATTTGAGAGTATGTGTGGTTAAAGAGATCAAGGATTCTGAGTGGCGCGTTGCAATTACGCCAGCTGGTGTAAGGGCTTTAACTGAAAGGGGACATGAGGTCTACATTGAGGCAGGTGCCGGTGTGAGCAGCGGGATTTGCGACACCGAGTACGAGGCCCAGGGCGCAAAGATCGTAGATGATGCTGCCAAGCTCTGGGACATGGCCGAACTGTTGCTGAAGGTAAAGGAACCGGTAGGCAAAGAGTTTGAGTACCTCCACGAGAACCTCACTCTGTTTACCTATCTACACCTTGCTGCAGCGCCTGAACTTACAGAAGTACTTATCCGCCGGAAGGTCAACTCCATCGGCTACGAGACAGTACAATTGGATTCCGGCGCACTGCCCCTTCTTGCGCCCATGAGCGAGATCGCCGGACGCATGGCTGTTCAAGAAGGCGCCCTGCATCTGGAGAAAGTTAGAGACGGGAAGGGCATTCTCTTGGGCGGTGTATCCGGAGTTCCTGCAGCAAAGGTAACAATTCTCGGTGCTGGAACCGTCGGTACCAATGCGGCAAAAGTCGCTATGGGTATGGGTGCCCAGGTCACCGTCATCGATATCAACCTGGAGCGGTTGAGGAACTTAGACGACATCTACTGGGGTAAGATTCAAACCCTGGCCAGCAACTCGTACAATATCGAAAAAGCCGTAAAGCAGAGCGATCTGGTAATCGGTTCGGTGCTTGTTCCTGGCGCCAAGTCTCCGCATCTTGTATCTCGAGAAGTGGTCGCCGAAATGCAGCCGGGAAGCGTTGTGGTAGATGTGGCCATCGACCAGGGAGGATGTTTCGAAACTTCCAAACCTACAACTCACTCCAACCCGACCTTCGTTGTAGACGGCGTTACCCACTACTGCGTAAGCAACATGCCAGGTGCAGTTCCCCGTACTTCCACTTTCGCACTGACCAACGCGACTCTGCCTTACGTGGTACTCCTTGCAGACAAGGGTTTTGAAGATGCCATCATCACCAACACGGCCCTTGCCAGGGGAGTAAACACCGCAGATGGCAAGCTGATTCATCCGGGATTGCGACAAGCTTAGAGACAGGCCTTTTAGGCCTGTTTTTTTGTGGGCGTTTTGCCGCTGCAAAAGTCATCTGATCTGGAGGACTTGAGCGTGCGTTTCGTGAACTTTAAGGATAAGTGGAGGTGGGGAAGATGCTCACTCTTTACCTCGGCGATACCGCCGAAAATAGGGAAAAACTGGTAGGTCTACTCTGCCAAAGGCTGACAAGAGAAGACAGGAAGATAAAATACATAGTCAAGGAGCCTCTTCTGAGAACCAGAGTTCAGGAGATGCTGGCAGACAGAGGACTTGCCGCCCTTGCACCAAACCCAATTCTCACTCGGGATGTGGTCTTGCGGAGCCGAGAAAAGCCCATTCATCCGGCACTGAAAAACCTCTACCTCTTAAAACTGCTAGAAGAAGGAAAAGAACGCCTTGAGCTTTTAGGCGAGCTTCCAGGAAGAGATCTTGTGTCTTCTATCCACGGGCTTTTCCAAGAACTGCGTTCTGCAAGAGTGACTCCCGAGCTTTTCGGGAAAGCAGTCACGGAAAAAATGAGTACTCCGAAAAACCGGGACCTTGCCTACCTGTATAGGGCGTACACCGAGCTCCTCAGGGAAAAAGGTCTGAAGGAACAAGAAGACCTTTTATGGGAAGCTCTAGATGATCTGCGGTTTTCCAGCAGCGAGACTATTATCTTAGACGGATTCTACAATCTGGATTCCTTCGATCGGGTGCTGATTCAAAAACTCCGCACCTCAGGGGCTGAGGTCCACATAAGCTACCCCTATCTGCTTGACTCTCCGGCGTTTTTAGCTCTGGAGGAAGGCTGGAGGTTTTTGCAGGAGCTTGCCGATAAAGTTGAAGAGGCAGCTCCTAGGAAGGTCGGACCTATTAGAGTGGTTAAGACGCAGACGCCCAAACAGGAAGCGGAGTTTGTGCTCAAGACCATCAAGAAGCTGCACTGGGCTGGGGAAATCGTCCACACCGACGATGTGGTAGTTTTTACTAATAAACTGAAAGACTACGGGCCGCTTTTTGCCAGGGCATGTGCAAGAGAAGAACTGGCTTTTCGTGAAGGCCCGGTTCGACTGGATCAGACAACTGTTGTAAAGGAACTGAAAAGCCTTGTGGCTCTGGTTTCCAGACCTCTGGAAAAAGAGGAACTGAGAGCGATCCTTTTGAGCAGGTACTTTAACTTCGAAGAGTACTTAAGCGGTGCTCCCCAAGGAGAGATGGCAGCGCTTTTGGACAGGGTGAGACTCACCGGAACCATGGAGCGGTGGAGCCAGCGCCTTGCGGCGCTTGGGAGGTCTTTCCCAGAGGTGGAAAAGCTGAGAACTGCACTTTCCGGTCTTGCGGAGCTCCAGAAGTTCGGCAAAAAGCTGCATACGGCTCCCGAGATTGCCCGGTTCTTTCTTGAGCTTCTGGAAAAACTCAAAGTTCACGAGAATTTGTTCGTGACATCGGGTTTCGATCCTCATCAAGTGTTGGAGCTAAGAGCTTTTGTGGAAGCGAAGGAGCATTTGATCAGTCTTGCCCAGCAGACCGGAGAAGAACTGTTCAAGGTTGGCGAGTTTCTTACATCCTGGATCTACAGCCTGAGAAGCGTCCGCCTGAACATCGCGCAAGACGGCATCAGCATCCATAGCATCACTGAAGCACCCCTTGCAGCAGGGAAGCTGGCCTTCGTTGTCGGTCTGTCAGAGGGCGACTTTCCCCAAGACCTAGTAGAAAGTTGGACCCTGAGCGATGGGGAGCGGGCGATCATCAACGAGTTTTCCCCACACCGGCTCGGCTTTACAGAAGAGAAGGAAGGCCTTCAGGATTACCTCTACTGGGAGTCTTTGAGGTGCTGCAGTCAGGTTTATCTTTTGCGCCCTCAAGAGGTAAATGGCGCTGTCAAAGAGAGTTCACGGTACATCGACGAGATCGAGGACTTCGGTGTTAAAGAGCCCTGCGAAACGGTCTCGATAGAGCCTATCATTACCACAAGTAACGAGCATTTAGAGTACCTAGTGCAGCAGCCCGATAGCTTGGACATGCTGCCTATGGATCTTCAGGAAAAAATAAAAAGCTACGGACAGAGCGCTTTAGAGAAGCATACCTTCCCGGAGCTAGGCTATCAAAGGGAGCTGTACGAAAGAACCGTCTCGGTTACCGCTTTTGATGAGTACTTGGACTGCCCGTACCGGTTCTTTGTCCACAACATGCTGGAACTTCGCGAAGAAGAGCCCATCACCGATGAGGTCTCCCGCCTTGAAGGAGGGAGCCTGTGGCACAGGGTGTTGGAGCTGTATTATAAGGACCTGTTGGACCGGTCTCCGCCTTTTGAATTTGATGAAGCGAGGTTTGACGCGATCGTCGCTGAGCAGTTTGCAGCTGCCAAAGCCAGCGAGTTCTACAAGAAAGTGGAAATGGAAAAGTACTACGAAACTGTGAAGAACTACATCGCAGAGGATCTTGCAAGGGAGAACTTCATCGTTAAGAGCCTGGAGATGTCCTTTGGCAGCGGTAGAGTGAAAGGCCTGCAGGTGGGACCGTACACCTTAAGGGGTGAGATCGATAGACTGGATTTGCTCCGCGGAGATGTCTCCAAAACCGGTTGGGTAGAGGGCTATTTTGTAACCGACTACAAGCGCTCGGGAACCTCTATTGACACCGCTAAAGCTACCAATCGGTTCCAGATCAAAGCCTACATGCTAGCCATCAAGAACCTGGGGTTTTCGCCGGTTTTAGGCGGTAAGTTCCATGCGCTGACTGGCGAAACCGATTACAGGTGCAGTTTGTGGGCAGATGAGATTCTCGGGAGACGGAGCAGGCTAAAACTCAGCATCGAGGAATTTGAGAAGGAGCTTGAAGGGGAGCTGCAGCGCGCCAAAAATGCTGCAGAAAGGCTATACGGCGGAGTGTACACCCCAAACTACGAGAGCAAAAGTTGCAGGTACTGCTCTTTTATGGCTCTGTGCCAAAAACCGTCGCGGGCGGAAGATGCAGGTGATGACAATGGTGATTAAGTACGACTACGAGCCGACAGATGAACAAAAAAAGGCCATAAACTGCCTGGACAGGGACGTTGCAGTGGTTGCCGGGGCCGGTGCAGGAAAGACCAGAGTCCTCATCTACCGCATTTTAAACATCGTGCTCCAAGGGAAGGCTGACTTCAGCAACATCGTTGCTATCACGTTTACGGAAAAAGCCGCAGCGGAGATGAAGGTTAAGCTGAGAAAAGAAGCCAGAAGGCAGATGGAATTAAACCCGCTCCTAAAAAGCAGACTATCTAAAGCACCTCTCACGACAATATCAACCATCCACGGCTTTTGTGCTAACTTGATCAGAAGATATGCCCTCAAGATCGGTTATGTACCCGAGTTTGCCATTCTCGACCAAGACGATGCATCGAGACTCCTCATCAAAGCTATCTCCGAGGTTTTAGAAGAAAACGAGAATGCCGACGATCGCATCTTCATCCGCTTCAAAGCCAGGTCGTACTCTTTGAAGGAGAACCTAGAAGCTGCATACAACAAAATTCGCGAGTTCGGCTATACCGTTAGTGAAGCCCTGGAGATTTCCTTAAAGAGCTTGGAATGGGCAGAAGAACAGGCGAAAAAGAACCTAGAAGCGTTCAATGAAATCATGAAGTATGCCTACAGCAAACACAACATCGCCGATAAGAGAACGCGCTTTGTTAAAGAGTTGCTGCCGAAATGGCCCGAGGTGGAACCTGTTTTCCGCAGGCTCGAATCACAGGAAGAGCTGACCGCAGAGGGAAAAAAGGCTATCGTCGACTACTTAGCGAGCTTCAAAGGCATCACTTCAGTGTCTGCCACATTTGATGAGTATAAAGACGTTATCCTCAAGGGTGCACAGACCATTCCCTTCCTGTTTACCGTAGCGGATCAGAGGGAGGTTGTGGAGAAGTTTGCCAGTCTCTTGGAGCAAATCGACGCTCGCTACACCAAACTGAAGCAGGAGGCAGCCAGTTTGGACTTCACCGATCTGCAGCTGAAGGCTTTAGAGATCCTAAAGCATCCCGATGTCAAAGAACAGCTGCAGAAAGAGTACCGCTACATCATGATCGACGAGTACCAGGACACCAACTACCTCCAGCAGCAGATCGTAGATGAGATTTGGCAGGAGGGTGTGAACCTGTTTATTGTTGGGGATCCCAAACAGTCCATCTACCGCTTTCGCGGCGCAGAAGTTGCCCTTTTTGAGGATACCAGCTCAAGGATCCGGAAAAAAGGCGGCGAAAATGTCACACTGACTTTTAACTTCCGCTCCAACAAAACCCTGATCGATTTTTACAACAGCTTTTTCGCAAACTACATGCCGGGAGATCCGAGCAAACCCTACGCCATTGGCTATGAAGCCGCACGGAACTTCCATCACAATCCAGATGAAAAAGCTCTGAATATCATCGCTTGTAATTATGATGAAAAAGCCGAACCGGAAAAGCTCCCGCCAAAACTGTGGCAGGCAAGGGTTATCTCCCGTCTGATCAAAGAGGCTGTGGAAAGTGGAGAGGCAGAGTACCGTGACTTTGCGGTGCTGTTTTCTAAAAGAAGTAGCGGTCTTTCCGAGCTGGAGGAGGAGTTTGCTAGATTCGGCATACCGTTTACTTCAGGCCTCAGCCAGAACTTTTTCCAAAGAGAAGAGATCAGGGAATGTCTGTCCTTAATCGAGTTTTTAAACAACCCCACAGACGATCTGAGCCTTGCAGCCTGCCTTAAAGGACCGTTCTTCTCAATTAGCGACGAAGAGATCTACCGCATTATGGCTCTGAAAAAAGAACTGCAATGCAGCAGTCTTTACGCAGCGATTCTGGGATGCGGCGGAGCCGGTTTCTACGTGCAGAAAGAGCGGCAGAGGTTTGGCATTCAGCAGACAGCTGGGAACAATCTCCAGGATTTAGCGGAGCATCTTGCTGAACTCTGCACTTATTATGGCTACATGAGCCTTTCAGATATTCTCCACGAAGCGATCAAGAAAACCCAGTTCAACCTGATCCTCCTGGCCCAAACTATGGGAAGGGAGAGATTGGCCAATGTGGAAAAGCTTTTGGAGATTATCTCCCAGGAGGTACAAAAAGGCAGATCCAACAACGAAATCGTGGAGGTACTGAGAATACAGCAGGAAAAAGCCGTTCCCGACGCTCAGGTTGTGCTGGAAGACCAAAACCGCGTTGCGGTGATGACCATTCACGGAGCTAAAGGTTTGGAATTTAAACACGTAATTGTTTCGGGTTTGACGGATTTTGAAGGGCGGTCTGGAAACTCTGCCCATTTCGACTTTCACAAAGAAATGGGCCTGATGGTTTCGCTACCCAGTCCGCTTCCCGAACTCGGAGTATCGGTCCCCTGTGCCGACCCCAGGTACTTCAGCTACCTCGAAAAAGAAAAAGACGAGGAGTCCTATGAAGACCAAAGACTTCTGTATGTTGCTTTTACCAGAGCCAGAGAAAGGCTGCATTTGGTCTTTGCAGGCAAAATAATCACCAAAAAGGGTGAGTATGCCAATGGCATTGTTAAAATGTTTGACTGGAATTTTTTGGCCCAGAAAGTGTGGTTTAAAGACCTAGAGCTGAGCTTTCCCGAATACGAATATGCGAACTTTGACGCCAAGCGAAAGGTGTTACTGCCGGAAGTGAAGATCGCCGAAGCCCATCTAAGGCCCCGATACCGCGCCCTTTCACCGTCTGCTCTGGTTCAGTTTGACATGTGTCCACGCTTGTTTTACCTTGAGCAGAGGCTGAAGGTTCCCAGCCGCGAGCTCATTGCTTCGACGGATTTCACTCAGCTCGAATTGGACTTCTCATATGAAGACGAGCTCCCTCCGGCAGAAGGGACTCCGGACAAAGCAACCATTGGCACCATCTTCCACGAGATCTTCGCCTCGGCAGAGAACTTAGAAGAAGCTCTGGAGTTTTTGCGTGAAAGCGGCTACGATAACCTTGAGGAAAACTACATCACCATCCTGGAGAACTTCTTTAGGTCCAGGTTTTTCCAAAGTAAGGGCGAATCAGAAGTACCACTTTCGTGGTACTTGCCCGAGAAGAACCTGCGCCTAATCGGCTTTGCCGACAAAGTCATTGTGGAGCCGGAGCTTGTTACAGTAGTGGATTTTAAAACCCAAACCCAAGGTGATTTTCCGAAGATCGCCCAAGGCTACGAGATGCAGCTTACGGTCTATGCTAAAGCGTTAGAAGCAAGCCTCAAACGGCCGGTTCGGGCTTATATCTATTTCCCGTACCCCGATTTGGAACACGAGATCGATACGCGAGCAGCGCAAAGCAGGCTCGATGCGGTTTTAGATGAGATAAACAAGGTTCTTGACGAAAGGAGTCTTCCAGAACCTGGAAATAACTGCGCGGCCAACTGCCGCTACTATTCACTTTGCAGGGGTTAAAAGGAGGAGTTAGAAATGTCGGAGAAAACCATGCGTGGTGTGTATTTTTCAGGAGAAACCAAGGAAGTTGTAATCAAAGACTATCCCATTCCCCAAATCGGTCCGGCACAGGCTTTAGTCAAGGTGGAGTGTTCGCTAATTTCGGCAGGCACAGAAACCTTCATGATCGATAGCGCTGCAAAGGACGGCAGAAACCTCACCAACTTGGGCTACCAAGCGGTAGGATCAATTGTGGAGAAGGGACCTGAGGTACCCTACGATGTAGGTACAAGAGTGGCAGTGTACGGTGGCCCTTACGTTGCCCACCACGAGTATCTGGCGGTACCGAGAAATCTCATGGTTCCCCTAAAACCGGAGACGGTCTCTGAAGAAGCAGCGTTTGTGGGCCTTGGTGCCATAAGCATCCACGGGCTGAGAGCGGCAAAGTTGGAGTTTGGCGAAAGCTGCTGGGTGATCGGACTTGGAACCATCGGTCAGCTCACCGCACAGATCGCTGTCAATGCCGGATATCAGGTGATTGCCACCGACTTCGATGAAAAGAAGATCGAGCTGGCAAAAAAGGCCGGTGTGGACTTGGCAGGCCACGCTAAAGAGATCGGCGCCGATGCCATCAAGAGTTTTTTGGGTCAGGGCGTCGATGCAGTGGTGATGACCGCAGGCAGCAGCTCCGAAAGCCTCGTAAACGAGACGCTTAAAGCGCTCAGACCTGGCGGAAGGTACATTATGGTCGGCGTATCTCCTCTCAACATCAACAGGGAGATCATGTTCCAGCTAGAAAGTGAAGTTATGGTAACAAGGGCAGGCGGTCCGGGCCGGTACGATCGCCAGTACGAGCTGCACGGGACCGACTATCCGCTGCAGTACGTTCGCTGGACTGAAGGAAGGAATATGCAGGAGTTCATCAGGCTCTTGGAAAAGGGGAGAATCAGCACCAAGGAACTGATTACCCACAGATATCACTTCGAAGATGCCGCAAAGGCCTACGAGATGATCCAAAGCGGCAAGGAAGAGTATATCGGAGTCATACTGACATATTGATGTAATGACTGAATTAAAGGAATGAGGGTTCTTTATGGAAAAAGGTGCAAGGAAAATCGTGAGAACACCCAAAACTCCTGGAAAGATCAGCGTTGGTGATAAAGCAGAGGTTATCATGGGAACCGATGTCTACAACTATCTCATGGAGAGTACAGACGGCGTGCCGGTAGGTAAAGATCTACACCCAATGACCACCTTCCCATGTGGCCTTGCCATCGACGCTGCAACGGAAGCCACTTCCTACGATCTTACTGGAGTAGGCACGTTGAAAGCCATGAGCTTCGACCTGGAAAACCCCATTCAGCCCGAAGGCGAGCTAGTGGGCAGTGCCGAGGTAGTTCTGATCGGGCGTAGGCATGTTGAGGTAGCCGTGGAAGTGGTGCAAAACCAAAGGGTGATTCTTAACGGCCGGGTGATAATGGTTAAGGTCAGAGACGGCCGAGCCCAGGAGCTAGGCGACCTGGTCGGTTAGGTTTTTCCAACGTTAGAAGAAATAAAGTAGCATCAATCGCTACCTCCCGGGCAGAATAAATGATGCCAGGAGGTGATATCAAGATGGGTGCAGGAAGCAGTTCTTCTAACAACCCTGTGGTTCTTGGTGCAAAAGCAGCGTTGGACCAGTTCAAGTACGAAGTGGCCAATGAACTTAATATCGACACCACCCAGATTCAAAACGGTTACTGGGGTTACATGACATCTCGCGATTGCGGTGCTGTTGGTGGCAACATGGTAAGGCGCATGATTCAGCTTGCTGAAGAGCAGCTCTTGTCGCAGTATCAAAGCGGGAGAACGCCAAGCGTAGGCACTCCTTACAAACAACAGTTGGCGCAAGACCTTAATCAGTACGCCAACGCAGCAAACAGACAAGGTCCAAACGCTAACCAGATCATGAACCAGATAACTAACTAGAAGCTCCAGGCCCCGCAAGGGGCCTTTTTTAACGGTCTAAAGGCACAAACTAAAGCAGAGTTCGCAGGGGATAAAGGATTAGACCTCTAGAAGTAGAAAATATACTAAGTGATTGCAGGATCATAGAAAAGGGGTGAAAGCTGTGCTTAAAAGGCTCCAACTGCTGGGTTTGGTTCTGTTGCTTGCCGCTTTGGCTTGTGCTTGGACCGATGCAAACATGGTGGTAAACGGAGACATGGCCATGGACTGGGACAAAAACGGTCTTCCCGACTACTGGTCCATTACCTGGTTGTTTTCAGGCGGACCCAACAAGCCTTCCATGGACCATAATGAGAATATCGACGGAAACGCTAGTCTCAGGCTTGATGTCACTTCTTTAGATGTGGCCAACAACTTCGCAGGAAGAGTTTATCAGGATATTCCCGTAACGTCCGGAAAGACCTACGAGATCTCCATGTGGGTGAAGGCTAACTGGAAGACCGCAGACGGGCAATCGCCTGCAGGGATCAACATCTCCTACTGGCTTCAGGGGACCAACAAGCAGTGGGGAAATCGCGAGGATCTGACAGATCTTGTGGACGGTACCTTCAACTGGAGGGAGATCAAGGCCACCATTACTATTCCCCCAAAAACTCAGGCAATTAGACTGGCTCTTTTTGCCTATAAGGGAACTGGTACTATCTGGATAGACAGCATAAAGATGGTCGAAGTGAAGTGAGCCTAGTGCTCACTTTTTACAAATACGCAAAGAGCGGGAGATAAAAACATGCGTCTGTTTTTAGCTGTCAAAGTTGCACCGGATGTTTGCCGGGAGCTTTCTAGTTGGGCAGATGAGGTGAGTCTGCCCGGAAAGAGAGTGGCTCCGGAAAACCTTCATTTCACTTTAAACTTCCTGGGCGAAGGCGACCCGGACCAAGTTGCAAGCCGCCTTCACGGAGCTTTTGCTGGGATGGAACCTTTTTCTGTGAGCCTGAAAGGTCTTGGGGCCTTCTTCAGCAGGGGTGCTCCGAGGGTAATCTTTGTCAAGGTGGACAGAGGCTACAACGAGCTGATCGCTCTGGAGAAGGTCATTTCCGGGAAGCTTCCGGAGTTCAGAAAGGACAAGCCGTTTATCCCTCACCTCACTGTAAGCCGGCTCAAGGAAGGCTCCGGTGCCAAAGAAGAGGTGGAAAAGCTCATTGAAACTTACAAAAAGCGGGATTTCGGCAGCTTTGAGGTGGATAGGGTGATTTTGTTTTCAAGCAACCTGCAGCCTGCAGGGCCGGTCTATACAGTCCAAGCCCAATGGCAGCTCGGTTGATTGAGATAAAGCAATGTGGTACACTAAAAGAGAACAAGTGTTCGCTAAAGGAGGTTAGTGAATGTCGGAAGTTGACAAGGCTAAAGAAAAGGCTTTGCAAAGTGCCATCACAGCAATAGAGAAGGATTTCGGCAAAGGCTCGATCATGCGCCTAGGCGAAAACACCGCGATGGATGTAGAGACCATTCCTACAGGTGCGCTGTCTTTGGACCTGGCACTTGGGGTTGGCGGTCTACCTAGAGGCAGAGTAGTTGAGATCTACGGTCCCGAAAGCTCGGGAAAAACCACAGTGGCACTGCATGCCATCGCCGAGGCCCAGAAGCTAGGTGGAGTTGCAGCGTTTATTGATGCCGAACACGGTACGACTTGTTGCTAGATCAAACCCAGCGGCGCTGATCAAAGTCTAGCGGGATCTTTGGTCCTAACTGCATCTTCGAAATGGCTGGGGAAGTGCCAGCCCTGTGACAAGGTTGGGTCACACGCTCTAATACCCCGACGTGCGGCAGTATTTCACTGTGCTGCTGTGCGAAGTTCGGAGAGGTCGGCGAAAATCAGACCTGGAAAGCGGTTAGAGAAGTAGCCGGGAGTCCATAAAGCTCCTATGACTAAGAACATGAATCCTCGTTGTAAAAGCTCGAAAGGCATCGCAGGTGCGAACAATAAGCCCTGCTCCTTCTTGTGAGGTTCAGCCTCAGCTGCGTTAAGCGTGTTTAAAGCAGTTGAATTAAACCGTCATAGGTTTTCTGTCTTTGGGCCATCCAACCGTGGGCGCAAAGACGGCTGACGGGCTAGAGAGGAAGTCTAAGGGAGCCATGCAAGGATAGAAGATGCGGTACAAGTGAACCCCGTCAGAAACTGCTAAGGAGAGTGAACTCCGATGGTTCTAAGCAGGAGGAAATGCCTGCTGAAGATGGGGGGCAGCAGCCTGTAGTAGCGATGAAGGGCAGCCGGATGACGGTCCCGGAAACGGGATCGGAGGGAAAAACTGCCACGAGCGAAGGGGCATAGTCGAAGTAGCTTTTGGTGCTACTTCGATGGAACGCCGCATGCGGGGAAACTCGCACGTGCGGTGTGAAGTGGGGGAAAAGCGCTTCCTGCGTCCGTAAAACGAACATAGACGCGGAGTGACGCTTACCTATCACTATCATTGAATCCATCCTACGCTAAGAATCTCGGCGTGGATATCGACAACCTGCTCGTATCTCAGCCGGACACAGGAGAACAAGGTGCGACACGTTTTCGCATAACTGCTCTGTAGCAGGAAAGCGAAGGCAAAGGATCGGCCAACTCTTAACCAGATTTGAAAGGTGAAACTCCTTTCCTTAAACCAGGTCCGGGTTTAAGTGTCTAAACCCCTACGTGCAGCGCTTCCTATCGCCAGGGAGGTTGTGCGAAGCTAGGTAAGGTCGTAATCCGAGTAGCCTAAGGCCAAACGGCTAAGGCGAAAGTGATGCGGGACTCCTTAAAAACGAATCTATGGTGACGCAGAGGAACCCTCGCCTGAAGCTCAGACAGCTTGTCCGAAAGGCAAGCTCCAGATCAAAAGCTGCGTCTTGTTTGCGGCTTTTGCTTTAACAGATAGCTGTTACTGCCTTTAGTGAGTGCGGACCCAATTCACATAAAGGATTTGGCTGAGTAGAGAGGGCACCTAAGGATTCGTAAAACAAGGGATATGGTTAAGGGAACGTGTGAGGCCCGATAGACGGAGAAGGCGAGGTCAATGAAGTCTATCTGGGAGTCAGCCGTCTCATAGTAGTGATGAATGCCGGGAAACCAGCAGGAGCGAAGGGGACGAGTCGAAAGGGACGGTACTTATGTCTTTAGTTTACGTCGTCTCATTTAGCCCTTTCGATGGAACGCCGCATGCGGGGAAACCTGCACGTGCGGTGTGGAGTGGGGGAAAACGCGGAGCAGAGGCAAAGCGTTACCTATCACTATCACTTGAGATTACAGAGGCTTTGGTACGAAGCGGTGCAGTGGATATTGTGGTTATCGACTCGGTTGCAGCACTGGTTCCTAGAGCAGAGATCGAAGGCGAGATGGGCGATGCCCACGTCGGCCTGCAAGCACGATTAATGTCTCAAGCTCTGAGGAAGCTAACAGGCGTAATTGGCAAGACCAAATGCTTGGTTATTTTCATCAATCAGATTCGCGAAAAAGTTGGAGTCATGTTTGGCAACCCGGAGGTGCGCTTTGAAGCTTCTCTTTTGTAGAGGCGCCGGGAGTTTCGGTGCCGAAGGCCATGCCCACATGCGAAGCTGCATGAAGCTGGGCGGGAATGTGGCGAAAGCTGCTAGCCTCTGATGGACACGGCTACGCGAGGAACCGCTGTTTGAGGTCCGTTGAATGCCAAAAACTTCCCGTTTTCAAGATCTACCCTCCGGTGTGATCTTGGATGCCCCAAAAGGGCAAGGGACGGACATAGGCGGAGCCTAAATCCATCGTAGAAAGAGCAAAAGAGGGGAACAAAGGAACCTTCTGCAAGAGCAGAAGGGGCGGAGTTTCCGTAGTAGCAGATAACTGCGAAGGGAAACAGACCGGTCACTCGCAAATAGTAAGGAGGAGATTAAGTGACCTTACGAAAGCAGGAGTGGAGGAGCCTGGCAGATGCAGGCAGACTTTACGAAACCATGGCAAGCTTTGAGTTCCTACAAAAATGTGCTAAAGCTCTCAAAATAAACGAAAAAACTGCAGCAACTCTTTCTGAGGCGCTGCAGCAAAGGACCTACCGCCCCTTAGGCGGGAACGAAGTAGACACTCTGCTTTTGAAATGTGTCTTGGACGCGCTTTCAGCGTTGATTAAAGAGGACTCGGGACTGGATCTGTACAGAACTCTAAGGACTCTGGATTTAGCTACCGTACAGATCCAGGTGGAAAAGCTAGACTTTGCCTGCCTGAAAAAAGAGCTGTTCAAGCTCTTGAAAGAGGCAGTGCCCGACGAAGAATTTGTAGACCTGGTTTGGAAAGGAGCGAAGATCGCCGAGGAGGATGTCCTCGAAAAACTCGCTCCGCTTCTCAAACAGAAACATAACGGCGTCCTGATCAGAGGTTGTGAGATGCTGAGTATTTCAGGTGAGACAGCACCGGGAAATGGCCGCGATTTTGAGTTTGGGGGATATGCCGTAAAGCTAGAGCCCGACCTCAAGATCCTCCCTGCAAAATCCAGCATTGAAGCCTTTAAGAGGGATATCAAGAACCTAACAACCAGAAGCAGAGTAGGTTACAGCGTTCGTTTTAGCGCGGTAGAGATCACAAGGAGAATCAGACAGTGGCACGAGAGCTTTGGTTTTTGCACAGATCGCAAGCTTGGCAGGTATTTGGACAGCTATGTCAGAGAGAGGGTTTACCTCTTGCTTTTGAAAAAGTTTGACAAAGCTGGCAAGAAAGAAGTCTACCAGCGCTTTATGCTGGGTTATCCAACGCTTGAAGGAGTTACCATTCCTTCAACGCGTCCGGTCGGAGAGCCGTATGCGGGGAAACCCGCACGTACGGTTCGGGGAGCGGGAGGCTGATCCCGACTCCACACAACACCAGGCGGAAGAGCACTTAAATTCGTGCGCCCGTAAAAATAGCTGTTGCGCTATTTGCGGCGTGCTGCAGAATGCTGCAGGAGCAGTCAAGAGACGCCATCCTCTTGTGGACACCAAGCTTACCTGGAAGGGAAACCGGAAGGGGACAACAGCATGCTTGGCAAGGCAGGTATCGAGGTTATTCTTCGAGTGCATGCCCTGTCCAGAGATGTACTTTATACGGTCAAGGCTAGACTGCCTGAAACCCAGGTCGGAGGCCTAAAGTGGGGCTCACACCTTTTGGTGTGATGGAATCACGACGATGTCTTGGAATTTGACATCGGGCTAGATGGTGGGATTCCTCTCGGCTCGAAAGAGCAAAAGACCGAACGGGTGACCTAAGTAAGGTACGAAAACGTCTGTAGTGCGCTAAACGGGGATTGCCTAAGTCCGAACGCTTAAGTCGCTGGCTCAAGCTATGGTTTTAGGACCTGAATATCGGATATGGCAACGGAGTTCCCGTAGTAGTCCGAGGCGGTAGGACGGCAAACCGTCCGAACAAGGCATCATGCCTCTAGGGAAAGCCCGCCACATGGCGAAGGGGAACAGATTGTCGCATTTCCATAGCATCGGGGTAGGTTAAGTACCTGTCGAGCTCCGAATGATCTGGAAATGTACAGCTAAAGCGCTGTGTACATCAGCACACAAGTGCTGGACTGATACCCTTTTTACTTAGCAGCTGGACTGTGCTTTAGCCTAGGTTGGACAATCGGAGAGCCGTATACATCGAAAGGTGTACGTACGGTTCGGGGGAGGGAAGGAGCAAACCTATTGGGGCAACTCAAAAAGGCGGCTTTTTCCTATCCTACTACTCATCAGTACGCTTGGATATTAGAAGAATTGACTCCATTAAGTCCGGTAATGAAATCATCGGCAACCGCACGAGAGTGAAGGTTGTAAAGAACAAGGTAGCTCCACCGTTTTTGGTGGCAGAGTTTGATATCATCTACGGAACGGGTATATCTAAGGAAGGCTGCATCTTGGATGTGGCGTCCGATCTGGGAATCGTTTCCAAGAGCGGCTCGTGGTTTTCCTACGGCGATATGAGACTCGGTCAGGGCAGGGAGAATGCCAAAGAATTTTTGCGGCAGAACCAAGAATTATGCAACGAGATCGAGAGCAAAGTAAGAGAGAAGGCTTCGCTTCCAGGATACCACGCTCCAGCAGAAGATGATGATGGGGGAAAGGATTATCTAGATGAATGATGCCCTGGCGCTAGCACAAAAGAAAATAGCGCGCCTCATTGCAAGGCGCTACTACAGCGAGTACGAGTTACGGATGAAGCTGAAGGAGTTCTCAAGTGAAGTCCAGGAAGAAGCAGTAGCGTGGGCAAAAGAGCAGGGCTTCATTGATGATTTGAGGTTCTGTAGGGCGTTTGTTCACGACGCACTGCTTCTCAACCCCCAAGGAAAAAGATTATTGACCAGAAACCTGGCCAAAAAAGGTATTGAAGGCACAGTTATCGAACAAGTATTGCAAGAGGAGTATCCAACAGAGCTTGAAGTCGAGCTAGCCCAAAAGCTTGCCGAGAAGTACTCAAGGAGGCTGAAGGCTGGCGACGAAAGGAAGCACGCGAAGCTCTATGGCTATCTTCTAAGCCGGGGATTTCCTGAAAACATCGTTTACCTTGCGCTCAAGGAGGTAAACCTTGACACTCAAAAAGCTTAAGGAATATAATAATATTTGGCTATCTTTGATTAAAAACTGAAGATGGACAGGTGTGTCAAGTAATGAACGGATAAAGAAACCCAAGGAAAGGTCCCCGGAGGGGGGTGAAAACTGGATATATGTTACTGATTGTAGTTACAGCGATTATTGCTCTTCTACTGGGCGCCGTCTTAGGTTACTTCATTAGAAAAACAACGGCAGAGGCAAAGATCAAATCAGCCGAGGAAGAAGCCGTTCGCATAGTTGAAGAAGCTAAGAGGACAGCTGAGAACAAAAAACGTGAAGCTCTGATCGAAGCAAAGGAAGAAGCTCAGAAGCACAAAGCTGAGATCGACCGCGAGATCAGGGAAAGACGCCTAGAGATTCAGCATACCGAAAGACGTCTTCTACAGAGAGAAGAAGTCTTAGATAGACGTACTGATAATTTAGAGCGTAAAGAAGAAGCTGTAGCCCGCAAGGAGGCGGAACTGAAGAGACAAAAGGCCGAGCTCCAAGAGCTCTATGACAGGCAGATTCAAGAGTTGGAAAGACTGGCTAATCTCACCAGCGATGAAGCCAGAGAATTGCTCCTCAATCAGGTTCGCGAAGAAGTCGAAGGCGATATGGCCCGCATTATTCGCGAAGCTGAGGAAAGAGCTAAAGAAGAGAGCGAAAAGAAAGCTCGAGAGATTGTTGCCACAGCCATTCAGCGCTGTGCAGCGGATCACGTGGCCGAGACAACTGTTTCGGTGGTTGCTCTGCCCAACGACGAGATGAAAGGCCGCATCATCGGACGCGAAGGTCGCAACATCAGGGCACTGGAGTCGCTCACAGGTATCAACCTGATCATCGACGATACTCCAGAGGCTGTGATTCTGTCTGGATTCGATCCCATCAGGAGGGAGATTGCCCGTCTTGCTCTGGAGAAGCTGATTCAAGATGGACGAATCCATCCTGCCCGCATCGAGGAAATGGTAGAGAAGTCGCGGAAGGAAATCGAAAGCGTCATCCGCGAGCAGGGTGATCAGGCAACCTTTGAAGTTGGCGTTCACGGCTTGCATCCCGAGCTGGTGAAGTATATTGGAAGGCTCTACTATAGAACCAGCTATGGACAGAATGTCCTGAAGCATTCTATAGAGGTTGCTCATTTAGCAGGCCTAATGGCCGCCGAACTGGGCGTAGATGTCAATGTAGCGAAGAGAGCCGGACTCCTGCACGATATTGGTAAGGCTGCCGATCAGGATGCTGAAGGCACCCACCACCAGATCAGTGGCGATTTGGCCAAACGCTACAGAGAATCGCATGAAGTTGTTCACGCGATTTTGGCCCACCACGGTGATATCGAGTTCAAGACTGTTGAGGCAGTTTTGGTTGCAGCAGCAGATGCTATCAGCGCCGCAAGACCGGGCGCCAGAAGAGAGACACTTGAGTCATATATTAAGCGTCTAGAGAAGCTTGAAGAGATAGCCGATGGTTTCGATGGTGTAGACAAATCCTATGCGATTCAAGCTGGACGCGAGATTAGAATCATCGTCAAACCCGAGCGGATCGACGATACCAAAAGCGTGCTGCTTGCTCGAGACATCTCTAAGAAAATCGAGAACGAGCTCGAATATCCAGGACAGATTAAAGTCACCGTTATTCGAGAAACACGCGCTGTTGAATACGCGAAATAGGTTTAAGCGGAAGGGCATCCTTCCGCTTAATTTTCAATGTGGACAGCGGTACATAACTGGAAAAGTGCCTATACAAGATCAAGGTGTTTTTAGGTTATACTTTTAGCAGGTTTTAGGAAGATTTTTTATCTGCTGTTGGGAGGAAGTCAATTGCGTGTTTTGATGGTCGGAGATATTGTAGGGCGTCCCGGACGCAAGGTGCTCGGTTACGTTCTACCTAAACTTATTAAAGATAAACAGCTGGATTTTGTCATAGTCAACGGAGAAAACTCGGCAGGAGGCTTTGGCATTACAGCGGAAACTTTTAAAGAGATTAAAAAAGCCGGCGCTGACGTAGTCACTAGCGGCAATCACATTTGGGATAAACGCGATGCAGAGGATCTTATCGATTCGGAGCCGAGGCTTCTGCGTCCTGCCAACTACCCACCGGGAGTAGGTGGGAGAGGGAGCATAGTTGTGGATGTAAGCGGAGTCAAAGTGGGCGTGATCAATCTTGCAGGCAGAGTTTATATGGAAGCTCTGGACTGTCCGTTTCGCAAAGCTGAGGAGATTGTTCAGGAGATGCACCAAGCAGGCGTCAAGCTGATCTTCGTAGACATGCACGCCGAGGCTACAAGCGAAAAAGAAGCGATGGGTTTTTACCTAGACGGGCGGGTCACTGCCGTTGTGGGAACCCACACCCACGTGCCGACGGGAGACGAGAGAGTTCTGGAAAATGGTACCGCGTACCAAACCGACTTGGGGATGACCGGCCCACGTGACGGAGTTTTGGGAGTGGACAAAGACATTATCGTCGCGAAGTTCCTTGAAGGGACCCCTAAACGGTTTGAGGTTGCCAAAGGAGCTGTTTGGTTCTGCGGCCTGATCGTTGAGGCCGACGATGCCACTGGAAAAGCGCTGGGTGTTGAGCGGGTGCGTATCGAGTTCGAAAAGGATAATCTTCCCTGGTAAAGTAGAAGTTATTAAAATATTGAAATTTATCAACGTTCTAAAAGGATATTTCCTAATAACGGAAAATATAAGTAATAACAGGACATAGGGGGGCTTACAAGTGGCAGTAGAAATACTCAAAGTGTCTTCTAAATCTAACCCGAACGCAGTAGCCGGAGCCTTAGCTGGGGTACTGAGAGAAAAAGGGTCTGCCGAGATTCAAGCTGTTGGTGCTGGTGCTGTAAACCAGGCGATCAAAGCGATGATTATCTGCAGAGGCTTTGTAGCTCCAACCGGGATGGATTTAGTGTGCATTCCCGCATTTGCCGACATTGCAATTGATGGCGAAGAACGGACAGCAATGAAATTGATTGTGGAGCCAAGATAAGTTGAGGAACGGACGCCAAAGGGACAGGTAACCATGCCTGTCCCTTTGACATTTTAAAGACTGAGCCAAGAAAGAAGAACCTTGAGCCTTTGTCCGTAAAAAAGAGGGGCTGCAAACCGCTTCTTGCAAGTGCCGATGACCGCCCTTGTTAAGGATGCGTTTCAAGCACCGGAACTGGAGAAGATAATCCAGCAGACGGATGTAGCTGCGTTGCACGCAAAAGCAGCGCATTTTTACTGCGGAGAACCCCTAGCTTTTTTGCAGATCGGGCACAAATTATGCAAAATCGCCGCAATAAATTAAGGAAATAACCAAAACACGGAGAATAGGTAGGTAGGAGGAAAAATCCCACAAGAAGGAGAGGTTCAAACCATGTCAAGAAACGGCAGATTAGAAGCTTCACTGGACAGAGGGGTTGTGCGCAGAGTAGACGGACTAGGTAGAGTAGTTATACCGAAAGAACTCAGAGATCTGTTTAACATAAAAGAGGATACGCCCGTTACCCTTGCGGTAGTGGAAGATGGCTTGTACTTGAAAGTGGTTCAAGACACCTGCATCTTCTGCAGCAGTAAGGAGAATCTCTTCATCGAGTTCAAAGAAAAGAAGGTGTGCCGGGACTGCTACAACCAGCTTTGGGGCAGCGAGAAGTAGTCCGGACTTGGATTCAAATCAAAGAGGCAGAACACTCATTAGGCACGTCCTGCAAATACACTTGTGAGAAGCCTTTTACGCGACGCAGAGTGGATCTACTAAACTCCTTGCAGGTACCAAGAGGCTGCAGAAAGAAACCTCAGTGGGTATCTTTCAGCCCTTGCACAAGTGCATTTGCAGAGAGACCGACCGGAGATAGATCTTGCCGACTGAAACAGGCAAGAGGCGCATTTTCTGTCTGCTTTGCTAGATAGTTCTCGGCTTGCTGCAAAAAGCGCCGGTAGTGGCAGTTTCTTGCACCTGCGAAGCGATGCGTTTTCGGGCTAGTCTCCTGCAGAAGTTTGCAAAAGGTGGTGAACCCGGTTTAAACCGGTTCTATGATTACAATTGACCTGCACTGCGATTTACTCTGGTACCTAAGCGAAAAGGGCATAGAAGCTTTTACCGAAGCCTCTGGGGCTCAGATCACCAAAGAAAGCTGGGAGAGGGGTGGTCCCGACCTTCTGGTCATGGCCATTTACGTAGACGAAAGGCACATCCCCCACCAAAAAGAGGCCCAAGCTCTGAAGATGGCAGGGATCTACTGGAACCTTGCCGCAACGGGCTGCTATACACCGGTGCTGCAGAGAAAAGACCTGGATATGCCCGGGAAGAAAGCCCTGCTCTCAATCGAAGGCGGAGCACCACTGGAGTCAGAAGAAGACCTCTACGCTTTCCGCGCTCTAGGAGTCAGGATGCTCTCTCTCTGCTGGAACTACCAGAACCATCTGGCAACAGGCTGCCTGGAACAGTACAGCGGAGGGCTTACATTGAAAGGCGAAACCCTGCTTAAAAAAGCGCAGGATCTGGGCATACTACTAGATGTGTCTCACCTTAGCGAGGGGAGCTTTTGGGACGCGGTTAAGGTCTCCAGACTACCTCTTATCGCCAGCCATTCCAACAGCTACGCCCTTAAACCCCACCCGCGAAATCTCAAAGATGATGCCATCAAGGAGATCGCCAAATCGGGCGGGGTGATCGGCGTGAACTTCTGTCCCGGTTTTCTGCAGAACCCAAGTGCCCCTGGGGTGGTAGAGCAGGTCGTCTACATGGCAGAGCTGGTGGGTCCCGAATACGTAGGGATCGGCTCCGATTTTCTGGGCATCGACAACACAGTCCAGGGTTTAGAGCATATCGGTAGATGGATGGATCTGGAGCACCTTCTCGAGAAAGCGGGCTTTGCCAAAGCTGAACGGGAAGGCATTTTGGGGGGTAACTTTAAAAGGGTTTTGTCAGAGGTTTTGTAACAGATCGGGTGAAGTACAAATACAGCACAGCCAAAACAGGCTGTGCTATTTTTTTTGCATAAGTGGCAATACTACCCAAAGGAGGTGGAACTATGCTGAGAGAACGAGAAAGCCCGCAGGCCAAGCGGTACGCACGACTGGTTGAACAGGAAAAGCCCAGGGTCGATGTGGGGGGCAATGTCCTTAAGGCCTTTGTTGTTGGCGGTACCATCTGCCTGATCGGCGAAGTGATTAAGACCTATCTGATGAGTTTTGGCTTGTCCGGTGAGGTAGCCGGAGTCTGGACATCTATTGCTTTAGTCTTTTTGAGCGCTCTCCTTACAGGTCTCGGCATCTACGACGAAATCGCCAGGTTTGGCGGCGCCGGAAGTGCCATTCCCATTACGGGCTTTTCCAACTCTGTTGTGGCCCCGGCTATGGAGTTTCGGAGCGAAGGAGCCATCCTGGGCCTTGCAGCGCGGATGTTTGTTATTGCAGGGCCGGTTATCGTCTACGGTTTGGTGTCTGCAACGGTTTTTGGGCTGATAAGGAGTGTTCTGTTTTGAACAAGACCTTTACTTTGAAAAACGTCTATGTAGAAGAAACAGCAAGCGTGGTTGGTCCTACAGAAGGTGCAGGACCGCTGGGAGACCTTTACGATGTGGTGATTCCCGACGAGATCTACGGCGAAAGCTCCTGGGAGAAAGCGGAACGGAAGATGCTGATCGAAAGCATCGGCCTCTGCATGAACAAAGCCGGCTACGAGCCTGCGGACTTTGACATGATTCTAGCAGGCGACCTTTCGGGGCAGCTGATTAGTGCCAACTTCGCCGCTAGAGACCTTCCCATACCTTTTGCGGGGATCTACGGAGCCTGCTCGACCTTTACCCTCACTGTAGGGATGGGCGCTCTGCTAATTGAGGGGGGCTTTATGGACAGGGTGATCGCCGGAGCCAGCTCTCACCACGAAACTGCAGAAAAGACCTTTCGCTTTCCTACAGAGCTCGGAGTCCAGCGGAAAGCCACCGCTACCTGGACCATGTCGGGAGCTGCTGCGGTGATTTTGGGACGGTCGGGACCGGTGCGGGTTTCTGAAGTTACCTTTGGTAGGGTGGTAGACTACGGGATTAAAGATGCCAACAACCTGGGAGCAGCAATGGCGCCTGCGGCCTTTGACACTCTCGAGCGCCATCTGAAAAACCTGGGAAAAAGACCTGAGGACTACGACCTCATTGCTACAGGCGACTTGGGAAGCGTCGGCCAGATCATGCTGAAGCACCTCATGGGCGACAGTTCCATGGGATCGGGGAATCTTACCGACTGCGGGCTTCTGGTCTACGACACCAGGCAGGATGCACACGCCGGTGCCAGCGGTTGCGGGGCCTCTGCATGCGTGTTTTCCAGCCACTTCTTCCCCCTGTTGAAAAAGGGTCACATTCGAAGACTCCTGCTTCTAGCTACAGGTGCGCTGTTCGGGCTCACTACTGCCCAGCAGAAGGAGAGCATTCCGTCGACTTCGCACGCGATCTGTTTTGAAAGGGTTGAGGAGAGTTGAATTACTTACTGGCTTTTTTGTTCGGCGGTTTGGTGTGCGCAGCAGGACAGGTGGTTCTAGACAAGAGCAAGCTCACCCAAGCGGACTTAATGGTTATTCTGGTGGTTGTTGGAAGCCTTCTTTCGGCACTTGGTCTCTACAAGCCGCTAGTGGACACTTTCGGCGCTGGTGCTAGCGTTCCAGTGTCCAATTTCGGCCACGTGCTGACTCAAGGCGTCATGGAGGGCTACGCCAAAGACGGGTTTTTCGGCGTCTTTGCCGGTGGTGTGACAAAAGCAGCTGCAGTCCTCGGAGCGGCGATACTTTTCGGGTTTACAGCAGGATTGCTTTTTCGACCAAAAGGGTAAAAGGAAACAAGGAGGGAAAAACCTCCTTGTTTCCTTTTAAGCTCATTATACTCTCTAGGTAGATGTATTTGCATTACCTTAAGGATGTAGGAACAAAAATATCCACCAGACCGATCAAAAAGGCTGCTATTAGCGCACCGAGGATGGTTACGGAAAAGCCTGCCACGATGTATTGCGTGGCGTACAGGACCACTGCAGAAACTAAAAACCCGACAATACCCCTGCCATAAGGTGAGATATTGCGACCTACAGCACTTTCAATGATGTACCCCAAAATGGTGATAACTACTGCCGCCAGAAGTGCTTGGCCGAAGTTTGCTACAGCGAATCCCGGAACAAAAGGACTGAGCAGTACTAAGACAATCGCAGATACCACAAGGCGGATAGCGTGTCTCAACCAATCGCCCAAAAACTCACCCCCCTTAAGCCTCAGTTTTATTGTTCGCACAGTGAGGCAGGAAAATACAGCAGGGTCAATCAAGCAGAAACCGGATGTGGGTCCTGACTTCTGCCCAATCTTTAGGTTTACCGTAAACCTGATAATTATTACACCGGCGGAAAACTCCTAGTGTAAATTTAGAGTAATCGAGCTTGCAGGATTTAGAGGGGGCGAGTGAAAAAATAACTAAGAAAGTAATTCGATTTTATGTTATCATTATATGTATTTAGATACTCCATACGCTTTAGTGAAAGTGGTGAAAAGAGTTGCTGCGAAATTACACTGTAAATGCAAAAGGACATTTGGAAATCGGGGGAGTGGACGCTGTAGAGCTGGCCGAGCAGTACGGCACGCCCCTATACGTCCTGAACGCAGACATGGTCGTTGAAAGAGCCAGGGCTTTTCAGAAAGCCATGGCCAAATACTATCCCCAGGGCGAAGTGATCTACGCCAGCAAAGCGCTGTTTTCCGGTGCTGTAGCCAAACTCCTGAAGGAAACAGGCGTATCCATAGATGTGGTAAGCGGCGGAGAGCTGTTTGTGGCTCTAAAGGCCGGATTTCCTCCGGAGAGGATCTTCTTCCACGGCAACAACAAGACTCCACAAGAGTTGGAGATGGCAGTTAAAAACGGTGTGGGAACCGTGGTGGTGGACAACTGGCACGAGCTTTCGGTTCTGAACGAAGTTGCAGGTGGATTGGGCAAGAAGCAGAAAATCTACTTGAGAGTAGCTCCTGGCATTCACGCCAACACTCACGTCCACATCCAGACCGGACAGGAGGACTCCAAGTTCGGCTTCAGCAAAAAGGACATCGTGGAGGCCTCGAAAAAAGCGGTCCAAAGCGAGAGTCTCCGTCTTGCAGGTCTGCACTGCCACATCGGCAGCCAGATCACCAACTTGGACTCGTTCTACCACACTGCAAAGATCATGAATGAGATCATCTCCGAGATCGAGAAGGAACTTGAACCCTACAGTTTCAAACTTGAGGAACTGGATTTAGGCGGAGGCCTGGCTATTGCCTATCAGCCTGAAGACCCGGTGGTCAGCCCAGACGAAATGATCGCCGCAATTTACAGGGCTCTGCCCAACCCAGAACTGAAGCTCAAGGTGGAACCGGGCAGGTATCTGGTAGGCGAGGCAGGAGTCACCCTGTACACCGTCGGCTCTAGTAAAGAGATCCCTGGAGTAAGGAAGTATGTTGCTGTGGATGGAGGCATGACCGACAACCCCAGGGTTGCCCTCTACGACGCTAAGTACCATGCGGTAGTGGCCAACAAGGCCAATGCACCGAAAGAGGAAAAGGTTTCCATCGCCGGCAAGTGCTGCGAGTCGGGGGACATGCTGATCTACGACATCGACCTGCCGAGGCTTGAAGCCGGAGACATTTTGGCGATTTTTTCCACCGGAGCGTACAATTACTCCATGGCAAGCAACTACAATCTTTTGCCCAGACCTGCTATGGTGTTTATCTCCTCCGGCAAAGCAGAGCTAGTGGTGCGTCGGGAGACTTATGAAGATCTGCTTCTAAGGGATTTAGCCATTCGCGAATAAGTCCATATCTGAGGTGACATGATGAGCGGAAGATCGGAGAGCATCTGGAACTTGTCGAAGAAGTGGTTTGTGGCTCATCGTTACAAAAAAGACCCCAAGTTTACCAGCAAAGAACTGGAGTTTATCGGCGACTATCTCGACGAAATGGAACAGGTTCTGTTTTTTCAGATGGCCCCTGTGGATCAGAGGCATGCCTTCGAAGTGGCAAGAGAGGTCGCAACTGATCCGCGCATTCAAACCGCTGACGAAAGAATTTTGCTTGTAAAGGCGGGTCTCCTCCACGACATCGGCAAGGTTAAAGGCGACTTCACCATCACCCAGAGGGTGTTGGTGAAGCTGATGAAAAAATTTCTGCCCGGAACCTACAGAAAGCTAGCTTCGCAATATCAAAAACCGGGTACTTTAACCCATGCGGTTTTCGTTCAAGCAGCTCATCCCAAGCGTGGGGCATACATGCTTCAGGCTTTCGGTGCTTCTGAGCTTGTGGTGGAGTTGGTAAAAAACCACCACGAAACACCTAAAAGCAGGTTTGCCAGGCTGCTCAGGGAAGCGGACAACTTACACTAGCTTAGGAGGGCTTTACTATGAGTATTGATGTGTCGGTCAAAGCCTTTGAAGGCCCTCTGGATCTTCTCTTGAGCCTCATCAAAGAAAAGCAGATCGACATCTACGACATACCTATCGCAGAGATTACAGCAGCATACCTAGAAGAACTGAAGAACATGGAGAGCTCCAACTACGAGGTAGCAGCTGAGTTTGTGGTAATGGCCGCAACTCTCATGGAAATCAAAGCAAGGATGCTCCTTCCCAAAGCCAAGATCGAAGAAGAAGAGGAAGAAGAGGATCCCCGTACAGAACTGGTTAACAAGCTGCTCATCTACAAACAGTTCAAAGAAGCGGCCAATTTTCTTAAAGAAAGCTTTGAAGATCAGTCTCGGGTTTTTGCCAGAGACACCATCAACCGCCTCCTTCTAGAAGAGCTGAAGCCCGACCACGATCTCAGAAACTTGGGCGTTTCCATAAGCGATCTTCTCGGCGCTCTCAGAGTGGTACTCGAGGCCAAAAAAGAGGAAGAAGAGATCCTTCCGGTTCTTCCTAGGGAGAAGATCACTATCGACGAGCAGATCAACTGGCTCACTCTCTACATGAAGGAGAAAAGAGATCTGCTCTTCAGCGATCTTTTTGGCGTTTTAAAAAGCAAAGTGCTCATTGTGGTAACGTTTATGGCGCTATTAGAGATGGTTCACAAAGGCACTGTCAGCGTCAGACAATCAGAGGATTTGGAGATCTACGTCAGCTACATTGAAAACGGAGCCGAAAGCGAGGAGGTCTGAGAGACTTGTCCCCAAACGAAGCCAAGAAAATTCTCGAAGCCATACTTTTCATGGCACCTGAACCTTTGTCCGCGGCAAAACTTGCAGAGCTAACCGGTCTAGCAGAAAACGAGGTCAGGAGCTTCCTTTTGGAGATCGAGCACGACCTTGTGGACCAGGATAGGGGCGTAAGAGTGGAGACCATCGCAGGCGGTTATCGGTTTATAGCCTGCAAGGAGGCAGAACCCTACCTTCTTGAGCTCAGCCAAGGCCAAAAGCGCAGCCCTCTTTCGCCTGCGGCTCTCGAAGTTCTGGCCATCATCAGCTACCTGCAACCTATCACCAGAGCAGAGATCGATGAGATCCGCGGCGTTTCTTCTGAAAGCCCCATCGCTACGCTGTTAGACAGGGGTCTTATCGCCGAAGTGGGCAGGAAAGATGCCCCCGGAAGGCCGATTCTCTTTGCCACTACCAAAGCCTTCCTGGTGTATTTCGGCCTTAAAGACCTGAGTGAACTGCCAAGCCTCCCCGAACTCAAGATGCCTAACGGCGAGAATACAAAACCTCCCACCTTGGTAGAATAAAGCAGGGTAGGAGGTGTTTTCTTTGTGGTGGATTTTCGGGATAGGAATGCTTTTTCTTGCTGTAAAGGTGGTTTTAAGCCTTCCTCTACACATGAAATTCACCATAAACACTGACCCCTTTGGCAGGAACTGGAACATGGAAACCAGGCTCCCTTTTCGCAGACTTAGGCAGAGCGGAGAAGAAGCCTCCGAGATCGCCGAGCACGTTTCCGGGCTCCACCGCCTGTTTTTTATCTACTTACGCAACCTCTACCATAACGCCGTGCGCGCTAAGCCCAAAAAAAGCAGGATCGGAAGCGATGTTTGGGAAAGTGCCTTCTTTACGAGCCTGCGCTTCAAAAAGATCGCTCTTTCCATGGGACTAAAAGAAGTACCTCCAGGCGAAGCGGTCTTTATCTTTGGCGTCGTCACCGCGGCGATCTACCCGTTCATGGGTGCCATTAGCGTTAATAATAAGGGATTTATGCCTGAAATTTCCTTTAAAACCGACCTCTCGGGATTTGCCTTTACCTGCATAATCACCTTTACCCTCGGTCAAGTTATACATGAAGCCGGAAAAAGATACTGGGCTTTGTGGAAGGAGAGTAGATATGCCGGATAAGCATCCAGTGGAAGGTTTAATGGACACTGCCATGCAGAGCCTGAAAGAAATGATAGATGTAAATACCATTCTCGGCGATCCAGTGGAGACTATAGACGGGAGTCTGATAATCCCGGTATCTAGAGTGTTTATGGGGTTTGCTGCCGGCGGAAGCGAGTTTGGCGAGCCCAATCCCGAGGCTAAATCTCCCTTTGGCGGAGGGAGCGGTGCGGGGATTTCCGTGAGACCTGTGGCCTTTCTCGTTGTGAGTCAGGGCAAAGTTAAGCTGCTGCCGGTAGGCACCGAAGCCTTTATCGACAGAGTGTTCGACCTGGTTCCCAATCTGGTGGACCGCATGACGAAAAACAGCGTTACCAGTACGGTGGATAACAACACCATGTTCTAGGCATTTAGACCTTAAGGGGCTCAGGAACTCTTTAAGGTCTTTTTTTTGTGGGAGGAGTTGCAGAAAATGGAAATTCTGCAGGTAAATGTGGTATTATCTAGCTAACAACACAAAAGCAGCATAACTGCGGATCGCAGAGCTTTAAACCGGTTCTAAAGCTCCAGCACGACCGAGCTGTTAAAAAGAGTTTAGTACCTCGGTTTGCAGGGGCGTTTTGCCCGACGCATCTTTTAGGCACAAGCTGCAGGAAAAATTGGCAGGGAGAACCTGTGCCGGAAAAGAGTGCTGCACCGAAGCAGAGGTGTTGGACGACAGGTGAAAAAGCCCGAAAGACCAGGCTTTGTCAAATCTGCGTAGGAGGATTTTAGCTTGGAAAGACTACAAAAGATCTTAGCCGAAGCTGGATACGGTTCAAGACGTAAGGTGGAAAAGCTCATCATCGAAGGTGTTGTGACCGTAAACGGGCAAGTAGCAGAGCTGGGCCAGAAAGCTAGTAGATTCGATGACATCAGAGTAAAAGGGGAAAAGATAATCCTACAGAGGAAGGTCTACTATCTGCTCAACAAGCCCGAGGGTTACCTCTGTACCCTTCACGACCCTTTTAACAGACCAAAAGTCACCGACTTAGTTCCCCAAGAGCCGCGGGTCTTTCCTGTAGGCAGGCTCGATGCGGACACCACAGGGGCTCTACTTCTTACAAACGATGGTCAGCTGTCCAACCACCTGCTTCATCCCAGATACCACGTGGAAAAAACCTACTTGGTAAAGGTCAGTGGAAGGGTAAAGCCAGAAGATATCAGGAAGCTGGAAAAAGGTATCATGCTCGAAGATGGCATGACGTTGCCTGCCAAGGCCGAGGTGAAAAAGAGCACGCGAGATTGGACGTTGGTGTCTCTGACCATTACCGAAGGGCGGAAACGTCAGGTCAAGCGTATGATGAAGGCTTTGGGGTATCCGGTACTAGCCCTACACAGAGAGAGGTTTGGCCCTTTAGACGTGGACGATCTGAAGCTCGGTGAGTTCCGCAATCTTACGCAAAGCGAAGTAAAATCACTAAGGGGAAGTGTCAGGCATTGATAGACTGTTTGATTATCGGCGCAGGACCTGCCGGACTCATGGCAGCCAGTGCCCTCGCGCAAAACGGCATAAAGGGAGAGATTTGGGAAAAATCTCCAAAACCGGGTTTGAAACTACTTATCACCGGTAAAGGACGCTGCAACATAACCAACGCCCGCTACGCTTCCCTTGAGGATTTTCTTCAAAACTACAACGCAGGCGGTCGCTTCCTCTACAGCGCTCTCAACCGCTTTTCTCCTCAAGATACGATGGAGTTTTTTGCCAGCAGAGGGCTGGAAGTCGTGGTTGAGCAGGGGGGAAGGGTTTTCCCCAAAAGCGAAAAGGCCAGGGATGTTCTGGATGTCCTGCTCAAAGCAGCAGGGCCTGGCTTTCCCATCAGGACGCGACGGGCAGTAGAAAGCATCAACGTTGTTCAGAAAGCAGGCGAGGATCGGGTTTTTCAGGTGAGATCCACTTCGGGCCACACCCAACTTGCCCGATGCGTGATCGTAGCTGTAGGCGGAGCATCTTACCCCAAAACCGGCTCCACAGGAGACGGCGTTAAGCTGCTTTCCCCTCTAGGACATACCTTTACCAAGCTCAGAGCGGGACTTGTCCCCTTGGAGTGCTCCGACGATTTCATCACTGAGATCCAGGGTCTTAGCCTCGTCAATGTGGAGGCAAGTTTGTACGTTAAAGGTAAGAAGGTCTTTAACGAGCTCGGGGAGATGGTTTTTACGCATTTCGGGGTTTCAGGACCGCTGATCCTTTCCATGAGCAACAACGATTTTGACTCAGCAGAAATATCCATCGACCTAAAACCCGCTCTCGATCACGAAAAGCTGGACAAGCGAGTTCAGCGGGATTTCGACCAGTACAAAAATCGGGACTTTAAAAACGCTCTCGATGATCTTCTTCCGCAGAAACTCATCCCGGTGATCGTCAGACTGTCCGGGATCGATCCAGACCGGAAGGTGCACTCCATCACCAGAAAGGAGCGGCAGGGTCTGGTAGCCCTGTTGAAGGATTTCAGGCTTCATGTCACCGGCAAAAGGCCTATCGACGAGGCAATCGTGACTTTGGGAGGTCTGAACCTGAAGGAAATCGACCCCAGAACCATGGAGTCCAAGTTGGTTTCGGGGCTGTACGTTTGCGGCGAGATGATCGATGTCAGCGCCGTCACCGGAGGCTATAACCTGCAGGCAGCATTCAGTACTGGATACCTTGCGGGGCATTCTTGTGCTTGTAAATTGCTGCAGGCAGTAGTACAATAAATGGAAAACGTCGAATACTCCCCGACAACGGGAGTTTTTTCGTAAGAGAACTGGCCTGGAGGTAAGAAAAATGTATGCATTACGAGCAGCAACTACAGTGGAGGCCAATACCACTGAGAAGATCAAAGAAGCAGTAGAAGAGCTTTGGTCGAAGTTCACCGCGGTAAATGGCTTTGAAAAAGAGGACATAATCAGCGTGATCGTATCCAGCACCAAAGACATCACTGCGGCTTATCCTGCATCGTTTATCAGGGGCATGGGCTACGGAGAAGCTGCCCTTTTGGACGTATGCCAGCTGCAGATAGACGGCGAGATTCCCCTCTGCATCAGGCTTCTGGTCTATACAGCAAAGCCAGGGCGGAACGTCTATCTGCGAGATGCAGCCCGTCTGCGGCCAGAATGGAGCTTCGACCTTGAAGAAGCCTCAGGTCCCAGGCCGAGATCTGCCATAAAGAAGATCACACCGTATGTTCCCGGAAAGCCTATCGACGAGGTCAAGCGCGAGTACGGCCTTACCGACGTGATTAAGCTTGCATCAAACGAAAACCCCTTCGGACCTTCACAGAAAGCTTTAGCAGCGGCAGCTGAAGCTCTGCAGTCTGTGCGGCTCTATCCCGACGGAGCCAGCTACGAGCTGAAAACCTCTCTAGCCGATTTCTACGGCCTCAGGCCAGAGCAGTTTATTGCAGGCAACGGCTCCGATGAGGTGATCAAGATGCTCAGCGAAGCCTACCTCAGCGAAGGAGATAACATCGTCTGCGCCGACGTAACCTTCAGCGAGTACGAGTTTGGTGCGAGAGTCATGGGTGCGGAAGTCAGGAAAGTGCCACTGAAGGACTACAAGCACGATCTAAGCGGGTTTTTGGCAAACATAGATGCGAGAACGAAGATCTGCTACATCTGCAATCCCAACAACCCCACCGGCACCATCGTGGGGGAAAGGGAGATTTTGGAGTTTTTAGAGAAGGTGCCCGGAAACGTGTTGGTTGTAGTTGATGAGGCCTACAGCGAGTATGTGGAAAGCCCCGAGTATCCCGACTTCAAAAAGTTGATCGGAGCCTATCCTGTGGTGGTGTTGAGGACCTTCTCCAAGATCTACGGTCTTGCAGGCCTCAGAGTGGGTATCGGCATCTCCAGTCCGGAGATTATCCAAAATATCGAAAAAACCAGAGAGCCTTTCAACGTGAACCTTCTAGCTCAAGCTGCAGCTGCAGCCAGCCTGAAGGACCAGGATCACATAGAGTACTGTTTCCGGGAAAACGCTGCAGCCAGAAGAGAGTTCTACCAAAGATGCCGCGAGGCAGGCATTGAGTACGTTGCAAGCGAGGCCAACTTCGTCCTGATTAAAGTGGACGGGGCCGAAGCAATCGTGCGGAAAATGCTTGAGCATGGGGTCATCGTCCGAGGCACTAGTTCTTTCGGGCTGAAAGACCACATCAGAGTCAGTCTCGGCACTAAAGATCAGATGGATAGATTTTGGCAGGTATTTACCGAGGTAAGAGATGGGGGAATGAAGCAATGATTATCGTCATGAAGGCAAAAGCCAGTCAAGATGAAGTAAAAAGAGTGCAGGAAACGCTCCAGGAGCTTGGATTCGGCGTTCACCTTTCGGAAGGCGTCGAAAGAACTATCATCGGAGCTTTGGGAAATAAAGACGTCCTTGTTGCAGCAAACATTGAGACTCTTCCTGGAGTAGAACGGGTGGTTCCAATCCGCTCCCCATACAAGCTTGGAGGAAAGGAGTTCCATCCCGCACCGTCGGTGGTGGAAGTGAAGGGAGCCAAGTTCGGCGGAGGACACTTCAGCATCATCGCAGGTCCCTGCGCTGTAGAAAGCAGAGAGCAGCTCCTTAAAGCTGCCGAAGCGGTGAAAAAAGCCGGTGCTTCTCTTGTCCGCGGCGGCGCGTTTAAGCCCCGCACCTCGCCCTACTCCTTCCAGGGTTTGGAGGAAGAAGGTTTGAAGATCCTCAAAGAGGCTTCAGAGGTTACCGGCCTTGGCGTGGTCACCGAAGTGGTTGACCCCAAAGACGTGGAGTTGGTGTCCCAGTACGTGGATGCCCTCCAGGTTGGTGCGCGGAACATGCAGAACTTCGTTCTCCTGAGAGCGGTAGGCAGAGCCAAAAAACCGGTGATTTTGAAGAGAGGCCTTTCTGCCACCATCTCCGAATGGCTGATGGCTGCTGAGTACATCATGAGCGAAGGCAACCACAACGTCATCCTCTGCGAGCGGGGAATCCGCACCTTTGAGACAGCAACCAGGAACACCTTGGATATCAGCGCCGTGCCGGTGGTAAAAGAGCTATCACATCTTCCGATCATCATCGATCCCAGCCACAGCGGCGGGCATAGGCAGTACGTTCAGCCTCTGGCTCTGGCAGCTGTAGCAGCTGGTGCCGACGGCCTGATGGTTGAGGTTCATCCCGACCCGGAAAAAGCTCTGTCGGACGGACCCCAGTCGCTCACTCCGCCTGAGTTTGAGGAACTGGTGAACAAGGTCGGAAAACTTAAGGGAGCCCTGGATTTTCAATGAGTGTCGGAGTAGTGGGTCTTGGGCTCATTGGCGGTAGCATTGCACTAGGCCTCAGGGACAAGTTTGAGGTGATCGGTGTTGACCTGGATCCGGAAACCCTGAGAATTGCATCTGAAAAAGGAATCTGCCACAAAGTCTCCCCGGAACTTTCGGCTCTTAAAGGAGCAGACGTGGTGTTTGTGGCAGTTCCCATCAACAGCGTCTGCTCCATCGTCAGGGAGCTGGCGCCGTACGGCATGGCAATTGCCGACGTGGGGAGCCTTAAGCTGGACATCACAAACGCCCTCAGGGACGTTCCAACGTTTATCGGCACCCATCCCATGGCAGGCCGGGAAAAAGGCGGGATTGCAGCAAGCGACGGTACCTTGTTTGAAAACGCTCTGTGGATGGTCGATCGGACCAGACCGAAGGAGCTCATTGAAAAGGTCACCGGCTACATCGAGGCTCTGGGAGCTTACACATTCCTTCTGGATCCGAATTCCCACGATCAGATGGTAGCAGCTGTCTCCCACCTGCCGCACCTTGTTGCCGTTGCCCTGACCCTGGCTGCAGAACGCATTGCCAAAGGCGACGACCGCTTGTTTTTAATGGCGGCAGGAGGCTTTCGGGACACCACCAGGATTGCCAGCGGCGATCCAGAACTCTGGCAGCAGATCCTCTCCCAAAGCCCATACTTGAAAGATGCAGCCCAGGTGTTTCTTGACGTTTTCCAGACACTCTGCGCTGCAGATCACCTTACGTCCTATCTCCAAGAAGCCTGCAGCATCCGTGAGAAGCTGCCGTTTAAAGGACGAGGGGTTGTTGGCGAGATCTTCTCCTTGGTGATCAAGGTAGAAGACAAGCCAGGTGCGATCGGTGAGGTAACATCGATCCTTGCCGGTAGGCACATCAACATTAAAGAGATTGAGATTTTAAAGCAGAGGGAAGGAGAAACCGGACCTCTCAGGCTGGGTTTTGCCACTGCAGAAAAAGCGCTTGAGGCCTACAGCCTGCTGAAAGAGCTGGGCTACACATTAGAGACTAGGTGGTAGATATGGACCTAAAAGTTAAAAAAAGCCAAAAACCTCTGCAGGGAGCAATCAGACCGGAAAGCGATAAGTCCATATCCCAACGTCTGATTCTGTTCAGTCTGCTTACAGAAGAGGAGTGCGTTTTCGAGAAGATCAGCAGTGCTCTCGATCCCAGGTCTGCTCTGTCTGCTGCTGCCTGTTTGGGTTTGGAGTATCGCTTGGAAAACGACACGTTGTTTGCTAAAGGACCTGGAATTGCAGGTTTGAAAGAGCCGGATCGCCCTATTTACTGCGGAAACTCCGGCACTTTGATGCGCCTTTTAATGGGGCTTCTTGCACCGAGCAGGATCTTTGCGGTTTTATACGGAGACCACTCGTTGAACAACCGGCCTATGGCAAGAATTGCCGAGCCCCTGCGGGACATGGGAGCTGTGATTCACACAAGGCGCGGTGGTCTTGCGCCTATTGCCGTTGTCGGGGGAGACCTAAAAGGCACTGACTTCACTCTGCCTGTGGCCTCTGCCCAGCTCAAATCCGCTGTGATTCTTGCCTCCCTCCATAGTGAAGGTCAAAGCAGGGTAATCGAGCCCATTCCGTCCCGAGATCACACCGAAAGGATCCTCGCCCACATGGGTGCCGAGATCACCCGCCAGGGCTCAGAGATCATCATCGAGCCCGGACGGAAGCTTTCGGGCATCAAAATGAAGGTTGGAGGAGATTTTTCTTCGGCAGCCTTTTTCATCGGTGCAGGTCTTCTCGGGGAGGGCAGCGAAATTATCTTAGACGATGTAAACCTGAATCCAACGCGAACGGGGCTGCTTAAAGTCCTCGAACGGATGGGGGCGTCTTTGGTGGTAGATGAGACCGAAGATGTTGAGCCCATTGGCAGGATCAAGGTTGCATCGGAGAACCTTTGCGGAACCGTTGTAGAAAGCGTCGAAGTTCCACTGCTCATCGACGAGATCCCGCTTCTTGCGGTTCTTGCTGCAGCTGCAGAAGGCACAACTACCATCTGCGGCGTTTCGGAGTTGAAGGTCAAAGAGTCGGATCGCCTTTCGGGTATCGCCGAGTTGGTGCGGCTTCTTGGAAGAGAGTGCGCCATAAAAGGTGAGGGTAAGAACCTTACCTTGGAGATCTACGGCCGCCCAGGCGAGTTTGAAGGAGGAACCTACGATCCGAAGTTCGACCACCGCCTGGCGATGGCTGCATGCGTTGCCGGACTCAACAGCCCCGAAGGAATCACGGTTCTAAATGCAGAATGCGCCGAGGTCTCACAACCGCAGTTTTACAGCGAACTGAAGAGGCTTGGTGCACAGATCGAGGAGTGATAGCGTGGCGCTACCAGTTATTACCATAGACGGACCTGCAGGAGCTGGAAAGAGCACTGTCGCCAAGAAGGTCGCCCAAGAACTAGGGCTGACCTATCTCGACACGGGAGCGATGTACAGAGCAGTGACTCTTCTAGCCCTCAGACGCGGGGTGGATGTCAACGATGATGCAAAGATGAAAGAGCTTGTACGGGACATCTACCTTGATCTTAGCGGCGGCAGGATCTACCTCAACGGTGAGGACGTTTCAGAAGAGATCCGAAGGCCTGAGGTTTCCGAGAGCGTATCTCTTGTAGCGCGCCTTGGGTCTGTGCGGGAAAGGATGACCGCTCTCCAGAGGGAAATCGCCTCTAGAGGCGGGGTAGTTCTCGACGGCAGAGATGTAGGCAGCGTGGTCTTTCCCGAAGCCGACTGCAAGATCTTCCTTACGGCAAGCGTGGAGGAGCGGGCCAGGAGGCGCTATTTGGAGCTTCAAAATAAGGGGATTGCTATCAGTTTCGACGAAGTCAAGCAAAATATCGTCGAACGTGATAAAATAGATTCTGAGAGAGACATAGCACCTTTGACCATACCGGAAGGTGCGCATATTGTAGATTCGACGGGACTAACAATTGACGAAGTGGTGCAGGAAATTGTTAGAAAATGTCGAACAGATTAGGAGTACCGCTTATGATTTATGCTTTTCTCAAGGCTATTGCTCGAGTTTTGTTCAGGATTTTCGGCAAGCTGAAGGTTGAGTACAGGATGCCGATCCCAGAAGGTGGAGTCATTCTGGCATGCAACCACATTAGCGACTTAGATCCACCGGTTCTAGCTGCTGCATCAACCAGGCCGGTCTATTTTCTTGCAAAAAAAGAGCTTTTCCAAAACCGCTTGGTTGGAGCTATACTCCGGGGTTTTAAAGCCTACCCGCTGGACCGGTCTAAAGGTGATCTAGCGGCAATTAAAAGAGCTCTAGGCCTCCTCAAAGAAGAGAAGGTTCTTGGTATCTTCCCAGAAGGCACAAGGGTAAAAGGTGCACAGCTGGGGAAACCTTACAATGGTGCAGCTTTCCTAGCAGTTCAGGCAAAAGTTCCGATTGTTCCTGTGGCAATCTCAGGGACCGGACCGGGTTTCCGAGGTCTTTTTTTGGGAAAAGTAAGGATGTCTATTGAGTTCCTAGAGCCGATTACCGTTGAACAAATCGAAGAGTTAGTTAAAAAAGGCGACTTGGATAAACACCAAAAGTTGGATATGATAAGTAATGAGATCATGGATCGGATTGGCCAGGCCTTGGAGGGTAAGATGTGAAAGTTGTCGTAGCAGAGCATGCAGGTTTTTGCTTCGGCGTGGAAAGAGCGCTGAAGAAAGCAGAAACAGCAATACAGGAACACCAAACTAACGTCTACACACTCGGCCCTCTGATACACAATCCGCAGGTTATAGCCCGTTTGCAGGAAAACGGTGCGAAAATTGTGGATTCTGTGGCAGAGGTTGAAGACGGGACCGTCATTATCAGGTCTCACGGCGTCGATCCAAAGATTATTGAAGAGGCCAAAGTTAAAGGCCTTAATGTTGTTGATGCCACATGTCCGTATGTCAAAAGACTACACGAGCAGGCAAAGCTCCTGAAGGAGCAGGGCTATGCTGTGGTCATTGTTGGAGAGAAGGATCACCCTGAGGTTCAGGGACTGCTCGGAACGCTGAATCACGAAGCGACGGTAGTACTAGGTCCGGAGGACCTTAAAGATCAGAGGTTTGACAAGGTTGGCGTGGTGACCCAGACTACACAGTCTCACAAGACTTTCAGAGACTGCGTAGCTTATTTAGTCGATACAGCTCGGGAGATCCGGGTTTTTCCTACGATATGCCAAGCTACAGAATCAAGACAGAACTCCGCCGTCAAGTTGGCTGGAGAGGTCGACGTCATGATTGTGGTAGGCGGCAAGACGAGCGGGAATACTAGAAGGCTCTATGAGCTCTGTCTAGAGGTGCTCCCGAGAGTGTATCATATAGAAAGGCCAGACGAGCTTGAAGCAGACTGGTTCAAACCTACAGACACTGTAGGGATAACCGCTGGTGCTTCCACGCCCGACTGGGTTATTGAGGGGGTTGTCGAGAGAATGAGCGAGATGGAAAAACAAGAAATGCAGGACGTAATGCCTGCAGCAGAGGAAAGTTCAGAAGAGAACCAAGCAGTTATGATGGAAGAGCTTGAGAAAAGCCAGCTGAAAAAAGGCGAAGTTCTCGAAGTAACTGTTGTAAGCTTCGACAAGGACGGAGTCTATGTCGACGTAGGTCAGAAAGAAGAAGGCTTCATTCCACTTAGAGAACTAAGCTATCGCTATATAGAGTCTCCAGATAGTGTAGTGTCAATCGGACAAAAGATTAACGTAGTGGTAGACAGAGTGGAAGACGGAAGGATTATTCTTTCCAAGAAGGATGCCGATAGAGAAACCGCATGGGAGTTTCTTACAGAAGCCAAGGCAGAAGGCAAGGTCTTTTCTGCACAAGTGGTGGAAAAGGTCAAGGGCGGACTGCTTGTTGACATTGGCGTTAGAGGTTTTGTTCCTGCCAGTCACGTGTCCCGTCAGTTCGTCGAAGACCTAGACCAGTTCGTCGGTCAGACGATGGACTTCAAGGTCTTGGAACTTGAAGAAGAGCGCAAAAACGTTGTGCTTTCGCACAGATTGGTGGAAGAAGAAGAACTCGAGAAGAAGAAGCAAGAGGTCTTCGATAGTCTCGAGGCAGGGCAGATTGTTGACGGCGTTGTCAGACGCATCACCGATTTCGGTGCTTTCGTCGATATCGGCAGCGGCGTTGAGGGGCTCCTCCACGTCAGCGAAATGGCCTGGAGTCGCGTAGATCATCCAAGCGACGTTGTTTCCGAAGGGGATAAGATCAAAGTCAAGATCTTAGCACTCGATAAGGATAAGGATCGCATTTCCCTCGGTCTCAAGCAGACCAATGCCGATCCCTGGTCTTTGGTTGAATCTAAGTATGCAGTTGGTGAGATCGTTGAAGGTACCGTCACCAGAGTAGTCGACTTCGGCTGCTTTGTGAAGCTTGAAGACGGCGTTGAAGGCCTGGTACACATCTCCCAGCTGGCTCACCATAGGGTAGCAGAAGCTTCCGAGGTTGTAAAACCTGGCGATACAGTTAAGGTTAAAGTGCTTAACGTTGATTCGGAAAACCGCCGCATCGGTCTGTCCATTCGCGAAGCGCTTCCCCAACCTGAAAAGCCTGCAAAACCTGCAGGAGGCAAGAAGAGAGAGCCCAAGCAACCTGAGAAGGTTGAAGTCTCAGGTGATGAGCCCTTCGGCACAACAATCGGGTCACAGTTCAGCGAACTAGAAGCCCTGAAAAAACAGCTCGAAGGCAACTAATAAGGTAAGATAGGCCGCTGTAAAGCGGCCTCTTTTTTTTACACTGATTGCGCTTCCTTCCGGAGAGTATAGCCCTAATCATTTATGGAGAATCTAGCAAGAGAAAGTGGAGGTGAGCGCATGACAAGCACTACTGTTCTCCTGGTGATATCGGCTTTGCTTGTGATCATCTTGGGACACCGAGCGCTAGATCGTACGGGACTTACAGATAAACAGGCTCTCCTTGTAATAGGGCTGATTTGGGCAGGGAGCTACTTGGACATCCCCATCGGCCGGGTGAGCGTCAACGTTGGAGGCTTCATTATTCCGGTGCTTCTGGTGGTGTTCCTTCTTTCCAAAGCATCAAGCGGCACAGAGCGGGGTAGGGGCATTCTGTCCATTCTCATCAGCGCCGGAGCGGTCTATTTAATAAGTCAGCTCTTCGACTTTGGACCGGAGGCCGGAAGCTACACTTTTATCGACCCCATGTACCTTTTCGGGGCTCTTGCCGGTGTTGTAGCGTACCTCATCGGGCGGTCGAGAAGGGCGGCGTTTATCGGCGGCATCGGCAGCATCCTCTTGGTGGAATCGATTACCATCATCTCCAGGCAAATCACTGAAGGGGGGCCGGCGAACTTGGGTACTGCAGGCTTTTTCACCGGCGCCTTAATTGCCGGTATAGTAGCTATCTTCTTGGCGGAGATCGTGGGAGAGACCCGTGAGCTGATGCAAGGCGGTCCGGAAAAAGGCGACGACTACCCCACTGGACTAAAAAAAGGCAATGCTCCAAGGGACGTAGAGGCCAGGGCTACCCACGCTCTAAGAATAAACAAGCCGATCTTGGTTTTGGAGATCGGCGACGGAGGAGACGTACGAGTCTTTTTGGAGGAGAATGCGCAGTGAACAAACAGATCCGGCTGCTCCTTGTTCTATCTCTTTGTACCATTTTCTGCTTCAGCTCCCCAGCGTTCGGCTACCACCTCGATGAAGTCCGCGATGTGGTAGATGAAGCTGGGAACCTGGTCACAAAAGCCACCATCCCCCTCGCAGAAGGGGATATCTACATCTCCAGCGACAACACCGAGTGGGAGGTCATTGGAGAACGGGACGGAAAGTACATCGTAAAGAAAAACGGCGTCATTGATCTCAGCGCTTACTTGAAAATGCCCCTGGACTTGGGAATCCAAGCGGAAGGGTCGCAGCCTGTCATCGGCATCTACCACACCCACAGCAGTGAATCTTACTCGCCCGGACCTGCAAGTCTCCCCTATCCCGGTGAAATCTACCAGGTAGGCGAGACTCTGAAAAATGCGCTGGAAAAGAAGGGATTCAAGGTAGTTTGGTCCCAGGCCAATCACAATCCCCACGATGGTTCGGCGTATATTCGCTCCAGAGACACCGCAGCTAAGCTCCTGGAGGAAAACCCTATTGCGGTTATTGACGTCCATAGAGATGCAGTTCCGGACCGAGAGTTCTACACCACAGAGCTGGACGGCCAGTCGGTAGCCAAGGTGAGGATCGTAACCGGCAAGCAGAATCAGAACAGGCAGAGCAACTTTGAGTTTGCAAAAGCTATGAAGGCTAAGGCCGACGAAGCACTTCCCGGGATCATGGAAGGGATTTTCTGGGCTAAAGGCAACTACAACCAAGACCTAGGTCCGCGAATGATCCTGCTCGAGTTTGGCACTCACGTGCTGACTCTTGAAGAAGCCAAAGTGGCAGCAGAGAAATACGCTGATGTTATCGCCGCGTCTCTCCCTGTAGGCGGAGGGAAAGCGGAACGCAGTGCAGCTGGCTCTAGCGTGGTGTGGGTGATCCTTCTAGCTGTAGCAGCTCTCGGCATTTTCCTGTTTATCAATAAAAAGGGCTTTGGCAGTTTGAAGAATCTTGCCAAAGAGTTTACCCACTCATTGAGAAAGGGTAGGAGGGATTAGTCAGCTTTACATCCTGACAGTGAAGAACCCTTCGGCTCCGAACAGCCTGAGCTCAAATAGAGAAGAGGCAGAGAGGGCTTTCAGACTTGTGGCAATGGTGCGGTCTTTACAGACCGCATTTTTCGTGATTAAGTTCTCAGATTGCCTCATGTCACCTTGTTTTCTCAATGGTGCTACTGCCCTTTTAAAAGCAGCCACCTTATGATAATATGAATGTGCGATTACTTGATAAATCATTGTGACATTACGACTTCACCTCTTTCAGTAGGTGCCGAGTTTGACAAAAAATGCTCAAAGGCACGTACCCACAAGTTGGGGCACAAAAGATAGCAGAGAGGAGGCACAGCTGGATATTGCTACTTAACGGGGAAAATGTTAACTTAAGTGAAGTGTACATTTTCCAAGAGGAGCAATATACTTTTGAAATATGGAAAAAGGAACTGTTGCAATTGTAGGAAGACCGAATGTTGGCAAGTCAACGTTATTTAACCGAATATGCGGCCAGAGAAAGGCCATTGTTGAAGACACGCCTGGCGTAACCAGGGATCGCCTTTACGGCACAGCAGAGTGGAACGGCAAGGAGTTCAGCGTGATCGACACAGGAGGTATCCTCCTCGGCGATGACGAGCCGTTTTTGCGGGAGATCCGCATGCAAGCTGAACTTGCAGTAGAAGAAGCCGATGTGATCATCTTTGTAGTGGACGGAAGGGAAGGACTGACCCCTACCGACCAGGAGGTTGCAGAGATTCTGAGGACCAAAGGCAAAAACGTCGTAGTTGCCGCCAATAAGCTGGAGAACTTCCAGGGGACGGAGATTTGGGATTTCTATTCCCTGGGTCTCGGCGAAGTGGTTCGCATCTCGTCGGAACACGGTATCGGCACAGGAGACCTGTTGGACCGGGTTACAGAGCTTCTTCCTGAAGCAAAAGCTGCGGAAGAGAGCAGTGCCATTAAGGTGGCCATTGTGGGGCGGCCTAATGTGGGCAAGTCGTCTCTGGTCAACAACCTTCTCGGAGAGGAAAGGGTTATCGTCAGCGATATTCCCGGCACCACCAGAGATGCAGTGGACGTGCCGTTTTCCTACGAAGGCCAGGACTACATTCTCATCGACACTGCCGGTCTGAGAAAAAAAGGCAAGATTTGGGAGTCGGTGGAACGCTACAGCGTCATACGTTCTCTACGAGCCGTCGATGAGGCCGATGTGGTTTTGCATATAATAGACTTGACAGAAGGAGTTACGGAACAAGACACGAAAATAATAGGCTATGCCCACGATCAGGGCAAAGCTTTGATACTAGCGGGTAATAAGTGGGACTTGATCGAAAAAGAGACAGGCACCTTTGAACAGACTGTAAACGAGATCAGAACGAAAGTAGCGTTTGCAACATATGCTCCCATTACGCTGATCTCGGCAGTAACCAAACAGAGAGTTCTCAAACTCTTAGAGATGATTCAAGAAGTGGATGCGGAGGCCAGGAAGCTGGTTCCCACCAGCAGAGTCAATGAGATCATCCGCGATGCCATTAGGATGCAGGAGCCCCCATCGGACAAAGGTGTCAGACTCAGAATCTACTACGGCCTGCAGACAGGTACTCAACCACCGAGGTTTACTCTGTTTGTCAACGATCCAAATCTTATGCATTTTTCCTACGAAAGGTATTTGGAGAACCGCTTCAGAGAAGCCTTTGGTTTTGCAGGCTCGAGAGTTTTGCTTTCATACAAAGCTCGAACTGATACCGAAGCTTATGATAAGCGATGAAAGGGGAAGCATATAGCAGATGCTGGTTGTCCTCAGCGCACTAATTGGCTATCTCGTGGGTTCGATACCCTTTGGTCTTCTACTCTGCAAGTACGTTTTTGGGATCGATATCAGGCAGTACGGAAGCGGCAATATAGGCGCAACCAACGTGCAAAGGAATACAAACACTCTCTACGGTTTCGTTGTGTTAACTCTAGACCTTTTAAAGGGTTTTTTAGCGGCCTGGATAGGCTATGCCCTTGCCGGCCATAACGGTGCTATTTTAGGCGGCATAACTGCGGTTGTTGGGCACAACTGGTCGCTGTACTTGAAGTTTTCAGGAGGCAAAGGCGTCGCCACCACTGCGGGAATGGCTCTGTTCCTGTTTCCTAAGGGCTTTTTGGTGCTGGTGCCACTGTGGGTATTAATGGTTGCCCTCACCAAGTACGTGTCTCTGGCGTCTGTAACAGCGGCCCTGGCCATGCCGATCGTGGTGTACTTTTTCGGCTATCCGCCAAAGCTTGTTGCAATCAGCGTTCTGGCTGCAGCTTTTGCCATCTACAGGCATAAGAGCAACATCGAAAGGCTGTTGAACAAAACCGAATCGAAGTTCAGCTTGAAAAAGAAATCCAGCTAATTCAAAGGCCACCTTAAGTTCAGGATGGCCTTTTTTTTGCCATAAAGGCCACTGGGGACTTTTTATTAAAGTCTTTGAATGTGTGAGAGCCCTGTTAGTACTGGCCCGTATTGGGCACCCTAAAGGGAGACTGGAAGGAGAAGTGGCAATGGCAAAGGTTCTCTACATTAAGGCTAATCCCAAACAGGCCTCAAACACGTTTCTCATCTCAGACAGCTTCATAAAAGCGTACAAAGAGAAAAATCCTGCAGACCAAATCACCACCCTAGATCTCTACAGGGAAGGTATCGATTTTCTCAGGGAGAGGGATCTTGGTGATATGGGCGATCCGGAAAAGCTCGAAGACAGAAACCACAGGGTCTTCAAGTACGCGTATCAGTTTTTGGAGGGGGACAAGTACGTCATTGCGGCCCCCTTTTGGAATTTGAGCTTTCCTGCGATTCTCAAAGCTTACATCGACTACATCTGCATCTCAAGCCTGACGTTTAAGTACACCGAAGAAGGTCCTGTAGGTCTCCTTGCAGGGAGGAAGGCCATCTACATTACCACCAGAGGAGGGAACTACTCGTCCGAAAAGACAAGAGCCCTTGACCAAGGGGAGCCCTACCTCAAAACCATACTGGGGTTTCTGGGGATCACCGACTTTACGGTGCTCAGCGCAGACTGCCTCGATGTAATCGGCGTAGACAAAGATGAAATCCTCCGAGCGGCAATAAGGGAAGCAGAAAACCTCGCGCAGAAATTTTAGCTTCTTGAAAGCCAAGGGGTCTTACTTTCCTACCTAAGTAATATAAATAGTCATCAGATGTTTTATCTGAGGACTATTTTTTTATTGGGAAGTTCTGTTCTGCTTGTATCATGTTCTGCATAACTTTTAAGAGAGAGGCCTTTGTTGATAACTTCTTAGGGAGGGAAGAAAAGATGGAAGCCACAGCTGTGTTTCGAGACATCGTAGCCCGCACCCGGGGCGATATCTATATCGGAGTTGTCGGCCCGGTTCGCACCGGAAAATCAACGTTCATCAAGAGATTCGTGGATCTGATGGTTCTGCCTTTGATCAAAGACGACCAGCTGAAAAAGCGTACCGTTGACGAACTGCCCCAGAGTGGCTCCGGCAGGATGATCATGACCACAGAGCCCAAGTTCGTGCCTGACGAAGCGGTAACCATAGAACTCCAGGAGGGGATGAAAGCCAGCTTGCGCCTTGTAGACTGCGTCGGCTACACCGTGACCGGCGCTCTGGGCTACTTCGATGATGAAGGGCTTCGGTTGGTTCGCACCCCGTGGAGCGAAGAGGAGATCAGCTTTGAAAAAGCGGCAGAGATCGGCACTCGAAAAGTCATCCAGGACCACTCTAATATTGGCCTAGTGGTGACAACAGACGGTTCCATCACCGACCTGCCGCGGGAAAGCTACATCGATGCAGAAGAGCGGGTAATTCGGGAGTTAAAGGAACTGGGTAAGCCGTTCATCGTGCTCCTTAACTCCACGGTCCCCAGAGACGAAAAAACCATTGCCCTTGCTGAGGAGCTATCTGCTCGCTACGAGGTCAGTGTGGTGCCGGTAGACTGCCTCAACCTCACTCAGCCGCAAATCGACGCCATCATCTCCAGTCTGCTTTTGGAGTTCCCGCTCAGGGAGATTGCCGTGGACGTCCCCAGCTGGGTGAGCGAACTTTCCTACGACCACAAGCTCAGAGAGAAGCTGGAAGAAGCGATCTTCGAGCACATCGCCGGCATAAGCAAAGCCAGGCAGGTGGGATGGTCCAAAGAAAAGATTCTAGCGGATGTTTCCGAACTGGAATCGGTAGTCACCAGGGAGCTGGACCTCGGCCGCGGAAGGGCCAGAATCGAGCTGAACGTCAAAGCGGAAGTGTTTTATGAAGTCCTTGAAGAGATCACGGGCTTTGCTGTGGAAGACGAGGCTAGCCTCTTCAGCCTCTTGATCGAACTGGGATCCTCGAAGAAAGAGTTCGACAAGGTGGCCGCTGCCATGCAGGAGGTCAGAAGCAAAGGCTACGGCATCGTCAGGCCAGGAAAAGAAGACATTGTCTTGGAGCCACCTGAGTCAGTGAAGCAGGGAAACAGGTTCGGCATCAGGCTCAGAGCATCGGCGCCGTCGTACCACATCATCAAAGCAGACATTTATGCCGAAGTTACTCCGTTTGTGGGCACCGACAAACAAGGTGAGGAGTTTGTCAGCCAGCTGGAGTCCGAGTTTTCCGAAAACCCATCGGCCATTTGGGAGAAAGATTTCTTGGGCAAGAACCTTTCAGAGATGATGCTCGGAGGCATCGAAGGCAAGCTCTACCGCATGCCGTTCAACGCTCAGGAGAAGCTGCAGGAAACCCTAGAGCGCATCATAAACGACGGCAGTGGAGGCTTAATCTGCATCATTTTCTAGGAAGAGCACAAGCTCTTCCTAGTTTTTTATTGGAAAAAGAAGGAAATATTGTAGTTTATCCGAATTTATAACCAAGACCACCTAACAAGGAGGCTACTAGGGACGTGAGTTCCGAGGGGTTAGGTAAAATTTGGAGGTGAACGATATGTCCAAAGGCATTACTAAGGGTGAGTTGGTTGGGAACATAGCAGAAAAGGCTGGGGTATCCAAGAAAGATGCAGAAAAAGTATTGAACGCTGTGTTATCAAGCATCACCGAAGCTTTGGCGAGTGGTAGAAAGGTTCAGTTAGTTGGTTTTGGTACTTTCGAAGTACGTCATCGCGAAGCTAGAACCGGCCGTAACCCACGTGACCCAGGTAAAACTATTCACATTCCATCACGTGACGTCCCTGCTTTCAAGCCCGGCAAGGCTCTGAAAGAAGCCGTAAAGTAGGTCGAATAGCTGACGAAAAAGAGAGGCTGTCCATAAGTTGGACAGCCCTCTTATATTTTTAAAAACCTATAGGCGGTTTTCGTACGTTGGAGCTTGCAGGAAACGAAAAACTGCAGTCTTTTTCTCGTTAAAAACTGGTTTTCTCGTGCAACTCGGGCAATTTTCTACGAATCCGTTTACCAAATCCCTTCTTCATGGTAGAATAGGAAAAACGTTAAATTTTTGCTAAGAATATCACAAAGGAACCATAGAGGAAAGGTGGTGGGGACAGCACCGTCGGTGCTGTCCGGGCAAATTGAAAGAAGCAAGAATGGGAGTAGCCGTACTTGGACTTGGAACAGTCGGGATCGGCGTCGTAGACATTCTCTCCAAAAATCGGGCGATGATCTTCAACCGCAGCGGCGTGGACTTGGAAGTAAGAAAGGTCCTGGTGAGCAATCCCAATAAAAAGCGGGAGATCGATCTAGCCAAAGACATGTTCGCCAAAGATATCGAAGAGATACTCCAAGACGACGAAATCGACGTGGTTGTGGAGTTAATAGGCGGGCTTTCTCCTGCCAAAGAATACATCATTAAGGCAATAGAAGCGAAAAAGGCGGTTGTTACCGCCAACAAAGCGGTTCTTGCCCACCACGCAGCAGAACTGTTCGCTGTTGCCAGAAAAAACAATGTCCCTCTGTACTATGAGGCCAGTGTTGGCGGAGGAATTCCGCTGATTACCCCCCTCACCGAGTCCCTCGTAGGCAGCAACATCACCAGCGTCATGGGGATCATCAACGGTACCACCAACTACATTCTAACGAAGATGAGTACCGAAGGTTCGAGCTTCGAGGAGGTCCTTGCTGAAGCGCAAAGGCTCGGCTACGCCGAGGCCGATCCGTCTGCAGACGTGGACGGTCTGGATGCAGCCCACAAACTGGTGGTATTGATCGCACTGGCATTTGATACCCACATCAAGCTTTCAGATGTGCACTGCGAGGGCATCCGCAAGATCGATCCCATGGATATCAAGTTTGCCAGGGACTTCGGTTATGCTATCAAGCTCCTTGCGGTAGGCAAGAAGACCGATCTAGGCATTGAAGCTAGGGTCCAGCCCACGCTGATTCCCCTGCACCATCCTCTGGCTTCTGTGAACAACGTGTTTAACGCGGTTTTTGTGGAAAGTGAAGAAGTTGGCGAGATCATGCTCTACGGCAGGGGAGCGGGAAGGTATCCCACCGCCAGTGCCGTAGTTGGCGATATTGTTTCGGCAGCAAGAATTCTGTCCGGTGCCAAATCGCAACTGCCGCGGAAGTTTGCTATGGGTTCTGCGGTCTCGGTGAAGAAGACCGTGGGTTGCTACTACATTCGCCTGATGGTGGAGGACAGACCTGGCGTGCTTGGAGAGATCGCTAACATCTTAGGACAAAACAACGTCAGTGTGGCGTCTGTAATCCAAGAAGGTAGGGCTCAGGATCAGGTTCCTCTGGTCTTTTTGACCCACGAGGTAAACTACGGATCCCTGGAGAAAGGTCTAGAGCTGATCGGCCGCCTGCCTTGCGTGAGAGAGATTGCCAATGTGATCAGAGTAGAAAGAGGGTACTGACATGTACAAAGGCCTGATTGATCGCTACAGAAAGTTTCTTCCTGTTGCAGATGATGCTGAGATTATCACCTTAAATGAGGGGAACACACCTCTAATTCCCGTGCCCGAACTGGCAAAGGCAGCAGGGATCGATGCCAAAATCTACGTGAAGTACGAAGGCCTAAACCCTACAGGGTCGTTTAAAGATCGCGGCATGACCATGGCGGTGACCAAAGCTAAAGAAGAGGGCATGAAAGTGGTAATGTGCGCTTCGACTGGAAACACCTCGGCTTCTGCAGCGGCCTATGCTGCAAGAGCCGGTATGAAGTCGGTGGTACTTATCCCAGACGGCAACATCGCTCTGGGCAAACTGGCTCAGTCCATGATCTATGGTGCTAAAGTTGTGGCAGTGGACGGGAACTTCGACGACTGCTTGAAGTACGTGAGGGACCTCTGCCAGAGGCACCCCATCGCCCTGGTAAACTCCATCAATCCCTACAGGCTTGAAGGGCAGAAAACCGCTGCTTTCGAGATCGTCGACGACCTAGAAGATGCTCCCGACTACCTCATCATACCGGTGGGAAATGCCGGAAATATTAGCGCCTACTTCATGGGTTTTGCCCAGTATTTCGAAGCGGGCATCTCTACCAAGATACCCAAGCTCTGGGGAATGCAGGCGGCAGGAGCGGCACCGATCGTGGAAAACAGGGTTTTTGAAAAACCGGAGACCGTGGCTACGGCCATAAGGATCGGCAATCCAGCAAGCTGGGAGAAGGCAGTAGCTGCAAGGGATAAGTCCAATGGACGCATCGAGAAGGTCACGGACCAAGAGATACTCGAAGCCTACAAGCTCATTGCTAGGACCGCAGGAGTCTTCTGCGAACCGGCTTCTGCAGCAACTGTCGCAGGTCTTATAAAGTACGGCCGGGACATTGAACCTGGAAGCACGGTGGTTCTTGTTCTCACAGGCAACGGGTTGAAAGACCCGGACAATGCCATTAAGTCTGCCCCTGAGATCTTCCATGTGAAAAACGACATCAGGGCAATAGAAGAGGTAGTCCTATGAAGGTCTTAGCACCGGCCACAACGGCCAATCTGGGACCGGGATTTGACCTTCTCGGTGCCAGCTTGGATATGGAAAACGAGATCTGGGCAGAGTTTGCCGATAGCTACTTTCTCCAAGAAGAAGGCTACAGCGAAGGGACAGAGCTAGACGACCACTTGGTATGCAAGGTGATGCGGAGCTTTCTAATGGAACAGGGCATAAGCCGCCCGTTCGCTCTTAAGGCCAAAAACAGAATCCCCTTTGCCAGAGGATTGGGCTCGTCGTCAGCTGCTATCGTGGGAGGTTTGGTTTTGGCAAATGCCTTAGCTGGAAGTCCCCTTGATGCAGCAGAACTCCTCCGAAGGGCTGTGGAGATAGAAGGGCATCCGGACAACGTAGCCCCTGCACTTCTTGGAGGGGTGGTTCTGGCTGCAAAAGACACCTACATCAGCTTACCTGCGCCGCAGGTTTCGGCGTTTGTGCTCATTCCCGACTTCAAAGTCTCAACGGAAAAGGCCCGCCGGATTCTGCCGCAGACCTATAGTAGGGAGGTTGCTGTCAGAAACAGCAGCCGTTTGTCTCAGCTGGTCATAGCCCTCGAGCGTGGTGACAGCGAGCTCTTTCTGCAGGCTCTAGACGATGAGATTCACCAGCCTTTCAGAGGACAGCTCATACCGGGATACGACGCCCTGAGCGCTCAAGCGGTGAAACTCGGAGGCCGGATCGTCATTTCGGGCTCGGGCCCGACGCTGCTCTACCTGACCGCAGAGTCACCTGACACGGCGAAAAAGGCAGCCTCCGACCTGTCGGAGACCTGGAAAGAGCAGTTCGCCGTGGAAAACGCAGTAGTACAGGTAAAACTTGGTGCAAAAGGAGCAAGAATCCTGGAAGCAGAGGATTAATTGGCGCTTTCCATCTTGATTTTGCCCTGGAATGTGCTACAATAATCCTTGCAGGTTAGTTCTGTCGGGCTGTGGCGCAGCTTGGCTAGCGCGCTTCCTTGGGGTGGAAGAGGTCGCTGGTTCAAATCCAGTCAGCCCGACCATTTTTTTTGGAGACAACCCAGAGAACGCCGTTTGTTAGGCGTGTCTCTGGGTTTTTTTGTGTCACCAGCCGGACTTGCAGGAAACCTCTTTTCCTTTCAAGAAATTAGAAAGCAAACCAAATAAAGGGGAGGAGTAAGGGTGTTTCCTAAAAAAGTGCTCGGCTTAATCGTTTTGTTTTTAGTGGTTCTTGCAGGAGCGGCGTTTGCCGAGGAAGAGGTTTTGACTCTTAAAGTGATGACCTACAACATCCAGATCGCCGCAACGGCCAACAACCCTGGATGGGTAGTGGCCAACTTCGATCTCGACGGCATAGCGGAGATGATCAGGGAGCAAGATCCCGACATCGTTGCCCTCCAGGAAGTGGACCGCTACCGCGGCAGGAGCGGCTATGCAGACCAGGTTGCAGAGCTTGCGGAGAAACTTGGCATGTATTGGGCGTACTCGCCGTCTTACTTCGACTATGAAACCGCAAACGGCAGAGGTATGTACGGCAATGCCATTTTGTCGAAGTATCCCATAGTCAACCAGTACTACCATACGCTGTGGAGGAGAGCGACCCTAGAGCCGGGAGAAGCTTCTTGGGTCATCGAGAAGAGATCTCTCCTAGAAACTCAGATAGATGTCAATGGAACCATCGTTCACGCCTACTCCACGCACCTTTCGACCACTCAGGATCAAAGAGCGGAGCAGACCACAGAGATCATGAGCCTGGTAGCGCAGACAAAAGGGCCCAAGATCATTATGGGAGATTTCAACTCCCAACCGGATGCTCCCGAGATGAAGAACCTCCTGAGGCGGTTCAGGGACGTCATGGAGCATGCTGAGGTTCGCAGCGAACAGCGGAACACCTATCCAAACGGTACTAAAGCCGATCGGGTTATCGACTACATCTTGGTTTCGCGGGAATGGACTATTAAAGAGGCACAGGTCATTGCCGACGAAGAAGGAAGATCCGACCACAACCCCATCGTGGCGGTTCTGGTTTTGGAGAAATAACCGGGAGGGCTGGTGCCCTCCTTTTTTGTTTGGCGATTTCCGCTCTTTCTTCGGTTAACTTGAAGAAAGGTAATTGCCACAATTTTGGCGAACTTCTACCTAGACTGGAGGTGGCAAAGTGGCGCAGTCTAAGACAAACGATAGAAGTGTTGATTTTTCGGCGGCACTCCAGGGGTATCCAAGAGACCCCAAATACCTGCTGCCTGTCCTTTACAAGCTTCAGGAGAACTACGGGTTCCTCAGTACCGAAATGCTGCAGGAAGCAGCTCGCCATCTGGGAGTTCCCGTCGGGAAGGTTTACAGCCTTGCAACGTTCGGAGAAGAGTTTCGTCTCGAACCTCTTGGCAGATGCGTTATCGAAGTCTGCAGTGGCGCCTGCTGCAGGATTAAGGGTTCGGGGGGTATCCTCTCGGTGCTCGAAGCCGAGCTGGGTATCAAAGCTGGGCAAACTACGCAAAACGGCGCGTTCACGCTCCTTGAGGCTAGCTGTATCGATGCCTGCGCACTTGCTCCTGCCATGCGAGTCAACGGGCATCTCTACGGGAACCTGCAGGGCGGAGATGTCCTGAGAATCATTAAAGAGTACGAACTACTGCAGAAGAGCTCTGCTAAATGAGGTGACACTATGGTCTGGAAGGAAAGCCTGCAGGAGGCCGCCTGCACCCATAGTCAAAGCGATCCCTGCCCGGTGGTTTTGGACTGTTTGCGAAGCGCCGAACCCCTCTGCGAGCTGCGCCATAACGGGAAAACACCATGGCAGGCTGCCGAAGAGAACCAGGTGGTTGTTCGCATAGGTCTTGGAAGCTGCGGTATTGCTGCTGGTGCTAAAAAGACCTACAACTACTTCAAGAGTCAGCTAGCAAAAAGCGGAGAGCTCAAAGACCGAGTGGTGCTTAAAAAGACTGGGTGTCTGGGTCTCTGCAGCCACGAAGTTGTGGTCAGCGTCGAAAAAAGCGACAGAGTTGTGTTTTTCAAAAACGTCAACATCGAACGGGCGTCGGAGATTCTGGAGCTTTACATCCAAGGAGATAGCCTTCCGGAGGACGGCATTTTAGGGATAGTTCGGAAAGACCAAGAGGACGGCCAGAAGATCGGCTCTCTTCAGGCCTATTTAAACTCAAGGGTTCTTTTGCAGAATGCAGGTCTTATCGATCCTTCATCTTTCGACGAGTACCTAGCTTCTGGGGGAATGGCTGCCTTTGCCGGAGCTCTGAAAATGCAGAGAAGGGGCGAAGAAGGCAGGATGCTTTCAGCCATTTTGGCCGCTATGTCCAAGTCTGGAGATTTCTGCATCGAAAAAGAGCGTTTAGTGGAGTTTAAGGAGCGTTCAGGAGAGAAGACGGTAGTCCTTCGGGCTCTAGAGCAGGATACCAGTTCATTTACGGTGCGTACCATCCTCGAAAGCGACCCCTACAGCGCCGTTGAAGGGTTGATGGTGATCTGCGTCCTTTTAGGTGCAAGCCGCGGCCTGGTCTTTCTTGATCCGAAGTTCAAGAACGCCCGGGTTCTTCTGGAAGATGCCGTTTGCCAGCTGCAAGAAGCAGGGCTTCTAGGGGAGGAGGTTTTGGGCTCGGGGTTCTCCCTCAGAATTGAAGTCTTTCCAGGGTTAGAAAGCGCGGTCTGTGCAGAAGACGGTGCAGTTTTTGCAGCTGTATTAGGAGACCGGCCAAAACCCGGAAGTTCCGGCAAGGCGCAGGGAGGTTCTCTCACCTGCCATCTGGAGGATGCGGTCTATGCAGTGAGGCTTGGGGCGCTCTGGCCTGGATGGTCTGAGCACCCCTTTAAGGGGGAAATCCCGGAGACCCAGGTCGTCTCACTGTTAGGCAGGGTCGAGAATGCCGGCTGCATTGAGGTGCCTTTGGGCACTTCACTCCGAGAAATCGTCTACGACTACGGCGGAGGAGTGGAAAACCGGAAGGTGTTGAAGGCTCTGCAGATCGGAGGCGCCTCAGGGGGCTTTCTCCCTGCAAGGCTAATAGATACGCCCCTTGATCAGGGTCTACTTCAGACCCTTGGCATTAAGCGGTTTGGCAGCATTTTGGTCTTGGACCAGGACTGCTGCATCGTCGACCAAACCTACTACAGTCTTAAAGAAATGTCCGGGCATTCGTGCGGGCTTTGCATACCCTGCCGGGAAGGACTTTTTCGCCTTGTGGAGATGCTCGGGAGCATCAAAAGGGCGGGTCAAGGACCGGAGAACCTGAAGCGGTTTCAAATCCTCAGCCAGTTGGAGAAGCTGGCGGAGACCATCAGAGACACATCCCGTTGCAGCCACGGCTCATCTGCGGTAACCCCGCTGCTTACAGGGCTTACGTACTTCAAAGACGAGTTTAGGGCCCACATCTTCGAAGAACGATGCCCTGCCAACCAGTGTAAAGGGCTTTTGAAGTTTAAAATCGATGCAGAACTCTGCACAGGCTGCAGCATCTGTCGGGAGCGCTGCCCGGAAGATGCCATTATCGGCCAGAGCAAGTTCAGCCACTTTATTATAGAAGATCGGTGCACCAGCTGCGGCATCTGCCACGAAGTCTGCCCGTTTGGTGCAGTGAGCTTCAGCTGAGGACGGCAAGGAGGGATGGGAATGGAAGAGGTTAAAGTTGCGGTAAACGGCACGACCTACAGCGCCAGAAATGACCAGACTATTCTTTCTCTTTGCCGGGATATCGGCATAGACATACCTACACTCTGCAGTGCAGACTGCCTGGACACCAGAGAAAACTGTCGGATCTGTGTGGTGGAGGTGGTTGGCAAGGCGCGGCTTGTTCCGGCCTGCTCAACGCCTATTGCCCCAGGTATGGAGATTTGGACCCATTCGGAACGGGTTAAACGGGCAAGAAAAACCGTTCTCGAGCTCCTGCTTGCCAACCACCCTGAAGACTGTTTGATCTGCCTGAAAAACGGCGAATGCGAGATCCAGGATCTGGCCAAGGAGTTTGGCATCAGGGAGCGGAGGTTTGTCGGTCTGAAGAAAGAGCAAGGGACAGACCTGTCTTCTAGAGCCATCGAAAGGGATCCGAACAAGTGCGTTCTCTGCGGAAGGTGCGTGGAGATCTGCAGCGAGAAGCAGGATGTAGGGGCTCTGGACTACCACCACAGGGGTTTTGACACAATCATCGGACCTGTCTCGGGAGAGCTCGCATCATCGGACTGCGTTTTTTGCGGGCAGTGCGTTTTGACATGCCCCACAGGCGCGTTGAGGGAGAGAAGTGCGCTGAAAAACGTTTGGACCGCTATCTCCGATCCGGGGAAGAAAGTCGCTGCAGTTGTTTCTCCTGCCGCTAAGGTGGGGCTCTTTCGCGCTAGAGAGCCGCAGACTGTGGACGGTCTTTTGGTTGGCGCCCTGAAAACCTTGGGTTTTGACTACGTTTTCGACATGAGTATCGCCAATAGGCTCTACCTTGAGCTCTTGGCTTTGGAAGTGAAAGAGCGGAAGGCCGGGGGCGGACCTCCTGTCATTCCCGCCTTTTGTCCTGCCGTTATGGCTCTTGTGGAAAAGCGGTATCCTAAGCTTTTGCCGTTTGCCAGCGAGGTAAAGTCCCCTGGTCAGATTGCAGGGATCCTTGCCAAGCGCTACCTAGAGCAAAAAGAAGACCTCAGCCCAAGGGACCTTTTCGTAGTAGAGATCAAACCATGTACCGCAGCCAAAGAAGAAGCGAACCGAACTGGTTCAGCTCAAAACGGCTATCAGCCGGTAGATGGAGTGCTCACCACAAGAGAGCTTGAGCGCATGTTCCTAACAAGCGGTATCAAAGAGGAAAAGCTCGAAATGAAGCCTTTTGACGAGCCGTTTACCAATCTCTACCCTTGCCTTGGCCTGCTGGAGACGGCAGGTGGCATTGTACAGGCTCTGCACGAGGCAGGTTGCCGAGGAGAATTGAGGAAAGCAAAAGGCCTTAAAGCCTTCAGGGACATAGAGGAGTTTGCAGACTGCGATCTTTTGGAGGTGTACGCCTGTCCTGTGGGCTGTATCGGCGGCGGAGGAGCAAATATCCACAGCTTTACGGAAGCAAAGAAGCACAGGGTTCGGCTTGCAGCTCTGAGCATTGGAGAAGGGGAAAAACCTTTGGAAGAAGCTGAAAAAGCTTATGCACAGATCAAGACGGACATCGTGTCAGAGAAATCTGCAGTATTCTACAGAGAGAAAGCCGGAGTCGGTGTCCGAAGCCGATCGTAAACGGGCTTTCTGCGGTTTCCGAGCGGAGGGAACTAAACATGGAGACGTTTGTAGCGCGAGTAAACGAGCAGAAGAAACAGCTGAAAAGACCTCTCGTGGGGCTGGCTTTGGGAAGTGGAGCTGCGAGGGGAATGGCTCACATCGGCGTTTTGCAGGTGCTTTTTGAAGAGGACATCCCTATAGACTGCATCACAGGAACATCCATCGGATCCCTTGTAGGAGCGATGATCCTGTCGGGCTGGACGCCGCAGTTTCTCGGCAGGTTTGCCCGAGCTGTGGGAAAGGAGCACATGGTCTCGGCTTTGGATTTTGTGATTCCCCCGAAGACGGGGCTGATCAACGGGAACAGAATAAAGGTTTTGCTCGAAAGAGTGTTGAAAATAAAGAATATCGAAGAGCTTCCCAAGCCGTTTGCGGCGGTTTCCACCGACATTGCCACTGGAGAGCGAGTGGTTCACGACAGGGGAAGCCTCCTAGAAGGAATTAGGGCTAGCATTTCGGTGCCTGGAGTCTTCGTCCCAGCGGAGGAGCGCGAAAGCGGCAGGCTCCTTGTGGACGGAGGGGTGGTGGATCCCGTTCCTTTGGATGTTTTAGTGGAGGCTGGCGTGGAGATTCAGATCGGTGTGAACATCCTGCGCAAACCCGATACGGCGGAAAAACCTAAAGATGTGATCGACATCTTGCTTAATTCTATAGACATCATGGGAGCTCAGATCTTTGAACTCAAAAGCACGGGGAAGGCCATAGTGCTCGAACCGCTTTTGGGACATCGGTTCGGCAGCATGGACTTTCATAAAGCTGAACCTATGATAGAACTGGGGAGAAAGTGCGCTTTAGAAAAGCTTCCTGAGATCAAAGAAAGGCTAAGATCGGAAGGGGTTTTGTAAATGCTGTCTGTAGAAGAAGTGGCCGGTGCTGCAGCAGGATGCGTCCGGTGCAGTATCAGAAAGAATACACCGGAAGTGGTCTTCGGAAAGGGGAGCCCAGACGCTCGGATCATGGTGGTGCTGGAAGCTCCTGATGCCGACGCGGCCAAAGAGGGGAAGCCTATCTCGGGCGAAGCCGGGGAGCTTCTGTATAACATTTTCGCTGCATCGCATATTAAGGGTGGAGACGTGTACGTAACCAATCTCGTCAAGTGCAACCCTCCCGAAGAGAGAACGCCTACTGAAGAAGAAATCGGCTCCTGCAAAACGTGGCTGGATCTGGAAATAGCTGCCGTTCAGCCGGACTATCTCATCCTCATGGGTGTTGCGCCGCTCAGAGCTTTTTTCGGTGAGGATGCAGCAATACAGGAGTTTAGAGGTAAATGGCATAGTTTTGGTGAAATAAAAGTACTGTGTACTTACCAACCCAAAACCCTGCTGAAAAAACCCGAGTACAAGAGAATGGTTTGGGAGGACTTTAAGATGCTTATGAGAGATTTGGGTATCTTAAAGCCGTAAACCGGCAAAAAAAAGAAGAACTTTACAAGTTCTGCAAGTTTTTCAAACCAAGCAGAGGGAAAGAGGTTTTTTTTGCAGAAGATTTGTAAGGATACTCTCATTGATCAATTTAGTTATACTGCCGAAAGGGGAGAGAGTTTTGAAGAAGTACGATACTTCCCAGATTAGAAACGTCGCTATCATTGGCCATGGTGGAACAGGTAAGACCATGCTCACAGAGGCCATCCTGTTCCATGCCGGCGCCACCAAGAGAAAAGGATCGATTAGCGACGGGAATACGGTTTCTGACTACGATCCCGAAGAGATCAAAAGAGGGACGTCGATATCGACGGCTTTAACTACATGCCAGTGGAAAGATACTAAAATCAACCTGCTGGATACACCTGGATTTTTTGATTTTGTCGGCGAAGTTGTAGCAGCTTTGGAGGTAACAGAAGGAGCCGTCAGCGTTCTTTCTGCTACAGACTCCCTTCCAGTTGGTTTTTTCACAACCTGGAAACTGGCGGATGAGAGAAAGCTTGCCCGCACCATTTTTATTAACAAAATGGATAAGGAAAACGCTTCCTTTGAAAGAGTTTACGGCGAGCTGAGAGAAAAACTGGGAACTAAAGTTGTGCCGATCAACTTACCGATAGGCAGCCACACTAGCTTTGAGGGTGTAGTAGACCTGGTTAATATGAAAGCCTACTACCAAAAGGGCGGCGATACAGTCGAAGCCGAGATTCCCGAAGACTTGAAAGCGGAAGCAGAAAAATACCGCGAAGAGATGATCGAAGCGGTAGTAGTAGCCGACGAGGAAATACTCGAGCGCTACTTTGAAGGCGAAGAGATCTCCGCAGAAGAAATCAAGCGCTGCATGCGCCTTGCTGCTGCACAGAAAGAAGTCTTCCCTGTACTCTGCGGTTCGGCAGAACTGAGTATCGGTATTCAACCATTGATGAACATGCTGGTCTACGGCATGCCGGCTCCAGTAGCTAAAGTACCAGCCAACAGAGGCGGAGAAAAGATCGAACTAGATCCCGCTTCCGGTCAGAATGCCGCACTGGTGTTCAAGACTTTGGCCGACCCCTACGTGGGCAAGATCACCCTGTTTAGAGTGTACAGCGGTGCTATAAAGAGCGACTCCCAGATCTTCAATGCCACCAAAGGCGAAACCGAAAGACTCGGACAGCTCTTCTTCATGCAGGGCAAAGACCAGTTGGCGACCGATGAGATAGTTGCCGGTGACATCGGTGGCGTAGCCAAACTGCAGTATACAGAGACATCAGATTCCCTTTGCGATAAAGACAAGATTGTCACTTTTGATCCGATTAAGTTCCCGAGACCAGTACTGACTTTAGCCGTATATCCCAAAGGCAAAGCCGATACGGACAAAGTTGCTGCAGGTCTCAGCCGCTTGAGCGAAGAGGATCCCACCATCTCCCTGGAGCAGAGCAAGGAGACCAACGAGTTCCTCCTTTCCGGTATGGGCGATCTGCATCTGGAAATCATCGCCAGCCGCTTGAAGAAAAAGTTCGGCGTTGAGATGGAACTGGTAGATCCTAAGGTGCCGTACCGCGAGACCATTAGAGGCACTGCGAAAGTTGAAGGCAAGCACAAGAAGCAGAGCGGTGGCAGAGGCCAGTACGGTCACGTTTGGCTTGAACTCTCTCCGCTTCCACTTGGTGAAGGCTTTGCATTTGAAGACAACATCTTTGGCGGCGCAGTACCAAAGCAGTACATTCCCGCAGTTGAAAAAGGCATCAGGGAAACCATGATCGAAGGCGTTCTTGCAGGATATCCTGTGGTGGACGTTAAGGTTAGCCTTTTTGATGGTTCCTACCACGACGTCGACTCTTCGGAAATGGCCTTTAAGATCGCAGCCTCCATGGCCTTTAAGAAGGGCTTTATGGAAGCCAGACCGATCATCCTCGAGCCGATTATGTCTGTTGAAGTTACGGTACCCGATGAGTACATGGGCGATGTTATGGGCAACTTGAACAAGAAGCGCGGCAAGATCCTCGGTATGGATCCGGGAGATGGCACCCAGGTGGTAAAAGCTCTGGTGCCGATGAGCGAGATGTTCAGGTTCGCAATCGAACTGAGAGCCATGACTCAGGGTTGGGGAACCTTCGTAAGTACCTTCGATCATTACGAGGAGCTCCCGGCTCAGCTGGCAGAAAAGGTCATTGCTGAAAAACAGCAGAGCGAGGGCAACTAACGAGAAGCGAGATAGAAGGGAAACTGCTGCCACAGGCAGCAGTTTTTTCTGAGCGGAGGTGCCCTGGAGAAGGTACGGTTTACGTTCCGTGCCAGCGGAGTTTCGGGGTTTGGCTCCAGCTTAAATGGGTTATATGTATTTGGTGGGCCGAAAGCCCGGTTTGGCTTTGGGACAGACATCAAATAAGATCTAGGATCTGAAGCCTAAAAACAAAAGGGAAGGGGATAAAAGGTGGTCAGAAACTTGCTTGTGATTGCGCTAGTGCTGCTTATGAGTTTTGCTGCAGTTGCAGAAGAGCGCTACCTCGAATTCACCCACTACTCTGAGGTTTTGGGTAAGGAGAAGAAGTTTGCGGTGATTCTGCCGCCGGACTACACAACGGAAAAAGCTTATCCTGTTCTATACATGCTTCACGGTGCCGGTGGCGACTATCTGGACTGGCACAAGCCTGATGGGAAGCTCTACGAGCTCTCGAGAAACTACCAGATGATTATCGTTACGCCGGATGTAGAGACCTCTTGGCTGGTTGACAGCCACATTAAGCCCGAATCTAAGTACGAAACCTACATGATCCAGGAGTTCCTGCCGTACATTGAAGCTAACTTCTCTATCATCGACTCCTACAGGGCACGGGGCATTATGGGCCTTTCCATGGGCGGACACGGTGCAATGATGCTGGCCTTAAAGTACCCGGACATCTTCGGTGTTGCCAGTTCTACGAGCGGAGTCTTGGACATCCGCATGCTGCCTAATACCGCAGGAAAGAAGGATGTTTTGGGCGAGCCGTCACAGTATCCAGAGGAGTGGAACAACGCTTCTGCTAACTACCTAGCGCAGAATCTGCGCAACATGCGCCGCAAGCCGCGGATCATGTTCGATGTTGGCCTCGGCGACTACGTCTACGATACCAATATGGCTTTCCACAAGACCCTGAAAGAGCAGGGTGTAGATCACATTTTCCGGCTCTATCCCGGGACCCACTCTTGGGGATACTGGGTGGCAAGGCTCCCGGAACACCTGGCCTTCCACGCAGAAAACCTCAGATCGCCGCAAATTGTTTGGGACGAATAATAATAATTAGTAGGCTGGCGTAATAAATCTACCTTAGGAGGTGGATTTATGCGCCAAGCCTACTCTATTTTGTGGGGACTTTTTGCCGCTCTTGTGCTTTACTTAGCTTCGTCTGCGGTTTTGGGGCTGGTCTCTTACCTGGGCTGGTTCGAACTGGGGAAGCTGGGTTATGACATTCTGCACTACCTTATCGTTGCCGGAGCTTGTTTTGTGGCAGCAAGGAAAGCTGCTGACAGGGGCTGGCTTGTAGGATTGCTGATATCTCTTTGCATCGCTTTGTTTGCACTGTTGATGCAGTACAGCCTGGGAAGACCTATCATGGATCAGCTGGTGCGTTCTGCCATTACAGTGGCGGTGGGTACCATAGCAGGTGCCTTGGGCGTCAATATCTGATCAGGTGTACTTCACCCCGTTCTTCAAAGAACCTGACGAACTCATCCAGCCTTTCCCTGGGAACTTTTACGGCGTAGTGAAAGCGCCCGATCGGTTTTTCCGGGGGATCTGTAGCTAGACTGCGATCAACAGTAGTGCTGCCGATCATGTTGGCCCCAATTGCAGGCATGGTCAGGTATAGACTGCCAACCAGTCTAGCAAATCCTAAGGGATCGTAACCTGGTGGTACTTGATCCGGCGTTCTGAGGCCTACCGGCTCTATCCTGTGAGGGAAAGTCCCGATCTTAGCTTCGATATCTTCACGGGTGCCCAAGTAGTCACCGACAATCAAACTCAATTTCTCACCCCCAGTAGTAGTGTTGCATATTCAGGAGCATTCTTGCATGCGTGAGGCAGGAGACCTGATGAAAAACCTAGAATAAAAGTTTGTGGTATTGGAAAAATCTCTCTTATAGACTTTGAGAGTTTGCCGCATTTTAAGATATTTACTATAGATGAAAGGACGAAAACCAATGGATAAAACTATTCCAGTAGGCGTCAGTGCTCGCCATGTTCATTTATCACAGAAGGACTTGGAGATTCTTTTTGGAGAGGGCTACCAGCTTACTCCCAAAAAGCCGCTTTCACAGCCAGGTCAGTATGCTGCTGAAGAGACAGTGGAAGTTGTAGGTCCCAAGCGGAGCTTCCCTACAGTTAGGATCTTAGGTCCTGTTAGAGGCCAAACCCAGGTAGAGCTGTCTTTGACCGACTGCTTCACGATCGGCGTCACCGCTCCTGTCAGAGAGTCGGGAGACATTAAGGGCTCTGGAAGCGTTACTCTGGTTGGTCCTAAAGGCCAGGTAACCCTCGAAGAGGGAGTTATTGTTGCAGGAAGGCATATTCACATGCATCCCGACGATGCCAAACGCTTCGGTGTCACAGACAAGCAGAGAGTCCGCGTGAAAACTGAAGGCGAACGTGCCATGATCATGGAAAACGTAATCGTCCGCGTACGTGATGACTTCGCACTGGAGATGCACATCGACACTGACGAAGCTAACGCTGCAGGACTGGCCAACGGCGCAACGGTGACAATTATCGACTAAGGCTCAGTTGATTTTTTCCGTGAAGAAAGGGAAATAATAGCTGCAGGGGTGTCTTATTGTCTAGTGAGCAGCAGCGCATTGCAGTTGCATCAACCTGCAGTGAGTATGCACCAAGCATGCAGATGCTGAGGGGTTTCATAGAAACCCAAGGGGCAGAAGATGCCAGTTGTAGCTACTGTAAACACTGGTCCATCGAAGAGGATCAGTGCAAACTGGATATTTTTGATAGTCAGCTGACTAGTCTAGATCAAACATAAGTAGGGCGTTGCCCTACTTATGTTTGTTTAAAACGCCAGTAACCCGGAGGTAGTCTTTAGGTCTCAAGTGGCAAATAAAGACAAGTTTGAAAGTTAGAGGAAGAAGGTATTATAGTTTCAATTAGCCAATAGTAAAAACAACTGCACGCGAACTTAAGGGGGGCTATCAGTGAAGAAGGTCTGCACCATACTTTGCATCATTAGTATCTTGAGCTTAGGCGTTTTTGCTAAATCCGTTTGGGAATTGGGTCTCGGTCTCACTGAGATTGAGGATACTTACTACGGTTCGTTCAGCTTCCGTCCGGACATTAAAGTCGGCAAACTCGGTCTCGGGCTTTCGCTCACGTTGCATTTCAATGCTCAGGGATTACGCCTGGAGGACTGGCAGGATAATGGTAACTTCAGCATCACCAAATCACTTGCCAGAGTAGTGCGCTATGTTTCCTGGGCAGAGCTCGGTGATCCCGTGTACTTCAGGTTGGGAGAGCTCAGCAATGTTTATGTGGCTAACGGTTTGATCATGGACGGTTACCGCAATCTGTCCGCCTACGAGATTAGAAGCGATATCAGGAAGCTAGGCGTTGACCTGGCGGGAGATGCGGGCATCCTCGGAGCTCATGTAATGGTAAACGATGCTCTGAAGCCGGAACTGTTCGTGCTTCATCCTTACGTCAGACCCCTGTATTTTGTTGACGGCATTCCCGGCTTTTTGAAGAACACTTCTGTAGGTGTGGTCTACGCCAGAGATACCAGACCAGCTTACAAAATGCCGTATGCTTACGGTTTGGATTTGACCATGCCGCTTTTAAGGAACTTTGTCTTTTACTTCCACACTGCGGAACTGGCAAACAACTCCCGTGGACATGCTGTCGGAGCTAGATCCAACCTTGGACCTCTCTATCTGCGTGGAGAATACAGAGTTTACGGCGAGGACTTCAGACCTGCAGTCTACGACTGGCAGTACGAGGACTACGGAACAGCAATGGTGCTCCAGTCGCCAAAGGCAAATGGCTATATGGCTGAAGCCGGTTTCTCGTTACTGCAGGACAACTTGTACTTCAACATCCGCTACGACAACATGATGATCGAAGGGCAGGATTCGGTACCAACCCTTACAGGACGTGCCGTCATCGGATCTGACCTGTTTGCTGCCGTTACCGGACGCAAGGGGCAACTGGAGGCAAGCTACAGCCAGCTGAACTTCGTGAAGATCGGTGATTTTACCAACCAGAGAACGAAGATCGACGCAGCGGTTAGCTTAGAGCTCTACCGTGGGCTCATGGGCCGCTATGTGTACACCGTTACCTTCACCGAGAACAGCACCCCTGTCAGATTCCAAGCCTTTGAAGTGGTTCTAGGCGGAGGATTCTAGACAGGCATCCCCCCTTTATTTTACACAGGCTAAAGGAGTTAGAGTTTTGACAACGAAGTCTAACTTAGCCAGAAATGACTCAACATTCTATAAAGGGGGTTTTTTGGTGGGCAAAAGAAGTTTGGTGCTGTTGGTACTGCTTCTCGTTGGGAGTATGTGCTTGGCTGCTGCAGCCGAGTCCGGTGAGCTGATTCTTCCGGATTTCCTTGCTGGCAAGGTGCCGGCTTTTGTGGACGATTTCGACAACCTCGACAACTGGATCGAGGAAGAGGACTTCGAGTTCAACCAGTGGGCAATCACCACCAAAGGTTTCTTGAAGGTCCAAGATGGAGTGCTCTTTAGGGAGACTGCAGGAAACTCTGGTCTGAAACTGAAGAACTTGGAGATTGTAGATGCGGCAGTAGCAGTACGCATCCGCATGGCAAAAGTCCCAGAGTCCGGAACAGTCGGTGCTAGAATTCACTTAAGAAACGCCGAGATGAACTGGTGCTACGGCAGGGGAATCAACGCTTCTAGCTATAGCTATGAGCTGGCAACATGGCACGGCAAGGGCAACGATAAGAAAGCCATAGTTGGCCCACAATCGCCAACTGCTCAGTTTACAGAAGAGTTAGGCTGGGCAACCATTACTGCAGTTATTCAGGGGAATAAACTGAGCTATTACTTAAACGGCGAGCTCATCGCCGAAAGCGATGATCCCGAATCCCCATTTGCCAAAGGCGGAATCTTCCTGTCTCTGACTCACAATATGGAAATTGACAAGATAGCTGTTTATACGTTATAGAAACTAGACAGGCGCTCTGTGAAAAGCGCCTGTTTTTCTTTAGAAGGAATTTTCTGCTGTCAGTGGAATAATTAAGTGGCAGAAAAGGCGAGCAAAACCGTTAGGTTTATGCCAATAGCTTTTGCCGCCAACAAAACGCAGCTGTATCAAGCTGCAGAAAACGGGGGTGTACTTTATGAAAAGAGGTTTGTTGTTGGCTTTGATTCTGGTTTTAAGTGCCGTCGCATTGGCAGCTCCCACAAACTTAGCCCTTAACAAAGAGTATGTCTTTAACATCGGGGCTCACGCCAACTATCCCGATAGCGGCAATGAACTTACAGACGGCAAATATGCACGGGCTGTAGGTTATGGCGATCCCGACTTCTTTGCTGTTTTGCGCGAAGACTATCGTATAGTGGTCATCGACTTAGAAGCAGTTTACAAGATTGATAAAGTGCTCTGTAACTTCCTCAATCAATACGATGTCGGTTGCTATCGTCCAAGTCAGATCGCACTGTCCTTGTCCGAGGACGGCAGGAGATGGAGATCTGCAGATTATCAGGAAGTCTATGAGGATGAACTGCCAAAGACCGGTACCTACCTCCATCGCTATGAACTTGATGGAGGCGGAATGAAGGCCAGGTACGTAGCTGTTAAGTTCAACTGCGAAATCTGGGTATTTATCGATGAGTTCGAGGTAATCGGCGATCCCGATACCAAACAGGAGTCTACAGCAAAAATCAGCGTCTACGACATCGACTTCGAAGACATCGATTTCGAGTTCTAGACCAAAGTAGATCCAAAAGAGCCGCCGGGTTTCTTGGAAACCCGGCTTTTTTTGTGTGAGAAGTTGAGCCAAAAAACACTAGTGAACAGCAGATCCATGGCAGAAGTAGCAGGAAATAATTCCTTTCGGTGGAATAATAACACTAAATAAAGATGTGCCGGCTCAAGGGCTTTAAGTGAGCTGCACGTTCATTCAAGAGAATAAAGAGGGGTGTACGTAATGAAAAAAGGTTTGTTGTTGTTGCTCGTAGTACTTGTTTTCAGCTCAATGGTGCTTGCTGCCGATACGAACTTGGCACTGGGCAAGGAATACGTTTTCAACATTGAGTCCGATCCAACCTATCCTGACAACGGTTCCATGCTCACCGACGGAGTTCGCGCAAATGCCGCATACTACAGAAACGCTGCTTACTTCGGCCACTTGAGACAGGACTACCGCATTGTGGTTATCGACCTTGAAGCAGTTTACAAGATCGACAAAGTTCTCTGCCACTTCCTCAATCAGCAGGATGTAGGTATTGGACGTCCTGAGATCGTCGGACTTTCCCTGTCCGAAGACGGTAGAAGATGGAGATCTGTGGATTACGTTGAGCTTTGGGAAGATGAAAAGCCCAAGACAGGCACATATCAACAGACCTTTGAACTGAGAGGCGGAGGAATGAAGGCCAGATACGTTGCTGTCAAGTTTGACACTGCAGTTTGGGTCTTCATCGATGAGTTTGAGGTCTTTGGCGATCCTAGCACCAAAGAAGAATCCACCGCTAAAGTCGACGTTTACGATATCGACTTTGAAGAGATCGATTTCGAGTTCTAAGACTAGCTTGATTGAAGGTGGCACGAGCCACCTTCTTTTTATTGAAAGGGAGTTTGGAGATGGACATCGTTGAAGTGGTAAATCAGGCTCCTGTTGGATTTCAAGATACCGGAGGGTTGGAGTTGATAGGGCCGGAAGACACTCTATTGGATTGGCAGCAGAAAAGGGAGGACATTAAACGTGCTTGGAGCGATTTTTTAGGAACCCCGCCTTATGGAAAACTCGGCCTGGAGTTTGTGGAGCACCCTTGGGAAGAAAGACCGGACTACACCGGCCGCTTCGTCTACATCAAGACCGAGCCCGACTACTATGAGAAACACTATCTTCTGGTGCCGAAAAAGGCACAGAAGAAGCATCCTGCGGTCCTTGTTCCCTACTACGACATCGACACGATGGTCGGGGAGAAGAAGGGAGGAGCGCACTTCACCGACACCCCAGCCAGATTCTTTGCATTGGAACTGGTGCGGAGGGGCTACGTAGTTCTTGCAGCTAGGTGGTTCTACCAGGGGCAGACTGAAGGAGAAACTCTCAGCCACTACTACGAAGGTGTCAAACGCATGGAGCAAGTCTATCCGGGTTTCAAGGGACTCAGCAAGATCGTCAGCGATCTGGGGTACGCCCTGGACTACCTAGAAAGCCTTGACTTCGTGGACAGCGAACGCATCGGTGTTGTGGGGCACTCCCTCGGGGGCAAGATGGGCCTGTACATCGCGGCATTTGACGGGAGAATTGCCGCTAGCGTATTAAGTGAGCTGGGAATCGGCATGTCTTTTAGCAACTGGGATGCCCCGTGGTATCTCGGATCCGAGGTGCGTAGCGAAGACTTTTCTCTTGACCACCACCAGCTTCTAGGCCTCATTGCGCCAAGACCGGTTTTGCTCATTGCTGGAGACGATGCTGACACCGATAAGAGCTGGTACTACGTCAACTGCGCCAAAAGCGTCTACGATCTGTGGGGATGCAGGGAACGGATCGGACTCTACAACCACCGTAGTGGCCATTCGCCCACAAAAGAAGCCATGGAGATCGCCTACACATGGCTCGACCGGTACTTAAAACCGGAGCAGGGAAGCGGTCGAGCAGAGAAGTAGCATCTTGATTTTCTAAAGCGCGGTAAAGCTTTCAGGAAGGTTCAGTCGAAAGGTTTGACACCGTGCATCAGCCCTCTTCTTGGAAAACCACCAGAGGGCTGGTTGCTTTGTTTTCTCTTTGCGAGTAAAAAGCAACACCCGAAAAAGTGCTGTGAGACTTGCCTTTTCCGCGTACGGTAAATGAGCGAACTGCGTTAACAGTGTATCCAGATAAAAAAGCGACGTCCATACAACGTTGATATTTCAACGTTTATGGACGTTCTTTGTTAGCGTAGGTGGTTAAACCCGAAAGATAGCCTCGGCGGGGTAGACGAGCTTACCTCGTCTTTCATGTTTACCGGAGGTAAAGCTAAGAGACTTCAAGGATTGTAGGTTGATGGGGTTGGCGTCAAGTGAAAACAAGAGATCTAATGAAAGAAGGAAAAAACAGAAACAGAGAGAAATTTGTAGACCAAAATGCATTTTTTGGGCTTGATCGTCGTGCATGCTGAGTTTTTCACTACAAAGAGCATTGTACTTGGGATTTTGGCTGTTTTCACTCTCACGTTCATGGATGACTCTCTGCAATAGGAGGAGGAGTGTAATAACGAAAGAGGAAATCAATACCGCTTACTTTCGCTTGGTCGTTCAGTATACTCCAGAGTTAAACCCAGAAAAGATTCATCTGATAAGAAACGCGTACGAGACGCTGACAGATCCCAAAGCTAGGTTAAACTACGATGCGCAGCTTGCCTCCAACAGCGAGGTTAAGCAACTCTGTGACGAAGGCCACCGAGCTATGATGGATCAAGACTGGGTTGGTGCCATAAACAGTTTCAAAAGAAGTTCTGGAGAGTGCTCCAAGTCTTGATGCAGTGTGGAACTTGCTGGGGCTTGCCCATTCGTTCAATAAGAACTTCGATGAAGCTGAGCGAGCGTTTAGGAAAGCATCCGAGCTTGCACCGGATGTGGCGTTGTACTGGACGAACTTGAGTTCGCTCTTCAGAGACAAAGGGAGACTGTCTGAGAACAGCCATCTAACCACATTAGCTAGAGAGTGTTCTCACAAGGCAATAGATTTGCAGCCCCAGAACGCAAGGCTTTATGTAGATGTGGCCTTAACCTACTTAGATGAAAGCGATTTTTCCGCAGCCCGTCAATGGCTCGATCGAGGGCTTTCTTGTGAAGCCAAGACTGCGATGGATGAGCTTGAAGCTTTGTTGGTTCTTGCGGAACTACACGTGAAAGCAAAAGACTACGAAAAAGTCAAAGATGTGGCAGAACAAGTCAAAAACATCCCTGAAGCAACAATACCAGTCATCGCTTATGCGTCTAAAAGACTTACATCTTTGGGATTCGAGATGTTCAAAGCCAACGACTACTTCAGTGCATTGGCCATGGTTGAGGCCGCACAGTTTCTTTACTATAAGAAAGAGCGCGTTGGACTAGAAGTGGAACTGAGAAGTGCAGTCGATTGCCTTAACGAGTTCAGCGCTTTGGAAACCGATTCGCAAGTTATCGAGCCTGTAAAGCGCTTAGCTTCGATGATGGTCTCCAGACTTCTCGACGAAGATGAAATTCCCTACAGCGCTTTTATTGATGTATACCTGAGCTTGAAAGACTATCAAGGCTCCGCTGTAGTTTCATCTTTTGAACGCTTGAAAAGCGCTTATCCGAACATCGTAAGCATCAGTCCAGAAACGATTGACGAAGCAAGGGAAAAGGGTGTCATGTTGATGGAGCTCGACGAACTTGAGAAAGACGATTCGGTAGTTCAACCTGTCAAAGACCTCTGCCGATACATCTGTCACAATGCTTTAGGTGGTGGCAGAGACGGGACGGTCATTGGTATGATCGGTACGGCTATTGACAACACCCCTACAAAGCTTCTCCGCGCATCAGTAACTAGTGTACGAAAAAAATACCCAAAGATCTACAGTTCACAAAAGCAGCTTTTTGACGAGTTAGTTCGTGCATCGCGACGTTGGTGAGCCCCAACTTTTTCCAACGTAGAGATGTCTGAACTGCTCCCTGTAAAGTAGACAGTAGAAATATCTAAAGTACCAAAGCACCAATCAACTCGGTTGGTGCTCTTTTCGAGTGAAGTCCGATAGAAGCACAAAAAGGAAAGCCATTATTACTTGAAAAAGTTGTTGCACACTTTCCATAGTACGGAAGACACTTTGAGGACCTTTACTATATGGGATTGGCTAGCTACCGGTGAGAAACACAAAGCGTGTTGAGAGTTTTCAATGGTTATTTGACAATCGAGGAACCCCAGAGCGTTCTTCTTTTCCGCACTACAGCAAAATGAAAGAACCTATTTAGCCCCCTAATAGGTTTGGAGAAAATCCTTTCATCTGCTATCATTCAAATCAGGGGGAAGTTTCATGACAAAAAGAGATTATACGCAAGAATTCAAAGAACAGATATTAAGGGAATCCCAGGAGGTTGGGAATGTTTCGCTTGTCGCTAGGCGGCATAATATCTCACCGAATACAATTCACACTTGGAGAAGGAAAGCTAAGAAAATT
>Ga0116181_1000096_pt1 | contig 74401 bp, 63 predicted proteins | sample AD_UKC075_MetaG_FD_89752 | JGI IMG/M metagenome (GOLD analysis project Ga0116181, IMG submission 89752) | Active sludge microbial communities of municipal wastewater-treating anaerobic digesters from USA - AD_UKC075_MetaG | ecosystem: Engineered > Bioreactor > Anaerobic > Digestate | place: USA... | reverse complement strand
TTCACGGGGAACGCACAGTAGCGTGACCTTTCACACAACGGACTGCCAAGACGCGTCGAACGCGCGAGAAGGGGTTGATGTGGCCGAGACCGACGACACCGCCACCCTCAGGTATCCCGGCGGGGAGATCGACCTGTCGATCGTCCACGCCACCGAGGGCTCTGACGGCATCGCGCTAGGACCGCTGTTGGCGAAGACCGGGTACACCACCTTTGACCAGGGCTTCGTCAACACCGCGGCGACCAAGAGCGCGATCACCTATATCGACGGTGACGCCGGGATTCTTCGGTACCGCGGCTACCCGATCGAGCAGCTCGCCGAGAAGTCGACCTTCATCGAGGTCAGCTACCTGCTGATCTACGGGGAGCTGCCGTCCGCCGAGCAGTTGGCCGAGTTCACCACCCAGATTCAGCGCCACACCCTGCTGCACGAGGACCTCAAGCGGTTCTTCGACGGTTTCCCGCGCAACGCCCACCCGATGCCGGTGCTCTCCAGCGCGGTCAACGCGTTGTCGGCCTACTACCAGGACTCGCTGGACCCGCTGGACCACCGGCAGGTCGAACTCTCGACGATCCGCCTGCTGGCCAAGTTGCCCACCATCGCCGCCTACTCCTACAAGAAGTCGGTCGGCCAGCCGTTCCTGTACCCGGACAACTCGCTGAGCCTGGTGGAGAACTTCCTGCGGATGACGTTCGGGCTGCCGGCCGAGCCCTACGAGCCGGACCCGGAGATCGTCCGCGCCCTGGACATGCTGCTGATCCTGCACGCCGACCACGAGCAGAACTGCTCGACCTCGACGGTCCGGCTGGTCGGCTCGTCGCAGGCCAACCTGTTCACCTCGATCTCCGGCGGCATCAACGCCCTGTGGGGGCCGCTGCACGGTGGCGCGAACCAGGCTGTGCTGGAGATGCTGGAGAACATCCGGCAGTCCGGCGGTGACGTCGCGAACTTCGTGAAGAAGGTGAAGAACCGCGAGGACGGCGTGAAGCTGATGGGCTTCGGGCACCGCGTCTACAAGAACTACGACCCGCGGGCCAGGATCGTCAAGGAGCAGGCCGACAAGATTCTCAGCAAGCTCGGCGGCGACGACGAACTGCTCGACATCGCGAAGTCGCTCGAGGAGATCGCGCTCACCGACGACTTCTTCATCGAGCGCAAGCTCTACCCGAACGTGGACTACTACACCGGGGTGATCTACCGGGCGATGGGTTTCCCGACCCGGATGTTCACGGTGCTGTTCGCCCTGGGCCGACTGCCGGGCTGGATCGCACACTGGCGGGAGATGCACGAGGAGCCCAACAAGATCGGCCGTCCGCGCCAGATCTACACCGGCTACGGCGAGCGGGACTACCTGACCCTCGACGGGCGATAACCCGTCGCAGGCCTCGGCCTGTCAACCCGCCACGGTTGACAACCCAATAGTTGTAATCTCACAATAGTTGTGTGATTACAAGCTTTATGGATGATCTGAGTGCGCGGCGGAAGGCCGTCATCCTGACGTCCTGCTGTCTGAGCCTGCTGATCGTGTCGATGGACGCGACCATCGTCAACGTCGCCATCCCCTCGATCCGTGCCGATCTGGGCGCCACTCCGTCCCAGATGCAGTGGGTCGTCGACATCTACACCCTGGTGCTGGCGTCGTTGCTGATCCTGGCGGGCGCGGCCGGTGACCGCTTCGGGCGGCGCAGGGTCTTCCAGATCGGTCTGGGTGTCTTCGCGTTCGGGTCGCTGCTGTGCAGTGTCGCTCCCGATATCCACACCCTCATCGGGGCGCGCCTGATCCAGGGTTTGGGCGGTTCCATGATGAATCCCGTTGCGCTCTCGATCATTTCGCAGGTCTTCTACCGCCCGGTCGAGCGGGCCCGGGCGCTGGGGATCTGGGGTGCGGTGGTGGGGATCTCGATGGCGCTGGGACCGGTCGTCGGCGGACTGCTGATCCAACTGGTCGGCTGGCGCGCGGTGTTCTGGATCAACCTGCCGATCTGCGCCGCCGCGACCCTGCTGACGGCCCTCGTCGTCCCGGAGTCCAAGTCGGCGACCATGCGCGATATGGATCCGATCGGCCAGGCACTCGCGGTGCTGGCGCTGTTCGGCATCGTTTTCGCGCTGATCGAAGGCCCGGTTCTGGGCTGGACGAACCCGATGCTGCTCGGCATCGCCGCCGTCGCGGTGCTGGCGGTGCTGGGCTTCCTGCGGTACGAGACCCGCCGCCGGGATCCCTTCATCGACCTCCGCTACTTCCGCAGCATCCCGTTCGCCTCGGCGACCGCGATCGCGGTCTGTGCGTTCGCGGGGTGGGCCGCCTTCCTGTTCATGATGTCGCTGTACCTGCAGGGGGAGCGTGGCTACTCGGCGATGGCCACCGGACTGATCTACCTGCCCATCGCCATCGGCGCCCTGGTGTTCTCGCCGCTGTCGGGGCGGTTGGTCGGCCGATATGGGAGCCGGCCCTCGCTGCTGATCGCCGGCGCGATGATCACCGCGGCAGCCGCGATGCTGATGTTCCTGAGCCCCACCACGCCGGTCTGGGCGTTGTTGACGATCTTCGCGGCCTACGGGATCGGATTCGCCATGATCAACGCCCCGGTCACCAACGCCGCCGTGAGCGGTATGCCGCGGGACCGGGCCGGGGCCGCGTCGGCCATCACCTCGACCAGCAGACAGGTCGGGGTGAGTATCGGTGTGGCGCTGTGCGGTTCGGTGGCCGGCTCGGCGCTGGCCGCCACCCACGTGGGATTCACCGATTCGGCGCGGCCGCTGTGGATCATCAACGTCGGCCTGGGCCTGGTGATTACGGTGTTGGCCGTGACATCGACGTCGGCCCGGGCCGACAGGTCCGCACGGCGACTGGCGCCGCTGATCGAGGAGGGGTTGGCCCATGCCCGGTGATCCGATCGCCGAGGACGTGTGGCGGGCGATGTCGGCACTGGTCCTGGAGAACAAGGACAACTGGCGTCGGTCCGTCGTCGAACTGACCGGGTTGCCGTTCAGCCGGATCCGCATTCTCAAACGCCTGGAACGTCGTTCGCTGACGGTCAAGCAGGTCGCCGAGGCCGCCACCATCGACGCCCCCGCGGCGACGGTCGCGGTCAACGACCTCGAAGCCCGCGGCCTGGTGGTTCGGGAGATCGACCCGGAGAACCGGCGCCGCAAGCTGGTGTCGTTGACGGCCGCCGGCCGTGCGATGTTGCGTGCGGTCGACGAGGTGGCCGACCCGCCGCCCCCCTCGCTCGCCGGACTCGACGGCGGGGACCTGCGGATGCTGCACACGATCCTGTCGCGGCTGCCGTCCTGAGGTTGCTGCGCGGTTCTGCCTGATGTTGCTTCGCAACGGGGCCTGATGGTGCTTCGCAACCGGGCGAACTCATCCCCGGTGACGTAGCTTCATCGAGTGACCGTCGCCACACCCGCACCCGCGCTGGAGGATCGCCGCTTCTTCGGACACCCGGCCGGGCTGGCGACACTGTTCGTCACCGAGATGTGGGAGCGGTTCAGCTACTACGGGATGGTCGCCATCCTGGTGCTCTACCTGGCCGCCGACCCGTCCTCCGGCGGGCTGGGATTGCCCGCCACCACAGCGATCGGCATCTTCGGCGTCTACAGCGCGCTGATCTATCTGCTCGCCGTACCCGGTGGGTGGATCGCGGACCGGGTCATCGGCCCCTACCGCGCGGTGCTCATCGGCGGGTGCGTCATCGCCGTCGGGCACTACGTGCTGGCGATCCCCGCCCCGATGTCGGTGTGGCCCGGTATGGCGCTGATCGCCATCGGCACCGGCCTGCTCAAGCCCAACATCTCGGCGATGGTCGGTGAACTGTACGACCGGGACCCCGACGAAGGCGAACGCCGCGACGCCGGTTTCTCGATTTTCTACATGGGCATCAACATCGGCAGCTTCTTCTCGCCGCTGATCTGCGGCTACCTCGGCGAAAAAGTGGGCTGGCACGTCGGATTCGGGGCCGCGGGCGTGGGGATGACGATCGCGGTGATCGTCTTCGTCGCCTCCACCCGGCGCACACTCGGCAACATCGGACGGACCGTGCCCAACCCCGAAACCCGGGCCCAGCTCACCAAGCTCGCGGTGATCACCGCAACCTTCCTGGCCGTCGCCGTAGCGGTTTTCGCCATCGACGCGATGCTGGGCCACTATCGCGCCGAGCACATGATCTGGTTCCTGGCCGCCGTCACCGTTGCGACCCCGTTCGCCTACTTCGCCCGGATCTTCCGCAGCACGGACCTGACCAGACTCGATCGCGACCGGATGAAGGCCTACGTCTGGATCTTCCTGGGGTCGGCGATGTTCTGGCTGATCAGCGATCAGGGCGGCTCGACGCTCAGCCTGTTCGCCGAGAGGAACACCGACCGCGATATCGGCGGGTTCGACGTTCCGGCCAGCTGGTTGCAGTCGGTCAACCCGATCGGCATCGTGCTGCTCGCCCCGGTGTTCGCGGTGATCTGGTTCAAGTTGGGCCGGCGGGCGCCCACCCTGCCGGCCAAGTTCGTCTTGGCGCTGCTGCTGATCGGTGTGTCGTTCCTCGCCATGGCGGTGCTGTCGAACATGGCGAGCGACGGCGCCAAGGTGCTGCTGGTCTGGCTGATGGTGATCGTGCTGGTCCAGACGATCGGTGAACTGCTGCTGAGCCCCACCGGATTGTCCGCGTCCACGCACCTGGCACCCCGCGGGATGGAGAGCCAGGTGGTGGCGCTGTGGTTCCTGTCCAGCGCGGTGGGCGACGCCGTCGGCAGCACGACCGCGCCACTGCAGGACTCCCTCGGCCAGACCGGGTACTTCTGCCTCATCGGCGGAGCCGCACTGGTGCTGGCGGTGGTGATCGCCACCCAGGTGAAGCGGATTCACGCCCTGATGGGTGGCGTCCACTAGGCGAGCCGGCCCTACATCGAGCCGAGCACCGCCATCGCGGCGTTGTGGCCGCCGATCCCCGATACCGCTCCACCTCGGCGAGACCCCGAACCGCACAACAGAATCCGGCCATGGTCGGTCGCCACGCCCCACCGCCTCGCCGGGGTGTCCAACGGGTCATCGTCGTCGGCGAACGGCCAGGAGAGCGCACCGTGGAAGATGTTGCCCGCGGTCATGCGGAGGTTGTCCTGGAGGTCGACCGTCGTCTTCGTCTCGACGCATGGCCGACCGTGTGCGTCGTCCATCAGGACATCTTCGATGGGTTCGGCCAGCACCGAGTTCAGCGAGGCCAGCACCGCGGCGGTCAGTCGCTGCCGGACGGCCGCCGGTTCACCGGTCTGCAAGCGGTGCGGTACATGCAGGCCGAACACCGTCAGGGTCGCTGCGCCGGATGCGCGCAGGCCGGGTGACAGGATGCTCGGGTCGGTCAGCGAGTGGCAGTAGATCTCGCACGGCAGCGGGTCCGGGATATCGCCGGCCGCGGCCGCGGAGTAGGCGCCGTCAAGCTGTGACCAGGTCTCGTTGATGTGGAAGGTGCCGCCGAAGGCCTGCTCCGGGGTGACGGTCCCATCCTGCAGTCGGGGAAGTCGGCGCAGCATCAGGTTCACCTTCACCTGGCAGCCCTCGTCGGGGCTCGGGGCTGGTTCGCCGAGGAGGTCGGCCAGCACCGCGGGAGTGACGTTGGCGAGCACGAACCGGCCCCGCACCATTGTCTCGATGTCATCGCGGCGGTAGCGGACGGTCCCGTCCGGGGCGACCGACAGGACCTCCGCGCCGGTGATGATCTGGGCTCCGTGGGCGCGGGCGGCCGCCGCCAGCGCCCCGGTCACCGCGCCCATCCCGCCGACCGGGACGTCCCAGACCCCGGTGCCACCGCCCAGCAGGTGGTACAGCAAGCAGATGTTCTGCCGCAGATCGGTGTCGTCGAGGCGGGCGAACGTTCCGATCAGCGCGTCGGTGGCCATCACCCCGCGGACCAGATCCGACCTCACCGCGCCCGCAATGGCCTGGCCGATCGGGCGCTCGACGAGGGCCTCCCAGGCCGCCCCGGCGTCCGGGCCCCCGGCGCCGAGCACGTCGCGGCGGACCCTGTCGCGGTGACGCAACGGTTCCAGCAGCGTCGGCCACAGCGGTTGGGTGACCGCCCGGCACTGCCGGTAGAAGTCGGCGAAGCCCGACTCGTCGCCGGCCGCCCCGACCGCCGCGAACGTTGATCTCTCGCCGATCAGCAGGCCGCGTCGGCCGCTGTCGGCCGGATCGGGTGTGTACGAGGAGTACCGGCGCCGCGCCAGTCGTACGGGTGCGCCGAGGTCCTCGACGATCCGGGTGGGCAGCAGGCTCACCAGGTAGGAGTACCGGGACAGCCGGGCGTCGACACCGTCGAACGCCTGCGCCGACACCGCCGCCCCGCCGACCTCCCCGAGTCGTTCCAGCACCCGCACCCGAAGCCCGGCCCGGGCCAGGTAGCCCGCGGCCACCAACCCGTTATGCCCGCCGCCGACCACGACGGCATCGACGGTCTCGGTCGGCCCTGTGCCCATCCGCCCCGTGCCCATACGCTCCCAGCTTAAGTAGCCCGCTCGTCGGTACCGGGCGTTACGGTGATGCAGTGAGCACCAAACCCGAAATCGAATTTCCCGCCGGCCCCGCGCCGACCGAACTGACCATCACCGACCTGGTGGTGGGCGAGGGCGCCGAAGCAGTGCCCGGCGCCACCGTTGATGTGCACTACGTCGGGGTCGAGTACGACACCGGTGAGGAGTTCGACAGTTCGTGGAACCGCGGCGAGTCGATTTCCTTCCCGCTGCGCGGCCTCATTCAGGGCTGGCAGGACGGCATCCCCGGGATGCGGGTGGGCGGCCGGCGGCAGTTGATCATCCCGCCGGAGCAGGCATACGGCCCCGCCGGCGCCGGGCACCGACTGTCCGGCAAAACCCTGATTTTCGTCATCGACCTGCTCGGAACAGCCTGACCGATGGGCATGCCGTAGGGAATCGGGCGTGCCGGGCAAAGCCTTCGGGTAGTTTCCAGCGCGTCCGAACTCCTCGGATCACTGACAGTTATCGACATGCCGGCGACCGGCGGAGGAGGGGAACCGATGACGGGTTCCGATGAGGCGGGCGGCGGAGCCACCGCAACCGAATGGCGGATCGAATCGCGCTGGTACCGGCGTTCGCCGGGGGTCGGGTGGCTGGTGGGGCTCCTCCTCATCCCGCTGTTGTTCGCCTGGCTGAGTTGGGATGCCAAGCCCGGCACCACCGTCAGCACGCCCGAGGTCAGTACGAGCACCCCCAGTGTCTCGGCGCCGTCGCTCAGTTTCTCCCCGCTGTCGATCCTGAAGAACGGCAGGGACTTCACCCTCACCGGCCTGCTGCCCGACCTCCGGGTCAAGGAGAGGTTGCTCGGCGCCCTCAAGGCGGCACTCGGCGGGAACGTCAACCTCATCGACAAACTGGACGTTGCCGCCGGTGCGACGACTCCCGATTTCGACGGGTTCGCGGGTCTGTTCAAGGCCGCCGCCGACATCCCGGACTTCCGCTTCGTGGTCGAGGGTGACGGCCTGACCCTGACCGGAACCGCGCCCTCGGAGGACGTGAAGGCCGCCGTCGAGTCCGCTGCCAAAGCCGGCTGGCCGAGCCTGCGGATCATCAACAACATCACCATCAAGGGTGAGGCGCCGTCCTGCGACAACCTGCAGGCCACCATCGACGCCGGCCTGGCCGCACCGGTGAAGTTCCAGACCGGCAGCGACCAGCTGAGTGCCGATGGCCGGCAGCAGTTGTCGGCGGTCATCCCGGCGCTGAAAGCCTGCCCGGAGGTGACGCTGACGGTGATCGGCCACACCGACAACACCGGCAATGACGCGATCAACATCCCGCTCAGCGACGGCCGGGCGCGGGCGGTCGCGGCGTACCTGGTGGCGCAGGGCATCCCGGCGGATGCGGTGTCCAGCAAGGGCGCCGGCTCCGCAGAGCCGGTCGCCAGCAACGACACCGAGGCCGGGCGCGCCCAGAACCGCCGCACCGAGATCACGGTCAACTAGGGAGTAACGAGATGGGCTTCATCGCACAGTGGTTTTGGTATCTGCTGGCCTTCCTGGTCGGCTCCGGGATCGCCTGGGTGATCACGGTCGTGACCATTCATCGGACGAGCAAGGAGCAGGCCATCGCCGACCTCCCCGCCGGATCCCGTGAGTTAGGAGTGCGATGATGCACGACGTCAACGGGTGGTTGATGACGCTGTCCTTCCTGGGCGGGCTGATCCTCACCGCCGCCCTGATGATGCGACGGGTCGCCCGGGAGGTCCCGCTGACCCACACGCTGTCGGCCGCTGCCGGGGGCCGACCCGATTCCCACGCGACCGGCGGCAAGGCGCCCGATCTGGGCAAGGTCGCCGCCGGCGCCGGTGCGGCGTTGCACGGCGCGGCGGAGAAGGTCGGTGAGTTCGTCGAGTCGGTCGGCGACAAGATCGAGGGCCTGTTCGAGCGCGACACCCACGGTTCGGGCTCGGCCCGGCTGACCCCGCGCAAGGTCGCTCCGGCGGGGTACACCGTGAAGTTCGACCCGGACAGCAAGCGGTACTACCTGCCCGGCACGGCGGCGTACGACGCGCTGGAGACCGAGTGGTGGTTCATCGACGAGGACAGTGCCAAGGCCGCCGGCTTCTCGCGGTGGGATACCGGCGTGGTCGGCGTCCTCGGCGCCGCAGTGGCCGATTCCGTCGACGTCATCCCGCCCGGACCGCACGGCAAGGGCTCCGCGTCGGCGGGGGCGGACGGCAGCGGTCCGGCCGGCTGGCTGATCAAGGGCAATGCCGACTCGATGCTCTACCACCCGCCGGACAGTCCCTACTACGAGCAGACCGTCGCCGAGGTGTGGTTCTTCGATGAGGAGACCGCCAAGAATGCCGGTTTCGACAAGTGGGACAAGAACATCCGAAAGTCTTGATTCCAACAGCGCCCGCGTGGACTACCGCGCGGGCGCTGTTTTCGTCGGCCGGGGGCTGTGCTCCAGGGTGACTACGGGGTGCGCAGTACTACTGGGTGCGTAGTACGAAGCCCACGCCGCGCACGGTGTGCAGCAGTCGCGGTGCGCCCCCAGCCTCGAGTTTGCGGCGCAGGTAGCCGATGAACACGTCGACCACGTTGGTGTCCGCGGCGAAGTCGTAACCCCAGACCAGTTCCAGGAGTTGCGCGCGGCTGAGGACCGCGGTCTTGTGCTCGGCGAGCACCGCCAGCAGGTCGAACTCGCGCTTGGTGAGGTCCACGTCGACCCCGTTGACCCGGGCTCGCCGGCCCGGGATGTCCACCTCGAGCGGCCCCACCTGGATGGTCTCCGACGAGAAGGTGGCCACCGACCCGCGCCGGCGCAGCAGCGCCTTGACCCGAGCCACCAGCTCGGCCAGCACGAACGGCTTGACCAGGTAGTCGTCGGCGCCCGCCTCCAGACCGGCGACCCGGTCGTCGACCGAACTGCGGGCCGACAGCACACACACCGGGACGTCGTTGTCCATCGCCCGCAGGGCGGTCACCACGCTCACCCCGTCGAGCACCGGCATGTTGATGTCCAGAACGATCGCGTCGGGTCGGTTCTCGGTGGCGCTGCGCAGCGCCTCGGCGCCGTCCACGGCGGTGGCCACCTCGAAACCGGACAGTCGCAGTCCGCGCTCCAGGGAGGACAGCACGTCGGGGTCGTCGTCCACCACCAAGACGCGCGGGGAGGCCGAATCCATAGCCCCCATAGTGCCGGATCGACGTCCGGACCGGCGGGAGGCATGGCCGTGACATGATTCCGGGGGAGGCGGCGGCTCGAGCGGCTGACGCAGGAGACGATTCGACCGTGAACACCGTGACACCTGGGTCGGGTCGCGGTGGGCCGTCGATCGCACCGCGACCCGGCAGAATCCGGCCTGTCACCGACCTGGTCCGGTTACTGCCGTACCTGCTGCCCTACCGGGCGCGCTGGATCGCGATGGTCGGTGTCGCACTCCTCAGCCTGGTCGCGACCATCGCCATTCCGCTGATGGCCAAGGCGGTGATCGACGGGCCGGTGCACCGCCGCGACCCGCACGGGCTGTGGGTGCTGGGGACCGCGGCGCTGGCCGTGGGCGTGGCCGAGGCGATGCTGTGGTTCATCCGACGGTGGTTGATCGCCCGCGCCACGATGGGGGTCGAGACCGATATCCGCAAGGACCTCTACGCGCGGCTGCAGATGCTGCCGATGAGCTTCCACGGCCGCTGGCAGTCGGGTCAATTGCTGTCGCGGATCATGAACGACCTCGGCACCATCCGCCGGTTGTTGTCCTTCGGATTGATCCTGTTGTTGCTCAACGTGATTCAGATCGTCGTCGTGACGGCCATCCTGCTGGCGATGTACTGGCCGCTGGGCGTTGTCGTCCTGGTGTCGGTGCTGCCGGTCGCGGTGACCACCTTGCGGTTCGAGCGCGCGTTCACCAGCCTCTCGCGTCGGGCGCAGGATGAGGCCGGCCACCTCGCCACCGCCGTGGAGGAGGCGGCCCTGGGCATTCGCACCATCAAGTCCTTCGGCCGCGAGGACCACGTCTACGCGCTGTTCGACGAGCAGGCCCGCAGGCTGTATCGCACCCAGGTTCGCAAGGTGTCGGTATCAGCCCGGTTCTGGACGCTGCTGGAGGTCATCCCCAACATCGCCCTGATCGCGGTGCTCGGACTGGGCGCCTACGCCGCCGGCCGCCAGATGATCACCATGGGCACCCTGGTGGCCTTCATCACGATGATGCTGTCGCTGGTCTGGCCGGTCGCCTCGCTGGGCTACCTGATCTCGATGACCCAGGAGGCCATGACGGCGGCGAACCGGATCGCCGAAGTCTTCGACACCCCGATCGAGATCAGCGACGGACCCCGTGCCGAGCGGCCGCGGTCGGGGCGCCTGGAACTCGACGGGGTCGGCTTCCGCTTCCCCGACGCCGCGCCGGAGGACTGGGTGCTGCGCGGTGTCTCGATGACCGTGCAGCCCGGCGAAACCCTGGCACTGGTCGGGGCGACCGGTTCGGGCAAATCGGTACTGGCCGCACTGCTGCCGCGTCTCTACGACGTCACCGAAGGCCGAATCCTCTTCGACGGCAGGGACATCCGCGAGCTGACCCTACTCGAGCTGCGATCAGCCGTGGCCGTCGCGTTCGAGGACCCCACGCTGTTCTCGATGTCGGTGGCGGAGAACCTCACCCTCGGCCGGGATCCGGACGACCCGGCGGCGCAGGAGGAACTGGCCGATGCGATCGAGGTCGCCGCCGCCGGTTTCGTCTACGACTTGCCGTTCGGCCTGCAGACCCGGATCGGCGAGCAGGGGATGAGCCTGTCCGGCGGGCAGCGCCAGCGACTCGCGCTGGCGAGGGCGATCCTGGCCCGGCCGCGCATCCTCGTCCTCGACGACACCCTTTCGGCTCTGGACGTGCACACCGAGGCCGTGGTCACCGAGTCGCTGCGCCGGGTTCTGGCCGGGGTCACCGGAATCGTGGTGGCCCACCGCGCCTCCACCGTGCTGCTCGCCGACCGGGTGGCACTGCTGGACACGGCCGACGGCGGCGCCCACACCATCACCCATATCGGCACCCATGAGGAACTGCTGGCCGAGGTTCCCCGCTACCGATACCTGCTGGCCGCCGATGACGAACTCGACGACGGATGCGAACCCCGGCCGGTGTGGACCGACGACGACGCCCGCCGTCGACTCGAACACGGGTACCAGGAGTCCTCCGAAGGCCGCGCGACCACCGGGCGCTTCGCGGACGGCGGCAACCGATGACGGCCGAATGGCGGGGGCGGCTGGGGGAGCAGTCCGAGGATCCGTCGGCCGCTGAGAACCGCCCGCGCGGGCGCGAGGCTCGGGCGTTGCTGGCCGATCTGCTGCGGCCCTATCGCGCGGTGGTGGCGCTTCTTGCCGTCGTGGTGATCATCGAAAACGCCGCGCGACTGGCTGTTCCGCTGCTGGTGCAGCGCGGGATCGACCACGCGATCCCGCCGCTGCTTCAGGGTGGTCCGGTCCGTGACCTGGTCATCGTCGTCGGCGCGCTGTGCGGATTGGTGGTGGTCCAGGCCGTCAGCCGGATGTTCTTCCTCAACGCCTCCGGTCGTATCGGCCAACGGATCCTGTTGGAGATTCGCCGGCGGCTGTTCGCCCACTTCGGCCGTCTCGATGTCGCCTTTCACGACCGCTACACCTCGGGCCGGGTGGTCAGCCGGTCGACCAATGACATCGAGGCCATCCAGGAGATGTTGGAGAACGGGTTCGACAGTCTGGTCACCGCCGTCCTGACCATGATGGGAACCGCCGTGCTGCTGGTGTTCGTGGACCTCCGACTCGGGCTGACCTGTCTGGCGGCGTTCCCGATCCTGGTGCTGCTGGTGCGCTGGTTCGCCCGGGCCTCGGCGACCACCTACCGCGCGGTGCGGGAGAGTGCCGCGCTGGTGATCGTCCAGTTCGTCGAGACGATGACCGGGATCAAAGCGGTGCAGGCCTACCGCCGGGAACCGCGCAATCAGCAGATCTTCGACGAGGTGGCCGACGTCTACCGCGAGGACAACGAGCGCTCCTTCCGGCTGATGGCGATCTTCATGCCCGGGGTGAAACTGGTGGGGAACATCACTACCGGGGTGGTGCTGCTCTACGGCGGGTACCGCGTCATGAACGCCGAGATGACCATCGGCACCCTCACCGCGTTCCTGCTCTACCTGCGGATGTTCTTCGAGCCGATGCAGGAGATCTCCCAGTTCTTCAACACCTTCCAGTCCGCGTCCTCGGCGGCCGAGAAGATCGCCGGGGTGCTGGCGGTCCGGCCCGAGGTCGCCGATCCGGCCGAGCCGGTCCCGGTCGGCGCCGTGGCCGGGCGCGTCGACTTCGATCGGGTGTCCTTCGGCTACCGCCACGGTTCCGATGACACCGACGCCGTTTCGGTGCTCTCCGATCTGACCCTGACGGTGCCCGCCGGACAGACGGTCGCCCTGGTCGGCACCACCGGTGCCGGAAAGAGCACCATTGTCAAGCTGATCGCGCGCTTCTACGACCCGCAGGCCGGGTCGGTGTCGCTCGACGGGACCGATCTGCGTCGCATCGCCCGGTCGGACCTGCGTCGCCACATCGTCATGGTCACCCAGGAGAACGTGCTGTTCGCCGGGTCGATCGCCGACAACATCCGGTTCGGCCGGCCGGACGCCGATGACGACGAGGTTCGGGCGGCCGCCGCCGCGGTGGGTGCCGCGGATTTCATCGACGGACTGCCCGACGGTTTCGACACCGATGTCGCCAAGCGCGGCGGACGGCTGTCGGCGGGCCAGCGTCAACTGGTCGCCTTCGCCCGCGCGTTCCTGGCCGACCCGGCTGTGCTGATTCTCGATGAGGCGACATCATCCCTGGACATACCGAGCGAGCGACTCGTCCAACGGGCGTTGCGCACCGTCCTGGCCGGGCGGACGGCGCTGATCATCGCTCACCGGCTGTCCACGGTCGAGATCGCCGACCGGGTTCTGGTCCTCGAACGCGGCCGGGTCGTGGAGGACGGCCACCCGGCCGACCTGGCAGGGTCGGGCGGCCGCTACTCCGCCCTGCATCGGGCCTGGATCGAATCCCTCGCCCCGTAGACCCGCCCCAGTAGGCTTGCCAGCCATGATCGGTATCGAGCGGGTGGGCGATGTCACCACCATTGAGATGCAGCGCCCGGAACGTCGCAACGCCCTGAACACCGCGCTGGTCGACGCGCTGCGCGAGGCGGTGGAAGCCGCCGCCGCCGACGATGTGCGGGCGATCGTGCTGACCGGTCAGGGCACCGTGTTCTGCGCCGGGGCCGACCTGTCCGGTGATGTGTTCGCGGCCAACTTCCCGGAGAAGGCCATCGCGCTGAACAAAGCCATCGACGCGGTACCGGTGCCGGTCATCGCCGCGATCAACGGAGCGGCCATCGGCGCCGGAGTGCAACTGGCCATGGTGTGTGATCTGCGGGTCGTTGCGCCGGCGGCCTACTTCCAGTTCCCCATCGCCAGATACGGCCTGGCCCTGGACAACTGGAGCATCCGTCGGCTGGCGTCGTTGGCGGGCCACGGCCGCGCCCGCGGCATGCTGCTGGCGGCCGAGAAGCTGGATGCCGAGACGGCACTGATGACCGGGATGGCCAACCGGATCGGTGATCTGGCCGACGCGCAGGCCTGGGCCGCGGAGATCGCCGGACTGGCCCCGCTGTCGGTGGCGCACTCCAAGCGGGTGCTCAACGACGACGGCGCCTACGAGGACCAGAGCGAACTGCACAAGCGGATGTTCGACGCCGCCTGGGGAAGTCAGGACGTGATCGAAGCCCAGGTGGCCCGGGTGGAGAAGCGCTCCCCGAGGTTCCAGGGGGCCTGAGCGATGCCGGGCGCGCTCCCTCTGAATCCCTTGGTGCCCAGCAGCAAGGCGGTGCTGCGACTGGCCGCGGGCACCGCCTCGCTGGCGACTGGTGGATGGGTGTTGCGGGCGCTGCGGGAAGCACCGGCCGCGCTCGGCGCCGGACCCGCCGCGATCCGGGCGGCGTGCGCGGGATCGCCGAACTATCGCGGCGGGGTGTTCCACAATCGCGAGCCGTCGGCGGCGTTGCGCCTCGACGCCGAGGAGAACCGGTTGGTGATCTTCGAGGTCCTGGCGGGCTCCTCGGACAGCCGCCCGACGAAGCCGGTGCCGCTCGTCGAACCGCGGTTCCACCCGGCGACGGATCCGCTGGCCGTGACCTGGCTGGGCCACGCCACCGCCCTGCTGGAGATCGACGGCTACCGCCTGCTCACCGACCCGGTGTGGAGTTCGCGCTGCTCACCGTCGCGGGCCGTCGGCCCGCAGCGGCTGCATCCGCCGCCGGTGGCACTGGAACGGCTGCCGGCTCTGGACGCCGTCGTGATCAGCCACGACCATTACGACCATCTCGATATGGCGGCGATCCGCACCTTGATCCGCACCCAGCGAGCCCCGTTCATCGCACCCCTCGGCGTCGGGGCGCATCTGCGGCAGTGGGGAGCGCCGGCCGACCGGGTCGTGGAGCTGGACTGGCAGGCCGACACCCGCATCGGTGACCTGACCCTGGTCTGCACCCCGGCGCGGCACTTCTCCGGACGTTTCCTGTCCCGCAACAACACCCTGTGGGCATCGTGGGTGATCACCGGGCCGCGCCATCGCGCCTATTTCGGCGGCGACACCGGCTACACCCGTAGCTTCGCCGACATCGGGGCGCAGCACGGCCCCTTCGACCTGACACTGCTGCCGATCGGCGCCTACAACAAGGCGTGGCCGGATATCCACATGAATCCCGAGGAGGCGGTCGCCGCCCACCGGGATCTCAACGGCGACAACGGCGGTGGGGTGCTGCTGCCCATCCACTGGGCCACGTTCCGGCTGGCGCCGCACCCGTGGGCCGAGCCCGCCGAGCGGTTGCTCGCCGCCGCCGCGGAGGCGCGAGTCGACTGCGCCGTTCCCCGGCCTGGTGGCCGGGTCGTGCCCGGCGACCACGCCGACCCCGGCGGGGACCGGTGGTGGCTCCGGTGAATTGGGTGCCGGTGAATTGGGTGCCGGTGAAACGGTCCCCGGTGAGATGGGTCGCGCTGCTGGCGCTGGTGGCCGTGGTGACCGCCTGCACCGACACCGCCCGCCGTGAGCCGGACCCGCAACCGCCCGCCCTGGCCCCGGCAATGCCGTTGCCCGACAACGCCGTCGCCGATGCCATTGCCCGCCTTGACGGGATCGCCTCCGACCTGATGTCCTCCGCCGGGATACCGGGGCTGGCGGTCGCGGTGGTGCACGGCGGAAAGACCGTGTATGCCAGGGGTTTCGGTGTCCGGGACACCCGTTCCGGGGAACCCGTCGGCGCCGCAACGGTGTTCCAACTCGCGTCGCTGTCCAAACCGATCGCCGCCTCCGTCGTCGCCCAGCAGGTCGGTACCGGTGCGATCACCTGGGACACCCCGGTTGTGGAGAAGCTGCCGTGGTTCGCGCTGTCGGATCCGGCGGTGACCAGGATGGTGACCGTGGGGGACTTCTTCGCGCACCGCTCCGGCCTTCCCGACCACGCCGGAGACGTACTGGAGGACCTCGGCTACGACCGGCGCGCCGTGCTGGAACGGATGCGACTGCTGCCACTGGCGCCGTTCCGGACCTCCTACGCCTACACCAACTTCGGCGTGACCGCCGCCGCCGAGGCGGTCGCCGCGGCAGCCGGGCGCGACTGGGCCGACCTCAGCGAGCAGTTGCTGTACCGCCCGCTCGGAATGTCCACCGCAAGCTCACGTTTCGCGGACTTCCAGGCTCGCCCCGACCGGGCCGTCGGTCATGTGAAAGTCGACGGCACCTACCAGCCGCGGTACACCCGCGACCCCGACGCCCAATCGCCGGCCGGTGGGGTCAGCGCGTCGGTTCAGGACATGGCGTCCTGGCTGTCCATGATCCTGGCCGACGGCAGCCACAACGGTGCCGCCGTCGTCGATCCGAAGGCCCTGCTGCCGGCCCTGACCCCGCAGATGGTGTCCAGCCCACCCGACGAACCGGCCGAGCGCTCGGGCTTCTACGGCTACGGCTTCAACATCAGCACCTCGCCCGCGGGCCGGGTGCGGTTCGGCCACTCCGGGGCCTTCGAACTCGGGGCAGCCACCACCATGCTGATCATCCCGGCGGCCGACGTCGCGATCGTCGCGCTCACCAACGCCGCTCCGGTGGGGGTGCCCGAGACGTTGACGGCTGAGTTCGCCGACCTCGTCGAGTTCGGCGAGGTTCGCCAGGACTGGCGCACGCTCTACGCGGATCTGTTCGCCGGCATGGACACACCGTTCGGCGAACTGGCCGGAAAGACGCCCCCGGACAACCCGGCACCCGCCGGACCGCCGTCCCGGTACATCGGCACGTACGCCAATGACTACTGGGGCCCGGCGGTGGTGGCGGAGAAGGACGGCGCACTGACCCTGGCACTCGGCCCGCGCGGGGACACCTACCCGCTCACGCACTGGGACGCCGACACCTTCACCATGAGCTTCGTCTCGGAGAACTTCCCGCCCCGCGGGGTATCCACGGTCAGCTTCCGTGGCGGCGATATGACCGTCGAGTTCCTCGACGACGACAGGATGGGAACGTTCGTGCGCCAGGAAAGTAGACCCCGATGAGCCCCGTGCCCCCGACGAGCCCGACGACCCCGGCCACCGCTGGCCGGACCGCCGGCCTGTCCGACGCCGAGGTGGCGGCCCGGGTCGCCGAAGGCAAGACCAACGACGTTCCCGCGCGGGCCTCCCGCACGGTGGGAGAGATCGTCAGGGCGAACGTCCTGACCCGGATCAACGCGATCCTCGGGGTGCTCTTCGCGATCGTGGTGGCCACCGGCTCGCTGATCAATGGCCTGTTCGGGCTGCTCATCGTGGCCAACAGCGCGATCGGCATCATCCAGGAACTGCGGGCCAAGAAGACCCTGGACAACCTGGCGATCGTGGGACAGGCCCGGCCGACGGTGCGCCGCCAGTCCGGCACCACGGCGCTGGCACCCGGCGAGGTGGTGCTCGACGACATCATCGAACTCGGGCCGGGCGATCAGATCGTGGTCGACGGCGAGGTGGTGGAGGCCTCGGCACTGGAGGTCGACGAGTCGCTGCTCACCGGTGAGGCCGACCCGATCGGCAAGCACATCGGTGACGGGGTGCTCTCCGGCAGCTTCGTGGTGGCGGGCACCGGTGCCTACCGGGCAACCAAGGTGGGCCGGGAGGCCTACGCGGCGCGGCTGGCCGAGGAGGCCAGCAAGTTCACCTTGGTGAAGTCCGAACTGCGTAGCGGGATCAGCAAGATCCTGCAGTTCATCACCTACCTGCTCTGGCCCACCGGGCTGCTCATCATCTACACGCAGTTGTTCACCACCAACGTCGGCCTGCGCGAGTCGCTGCTGCGGATGGTGGGCGCGCTGGTCCCGATGGTGCCCGAGGGCCTGGTTCTGATGACCTCCATCGCCTTCGCGGTGGGTGTCATCCGACTAGGCCGGCGGCAATGCCTGGTCCAGGAACTGCCGGCCATCGAGGGCCTGGCCCGGGTGGACGTGGTGTGCGCCGACAAGACCGGAACCCTCACCGAGAACGGTATGCGTCTGGCCCGCGCCGAGGCGGTGGGCGGCGACGGTGCCGTCTCCGACGAGCAGATCGGCGCGGTCCTGGCCGCGTTGGCCGGCGATGACACCCGGCCCAACGCCAGCATGCAGGCCATCGCCGAGGCCTACCCGACCCCGCCGGGATGGGTGCTGACGGCCAGTGCCCCGTTCAAATCGGCCACCAAGTGGAGCGGCGCGTCGTACGGGGAGCACGGCAACTGGGTGATCGGTGCCCCCGACGTTCTCCTGGATCCGGACTCCCCGGTCGCCACGTACGCCGAGGAGATCGGCGCCACCGGGCTACGGGTTCTGCTACTGGCCGCATCCGACCGGTCCGTCGACAGCCCGGAGGCACCCGGCACGGTGACCCCGGTCGCGCTGGTGGTGCTCGAGCAACGCGTACGGCCCGACGCCCGGGACACCCTGGACTACTTCGCCTCCCAGGACGTCTCGGTGAAAGTGATCTCCGGTGACAACGCCCGGTCGGTGGGCGCGGTGGCCGGGTCCCTGGGTCTGCGCGGCGAGACGATCGACGCCCGCGAACTGCCCACCGATCCTGCCGCGCTGGCCCAGACCATGACCGACTACACCACCTTCGGCCGGGTGCGCCCGGATCAGAAGCGAGCCATGGTGCACGCCCTGCAATCCCGCGACCACACGGTCGCGATGACCGGCGACGGGGTCAACGACGTCCTCGCCCTCAAGGACGCCGATATCGGCGTCGCGATGGGGTCGGGCAGTCCGGCGTCGCGCGCGGTGGCCCAGATCGTCCTGCTCGACAACAAGTTCGCCACGCTGCCCTATGTGGTCGGTGAGGGCCGCCGGGTGATCGGGAACATCGAACGGGTCTCCAACCTGTTCCTGACCAAGACCGTCTACTCGGTGTTACTGGCCCTGCTGGTCGGGCTGGCGGGGTTGTCGTCGAAGCTGTTCGGCACCGCCCCCCTGCTGTACCCGTTCCAGCCCATCCACGTCACCATCGCGGCCTGGTTCACCATCGGCATCCCGGCGTTCGTCCTGTCGCTGGCGCCCAACAACGAGCGGGCCCGGACCGGCTTCGTCCGCCGGGTGATGTCGTCGGCGTTGCCAGCCGGCATCACCGTCGGGTCGAGCACGTATGTCTGCTATCTGCTGGCCAATCCCGGTCACGACGGCACCCCCGCCGAGCAGATGCAGGCCTCGACGGGAGCGTTGATCACCCTGCTCATCGGCGCGCTGTGGGTGCTCGCGGTGGTGGCGCGGCCCTACCAGTGGTGGCGGGTCGCACTGGTGACGGTGTCGGTGCTGGCGTACGTCGTGATCTTCTCGATCCCGCTGGCCCGCGAGACGTTCATGCTGGACCCCTCCAACCCGACGGTGACCGCCACCGCGGTCGGTCTGGGTTTGCTGGCCGCGGCGGTGATCGAAGCCCTCTGGTGGCTGGAGGGCCGGTGGTTGGGTGAGCCCAGGCGGGTCTGGCGGTAGCGAACCCCGGTGCGTAGATTGACGCGGGGACTTCGTCCGGGCAACCGGACCGAGCCGAGGACGGGTCGTCCCGAATCGCATCACCGAGAAAGGGTGAAACATGCCGTTTATCGACAGGGCCAAGGAAGCCGCCGCGCAGGCCAAGGAAGCCGCTGAGGGGCTCGCCTAGAGGGCCAAGGAAGTCGTCGCGGAGAACGCGGACAGGATCGAGGCCACCATCGACAAGGCCGGCGACTTCATCGACGAGAGGACCGGCGGCCGGATCTCCGAGACCATCGACACGGTGCAGGCCGTCGCACACACCGCGGTGAGCAAGGTCGCCGATGCCGCTGAGACCGCGAAGGACACGGCCGAGGGCGCCGCCACGGCCGCCAAGGAGACCGCCGAGGGTGCCGCCGCGAAGGTCAAGGGTGCCGCCGAAGGTGCCGCCGAGACCGTCAAGGGTGCCGCCGAGGGGGCCGCGGAGAAGGTCAAGGACGCGGCCGAGAGCGTCAAGGGCGCTGCTGAGGGTGCCGCCGACAAGGCCGACGGCGCGAAGTAGCGCATGGCCAAGCTCTCGGTATCGGTCGACGTTCCGCTGGCACCGGAGGAGGCCTGGCAGCACGCCTCGGACCTCTCCCGCTACAAGGAATGGCTGACCATCCACCGGGTCTGGCGCTCGAAGCTGCCCGAAACGCTCGACAAGGGCACCCAGGTGGAGTCCATCGTCGAGGTCAAGGGCATGCCCAACCGGATCACGTGGACCATCGTCAACTTCAAGCCCCCGCAGTCGATGACACTCGACGGTGTCGGTGTCGGCGGGGTGAAAGTGAAGCTGATCGGCAGGGTCAACGAGAAGGTCCGCCCCAACGAGCAGGACGGGGCCGCCGCCTCGGTCGTCACCATGGACGTCCACCTCGGCGGCCCCGCCCTGTTCGGGCCGATCGGCATGGTCGTCGCCGCGGCCCTGCGCGGCGATATCAAGGCCTCCCTCGACCGCTTCGTGGCGGTCTTCGCGCCGGGTTAGGCGGGATCTGCCGCGGTCAGCGCGCCGGGCGCGGCGGATCCTGCTCGGCGGCGTGCCGGCCCTTGCGCAGCACCTCCAGAAGTTCGTGGTACGGCCCGACGAGGTGCACGGTGTCCCCGGCCTGAAGTGTGGTGCTGCGGTGCGGGTACAGGTCGGTCACCTGGTGGTTGCGCTCCAGGGCGATCACCCGGGCCAGTGGGAGCAGCGCATCGATGGCGATGCCGTCGAGTTCGCTGCCCGGTTCCACCAGGACGCCGCCCACCATGAAGGAATGCTGGCCCACCGAGAACGTGCCGAGCACTTCCAGACCCATGGCCGCGCCGATGAACCACGGTGTCGCCAGGTCGACGGTGGAGCGAACGTGCTCGAAGCCGAAGCGATGTCCGACGGCCGCGCCGAGCATCTTGTCGTAGATCCGCAGCACGATCGGCCCGCGGGCAGGTCCGTCGGTGTCCTCGGTGCGGCGGGGGCCGACGATTTCGCGCAACACGATCGCGATCTCGATGTTGACGATATCGTCCTCGGTCAGCACTGCCAGGCCACGCGCCCGGTCGACCCGCGCCGTCGTCAGCGTCGTGCGCATGGTGGCATCGCCGAGGATGACCGGGATGTTCAGTTCGGCGGCGGTCGACAGATACCGGTTGTCCTCGTTGCGTTCGATGACGGCGACGGGGTAACCGGCGTCCTTGAGCAGGCCGGCGACCCGGATGCCGAAGGCGCCCAGACCGACGACGACGAAGTGCCGCGTGAGGTGGCTGACCCGTTGCCGGCTGGTGGCCTGCGAAAGCCGCCGGGACAACAGCACATCGGCGACGAACGCCACCACGATGGCCGTGGTCGCCAGGCCGCCGAGCATCATCACCACCGCCCACAACCGCAACCACACCGGCTGGTTGAGGAAGTTGAAGTCCCCGTAGCCCACAGTGGCCAGGGTCTCGGTGGAGAAGTACAGCGCGTCCACCCACGTCATCCCCGGCTGCCCGTAGTTGAACTTCAGGACGAACGTCGACACCACCAGCAGCACGCCGAGGACGGCCAGCGCTCGGTAGAACGTCGGGTTGATGTCCTCGGTGAACGCCCGCACCGAGTCGACCACGCGTTCCACCGGCGTCCGCCGTCGACGCTCGGTGTTCCCGGGAGCCGGGGGCCGGATCCCCTGCGCGGCGAGTTCGTCGGCCCGGCCCATCATCGTGACCCAGTCGCCCCGGGACACCTCAAGATCAAGGCGCGGGCAGGTGATGACCTCGCCGGGATTCTCCGAATTGTCCCCGCGGATGACGGCGACCGGCGCCAACCGGCCGTAGATGTCCCGCAGGGTCCCGGCGCGGGGGGCGGCGGCGCCGGAGATCACGAAGTCCACATCCCCCACAGAGATGGTGTGCACCGGTCGCTCCAGCATAGCCTCCACCACCGACGGGGCGGCCAGGTCGGCCACGTCGAGGGCCGTGCACTGCTCCTCGCCCTCGTTCATCGCCTCGCGCAGAACGGTATTGGCCAGTCGGGCGACCACCCGCACCTGGGGGTTGGCCCGCCGCGCCAGCAGAGCCACCTCGAGATTCAGCGAGTCGTCACTGGAGGCGGCGATCACCGCCGAGGCGGTGTCGACTCCGGCAGCCCGCAGTCCTGCGGCGGAGGCAAGTCTGACAACGCTGACTTCGGCATCGTTGAGTTCGTCGATGATCCGCATCGTCAGCGCATCGTCACCGCACACGATGATGTGACCAGGCATGGCCAAACGCTACGTGCACGTTAGTCTTCGGCCATGACCCGCCTGCGTCCCGGATGGCTGGTGGCGTTATGCGCGCTCGCTTTGTCGGTGTGCGCGTGGCTGCCCTGGCTGACCACGTCGGCCCGCGGTGGTGGCCGGGCCAGTGCCATCGGTGGCACGGTCGGCAGCATCGCGCTGCCACCGCACTTCGGCCCCGGGCAGCTGATCGTCCTGTTGGCCGCCGTGCTCATCGTGCTCGGCGCGTTGGTCGCCCGGGAGATCTCGCCGCGATTGGCCGCCGGCGCGGCGGTGGTGATCTCGCTATTGGTGATGGCGCTGACGTGGTGGTTTTATCGGGCCAACGTCGCCTCGCCGGTCGCGGCGGGCTACGGGCTGTACCTGGGTGCGGGGTGTGCGGTCGGCGCGCTGGCCTGTTCGGTCTGGGCGCTGGTGTCAACGCTGCGGGAGTACTCCAGCCAACGCTGACCGAGCCCCGATCCTGGCCGCCGGTAGGCTGCCCTCCGACTCAGGGAGTCATGGTGAAGGAAACTCAGGGAGTCGTGGTGAAGGAGTCAGGGTGAGCGAACTATCCGGATCGGTGCCGGCTGCGGTCCGATCGGTTTCGGCGCGTCGGGCCTGGCTGACGCCCTGGCCCGCCGCCGTGGTGACCGCGATGGCTGTGGTGCTGACCGGATGTTCGAGTGAACAGGTCAGCGCGGACAAGTGCGAGAGCGTGACGGCGCCGCTCAGCGACATTCCGACCCGGACCGACCAGGAGCCGAAGATGCGCCTCCCGGTGCCCGAGGGCTGGGAGCGCAGCACCAAGATGGATTCGGAGAACATCCGGTTCGCGATCCGCAATCAGGGGTTGGCCGCCGACGGTTTCACCCCGAATGCCGTTGTCACCCTGCAGAAGGTGGCTTCCGGTATCGGCAAACCGGAACAGATCCTGGACGCCCAGAACCAGCAGTTGGCCAAGAAGCTCAAGGTGACCGACATGAACTCCACCCCGGCGCAGGTATGCGGCGCGCCGGCGATGTCGACCAGTTACACCGCCCCCGAGGTGAAGGTCAGCCCCAAGATCCCGCCGATACCGCCCCGCAAGGCGACCTCGCTGGGGGTGGTCTACAACGCCGGCGATGTCACCTACGTGGCGACGGTCACGGTGCAGAGCGTGAAGGCCGACAACCCGACCTACGTCAAGGACGCCGACACGATCCTCAAGGGATTCCAGCTGCTCCCCGCCGGCTGACACCCGCCCTGGCGGTGTCCGCGCCCAGTTCGGCGTTGTTCGCCTCCGACCCGGCGATGACATCCACCAGCGCCCCGCGCAGCCGCTCGCCGCACGATCCGCAGGCCAGTTCGGCGGTGAACGGCATCCCGCAGGCGCCGTGGGTCAGCACCAGTGCGGGACCCTCCGGTGCATGGAACCAGGTGTGCGCCCACTGCTGGGCGCACACCAGCACCCCGAACAGCGCGCGGCCTTTGTCGGTGAGGCGGTACGCCGCCCGGGTGGCGCCGGCCTGATCGGACGCGGCCGGCTCGGTGGCCGAACACGCCAGGACACCGATCGAACGGAACGTCTGGAGCCGCTCGGTCAGCAGGTTGGGCGGTATCCCCAACCGGGTCGAGAAGTCGGTGAAGCGGGTGGCGCCGAGGAACGCGGCGACCAGCAGGGCCGCGGCCCATCGGTTGCCGAACACCGCCATGGTCTCGGGAAAGAGGCCGGCCTGGCGGGCCGAGCCGTGGGCGTCCGAACGTCGGCGGGTGCTCACCTGCGGTGCCGAGCGCGCCCAGTCACCACTCGGGCCGACGGCGATCCGAACGTCGCCGGACCCCACCTCCGCGCGGCAGTCGCGGCAGCGCAGCACCGGGGTGAACTGCTCCCCGCAGCGGTGGTGCCGCATGGCCGGCAGCGGGCCGGTGTGGGTGGCGACCCAGGTGCGCTCCCACTCCCAGATGCACAGCAACACCGGCCACAGCGACCGGGAGCGACGGGTCGGCAGGTACTCGGTGCGGCCGGTGTCGTCGACGGGTCTGCGTTCCAGCAGACCGGACGCGGTCAGCGTTCCCAGCCGGCTGGTGAGCACCGAGTTCGAGATCGGCAGCCGCGCCGTGAAATCCCGGTAGCGGACGGCCCCGGTCAGAGACTGCTGCAGGATCAGCAGGCTCCACTCGTCGCCGAGCAGACCCAGCATCCGACCGATCGCGTTGACACCGCCGGGTTCCAGGGCGGTGGGTTGATCCGACACGTGGTCGTGGCGGTTTACAGCCCGACGGCTGCGCCGGCGGTGTCGGTTTCCCGCCAGCGGCGCAACTCGGAACCGGCTACCCACGTTGAGTGCGTACCGCTGCAGATCCGTTCCGGCAGTTGCAGTTTGCACACCGGTCCGTCGGCGATCCGGGCGGCGTCGAAGACCAGACAGTACGAGGCGTCGGCATTCATGTCGGTGGTCAGCGTCACCAGATAGCCGTCATCCTCGGCTCGGCTGCCCACCCGCGGAGCCATGGCGGTCTCGCTCCCGTAGACGCCCTCGCCGAAGCTGATGCGTTCCTCCGATCCGGTCTGGACATCGTGGCGGATCAGCCCGTCGAACAGGAACCATCCCGGCTTGCCGGTGGCGGCGTAGGCGTAGCGGTACGGCTCACCGGCGTGGGTGGCGTTGATCATCCCGAACTCGGAGATGCTGTCCGACAACGGTTCCTCGGTGACTGCACCGGTGGTCAGGTTCAGCCGCCAGCGATGCAACCGGGTCTGCATCCGGTCCAGGGCCAGGAAGCGGAACGCCCGCTGCCACTTGCTGCCGCTGTTGTCGTCGGCGGGTTCCGGGTCGCCCTGGTAGAAGCCGTCGAGGACGATCTCGTCGCCGTCCTCGTAGGCGTTGGTGAAGTGCAGAGCGAAGGTCGGCTCAGCTTCGAACCACCGGATCTCGTTCCAGGGGGCAGGAGCGGAGCGACCCGGGGGAGGGGTGGTGTTCCCGCGGCGGGGGAGTACCGCGAACCGGGAGGGCATATCCCGGTGAAAACGGGCGACGTGCAGATCGCGTTGCAGTAGATCTGGATCCCAGAACAGCGGGAAGTCGTTGAGAATGGCGTAGTTCCGGGTGAAGGCCATGTCATGCGGCAGTCGTGGGCCGGGGAGTGGCACGTCGACGTAGTGCACCAGGTCGTTGTTGGCGTCGACGACTCCGTAGTGCAGATACGGCGCGGACTTGCTGTAGTTGAAGAACAGCATCTCGCCGGTGCGTTCGTCGACTTTGGGATGCGCCGACACGCCCCAGTCGAACGGGAACCCGCCGTTCCAGGTCTCCTTGCCCCGGGTCCGCCCACTGTAGGGGTCGACCCGGTAGAGGTCTCCGCACTGGTAGAAGCTGGTCAGGGCGGTGCCGCGATGGACGACGACGTCGGTGCTCGAGGCGTCCTTGAGCATGGTCCGCGCGCCCCAGCCGTGATCCGTCCGGGCCAGCGACAGCGGTTCGGCCAGACCCGGCCACAGTGGGCCGCCGGCCTCCTGTTCGGCTTCGAATGCTTCGGTGCGGACGAATCTGTTGCGGTAGAACGCCTTTCCATCGCGGAACCCCACGATGTGCAGCATGCCGTCGCCATCGAAGGGGTGATATGTCTTGAGTGCGGGGTGCAGCGGATTCTCAGTGTTGCGCAGGTAGATACCGTCCAGGTCGGCGGGTATCTCGCCTTCCACCGCAACCAGGTCGTCGGCGCGCCATTCCGTGGTCTGCGGTCGCCAGGGCCCGGTGCGGTAGGGGTGGTCGTCGTCCTCGGGCAGAGTGGACAGGAACTTGCCGACGATCTCAACGTCCATGTGTGGCTTCCATTTCGACTCGTGTCAGACGGCTTCTGGTGATCCGATGACGAAACTGACCGTGGTGGCGGTGCTTCCACCGATGTTTAGGGTGCCGAAGCGACGTGCCCCGTCAATCTGGTAGTCGCCGGCCAGCCCACTGACCTGTTTGGCGGCGTCCAGCAGCATCCGGATGCCCGTGGCGCCCACGGGGTGTCCGCCGCCGATGAGACCGCCGCTGGGGTTGATCGGCAGCCTGCCGCCGATCTCGATGTCCCCGGACTCGATCGCCTGCCAGGACTGCCCCGGACCGGTCAGGCCGATGTGGTCGATCGCCAGATATTCACTGGGGGTGAAGCAGTCGTGCACCTCGAAACCGTCGATGTGGTCGAGACCGGTGCGCGCGCGACTGAACGCGTCCTGCACCGCATCGCGGACGTGCGGCAGTACGTAGGGGTTCTGGGCAGGGTTCCCGGCGTCGGGATTCGTGCTGTCGCGGTCGAGTTTCTGTCGCAGGCCCAGTCCCACGGTGCGATGCCCCCATCCCTCGATCAGCCCGATCGGCCGGACCCCGGGATGTTCGTCGAGGAACTCGTCGCTGACCAGAACGATTCCGGCGCCGCCGTCGGTCATCTGACTGCAGTCGAAACGACGGATGCGGCCCTCGACGGGCGGGTTCACCGCATCGTCCGCGCCGACGGCCACCAGATCGGGAACCCGCCATTCGCGGGTCTGAGCGTGGGGATTACGCCGAGCGTTGGCCAGGTTGATGGCGGCGATGGCGCGCAGATGGGCGTCGTCCAAACCGAACCGGCGGTCGTAGGCGTCGGCGACCTCGGCGAACATCGATGGCCACAGGAAGGTGGCGTCCTGGCCCTCGTGGCCGGTCCATGCTGCCGTTCCAAGATGCTGGGCGGCAATGTCGCCCGGGACGGTCTTCTCCAGTTCGACACCGACCACCAGGGCGGTGCGGTAGTTGCCGGCGCGCAGATCGGCCATCGCCGCCAGTGCGGCGACACTGCCGGAGGCGCAGGCCGCCTCGTGCCGGCTGGCCGGAAAGCCCCATAGGCCGTCACACACGGTCGCGGGCATCGCCCCGAGGTGGCCCTGCCGGGCGAACAACTCGCCGAAGGCGTTGGCGACGTGAACCACCTCGATGTCGGCCGGGTCAACCATCGCCTCCGCGAGGGTCAGATCGACCACCTCACGGGTCAGATCCGCAAAGTCGAGACCCTCGCGGGTGAGATTGCGTGCGAAGTCGCTCTGATAGCCGCCGAGAATCCAGACGTTGCCGCTCACCGCGCCAAGATTACTACAGTTAAGAGAGTGCCAATCTCGGACTGTCGGTCAGAAAATCGACTCCGCTACCGGCCCTGCCCCACCATCGTCGACAGCCAACGGCCTATCCCGGCCGGATCCGCCACGTGGTCGGGCTCAACGAGTCGCTGGGCCGCATCGACCGCGGTCGGGACCTCACAGGTGGCCGGATCCTGCAGAACTACCCTCCCGCCTGCGGCTTTGACGATCTCGCAACCGCGGGCGCCGTCTTCGTTCGCGCAGGAGAGCAGCACAACCGTCACCGAATTGACCAGTTCGGCGGCGCTGGTGAAGACCACGTCGATAGAAGGCCGCGAGTGGAAGACCGGTGCGTCCAAAGTCAGGTGGGCGCGGACTCCGGATCCGGTTTCGTAGAGGGTGACCGGCGTCGGCGCCTCGGGTACCAGCGTCCGGGTGTTGCCGACCAACAGGTGGTAACCGCCGGGCGCCAAGGTGAGTCCACCCACCGGACAGTCCCATGGGCTGTCGGCGGGTTCGCAGACCGGCATCGCGGCGTGGGCCCGCAGTACTTCGGCCAGCGGGGAACTCTGCGGTGAGCGATGCAGTACGGCGACGGCGACGGTGTTGCCGAACGTCCCCCAGGAATCCAGAATCGCGCGCAACGCCTTGAGTCCGCCGGCGCTCCCGCCGATGACGACGACGTCAGGGCCGGACATGCTGGTTCTTGACGTAGATACCGAGTCTGCGGTCCAGAGGGGTGAACAACGTCGATCCCTCGCCCGTCAGAGCCTCCCGCGGACCGATCACCAGATTGCCGAAGTTGGACAGACTGTCCCAGAAGATCCGCTCAGCCCGACGCTGCAGTGTCTGCTCGAAGTAAATGAAGACGTTCCGGCACAGGATGAGGTTGAACTCTCCGAACGCACTGTCGGTGGCGAGGTTGTGCGAGAAGAACTCGATACGGGGCCGCAGTTCGGGGCTGAGGATGCAGCGGTCGTATTTCGCCACGTACCAGTCGGAGAAGGGCCGAACGCCGCCACTGGCCTGGTAGTTGCGGGTGGCGCCCGCCATCGTGTCCGCGTGGTAGATCGCTGACGTCGCCACCCGCAGCGATTCGGTGTCGATGTCCGTCGCGAAGATGGTGGCACGGTCGAGCAGATCGGCTTCCGCGAGCAGGATTGCGATGGAATACGCCTCCTCGCCCGTCGCGCAGCCGGCAACCCACACCCTGATTCGCGGATAGGTGGCGAGCCTGGGTATCACCTCGGTCCGAATCTTCCGGAACACTTCGGGATCCCGGAACATCTCGGTGACGTTGACCGTCATGGTGGACAGGAAATTCGCGAGAAGGTCGTTGTCCCGCAGAACTCTTCCCTGCGCCTCCGAAATGGAGGAGAAACCGTGGTTGTCGACGAAGCGTGCCAGTCTCCTGTTCCGGGAGGCATCGCTGTAGTGCCGGAAGTCGTAGCCGAGGTGCTCGAAAACCGTGTAGAAGAACGCCTCGGCCTCAATCTGGGCCAACTCCCCGGACTGGGCCGACCCGGATTGCCCCCCCGGCGGGATCATGAGCCTTCGACTGCTCCGTGCATCCGCCGCGGTTGATGTGCCAGCCAGACCCTGAGCACGGAGGTCAGTTGATCCATGTCGACGGGTTTGGTGACGTAATCCGACGCTCCGGCGTCCAGGCATTTCTGGCGGTCGCCCTTCATCGCCTTGGCGGTCAGGGCGACGATCGGAAGGTCGCGCCAGCGTGTTTGCTCGCGGATCCGCCGCATCGCCTCGTAGCCGTCCATCACCGGCATCATGATGTCCATCAGCACCAGATCCACTTCCGGATGCTCGGTGAGGGCATCGATCCCCTCCTGCCCGTTGCGGGCCGGTAGCACCGTGATGCCGTACCGCTTCAGCACGCTTCCGAGGGAGAAGACGTTTCGGACATCGTCATCGACGAGCAAGACCGTGTAGCCGGTCAGAGACTCGTCGATCTGCCGGGGCTTGGCCAACATCGCGCGGGCGGCATCGGGCATGTCGTCGGCCACTCGGTGCAGGAAAAGGGCCGTCTCGTCGAGGAGACGTTCGGGAGACTTGGCGTTCTTCAACACGATGGCGGACGCCAGCACCTCCAGTCGCTCCGTCTCGGCGGTTGTCAGTTCCCGACCGGTGTGCACGATGACCGGCAATGATTTCTCGCGGACCTGATCCTGGATCTGCTCGATGAGGTCGATCCCGTCGATGTCCGGGAGTCCGAGATCCAGCACCAGGCAGTCGTAGGGGGTGGATCCGGCCAGTTCCGCCAGCACCTCCTGCCCGGTACCGACGCCGGTGACCGAAATGCCATCGCTGGCAATCAGATTCGCCGTCGCCTCGCGCTGTGGGATGTCGTCGTCGGCAATCAGGACATGCCGCGCACCCGGCTTCAGAAAGTCGGCGGTGGCGGCCAGCATCTCGCGAAGCGCGGCGGCCTCGGCCGGCTTTCGCAAGGTGTTGATGGCGCCCATCCGGCGTCCGCGGCCTTCATCATTGGATCCGGAGATGACGCTCACCGGGATATGTCGTGTCGCCAGATCGTGTTTCAGGGTGTCCAACACGACCCAGCCGGCCATATCGGGCAAGCCGATGTCGAGGGTGATGGCTGCGGGCTGGTGTGCCCTGGCCAGTGCCAGCGCCGCCCGACCGCTCGGGGTGATGACGGAATCGAATCCGGCTTCCTTGGCAAGACCGGCCAGCATGCCGGCGAAAGTCGGGTCGTCCTCCACGATCAAGAGAACGGGGTTGGCGCCCTGCGGCCAGTCGACTCCTGCGATGTCGACGTCGTCACCCCGGGCCGAAGAGTCTATGTCGGTGACGTCCGGGGGAGCGGGTGCGGTGGCCGGCTTAGCCGGCGCATCGGCGGCCGCGGGAGGCGCCGCGACCGGCCTGGTGGCGACCGGTCGGGTTTCCCCGATCGGCAGAGTGAAGGTGAACGTGGAGCCCTGGCCCAGGGAACTCGTCAGGGTGATCTCGCCGCCGAGGTTACGGGCCAGTTCGCGGCTGATCGACAACCCGAGTCCGGTTCCGCCGTACTCCCGGGTCGTCCCCCGAGCAGCCTGCTGGAAGGACTCGAACACCAGGTGGTGATCCTTCTGGTCGATTCCGATACCGGTGTCGATGACGGCGATCACCAACTGCCGGCCGCCGTGTTCGGCGCTGTCGACCGATGAGATCTCGACGCGGACCGAGCCCTCGTCGGTGAACTTCAGGGCGTTGGACAGCAGGTTCTTCACGATCTGCTTCACCCTGGTGTCATCGCTGGTGAACTCCCGTGGGGCGGAGGCGTCAACGGTGATGCGGAACGTCAGGCCCTTGGAGTCGGCGACGGGCCGGAACGTCCGCTCCAGGAAACCGACGAGCTGGGCCATCTCGATGGTCTGGTTTTCCACCCGAAGTGATCCCGATTCGACCTTGGCCAGATCGAGTACCTCGTCGATGAGGTTGAGCAGGTCCCTGCCCGACTGCTCGATGGTTTCGGCGAACTCGCGCTGCTGCTCGGTGAGCGGGTGGTCGGCGGCTTCGCGCAGCAGGCCGGCGAGAATCAGGATGCTGTTGAGTGGGGTTCGCAGCTCGTGCGACATGTTGGCCAGGAACTCCGACTTGTAGCGCGAGGAAATGGCCAGTTCCTCGGCCTTCGCCTCCAGCGACTCGCTGAGCCGGTGCAGCTCCTGGTTCTTCGCCTCCAGGGAGTCGGCCTGCTTCTCCAGCCGATCCGAGCTGGCTTTGAGGGCCTCCCGCTGAGACCGCAGTTCCTCGGTGGTCTCCTCCAACTCGGCGTTCTGAGTGGAAAGCAGGTTTTCCCGTTGGACCAGTTGATCGTTCGCCGCCCGGAGTTCTTCCTCCTGCGCCTGGAGTTCCTCGGTTTGCGCCTGCGAGATGCTCAGCAGTTCGCGGGTCCGTTGCCCGGATTGGATGGCGCTGATCGCGACACCGGCCCCCAGCGCCAGTGAGTCCAGAAGTTCGTGGTCCTCGTCCGAGAAGGGCTTCAGCGACGCCAGTTCGAGGACTCCGAGCACCTCGGCCTCGAACATGATGGGGATCAGGATCAGCGATACGGGCTGGGTCTTTCCCAGTCCGGAGACGATTTCGACATAGTCGGCCGGGGCGCCGGTCACCTCAATGCGCTTGCCCTCCAACGCGCACTGGCCCACCAGTCCGTCGCCCAGCCCGAACGATGTCGGGATGTCCTTGCGCCGGTGGAAGGCATAGGAGGCGGTCAGGGCGTAGCGGCGTTCACCGGATGACTCCCGCAGATAGAGCGCCCCGTGCGCGGCGCCGGTGGCCTGAGCGGTTCTCGAAACGATGAGTCCGCAGGCCGCCGCGAGGTCGGTCTCGCCCTGCATTTCGGTCATCAGGTTCGCCTGAACCTCGACCGATCGGCGGGCCCGTTCGCTCTCGTTGGCCGACGTGGTCACGGCGCGATAGATGTTGCGGCTGGTCAGGAACAACAAAAGTCCCAGGCCGGCGACGATCGCGATGGATGAAGTCCAGATGATGATCAGACTGGTTCGGATCGCTTCGAGGGCTTGCTGATTGGCGCGCTCGACGATGGGTTCGGTGTCCGTGACGATCTGCGTGACGAGGCCTTCCAGGCGGACCGCCTGATCGTCGAGGCGGGCCTCCGCCGCGTCTTGCTGACCGGTCCGGCGGGCGTTCGCCAGTTCGGTCTGATAGGAGTTCCGGAAGTTGTTCCAGGCGAATAGAAGCGGCTCGTACTGCTGCCGGTTGTCGTGTCCCTGTGCCTCATCGACCGCACGGCTCAGGTTGGCGTCTATGTTGCGGCCGAGTTGATCCAGCCGGTTGTTCAGGTCCCTTGTGCGTTCCGGGTCGGTCACGAACAACAACCGATTGATCGTTGCCAACAGGCTGTGAAAGTCGCGATCAATGGCGATGGCTTCGTTCTGCACAGTCCGCGCCTCGAAACGCTCAGCGTAGAGATCAGAAATGCGCGATGTCTGCCAACTGAAAACGCCTGCGCTCAGCAGGATTGCCAGCAGGGCCGATCCGGACAGGATGGCCAGTCGGGTCGCAAGTTTCATGTCACCTCGGTTCCGACTGGGTGGGTGGTTTCGCCAGTATCGCGGCAGTGTTGGTCAAGACAGCCGCCAGGTCGGCGGCTTCTGTCGGCGGTGCGTACAGGTAACCCTGGTGCAGAACACATCCCGCCGTCAGAAGCCAGTCGGCCTGCTCCGGTGTCTCGACGCCCTCGGCGATCAACGTCGCCCGCATGGACGATGCGATCGCGATCTGGCCCTCCACCAGTCGCCGTGCCCGCTCGTTGGCGGGGATCTGAGCGATGAACGAGCGGTCGATCTTCAGGCAGTCGACGGACAACTGCATCAGGTTGGTCATGCTGGCGTATGCGACCCCGAAATCGTCGATGGCTAGCGTGAAACCCAGGTCCCGAGCGCGGTTCAACGCCGCGTATGCCGGCATCGCACTTCCGACGAAGGCGCGTTCGGTGAGTTCCAGGCAGACCTGCGACGGTGGAACCCCAGCATCCTGGGATGCGGCGCTGAGGTCATCCAGGAATTGGGGCCTGAGCACGTGATTGGGCGAGATGTTCACACCCAGAAGCAGGTCGGGGCGCTCGAGGCTCAGGTAGTCCGCGAAGCTGCGCTTCAGAATCCATCGGCTGAGAGCGTCGGTCTGGTTGGAGGCTTCGGCCAGCGCGACGATCTGGCTCGCCGGCACCTCCTCGTTGTCGATCCGCCAGCGCACCAGGGCTTCGATGCCGACCAACGCTCCCGTCGCGGCGTTCACGATCGGCTGGTAGACCATCCGAAGCTCCGACCTCACGATGGCGTCGGAAACCTCGGCCCGAAGGTGGGCCTGCTCCTGGTGCCGCGAACCGATCAGATCGGTATAGAAGACGCACGTTTCCAGGCAGTGTTTCTTGGCTTCGAACATGGCCAGGTCGGCCTGGGACAACAGTTCCTCGGGGGTTCGCGCATCGGCTCCCAGACAGGACCCGCCCATACTGATCGACGGCTGCACAGTCGCATCCCCGCATCGCACCGGCTCAGCCTGAAGGATTTCCAGGATCCGGTTCGCCTCGACGACCGCCGACTCCGTGGAGGGCAGGTGTTCGAGTACGACGACGAACTCATCGCCACCGGCACGGCAGGCCAGGGTCTGGGGGCTCACCGCCGACCGCAGCCGCGTCGCCACCGCGAGGAGTAGTTCGTCGCCGACGTCATGGCCGTAGGTGTCGTTCACCTGCTTGAACTTGTTGACGTCAAGGAACAGCACTGCGGCGGTTCCGCCGGCCGTGCTGTGCTGGCGGACGATGTCAGCGAGGCGGTCGGAGAGTTGCCGCCGGTTCGCCAGCCCGGTCAGCGGGTCGTGGCTCGCCAGATGTCTGATCTCTTCCTGCGCCTGTCGGATGTCGGTCACATCGTGCATGACCACCGCCACATGGAGGTCGGCGGAATCGCCGATCGGCGACAGCGTGACCATCACGTCGATTCGGCGGCCGCTGGTGGTCTCGCAGGCCATCTCCAGCGACCTTTCCCGCTGCTCGGCCAGGGTGCTGGCGATTCGCTCCCGAAAGATCTCGCGGTCGGTCTCAGTGGCGAACGTGACGATCGACCGCCCGAGCAGGGTGTCGTGGCCGCCACCGAACAACGCGGTCGCGGCGTTGTTGCAGCTGCGGATCTCGCCCGACGAATCCACCGCCAGAATGGCGTCGCCGGTGGCCTGGATGACCGCCGCATACTCCGCCTGAATCCGGTACAGCGTGGCATTGGAGACGGCCAGCGCCGCCGCCGCGGCCGCCCCGCGGAACAGCGCCGCCTCCGCCTCGGTGAAGGCCGGGTCGGTGTGGCGAGCTACGCAGAGGGCGCCGACGCTTTCACCCCGTGCGGTCAACTCCTCGAGCAGGACCGACTGGTAGGGGCACGCCGCCGAGCTTGGCTCCGCCAGCCAGGCCTCCAGTTGTTCCGGCTCCCCGCCGGATTCGGAATGCGAGAGCGACTCGTGCCGGCCGTGACCGGGGGACGACAGCCGCAGGACGCAGTCCGCGCCGAAGAGATGGCTCAACTCGGTGACGATGGTCTTCTGCAGCGACGGCAGGTCGATGCTGGCCTCGGCGAAGATGTTCGTCAGCCGTTCCCGGCGCTGGGTGAACGACAACTCCTCCCGTTGGCGAACCTCGGCGGCGCGCGCGGCGAAGAGTTGTTGCTGGTGTAGTTTCGCCTCCTCGCTCCGCAGCCGTGCGAAGGACCTGTCCAGCTCCAGCAGGGCCTTGACCTTGGCGTACAGCACGTGGCGGGACACCGGTTTGATCAGGAAGTCGACGGCGCCCAGGTCATAGCCTCGTTGGAGGTCGGTGGCCGCGGCGGCATCACCGGTGAGGAAGATGATCGGCGTGGACGCCAGTTCCTCGGTTCCCCTGATCAGTTGGGCGGTCTCGAACCCGTTCATCCCGGGGAGGTTGATGTCGAGGATGATGACGGCGACCCTGCGCCGGAGCAGTTCGGTGAGTGCGTCCTCGCCGGAACCGGCCGTGACGACATCGCAATTCAGCGGGAGGAGCACGGTGCGCAGCAGGTTGCGCAATCGGGAGTCATCGTCGACCAGCAGGACGGTTTGAGGGGCGTCCGAGCCGGGCTCCGGGGCGCAGTCACCCGTCAGGTCGTCCCTCAGTCCGAGATCGAGTTCCACCTGCCGTACCGGATCCGGGACCAAGACGCCGACTCTCGCTCACTTCGTTTCGACCAGTACGCCGCTTCAACCGGCACGCACCGCGCTGTAGTACACAGCGACTGCTCACAATCCTACTGGCCGGACCCCCGGTGCGGGGCCGGTGTGGAGTAGTCGAAAACCGCCTCTGACGTGCCCCCGGCATGATTCGAACATGCGACACCGGCTTTAGGAGAGCCGTGCTCTATCCCCTGAGCTACGAGGGCGGACCGTGGCAGCTTACCCGCCGGCCGATGATGTCCCGGGTCTCAGCGGTCTGAGCCGCAGAGTGCGATGAGGTAGCAGTGCCCGCGGTCGGGCGCTGTCTTCGGGTAGTCCTTGCGGAGCCAGGAGGCCATTCTGTGTGGTGTCGCCGTTGCTCCGGAGATCCGTCGGTGCATGGTGCTCACCGCCTTTCGCGTCGCTTCCGGGGCACCTGTGGCGGTCACCCCGGGCGGGCGCAGGCCAAACATCTCGGCTCTGATAGTCACCGCAATGCGTTGACGACCTGCGCAAAGTAACCACCATGATAGTCCCGAACTGGGAAATCCGTGTTCACGTGGTCCGCGCGCGCCGAATCCGGCGCACGTGACGGGCTTTGCGGCGGCGTCAGGTGAGTGGCAGTTCGGCGATCAGCGCACCGGTCGGCGTGGTCGATCCGGTGCCTGGTTCGACGGTGAACGCCAGCTTGGTCGAGTTGCCGAGATTCGACAGCACCGCCGTAGTCGAAGGTGCCACCGCGGCGGCGTCCATCGTCCCGGCCGACGTCGCGCCCGAGTCGCTGACCAGCCACATTTGGTACACCGTCCCTGGTGAGGGGGGCGGTACGTCGTTCATGACCAGCACCCCGGCGTTGCGGTCCCGGGAGAAGACGACGGTAGCGGTCCCGCCGGCCGGGATGGCTCCGGACACGGTGTGCACATCCGGGGCGGAGAATACCTGCTGAGCGGTGGTCTGCTGCGGCTCGGGCGGCCGAAGTGACAGGCCTACACCGAGCGCGCCGAGGCCGATGACGGCCGCGGCCGCTGCCGACAGCCATGCCGTGCGGCGCCGGGAGGCACGCCGATCCGGCAGTGTCCGGACGTTGTCGTCGGCGACGGCGGTCAGGAGTCGTTCTCGCAGGGAGTCCGGTGGTTCCGCGGCCGTCGCGGTCGACACGACGGCCATGGTCTCGCGAACCGCGCGGACCTCGTCGTAGAAGGCGTCGACAGTGGCCAGCCCGGCGTGCGCCAGGCGGGTCTCCACTTCGTCGCGTTCGGCGTCGGGGAGCGCGTGCAGGGCATAGGGCACCGCCAGATCGATCAGATCGGAGCCGGGGTTCTGGGGTTCGTGTGAGCGGGGTCCATGTGGATGAGTCATTGCCGTCGCCTCACCCCACACCCAGGCAGTTGCGCAGCCCACGGAGCGCATCGCGCATCCGGGACTTGATGGTGGCCAGGTTCGCCGAGAGCTTCTCCGAGACCTGTACGTACGTCAGGCCCTGGTAGTACGCCAGCTCGATGCACTCGCGCTGGACGTCGGTGAGTCCGCCCAGGCAGGCGGTCACCCGGCGGCGCTCCTCTCCGGAGATCACCATGTCGGTGACGTGGTCCACGTCGCGATCGACGGTTGCGGCGCCGTAGCGCGAATCGCGCTGGGTCGCCGCCTGCTCGGAACGCACCCGGTCGACGGCACGTCGGTGGGCCAGGGTCAGCAGCCATGCGAGCGCGCTGCCGGAGGCGGGGTCATAGCTTTCCGCGGTCCGCCACACCTGCAGGTAGATCTCCTGCGTGGTTTCCTCGCTGTACCCGTGATCGCGAAGTACCCGCAGCACCATGCCGTACACCCGGGAGCGGGTGGCGTCGTAAAAGGAGGCGAAGGCGTCCCGGTCCCGCTGAGCGACCCGGCGCAGCAGCGCGTCGAGGTCGGCGGTCACCGGCTGATACCTGAGGTTGTCGGTGCCATCATTCCGAAGCGTAACCGCCCGGTCCAGAAGCTGGATCACGACGGTGCCCAGGAACGCCCTTTCGCGCTCCATGCAGCGGACGAGGTGCTACGGACGGCGCGATTCGGGTTCGGAGCGCGGTGCGGCGACGGGCCGGCGGAAGCGGTCGCAGGCTGGGCGGCCTTCGGCGCGCCCAGCAGGCGCAGCATCGCTGCCTGCCAGCGCATGCTCAATTCGGCCATCAGGGGCGCCATCGGAACGCTGAACTGTAGACCCAGAACGCGGGCGGCGGTGGCGGTGCGGCGCCGTCCGCGCCAGGTGGCGACCATCGCCGCGGTGTTGTCGCGATGGAGCGAGACGGTCAGGTCCAGCGTCTCCGACGGCTCCGGCGCCCGCACCAGGAAGTAGCCACCCTGGCCGGCGAAGGGCTCGTTCGACGCAGCCCCGATGACGGCCGCGGGGCCGCCGTCCGTGGGCGGCAGCAGATAGGCGCGCCGTTCCCCGTCGAGAGTCTGCATTTCGGCGACGACACCGCGCAACACGCCCGCGGCGTCGTAGCACCAGAACAGGCTCAGCGGGTTGAACGCCCGGCCCAGGACGCGCGGCATCAGCAGCGCGGTGACCCGGCCACCGGGCAGGAACACCCCGTTGCGGGCCAGGAACGCGTCCACCCGCTGGCGCAGGGTGTCGTTCGGCCCGCCCTCGAGGTGGTCGGCGGCCTCGAACCGGGCGAACGGACGCAGAACGCGGGGCAGCCGCGGCAGGTCGTCGAGGTCGACGAGCCAGCTGTAGCTGCGGTGCTCGGCGTAGTGGCGCACGGGTGAGCGATGCAGGTGGGTGACCCGAGTGGGGTACAACGCAGCTTTCACACCCCTGATTCGATGCCGGGCGCCCGTCGGATGGGTTCCGGGCGTGTGACGACCATCACTTATGTCGGGGTGCCGTCACTCATGTCAGGGTGAGGTAGATCAGCGCCACATTGAGCAATGTGATGAGCGCGGCGACCGTCCAGCCCAGCGCGGTGGTCAGCCGCCGGTTCACGTCGGCGCCCATGAGCGAGCGATCGCTGGTCAGCCGCACCAGGGGGATCAGCGCGAACGGAATCCCGAAGGACAGCACGACCTGGGACAGCACCAGCGCCCGGGTCGGATCGACCCCGGCGGCCAGCACGGCCAGTGCCGGAAGCAGGGTCATCAGCCGCCGCACCAGCAATGGGAAGGACCGGCGCAGCAGCCCCTGCATGATCATCGACCCGGCGTAGGCGCCCACCGACGTCGACGCCAGGCCGGAGGCCAGCAGGCCGATGGCGAACAGCAGCGCCAGGGACGGGCCGAGTTCCTCGGCGACCGCGGCGTGCGCGCCGGTGATGGTGTCGGTGCCCTCCCTGCCGCGCAGGTTGGTGGCGGCCACCAACAACAGGGACAGATTGACCGTGCCGGCCACCAGCATCGCGAGACCGACGTCCCAGCGCGTCGCCTGCAGCAGGGTGGCTCGCTCGGCGCCCGGCGCGGGATGGCCGTGCCGGTCGCGTGCCAGACCGGAATGCAGGTAGACGGCGTGCGGCATCACGGTGGCCCCCAGCATGGCGGTTGCCAGCAGCACGCTCTGGACGCCGTCGAACCGTGGAACCAGACCGCCGGCGACATCGGCGGCCGGTGGTGGGTTGACCACCAGGCCGGCCAGGAAGCCGATGGTGATGATCAGCAGTAGGCCGGTGATCACCCGCTCGAACATGCGTTGCCCGCGCCGGTCTCCGACGGCCAGCAGCAGCAGCGACACCATGCCGGTGATCACGCCGCCGATCAGAAGCGGCAGGTCGAACAGCAGATAGAGGGCGAGTGCCCCGCCGATAACCTCGGCGAGATCGGTGGCGATCGCGACGAGTTCGGCCTGCAGCCAGTAGCCGATCCGGGCCGGGGTGCCGGTCCGGTCCCGCACCGCTTCCGGCAGGGTGCTGCCCGTGACCAAACCCAGTTTCGCGCTGAGGTACTGCACCAATCCGGCCATCACATTGGCGGCCACGATGACCCACACCAGCAGAAAGCCGAACTCCGATCCGGCGCTGACGTTGGCGGCGATATTGCCCGGGTCGACGTAGGCGATCGCCGCGACGAAGGCCGGACCGAGCAGGTACCGGACCGGGCGGCTGCCCGGGCGAGTCGTCGTCACATCCCGATCCAGAACCCGCCGCCGCCGATCCCGATGGCGGGGATGCCCAGGGTGCCGAATCCCCAACCGGGGTAGGGGTTGGTGAACGCCGGATCCGGGGACGTGACGATGGCCGCGTGCCCCGGGTTGCTGCACATCCGCGTGTTGGGCCCGATGTTCGAACAATCCGGTGCCGCACCCGCGGGTGCCGCCACGACGACGGCGGCCACCCACGCCAGAAATGCGGCAACGAGTCTCATGTCAGGGGGCAGAGTACAAGCCGGTGCCGGTCACGAGGGGAAGCGTCATGGTCGTGCAGATACCCGGCTCGGCGGCGACGACGGCCGGGATGGCGTTGACCACCCGCATGGCGGTCGCCAGCACCCCGGCGTGGTTGTGGTCCCCGTTGGGACTCGACAGGCACAGATCCAGGGCGTAGCAGGGTTCGCCGGTGATCTCGACCCGGTAGTTGCCGCCCACCTGGGCGGGTTGCGGCCAATCCGGGCACAGGTCGTCGCGCAGTCGGGTGATGTGTTCGAGAACCACGGCCGGGGCACCGTTCACCAGGCCGATCACCTCGAACCGCAATGCCGCCGCGGTGCCCTTGGCGATATGGCCGGAGGCGATGTCGAAGGACTCGGGGGCCGGTTCGCGAACGTAGATCTCCTCCAGTCCGTCGAGTTCCACGCCGAGTCCGGCGGCGATCTGGCGGACCACCGATCCCCAGCCGATGCTGAGCACACCCGGTTGCAGCAGGATCGGAATCTCGTCCATCGGCTTGCCGAAGCCCATCACGTCGAACATCACCGTGGCGCTGTCATACGTCGCGTAGTTGACGATCTCCATGCAGCGCACCTGCTGAATGCTCTGGCAGGTTCCGGTCAAGGCCAGAGGGATCAGGTCGTTGGCGAAACCCGGGTCGATGCCGTTGACGAACAGGCTCGACTTTCCCTGTCGTGCAGCATCTTCGATCGGGGCGACCATCTCATCCGGGATCACCTGCCACGGCCACTGCAGGAATACCGGGCCGCTGCCGACCACGTTCACTCCCGCGGCGAGGATGCGGCGGTAGTCCTCGAGAGCCTCCGCCAACCGGTTGTCGGCCATGGCCGTGTAGACCGCGCAGTCCGGTGTGGTGGCCAGCACCTCGTCGAGATCGGTGGTGGCCTTGATTCCGGTGACGGTATCCAGTCCGATGAGTTCGGCCGCATCCTTGCCGGCCTTGGATTCCGAGGACACCCAGACCGCGGTGAGTTCGTAGGCCGGGTTGGTGATCAGTGCCTTCAGGGCGTGGCCGCCGACGTTGCCGGTGCCGATCTGGGCGACGCGGATGGGCATACGGGGCTCCTTCGGTTCGATCGGACGGGTTTACAGGTCGGGGATGGGCAAATCCAGATTGGGCACCGTCAGGCCGCCATCGACCTCGAGCATCTTGCCGGTCAGGTAGCTGCCGGCGGGGGAGGCCAGATAGACGGCGGCGGCGGCGATGTCGACCGGGTCGCCGAGACGGCGCAACGGGGTGGCCCGTTCCATCGGCTCCCGTAGCGCGTCGTTGGCGGCGACGATCTCCAGTGCCGAGGTCATGATGGAGCCCGGGGCGATGGCGTTGACCCGTATCCGCGGACACAGGTCCAGGGCGGTCAACCGGGTGTAGTGCGCCAGAGCAGCTTTGGCGGTGCTGTAAGCGGCGAACCCCCGACCGGCAAGCCGGCCCATGGTGGAACTGATGTTGATGATCGAGCCGCCGCCGGCGTGCTCCAGCATCAACGGTGCGGCGGCGACGGTCAGGGCGTGCGCGGTCAGCACATTGAAGGTGAAGGCATCCCGCATGTCCTTGACCGTGGTCGTCAACAGAGTGTTCGGCATCGACCCGCCGACGTTGTTGACCACGATGTCCAACCGGCCGAAGGCGGCGACCGCCTGGGCGGCCAGGCCCGCTGTCGTATCGGGTTGGGCGAGGTCGGCGACGACGATATGGGCGCGCGCGCCGGCATGTTCGATCCGGGCGGCCACCGACTCCAGTTCCGATTCGGTGCGGGAGGAGATGAGGACATTGGCGCCGACCTCGGCGAAAGCGACGGCGATCGCCGCTCCCAGGCCGCGGCCCGCCCCGGTGACCACCGCCACCTGTCCGTCAAGCCGGAATCTGTCGAGGATCACCCACTTGTTCTAACAGGTTTGGCTGGAACACGTTCTATTTCTTGCTGGGCCTTCTCCTGTTGGGGGTCGCCCGCGCGTTCCCGGCGCCGGCGCCGCACGCTTGCCTCCAACTTGGCCAGCAGGTCGGAGACATCCTCGGTGTCGTCCGATCGGGGTGTCTTCTCCCCGGCGGTGAACGCTTCGCCGCCCTCAAGTTTGGCTTCGACGAGTTCGCGCAGCTGGTGCTGATAGGTGTCGGTGAACTCTTCGGGGTGGAAGTCGGCGACCATCGACTCCACCACCTGTCCGGCCATCGTCAACTCCGCGGGCCGCACCTCCGGCGGGGTATCCAGCGACGGGAAGTCCGGTTCGCGGATCTCGTCCGGCCACAGCAGTGTGTGCACCACCATCACCGTGCGTGGCCCGTCGGCCCCGGTGAATTCCTTGACCCGCAGGGCCGCCAGTCGCGTCTTGTTGCGCAATGCGAAGTGGACGATCGCCACCCGTTCCGTCTCGGCCAACGTCTTCGCCAGCAGCACATAGGATTTCGTGGACTTGCCGTCGGGATCGAGGTAATAACTTCGGTCGTACATCAGTGGGTCGATATCGGATGCGGGAACGAACTCCAGTACCTCGATCTCGCGGCTGCGTTCCTCGGGCAGGGTGGCGATGTCGGCATCGGTGATCACCACCATCCGGCCGTCTTCGGACTCGTAGGCCTTGGCGATGTCCCGGTACTCCACCACTTCGCCGCACTCGCTGCACACCCGCTTGTACTGGATGCGCCCGTTGTCCCTGGCGTGGACCTGGTGGAACTTCAGGTCATGATCCTCGGTCGCGCTGTACACCTTCACCGGGACGTTCACCAGTCCGAACGCGACCGCGCCTTTCCAGATGGAACGCATGAGGTCAGTATGCCCAGCGTGGGCATTTTTAATCGGCGGTCGGCTCAGACCGCAGGCACGCTTTCCGGGGTCAGGCCCAGGGGGATCTGGGGGTCGGCGCCCGGAGCGCTCCCGGAGGTGTCCCCGGTAGACGGGGGCTTGCACGCACCCGCCTGCGGAACCTGACCGCTGGTGCACGTCGGTTCAAGATCCTCGGGGTCGGCGCCGGCCTGCGGTGCGGCCAGCATCACCGCTGCCACTGCGAGCGCAGAAACGGAGAATCTGATCACCGCCCGAGGCTAACAGCGGGTAATACGGTGAGGATGGTGAATGTCCGATGGTGACCGCCCGATGATGGCTGTCCGATGATGAGCGCGGTGTGGCCGCCCGGGGCGACGACGGGGCCACTGGTCACCTTGACCAATCCCGACAAGGTGCTCTACCCGGCGACCGGCACTCCGAAATCCGAGGTGTTCCGCTACTACACCACCATCGCCGAGGTGATGCTCCCGCACATCGCCGGACGACCCGCCACCCGTAAGCGCTGGCCGAACGGGGTGCAGGCCCCGTCGTTCTTCGAGAAGCAACTGGCGAAGTCGGCCCCGGCCTGGCTGCACCGTGGATCGCTGCCGCACCGCTCGCGGACCACCGTCTATCCGATCATCGACAGCCCCGCCGGGCTGGCCTGGATCGCCCAGCAGGCCGCGCTGGAAGTCCATGTGCCGCAATGGCGTTTCGCGGCCGATGGCACCCCGGGGCCCGCAGACCGGCTGGTGTTCGACCTCGACCCAGGCGAGGGCGTCGGCATGCCCCAGCTGTGCGAGGTGGCCCATGCGGTGCGAGACCTGATGGCGGATATCGGGTTGCAGGTGTATCCGCTCACCAGCGGCAGCAAGGGCCTGCACCTCTACGCGCGACTCTCGGGCGTCAGCAGTGCCGGCGCGGCCATGCTGGCCCGTCAGGTGGCCGAGCAACTCGAGGCGGTGATGCCCACCCTGGTCACCGCCACGATGGCCCGCAGCCTGCGCGCCGGCAAGGTGTTCCTGGACTGGAGCCAGAACAACGCGGCCAAGACCACCATTGCCCCGTACTCGATGCGGGGCCGGGAGTTCCCGACCGTCGCCGCGCCCCGCACCTGGGCGGAGATCGCCGACCCCGAGGTTCGGCAGCTGCGCTACGACGAGGTGCTGAACCGGGTCGCCGAAGGCGGTGACCTGCTGGCGGGGCTGGACGATGACGCTCCCGGTCCCGACCGGTTGAGCAGCTATCGGCGCAAACGTTCCGCCGGAAGGACGCCGGAGCCGATTCCGGCTGCGGCACCAACGGCGGGCGGCGACTCCACATTCGTCATCCAGGAACACCACGCCCGCCGACTGCACTACGACTTCCGTCTCGAACGTGACGGCGTGCTGGTGTCCTGGGCGATTCCGAAGAACCTCCCCGATCGGCCGTCGAAGAACCACCTGGCGGTGCGTACCGAGGATCACCCGTTGGAGTACGCCAGCTTCTCCGGGACGATTCCGCGGGGGGAGTACGGCGCCGGAACGGTGGCGATCTGGGACTCCGGTACCTATACCGCGGAGAAGTTCCGGATCGGCGGCGCCGAGGGTGGCGAGGTGATCGTCGACCTGCGTGGCCGACGGATATCCGGCCGTTACGCCCTGATCCAGACCGACGGCGACCACTGGCTGGCGCATCGGATGAAGGATCAGCCCGAAATCCCCGGACAACAGGTGAATCGCTTGCGGGACCTCGAGCCCATGCTGGCCACGCCGGGTTCAGTGGACCGGCTGACCAAGGCGCAGTGGGCCTTCGAGGGCAAGTACGACGGTTTCCGGATGCTGGTGGAGGTGGACCACGGACGACTTCGCCTGCAGTCCCGCAACGGTCGTGACGTCACTGCGGAGTATCCGCAACTGCTGCCACTGGCCGAGGATCTCGCCGAGCACCACGCCATCCTCGACGGCGAGATCGTCGCACTCGACGAGCACGACGTACCGAGCTTCCATGCGATCCAGAACCGCTCCCGCATCGGGCGAATCCAGTTCTGGGCCTTCGACATTCTGTTTCTGGACGGCCGTTCCCTCCTGCGCGCCGGCTACCGCGACCGCCGCCGGATACTCGAAACCGTCTCCACCGCAACCCGTCTCACAGTGCCGCCGCTTATTGAGGGTGACGGCCGCGAGGCGCTGGCGTATTCGCGAAAGCGGAACTGGGAGGGCGTCGTCGCGAAGAAGTGGGAGTCCACCTATCAGCCGGGGCGGCGATCCTCGTCCTGGCTCAAGGACAAGAACTGGAACACCCAGGAGGTGGTGATCGGCGGCTGGCGGCGGGGCGAGGGCGGCCGAGCCTCGGGTATCGGCTCGTTGCTGATGGGAGTCCCCGGCCACGGCGGGTCCGGTCTGCGTTTCGCCGGCCGCGTGGGCACCGGCTTCACCGAGCGGGATCTGGCCCACCTCAGGGAGGTGCTCACCCCGCTGAACACCGCGGAATCACCATTCGACGCGCCGCTGCCGGCCACCGAACTCCGGGGCGTCACCTTCGTCCGTCCTGCACTGGTCGGCGAAGTCCGCTACGGGGAGCGGACACCCGACGGCCGGTTGCGCCATCCCAGTTGGCGAGGTCTGCGCCCGGACAAGGCCGCCGACGAGGTTCGATGGGAGCCGACGCGGGGCGAGTCCGGGTGAGTCCCGGGGCACCGCTATTCGCCAGCCGCGTCGTGGAGGGCCGCTGAGCGGGTTGACTCGCTTGGACACTGTCGCACTTCAGCGCGAATTCCGTTGGATCACGCCACTCGACGTCGTCACCGGCCTGCTGCCCAGACTCCCGCGAGTGCCTGGTCCGTGGCCGGGGCTATGCGGCCAGCCTGGCCCGCGAATACTTCGTGAGCGCTGCTCTCTGGCCGACGTCAGGTTTCGGTCACTTTTCGGTTCCCATCCACTGTGACCCCGGCCACGAATGCCGGGTGACGCCAGCATCCGCCGGCGTCCTCCGTCCAGGACACTGAGGGAACAGGACATGATCAACATCGGCCTCGAAGACCCGCGTTTCGCTCCGCTCTTCATGATCGTTCCGGCCATCATCATGGTGCTGCTGATCGCACTGACGATGCGTTCGGTGATCCTGCGGGAGCGGGCGATGGTTCGTCAGCATCGAGAGGACCCCGACGCCCGACGCGCTTACGAGCAGACCTGGCGTAATCACAGCGCCGCGTGACACCGGTCAGCAACCATCCCTGCCGAGCGGTTCGCGGCGTCGGCGTGAACCCACCCGTCCTGCGGCCCGTCCCGTCACCTGGCTGTGGCGGGACGCGTCGTCGGCCCCAGGTCCGAGGCGCTCAGCCGCGCAGGATCGGCTTCAGTGAGTCGAGGACGCCGGGGTCCTCGATGGTCGACGGCAGTGGTTCGTCGTGGCCGTGCGCGATCCCGCGCATGGCCTTGCGGAGGATCTTGCCTGAGCGGGTCTTGGGCAGGGCCGGGACCACGTCGACCCGGCGCAGGCAGGCCAGCGCCCCGATCTCCTCCCGAACCAGGTTCACCAACTGCTCCGGCAGGCCTTCGGCCGAGGCCCCGGACTTGAGGACGACGAATCCGCGTGGCACCTGACCCTTGATCTCGTCGGCGACCCCGATCACCGCGCACTCGGCCACCGCGGGGTGCCCGGCCAGAACGGCCTCCATGGCACCGGTGGAAAGCCGGTGTCCCGCAACGTTGATCACGTCGTCGATTCGTCCCATCACGAAGAGATAGCCATCATCGTCGACGTAGCCGCCGTCCCCGGTGAGGTAGTAGCCGGGGTGCTCGCAGAGGTAGGAAGCCTCGTAGCGGGCGTCGTCGCCCCACAGCGTGGGCAGGGTTCCCGGCGGCAACGGAAGCCGAAGGCAGATGGCACCTTCCTCACCGGGTTCGCACCCGGTGCCGTCGATATGCAGGATCTGCACGTCGAAGCCCGGCATCGGCACCGTTGGCGAGCCGGCCTTGAGTGGAAGTTGCTCGAGCCCAACCGGGTTGGCCGCGATCGCCCATCCGGTCTCGGTCTGCCACCAGTGGTCGATCACCGGTATGCCCAGCTTCTCCGAGGCCCAGAGATAGGTGTCCGGGTCCAGCCGTTCGCCGGCCTGGAAGAGATACCGCAGCGAGGACAGGTCATAGCGCCCGATGTACGACCCATCGGGGTCCTCTTTGCGGATGGCCCGGATCGCCGTCGGAGCGGTGAAGAGGACCTTGACGCCGTACTCCGACACCACCCGCCAGAACGCGCCCTGGTCCGGGGTGCCGATCGGCTTGCCCTCGTAGAGGACGGTGGTGGCCCCGGCCAGCAGGGGGCCGTAGACGATGTAGGAATGGCCCACCACCCAGCCGACATCCGAAGCAGCCCAGAAGATGTCGCCGGGTTCGATGTCGTAGATGTTGCGCATGCTCCACAGCAGAGCCACCGCGTGCCCGCCGTGATCGCGCACAATGCCCTTGGGCTTTCCGGTCGTGCCCGAGGTATAGAGCACGTACAACGGGTCGGTGGCCGCCACCGGCACCGGGTCGGCGGGTGACGCGGACGCCATCACCTCGGCCCAGTCCAGATCCCGGCCGGGCACCAGATCGCAGCGTTGCCGGTCGCGCTGGACGATCACGCAACGTCTGGGCCGGTGCTCGGCGAGTTCGAGGGCGTGGTCGAGCATCGGCTTGTATTCGATGACCCGGGTCGGCTCGATACCGCAGGATGCGGACACGATCACCACCGGCTGTGCGTCGTCGATGCGGGTGGCCAACTCGTGGGCGGCGAATCCGCCGAACACCACCGAGTGCACCGCGCCCAGACGCGCGCAGGCGAGCATGGCGATCACGGCCTCGGGGATCATCGGCATGTAGAGCACCACCCGGTCGCCTTTGGTGACACCGAGATTGCGCAATGCGCCGGCGAAAGCCGCCGTCTCGGTGAGCAACTCGCGGTAGGTGTATGTCCGCTTCGTGCCGGTGACCGGCGAGTCGTAGATCAGCGCCGGCTGCTCCCCGCGGCCGTCGGCCACATGCCGGTCCAGGGCGTTGGCGCAGGTGTTCAACTCGGCGTCGGGGAACCATCGGTAGAACGGCGGGTCGTCCTGGTCGAGGATCTGCTGCGGGGCCCGCGACCAGGTCACCGCCTCGGCGGCTCGTGCCCAGAACGCGTCAGGGTCGGTGAGACTGGCTTGGAAGACTTCCCGATACGCACCCACCCCTAGCACGGTAGCGCGGTGCGGATTATCCGTTCACCTTTGCGATGACGTTCTCAGCGAACATCTCCAGGTTGCGGATCTTGTTGTCCAGCGGTTCGGTGTCGGGCCCGGTGATGTAGGGAATGCGGAAGCCGACGATGACGTCGGTGACGCCCTTGTCCTCCAGGCGTTTGACGCCGTCGGGGGTGTAGGCATCGAGTGAGATGACGTGGATCTGGAAGTCCTTGTCGGTGGTGCCTTCCTCCTCGCGGTAGCGGGCCAACGTGGCCAGCAGGTCGTCGAGGTCCTCGGTGCCGCCCCCGTGCATCCAGCCGTCGTTGCGGGCGGCGCGGCGCAGGGCGGCGTCGGCGTGACCACCGATGAGGATGGGGATCGGCGCGGTCGGCGCCGGTGTCATCTTGATCTTCGGGATGTCGTAGAACTCCCCGTGGTATTCGAAGTAGTCACCGCTGGTGAGTCCGCGGATGATGTCGATGCACTCGTCCATCCGTTTGCCGCGCTTGGCGAACGGCACCCCCATGATGTCGTAGTCCTCCGGCCACGGGCTGGTGCCCACGCCGAGTCCGACCCGGTTGCCGATCAGCGCGGCGAGCGATCCGGCCTGTTTGGCCACCAGGGCGGGCGGACGAATCGGCAGCTTGAGCACGAAGAAGTTGAAGTGCAACTTCTCGGTCACCGCGCCCAGGGCGGCGGTGATGATGAAGGTCTCGATGAACGCCTTGCCGTCGAGGAACTCCCGGCTGCCGTCGGGGGTATAGGGGTACTTCGAGTCCGACTCGAAGGGGTACGCGACGCTGTCGGGGATCGTCATCCCGTGGTAGCCGGCGGCCTCGGCGGCCTTGGCCAGCGGGATGTAGTAACTGGGGTCGGTCATCGCCTCGGCGAATGTGAAACGCACGAGCCAACGATAGAACGTGTTCTAGTTATCGTTGTCCGTTCAGACCTGACGAAAGCCTGACGGGCCCGGGTCAGTCCTCATCGGCTTCGCTCTGTTGGCCCTGTTGCAGTGCGTCGCCCCACACCGACTCCGCTCCGGAGTGCCCGACTCGGTACACCTGCACCGTCGTGGCCACCCCGGCGATGACGATGAACACCGTGAGCACCGCCGACAGCACCTTCGACAGCGGTGTGCCGCGTTGCTCGCGCACATGCAGAACCGCGAGCAGGATGGCCGCCACCAGGAGGGCCAGGGCGAAGTAGATCATCGTCTTGCCCAGATGTTCGTGGGTCTCGAGCGCGGCGGTCTCCTCGACCTTGTGCTCGAGCCATTCGCCGGCTTCCGCCGCAATCGGGGTCAGCACCGCCGTCGCCGCGGCCATCGCCAGCACCGGCCACACCAGTCGCTGCCGGGCGGCGGGCCACAGCGCACACAGGATCGCCAGCACCGCGGTCAGCGGACCGAGCACCACGATGAAGTGAACGAGCAGTGGGTGGGCCGGTAGACCGTTGAGAGTGGACACCCGGCGAATCGTACGCCGCGGAACGGTCCCGCCGCGGCTGTCGGGGCGGAGTGCCAGACTGACGCCATGACGCACCTGCGTTGGGGCCTCCTGGGCATCACGCTGACCGCGCTGACCGGCGGCGCAGTGGCGTGGCTGGCCGGTTCCCCGGTGATCGCAGGCTACTGCTGGATCGCGGGAACCGTTGCGGCGCTGTTGCCCGCAACGTGGTGGGTGATCTCGGCATTGCGTGGCGGCCGGTTCGGGGTCGACGTGCTGGCGGTCCTGTCGCTGGCGGGTGCTCTGGCGGTGCGGGAGTACCTGGCCGGGGCGCTGATCGCCGTCATGCTGGCCACCGGACAGGCTCTGGATGCCGCGGCGGAACGGCGGGCCACCAAGGATCTGCGGGCGCTGCTCGACCGGGTGCCGCGGACCACGCGCCGCAGGACCGGTGACGCCGTCGAGGTGATCGACCTTGACGCCGTCGCGGTCGACGACATCGTGGTGGTCGGTCCGGGCGAGGTACTGCCGGTGGACGGCCGGGTGCACTCGGAGTACGCCGTGATCGACGATTCCGCGCTCACCGGGGAACCGCTGCACGTCCGCTACGAACACGGCCAGTCGGTGCGCAGTGGCAGCGTCAACGCCGGGGGTGGGCTGGAACTGCAGGCCACCGCCACGGCCGCCGACAGCACCTACGCCGGAATCGTTCGGCTGGCCAAACAGGCCGCCGCCGAGACGGCGCCGCTGGTCCGCCTGGCCGACCGGGTGGCGGCCTGGTTCGTCCCGTTGTCGTTGGCGGTGGCCGGCCTGGCCTGGCTGATCAGCGGGTCGCCGACCCGGGCGGTCGCGGTGCTGGTGGTGGCGACACCGTGCCCGCTGCTGTTGGCCGCTCCGGTGGCGATCGTCTCCGGGCTGTCCCGGACGTCCCGAATCGGGGTTCTGGTCCGCGGTGGCGGACCCCTTGAAGCATTGGGCCAGGCGACGACGCTGGTGCTCGACAAGACCGGCACCCTCACGACGGGACAGCCGCGGGGAACCGATGTGGTGGTGGCCCCGGGACGGACGGTGGACGAGGTGCTGGGCCTGGCGGCCTCCGCGGACCAGCTCTCGCCGCACGTTCTGGCGGCCGCGATCGTCGAGGAGGCGCGGCTGCGGGGCTTGCCGCTCGTCGTCCCCTCGTCGGTCGACGAGGAGGCCGGTACCGGTGTCTCGGCGATGGTCGACGGCCACCGGGTGCACGTCGGAAATCTCGGGCTGGACGGCGAGGTCGCCCCGTGGACCGCGTCGGTGCTGTCCCGGGCCGCCCTCGACGGCGCGGTGGTGGCCTGGGTTCGGGTGGACGGTGAACTGGCCGGCGCGATCATGCTCAGCGACCCGCTGCGGCCGGACGCCCCGCGGACCCTGCGGCGGCTGCGTTCGGCGGGGATGTCCCGGCTGGTGATGCTGACCGGTGACCGACCGGCGCCGGCGGAGCAGATCGGCACGGTCCTGGGTCTCGACGAGGTGGCGGCGCAGCAGAGCCCGGCGGACAAGGTCGCCCGGGTGCGGGCCGAACGCGAGCGCGCGGTGACCGCCATGGTGGGCGACGGGGTGAACGACGCGCCCGCCCTGGCCGCCGCCGACGTCGGAATCGCGATGGGGGCCCGCGGGTCGACGGCCAGTTCGGAGGCCGCCGACATCGTGCTGACCGCCGACCGGTTGGACCGGCTCGCCGATGCCAAGCTGATCGCCCGCCGGTCCCGGCGGATCGCGATGCAGAGTGCGGTCGTCGGGATGGGGCTGTCGCTGATCGCGATGGGCTTCGCCGCGGTCGGACTGCTGCCTCCGGCCGCCGGGGCCCTGCTGCAGGAGGGCATCGACCTGGCGGTGATCCTCAACGCCTTGCGCGCGCTGCGCACCGACCACGACGGGACGGTGTCGCTGAACCCGGACACCGAGGCCATGGTCCGCCGGTTCGCCGGCGAGCACGACCGGATGCGCGACGACCTGTCGATGCTGCGCGACGCCGCCCAGCAGATCTCGGCGGGGGACCGGGCAGGTGCGCTGCGCACCCTGCAGGCGGCTGACGACTTCCTCCGTGACACCCTGCTGCCCCACGAGGATGCCGAGGACGCCGCGCTCTACCCGGCCCTGGCAGGCCCGCTGGGAGGCGTCGAGGCGACCGCCACCATGAGCCGCATGCACGCCGAGATCCACCGGCTTTCCCGCCGCCTGCGCAGCCACCGCGAGATGGCTGAGGAGTCGGGTTCGGTGACCGCCGAGCAGTCCGACGACCTGCTCGCCTGTCTCTACGGTCTGCACGCCCTGCTGTGCCTGCACTTCGTACAGGAGGAAGAGAACTACTTCGCCCTCGCGCCGGGCCACCCCGAACGGCCGTGACTGGACAGAACGTGACAGGCAACGACCACACGGGGTCATGGCTGACCCGCAACGTCCGGGTGCTGTCCGCGGTGTCATTCCTGCAGGACACGGCCAGCGAACTGCTCTATCCCCTGCTGCCGATCTACCTCACCACCGTGCTCGGCGCTCCGCCGGCGGTGGTCGGCGCCATCGAAGGGGCCGCCGAGGGCGCTGCGTCGGTGACCAAGATTGCGGTCGGGCCGCTCGGCGACCGGTTCGCCAAGCGACCGCTGATCGCCACCGGCTACGGGATGGCCGCCCTCGGCAAGGTGATCGTCGCGGTCGCCGTCGCGTGGCCGGGCGTCCTCGCCGGTCGGGTCGTCGACCGACTCGGCAAGGGGCTCCGTGGGGTTCCGCGGGACGCGCTGTTGGTTGACGGTCTCGAACCCGGTTCCCGGGGCAAGGTTTTCGGGTTCCACCGCGCCATGGACACCCTGGGTGCGGTGCTCGGACCGCTGCTCGGGTTACTGGGCTATCAACTGCTCGACCACGAGATCGCACCGCTGCTCTACGTCGCGATCATCCCGGCTGTGCTCTCGGTGCTGCTGCTCCTGCTGGTGCGGGAACGGCCGCGGGTCGGCCCACGGCCCACCCGCGAAGCCATCCTGGCCGGTATGGCGGAGTTGCCCCGCCGATTCTGGCGGGTGACGGCCGTCGTCGTCGGCTTCGGCCTGGTCAACTTCCCGGATGCCTTGTTGTTGTTGCGGCTCAACGAGATCGGTTTCGGAGTCGTCGAGGTCATCCTGGCCTACGTCACCTACAACCTGGTGTACGCCGTGGCCAGCTTTCCGGCCGGCATGCTCGCCGACCGTCTGCCGCGATCGGCGGTCTTCGGGCTCGGTCTGGTGTTCTTCGCCGTCGGCTATATCGGTCTCGGAATGACCACCGACCCCGCCGCGGCGTGGGTGCTGATCGGGGTCTACGGGCTGTTCGCGGCCTGTACCGACGGGGTGGGCAAGGCCTGGGTGTCGTCGCTGGCCGGCGCCGACCATCAGGCGACGGCACAGGGCGTGTTCCAGGGCGGCAGCGGTCTGGCGATTCTGATCGCGGGCGTGTGGGCCGGGCTGCTGTGGGGTGAGAGCGGACAGGTGCCGCTGCTCATCTCGGGCACGGTCGGAGCCTGCTTCGCGGCCGCACTGCTCGGGCGCTGGGCGCTGCGATCGGTGACCGGGGCGGCACGCTGATGCGCACCGTGCACGTCATCGGCATCGGGGCCGGAGACCCGGATTACGTCACCGCCCAGGCCATCCGGGCCATGAACGACACCCAGGTGTTCTTCGTGACGGACAAGGGCGAGGCCAAAGGCGACCTCGTGGGCCTGCGCCGTGAGGTGCTGCGTCGCTTCATCTCCGAACCGCGCTACCGGGTCGTCGAACTGCCCGATCCGCCACGGTCCCCGGACGGGGATTACACCAGCGCCGTCGTCGACTGGCACGCCGCGCGGGTGCGGTTGTGGGCGGACGCCATCGAGACGGAACTGGCACCCGGCGGGGTGGGCGCCTTTCTGGCCTGGGGTGACCCGGCGCTCTATGACAGCACCCTGCGGATCCTCGACCAGGTGGCCGATCGCGTCGACCTGCGCTACGACGTCGTGCCCGGGATCACCGCTATCCAGGCGCTCACCGCCCGCCATCGGATTCCCCTCAATGAGATCGGGGAACCGGTGCTCATCACCACCGGCCGGAAACTGCGCGCGGACGGGTTGTCGGGCACGGCGGTCGTCATGCTCGACGGGGGCTGCGCCTTTCTGGAGTGCCCGCCGTCCACCCGGATCTGGTGGGGGGCGTACCTGGGAACCCCCGAGGAAATCCTGGTTTCCGGCACCGTCGGGGAGGTCGGTGCCCGCATCGCCGAACTACGGGCAACCGCCCGGGCCCGCCATGGCTGGATCATGGACACCTACCTTCTGCGCGCCGGCCGCCAATAAGTGGGACGGGGTAGCTTCGGATTCATGGCGGAGACGACGCTGCGCAGCACGACCAGGGTTGTCGGTTTCGACGATCCGGAACTCGACTTCCAACTCCTCCGCCAACTCGGCACGGCCGACTACGGGGGTGCCTCGGTAGGGGAGTGCCTGGCGGTGGCGGCGCGGATACGCCGGCGAGGTGCTGCCGACTGGACGGACGCATTCGCCGACCTGGCCGAGCGTCAGCGCGCCGAAGCCGCGGACTGCAGCGCGGCCGGCCACCTCACCAGCGCGCGTCAGCGATACCTGCACGCGGCGAACAGTTTCCGCGCGGCGGAGTACTTCGCACCCTTCGGGACTCAACGCCACGTCGAACTCGGACTGGCCAGCCGGGCGGCGTTTCTTGCGGCCATGCGCACCGATCCAGTCCGACTTGAGGAGATGTGGCTGCCCTGGCGGGGCCAGCGGCTGCCGGGCTACTGGCTGGTTCCACCGGGCTGTGACGTCCCCGGACCGACGCTGATCGCCACCAGCGGCTTCGACGGGACACTGGAGGAGACGTACTTCCAGGTCGGCGCGGCGGCCCTGCAACGTGGCTGGCGTGTGCTGTTGGTCTGCGGCCCTGGTCAGATGGACACCGCGCGAACCGAACCCGACACCCACTTCGTTCCCGACACCGAAAGCTGGTTGTCGGCGTGGATCGATCTCGCTGCAGGCTTCCCGCAGACCGATGCCGAATGTCTGGCCCTGCTGGGGATCAGCTTCGGAGGCTATTTCGCCTCCCGGGCGGCGGCGCACGAACCCCGGATCCGTGCACTGGTGGCGAATTCCCCCATCATCGACCTCCGCGCATACATGGCCTCGTTCGTCGCCGGGATGGGCGGTGACCCCGAGGAGGTGCTGAAGCCGGAGGACGATTTCAGCCTCGCTGATATCGACGGAATCCCCGATGACGAAATGCCCCACCAGATCAAGGAGATGTCGCGTTCCCTGATCCGCCGGTTCGGGCAATCGACGTTCCTGGGGACGTTCGCATACCTGCGGAACTTCGTCGTCGATCCGTCTGGGATCAGCTGTCCGGCCCTGGCTCTGGCGGGCACCGGGGAGGGCGGCGAGCCGATGCGGCAATTCGATGCGTTCGTTCGGGGCTGCGCCACCCCGGTGACGTCCCGGATGTTCACCGCGTCCGAGGGCGCCGACACGCATTGTCAATTGGGCAATCTCACGCTGTCGAATGCCGTGGTGTTCGACTGGCTCGAGAACACATTCGCTTCTGCGCCATAACGTGGGAAGATCCTGCAATGGGATCGTTTTTGCTCCGCACCGCGGTCGTCGGTCTTGCGCTGTGGGTGGTCACGTTGATCGTGCCCGGGATCAGATTCGTCGGCGGCGACACCCCGCTGGAGCGAATCGGCATCGTCCTCGTCGTCGCGGCGATCTTCGGTCTGGTCAACGCGATCATCAAGCCGGTCGTCCAGATCGTGTCGATTCCGCTGTACATCCTCACCCTGGGGCTGTTCCACGTCGTCATCAATGCGCTGATGTTGTGGATCACCGCCTGGATCACCGAGCACACCACGCACTGGGGTCTGTACATCGACCGGTTCTGGTGGACGGCGATCTGGGCGGCGATCATCCTGTCCCTGGTCGGCTGGGTGTTCTCCCTGGGCTCACGCAACGCCGGCCGCGCTTTCAACGGGTAGCCGGCCCGGGCCATGCCGGAACTGCCTGAGGTTGAGGCGCTCGCCGAATACCTCCGCGGGCACGCGGTCGGGCGGCAGGTGCAGCGCATCGACATCGGATCGCTGTCGGTGCTCAAGACCGTCGACCCGCCGACGACCGCGCTGCACGGTCGTATCGTCACCGCGGCACACCGGTGGGGGAAGTACCTCGGGCTGCAGGCCGGTGACCTCCACCTCATCACGCATCTGTCCCGTGCGGGATGGCTGCGCTGGTCGGACCGCCTGAGCCCGGCGCCGCTCAAACCGGGCAAGGGCCCGATCGCTCTTCGGCTGCACCTCGATGCGGGGCGGTCGCCGGATGTCTCCGCCGGAGCGGCTCCGGGTTTCGATCTCACCGAGGCCGGTACCCAGAAGCGGCTCGCGGTGTGGCTGACCGGAGACCCGGCCCAGGTCCCCGGTATCGCCGCGCTGGGACCCGACGCATTGGCGGTGAGCGCCGACCGACTCGCGGCGCTGCTGGCGGATCAGAGTGGGCGGATCAAGACGGTCATCACCGATCAGAAGGTGATCGCCGGGATCGGCAACGCCTACAGCGACGAGATTCTGCACGTCGCCCGGCTGTCCCCGTTCGCGACGGCAGCCAAACTCACCAGGGACCAGGTGTCGCTGCTGCACGACGCGATGGTGTCGGTGCTCGGCGACGCCGTCGAGCGCTCGGTCGGTCAGCAGGCGGCGACGCTCAAGGGGGAGAAGCGGTCCGGACTCCGGGTGCATGCCCGCACCGGTCTGCCCTGTCCGGTGTGCGGCGACACCGTGCGGGAGGTGTCATTCGTGGACAAGTCGTTCCAGTACTGTCCGGGCTGCCAGACCGGCGGCAAGGTGCTCGCCGATCGCAGGATGTCGAGGTTGCTCAAATGATCAGACCCCAGAGAAGCAGACCCCAGCGAATCAGACCCCAAAGAGTCAGACAAAGAATCCTCATCACGGGCGCGAGTTCGGGTCTCGGGGCCGGGATGGCCCGGGCCTTCGCCGCCAAGGGCCGCGACCTTGCGCTCTGCGCCCGGCGCACCGACCGGCTGGACGAGCTCAAAGCTGAACTTGTGCAGCGCTACCCGAACATCACCGTCGCCGTGGCCGAACTCGACGTCAACGACCACGAGCGGGTGCCGGTGGTGTTCGGCGAACTGGCTGAGCAACTCGGCGGGTTGGACCGGGTGATCGTCAACGCCGGCATCGGCAAGGGCGCACCGCTGGGCACCGGCAAACTCTGGGCCAACAAGGCCACCATCGAGACCAATCTGGTTGCCGCACTGGTCCAGATCGAGACGGCCCTGGAGATCTTCAAACGTCAGGGCCACGGACACCTGGTGCTGATCTCCAGCGTCCTGGGCAACCGGGGTGTCGCCGGGGTCAAAGCCGCCTACGCCGCCAGCAAGGCCGGGGTCTCCTCGCTCGGCGAATCCCTGCGTGCCGAGTACGCCACCGGTCCGATCGCCGTCACCGTGTTGGAACCCGGATACATCGAGTCGGAGATGACCGCGAAGTCCCAGAGCACCGCGCTGATGGTGGACAACCAGACCGGGGTCGCCACGATGGTCGACGCCATCGAGAAGGAGCGGGGACGGGCGATCGTGCCGGGCTGGCCGTGGATTCCCCTGGTGGCGTTGCTGAAACTGCTGCCGCCGCGCTTCACCAAACCCTTCGCCTGAGGCCCCCACCCGAGCAGACACAAACTTGCACGAAATGACCGTGTTTCGTACGACTTTGCGTCTGCTCGCTGCTCGCCGGGTCTCGCTTCGCCTGGCGGCTCAGCGAACCCGGCTGTGTTGTCTGGCCGGGCTTCGCTTCGCCTGGCGGCTCAGCGAACCCGGCTGTGTTGTCTGGCCGGGCTTCGCTTCGCCTGGCGGCTCAGCGAACCCGGCCGCGCTCCTCGCGGTAACGGCGGACCAGGGCGTCAGTGGAGGAGTCCGACTGCTCCGGCGGTGAGGCATCCCCGGTGAGCACCGGAAGCAGGGCCATGGCCTGAGTCTTGCCCAGCTCCACCCCCCACTGGTCGAAGGAGTCGACGCCCCAGATCACCCCTTCGGTGAACACCTGGTGTTCGTAGAGGGCGATCAACTGGCCCAGCACCGACGGGGTCAGCCGGGTGGCCAGGATCGACGTCGTCGGCTTGTTGCCCGGCATCACCTTGTGCGGAACCACCTCCGCGGCAGTCCCTTCCGCGGCGATCTCCGCGGCCGTCTTGCCGAACGCCAATACCTGGGTCTGGGCGAAGAAGTTGCTCATCAACAGGTCATGCATGCTGCCGCTGCCATCTGCGCCGGGCAGATCGTCGGTCGGCTGGCTGAACCCGATGAAGTCCGCCGGTACCAGCCGGGTTCCCTGGTGCAGCAGCTGATAGAAGGCGTGCTGGCCGTTGGTGCCGGGCTCGCCCCAGAAGATCTCGCCGGTGCCGGTGCTGACCGGGGTGCCGTCGGCGCGCACCGACTTCCCGTTGGACTCCATGGTCAGCTGCTGCAGGTAAGCGGCGAAGCGGGCCAGATCGTTCGAATACGGCAGCACAGCACGGGTTTCCGCGCCGAAGAAGTCCGAGTACCACAGCCCGATCAAGCCCAGCAGTGCCGGCGCGTTGGATTCCAATGGGGCGGTGGCGAAGTGCTGGTCGACGATGTGGAAGCCGGACAGGAAGTCGGCGAACGCCTCCCTGCCGATCACCGCCATCAGCGACAGCCCGATCGCGGAATCCACCGAATAGCGGCCGCCCACCCAGTCCCAGAAGCCGAACATGTTGGCGCTGTCGATGCCGAACTGCTCGACCAGCTGTGTGTTGGTCGATACCGCGACGAAGTGCTTGGCCACCGCGTCGTCGCCGAGTGCGGACGTCAGCCAACGTCGTGCGGCGGTGGCGTTTGTCAGCGTCTCCAGCGTGGTGAACGTCTTGGAGGCGATGATGAACAGCGTCGTCTCGGGATCAAGCCCGTCCAGGGTGGCGACGAGGTCGGCGGGGTCGACATTGGAGACGAACCGTGCCGAGATCCCGGCGTCGGCGTAGTGCCGCAACGCCTGATAGGCCATCGCCGGACCGAGGTCCGAGCCGCCGATCCCGATGTTGACGACCGTCTCGATCCGCTTGCCGGTCGCTCCGGTCCATTCCCCCGAGCGCAACCGGTCGGTGAAATCGCCCATGGCGTCGAGCACGGCGTGGACATCGGCGACGACATCCTGGCCGTCGACGGTCAGGTGCGCATCGCGGGGCAGGCGCAAAGCGGTATGCAGCACCGCGCGGTTCTCCGAGGTGTTGATCCGCTCGCCGGCCAGCATCGCATCGCGGCGCTGTTCTAGACCGGCGGCGCGGGCCAGATCCACCAGCAGCGCCAGGGTCTCGCGGGTCACCCGGTGCTTGCTGTAGTCGATGTAGAGATCGCCGACCGTCATCGTCAGGTCACGGCCCCGGTCGGGATCGGCGGCGAAGAACTCGCGCAGCGTCGTGGCGGCGATCTGGTCGTGATGCGTGCGAAGCGCGGCCCAGGCGGCGCTGGCGGTGATATCCCCGGTGGCGGAACTCATTCCACAGACCCTATGCGCAGACCCGCCCCGATGGGGTAGATCATTGACGCATGGCTAATCCAGATGTTGCCCGGGTCTTGGCGTCGGTACCGACGGGGTTGTGGATCGGTGGTGAGGAGCGCCCGGGGTCGTCGACCTTCGACGTGCTCAACCCGGCGACCGACGAGGTGCTGATCTCGGTGGCCAACGCGACGGCCGACGACGCCATCGCCGCCCTCGACGCCGCCTGCGCGGTGCAGGAGACGTGGGCCGCGACCCCGGCGCGCGAGCGTGGCGAGATCCTGCGGTCGGTGTTCGAGACCATCATCGAGCGCGCCGAGGACATCGCCACGCTGATGACCCTGGAAATGGGGAAGGTCTTCGCCGAGAGCCTCGGCGAGGTGAAGTACGGCGCGGAGTTCTTCCGGTGGTTCGCTGAGGAGGCGGTCCGCATCCACGGCCGATTCACCCCGAGCCCGGCCGGCACCGGCCGCATCGTCGTGACCAAGCAGCCGGTCGGCCCTTGTTATGCGATCACGCCGTGGAACTTCCCGCTGGCGATGGGCACCCGCAAGATTGGTCCGGCGCTGGCCGCCGGGTGCACCATGATCGTCAAGCCCGCGCAGGAGACACCGCTGACGATGCTGCTGCTGGCCAAGCTGATCACCGACGCCGGACTGCCCTCCGGTGTGCTGTCGGTGTTGCCCAGCAATCAGCCCCGAGCGGTCACCACCGCGCTGATCGAGGACGGCCGGCTGCGCAAGCTGACCTTCACCGGTTCGACGGGGGTGGGCAAGGCGCTGGTGAAGCAGTCCGCCGACGCGCTGCTGCGCACCTCGATGGAACTCGGGGGCAACGCGCCGTTCGTGGTGTTCGACGACGCCGACGTCGATGCCGCGGTGGAGGGGGCGATGCTGGCCAAGATGCGGAACGGCGGCGAAGCCTGCACCGCGGCCAACCGGCTGTATGTGGCGAACCCGTTGCTCGAGGACTTCACCGACAAGTTCGTCAAGAAGATGGGCGAGCTCACCATCGGCGATGGCCTGGACCCGTCGTCCAAGCTCGGCCCGCTGGTCAACGCCAAGCAGGTGATCGCCGTGCAGGAACTGGTCGACGACGCCGTCGAGAAGGGCGCGACCGTCGCACTCGGCGGGCAGGCACCGGGCGGACCGGGCAACTTCTACCCGGCCACCGTGCTCACCGATGTGCCCGCCGACGCCCGCATCCTCAAAGAGGAGGTGTTCGGGCCCGTCGCACCGATCGTCGGCTTCGACACCGAGGAAGAGGGCATCGCGGCGGCCAATGACACCGAGTACGGCCTGGCGGCGTACATCTACACCCAGTCGCTGGACCGGGCGCTGCGGGTCGCCGAGTCCATCCAGGCCGGCATGGTGGGCATCAACCGCGGCGTGATCTCGGACCCGGCCGCCCCGTTCGGCGGTGTCAAGGAGTCCGGGTTCGGCCGTGAGGGCGGCTTCGAGGGCATCGACGAATACCTCGATGTGAAGTACGTCGCGCTGACGCCCTAGAACACGCCCTCGACCGGTGGCAGCATCACGGCGGCTGGCCCGCCCGCTCACAGCGTTGCTCGGCATCGCCCTGCTGGCCGGGGCGATCATTCTGATGGTCCGCCCGGGACCCCGTTACGACGTCCAGGGGCATCGCGGAGCGCGCGGGGCGCTGCCGGAGAACACCATGCCGGCATTCACCTTCGCCGACGACCTCGGTGTGACCACCCTGGAGATGGACACCAAGGTGACCAGGGACGGCGTTCTCGTGGTGACCCACGACAGCATCCTCAACCCCGACCTGGTGCGTGACGAGTCGGGTAACTGGGTCCGCGACGGTATCCCGGTGAACTCTCTGACCCTCGATCAGGTCAAGCGACTCGACGTCGGCCGGTTGCGGCCGGGGAGTGCCTACGCGCAGCGGTTCCCCGAACAGCGGCCGATCGACGGAACCCGCATTCCGACGTTGCACGAGGTTCTCGACGGGTTCCGGGACAGGTCAGCGGTGCGGTTCAACATCGAGACCAAGATCGAGCCGGACCATCCCGATCTTTCGCCTGATCCGGCCGCGTTCGGCCGCGCGCTGGTGGACGATTTGCGCGCCGCGGGTGTCGATGGGCGAAGCACGATCCAGAGCTTCGACTGGCGAACCCTGAAAGAGGTTCAGCGCATCGCCCCGGACATCCCCACCGTCGCTCTGACCGAGTCCGATACGGCGCTGCTCGAGGATGGGCGCTGGACCGCGGGGCTACGGCTCGGCGACCACGGCGGCTCGGTGCCGGCTCTGGTCGCCGCCGCCGGTGCCGACATCTGGTCTCCGGATTTCGAGACGCTGACCGCCGAATCCGTCGGGGACGCCCACGAGCGTGGTCTCCGGGTGGTCCCGTGGACCGTCAACGAGCCGGTGGACCTCGACGCAGTGCGGGCGCTCGGGGTCGACGGCGTCATTTCGGACTATCCGAAGCGGGCGCTGGATGCCGCGCCGCGCGGCGTGCCGAGGTGGGTTCCGGGTGGCCTGCTGGCCGCCGGCGCGACGATGATCATCGCGGCCGCTCTGTCGAAGCGGCGTCAGGGCTGACCGAGGCGGCCGCGGCCCATCCGCAGCAGCAGCATCGCCAGATCCTTGCCGTCCTGGCCCAGCGCGCTGTAGCGCTCGATGACCTTCATCTCGCGGCTGTGCACCAACCGGGTGCCGCCGGAGGCCATCCGGACCTTGCCGATGGCCTGGGAGACCTCGGTCCGCCGCTGCACGGCGGCCAGGATCTCCGCGTCGAGGCGGTCGATCTCCGAGCGAAGTTCATCGATGTCGGTCAGCTGATCGGTGGTCATATCGTCGTTCTCCTCGTGTGGGGTGGGTGGCGTCATGCGGCTGTCCGTTCCGGGGAGGGCCTCACACAAGAAAGCCCCGGATCCGGACGCGGACCGCGGGGCTGTCGAACTGAGCAGCTACGCCACGGGTACCGCGGACCGGTACCCGTAGAAAAATCGGAGCTGCGATGGCACAGAACGAGTGTGCCATCCGGTGGCGTGCCGACGCAAAGGGCTGTCGGCCTGCGCCGGTAGGTTGGGGATCGTTATGAGTGTTCAGAGCGATTTCGCCCCCGAGTCCGAGGCCCCGGCCGAGACGTCCGAACTGCTGGACGGGCTCAACCCGCAGCAGCGTGCCGCGGTGCTGCACCAGGGCTCGCCGCTGCTGATCGTCGCCGGCGCCGGGTCGGGCAAGACGGCGGTGCTGACGCGGCGGATCGCCCACCTGCTGGCTGCCCGCGACGTAGGGACGGGCCAGATCCTGGCGATCACCTTCACCAACAAGGCCGCCGCCGAGATGCGCGAACGGGTGGCGCAGCTGATCGGCCCGCGGGCGGGCCGGATGTGGGTCTCGACCTTCCACTCCACCTGCGTGCGGATTCTGCGCAACCAGGCATCGCTGCTGCCGGGGCTGAACTCCAACTTCTCCATCTACGACGCCGATGACTCCCGGCGCCTGCTGCTGATGATCGGCCGGGACATGGGGATCGACGTCAAGCGGTATTCGCCGCGGTTGCTGGCCACCGGGATCTCCAACCTCAAGAACGAACTGATCAGCCCGGAGCAGGCCGTCGCGGCGCTGGAACCCGGCGCCGACGAGCTGACCCAGACCGTCGCCTCGGTCTACGGCGAGTACCAGCGCCGGTTGCGCGCGGCCAACGCCCTCGACTTCGACGATCTGATCGGCGAGACGGTGGCGGTCCTGCAGAGCCACCCCCAGATCGCCCAGTACTACCGCCGGCGGTTCCGGCACATCCTGGTCGACGAATACCAGGACACCAACCACGCGCAGTACGTCCTGGTCCGTGAACTCGTCGGGGTCGGAGCGCCGGACACCGATACCGTGCCGCAGTCCGAACTGTGCGTGGTGGGCGACGCCGACCAGTCCATCTACGCCTTCCGCGGCGCGACGATCCGCAATATCGAGGACTTCGAGCGCGACTTCCCCAACGCCGCCACCATCCTGCTCGAACAGAACTACCGCTCGACCCAGACCATCCTGTCCGCGGCCAACTCGGTGATCTCCCGCAACACCGGGCGACGGGAGAAGCGGTTGTGGACCGATGCCGGGGAGGGCGAGCTCATCGTCGGCTACGTCGCCGACAACGAACACGATGAGGCCCGCTTCGTCGCCGGCGAGATCGACACCCTCGTCGAGGGCGGGGCCGGAATCACCCCCCGATTCGGGTACGGCGACATCGCGGTGTTCTACCGCACCAACAATTCCTCCCGCGCGCTCGAAGAGGTGTTCATCCGGGCCGGCATCCCCTACAAGGTGGTCGGCGGGGTCCGCTTCTACGAACGCAAGGAGATCCGCGACATCGTCGCCTACCTGCGGGTGCTGGACAACCCGGGGGACACGGTCAGCCTCCGGCGCATCCTCAACACCCCGCGGCGCGGGATCGGCGACCGGGCCGAGGCCTGTGTCGCCGTGTACGCCGAGAACACCGGGTGCACCTTCGCCGAGGCACTCGTCGCGGCCGCCGAGGGCAGGGTTCCGCTGCTCAACACCCGGGCGGAGAAGGCCATCGCCGGGTTCGTCGGACTGCTCGACGGGCTACGCGAACGTCTCGGCTCAAGCAACGACGGGGAACTGGGCGACCTGGTGGAGGCCGTCCTCGACCGCACCGGCTACCGCTCCGAGTTGGAAGCCTCCCACGACCCGCAGGACCTGGCCCGGCTCGACAATCTCAACGAATTAGTCAGCGTCGCACACGAATTCAGCATCGACCGGGCCAACAACGCGGCCGTGGCCGGCCAGTCGGACCCTGCCGGCCAGGAGTCCGAGGGCCCGGACGGCGTGGGCCTGGAGGGCGATGACGAGGGCGTCCCGGTCACCGGCGTGCTGGCCGAGTTCCTCGAACGGGTGTCGCTGGTCGCGGACTCCGATGAGGTGCCCGAGCACGGGGCCGGCGTGGTCACCCTGATGACCCTGCACACCGCGAAGGGTCTGGAGTTCCCGGTGGTGTTCGTCACCGGCTGGGAGGACGGCATGTTCCCGCATATGCGGGCGCTGGGCGACCCGGCCGAACTGAGTGAGGAACGCCGACTCGCCTACGTCGGCATCACCCGCGCGCGGCAACGGCTCTACCTCAGCCGCGCCAAGGTGCGTTCGTCGTGGGGGCAGCCGATGCTGAACCCGGAATCGCGGTTCCTTCAGGAGATCCCGCAGGACCTGATCGACTGGCGGCGCACCGACGCCTCACCCGCGCCCAGTGCCCCGGTGGTCGGACGGTACGGACCGCGGCCCACGCAGACAGCCCAGCCGGTGCGCGGTGGCGGCGGCAGGCGGCCGCTGATCGTGCTGACGGTCGGCGACCGGGTCAGCCACGACAAGTACGGATTGGGCCGGGTCGAGGAGGTATCCGGGGTGGGGGAGTCGGCGATGTCGCTGATCGACTTCGGAAGTGCGGGCCGGGTGAAGCTGATGCACAACCATGCGCCGGTGCAGAAGCTCTGAGAGAGACGTTGGCGGCCGGTACCCACCGGTTCGGTCGGTTCTCACCGACCCTGTCGGAACTAGCCGACGTAGCCGCCGACCGAGATCCCGCGGGCGGCCAGCCACGGCACCGGGTCGGTCCGGTTGGTTCCGCCGAGCAGAACCTCGAAGTGCAGGTGCGGACCGGTGGAGTTGCCCCGGTTGCCGACGGTCGCGATCTGATCGCCGGCGAAGACCCGATTGCCGATCTGAACGTCCCAGGTATTCACATGCCCGTAGAGGGTCACCGTACCGTCGGCGTGCCGCAGCTTGACCCAGGCGCCGTATCCGGCGGTGGGCCCGACGTCGATCACGACGCCGTCGGAGGCCGCGTAGATCGGCGTGCCGATGGGGGCGGCCAGGTCGATTCCGGCGTGCAGGGCGCCCCAGCGATAGCCGAAGCCGGACGTGAACAGGCCCTTGGTGGGCATGACGAACAGGGGGCGCTGCAGACGGGCTTCTCGCTCGGCGCGCTCAGCGGCGTAGGCGACACCCTTGGCGAGTTCCTCGGCGTGCACAGCGGCGTGGGCGGCGGGACGGACCGATACCAGCTGGACGCCACGGCTGGCGGGCGCTGCGCCGGTAACCGGGGTCTTCTCCGAGGCCAGAACGGTGCGCGTGGTGGTGACCTGATCGCGGGGGCTGATCGCGGTGTAGGTGGCGGCCGCGGCGGCGCCGGCGGCCATCGCGGCGATCATCACGCGGCCCTTGGCGGCGCTGGTGGGCTGCCGGCGGTGCTGCGGAGTGCGCGGCAGGATGTCGGTGTTCTCGGAGCTGTTGTACATCGGGCGCTGAGCCCGGGGCCTCTCGGGGCCGTCAGCGATGTCGAGCAGCGGGGTCAGATCCGTGACATCTGCCATAACGTCCTGGTCAGGGGTGCGCGCGACCGTAAGCGTGGTTCGGGTCGTCCTCTGCTGCGGCGTCAAAACCAAGTCCCTTGCGTCGTAACCAAAGCGTTATCAAGTCCGGAGAACGGTAACCAACGGCCCCCGAGTGAGGCAACTTGTGACCAAATCCCGCTGTGGATTGTGACCTGAATCACTCTTGGTCGGTCAGGTGGTACTCGGCTCACTCGGGGCGTGCCGGGGTCGATAAGGTTTGTCCGGAGCGACCGACAACTACGGACAGCGAGCCCATGGACCTCTTCGAATACCAGGCGAAGGAACTGTTCGCCAAGCACAACGTGCCCACGACCCCCGGACGCGTCACCACCTCCGCTGAGGACGCGAAGGCCATCGCCGAGGAGATCGGCCATCCCGTGATGGTCAAAGCCCAGGTCAAGACTGGTGGCCGTGGCAAGGCGGGTGGCGTGAAGTTCGCCGCGACCCCCGAGGACGCGCACACCCACGCCACGAACATCCTCGGCCTGGACATCAAGGGACACATCGTGAAGAAGTTGCTGGTGGCCCAGGCCAGCGACATCGCCGAGGAGTACTACATCTCCTTCTTGCTCGACCGTGCCAACCGCACCTACCTGGCGATGTGCTCGGTGGAGGGCGGCATGGAGATCGAGGAGGTCGCCGCGACCAAGCCCGATCGCCTCGCCAAGGTTCCGGTGGACGCCACCAAGGGTGTCGACGTGGCCTTCGCGCGCGAGATCGCGGAGAAGGGCCACCTGCCGGCCGAGGTCCTCGACGCTGCCGCGGTGACGATCGCCAAACTGTGGGAGGTGTTCGTCAAGGAGGACGCCACCCTGGTCGAGGTCAACCCGCTGGTCCGCACCCCCGACGACCAGATCCTCGCCCTCGACGGCAAGGTGACCCTGGACGGCAACGCCGACTTCCGGCATCCCGACCACGCCGAGTTCGAGGACAAGGACGCGACCGACCCGCTGGAACTCAAGGCCAAGCAGCACGACCTCAACTACGTCAAGCTCGACGGTGAGGTGGGGGTCATCGGCAACGGGGCCGGCCTGGTCATGTCGACCCTCGACGTGGTGGCCTACGCCGGGGAGAACCACGGTGGGGTCAAGCCCGCCAATTTCCTCGATATCGGCGGGGGCGCCTCCGCCGAGGTGATGGCCGCCGGTCTGGACGTCATCCTGAACGACAGCCAGGTCAAGAGCGTGTTCGTCAACGTCTTCGGCGGCATCACATCCTGCGACGCGGTGGCCTCCGGCATCGTCAAGGCGCTGCAGATGCTCGGCAGCGAGGCCAACAAGCCGTTGGTCGTCCGCCTGGACGGCAACAACGTCGAGGAGGGCCGGCGCATCCTCGCTGAGGCCAATCACCCGCTCGTGGTTGTCGCCGACACCATGGACTCCGGCGCCGACAAGGCGGCCGAACTCGCTTTCGCCGCGGCCGGAAAGGACGCCTAGTCATGTCGATCTTCCTCAACAAGGATTCCAAGGTCATCGTCCAGGGCATCACCGGCGGTGAGGCCACCAAGCACACCGCGCTGATGCTCAAGGCCGGCACCCAGGTGGTCGGCGGCGTCAACGCCCGCAAGGCCGGAACCACGGTGGCGCACGTGAACAAAGACGGACAAGGCGTCGATTTACCGGTGTTCGGGTCGGTCGCCGAGGCGATGGAGAAGACGGGTGCCGACGTCTCCATCGCCTTCGTCCCGCCGAAGTTCGCCAAGGACGCGATCATCGAGGCGATCGACGCCGAGATTCCCCTGCTCGTGGTGATCACCGAGGGAATCCCCGTGCAGGACACCGCCTTTGCGTGGGCCTACAACGTCAACCACGGCAGCAAGACCCGCATCATCGGCCCGAACTGCCCCGGCATCATCACCCCGGACGAGGCGCTGGTCGGCATCACCCCGGCCACCATCACCGGTAAGGGCCCGATCGGCCTGGTGTCGAAATCCGGCACGCTGACCTACCAGATGATGTTCGAACTGCGGGACTTCGGGTTCTCCACCGCGATCGGCATCGGCGGCGACCCGGTGATCGGCACCACCCACATCGACGCGATCGAGGCGTTCGAGAAGGACCCCGAGACCAAGCTCATCGTGATGATCGGCGAGATCGGCGGCGACGCGGAGGAACGCGCAGCCGAGTACATCAAGGCCAATGTCACCAAGCCGGTCGTCGGCTACGTCGCCGGCTTCACCGCCCCCGAAGGCAAGACCATGGGGCACGCCGGCGCCATCGTGTCGGGATCGTCGGGCACCGCGGCGGCCAAGAAGGAGGCTCTCGAGGCGGCCGGGGTGAAGGTCGGCAAGACGCCGTCGGCTACCGCCGCGTTGGCCCGGGAGATCCTGCAGAGCATGTGACGGGCGTGGTCAGCCCGCGCACCCCGGTCCTGGTCGGCGTCGGGCAGTTCACCGAACGCATCGACGATCCGGCCTACCGCGGGATGTCGTCGGTCGAACTCGCGACGGCCGCCGCCCGGGCGGCGTTGGCCGACACCGGTGTGCCCGGTGCGGTGGCCGAAGCAGTCGACACGGTCATCGGGATCCGGCAGTTCGAGATCTCCGGCCGGGGAATGGCTCCGCTGGGGCACTCCACCAACTATCCGCGGTCGGTGGCCCGCCGAGTCGGTGCCGCACCGGCCCGGGCGGTTCTGGAACCCATTGGGGGACAAGGGCCTCAGCATGCGATAGCCGAGTTCGGTGGAGCGATCGCCGCGGGCGCCGCCGACGTGGTGATGCTGTTCGGGTCCGAGAACGGCTCCACCCTGCGGTCGTTCGCCGACACGCCCGACAAGCCGGACCACTCCGAAGAGGTTGACGGCCAACTCGAGGATCGCGGTTTCGGATACGACGGCCTGTTCAACGCGTACACCGTGGCGCACGGCCTGATCGGCGCCCCCGCGCAATACGGGTTGCTGGAGAACGCCCGACGGGGACGGGTGGGGCTTGGCGTTGCGGACTACCGCCGGGCCATGGCCGAACTGTTCGCACCCTTCTCGACGGTGGCGGCGGCCAACCCGTACTCGGCGTCGCCGGTGCAACGGACGGTCTCCGAGATTCTGACGGTCGACTCGGGTAACCGGATGATCTGCGATCCCTACCCACGTCTTCTGGTGGCCCGTGATCAGGTCAACCAGGGCGCGGCGGCGGTAATGATGTCGGTGGAGGCGGCGCGCCGCCTCGGCGTGCCACCGGAGAAGTGGGTGTACCTGCGCGGCCACGCCGACCTGGTGGATCAGCCACTGTTGGACCGGGCGGACCTGAGCTTCAACTCCGCCTCGATCCTCGCGGTCGACGAGGCCCTGCGGGTGGCCGGCGTCGGACTCGACGAGATCGCCACCTTCGACCTGTACAGCTGTTTCCCGGTGCCGGTGTTCAACTTCTGCGACGGCACCGGACTGGCGGTGGACGATCCGCGGGGTCTGACGCTGACCGGCGGACTGCCGTACTTCGGCGGGCCCGGAAACAGCTACTCACTTCATGCCATCGCCGAAACGGTGAACCACATGCGTTCCCGCCCAGGCGCTTTCGGTCTGGTGGCCGCCAACGGCGGCATCATCAGCAAGTACTCGGTGGGGGTCTACTCGACCGAGGCGGCCGATTGGGTACCCGATGACAGCGGGCAACTGTGCGCCGAGGTCGCCGCCCGCCCGGCGACACCGGTGGCCGAGCAGGCCGAGGGCATCGCAACCATCGAGACCTACACGGTGCGGTACGACTGGCCGGTGCGCACCGGCATCATCGTCGGTCGGCTGCAGGTCGACGGCCGCCGTTTTCTGGCCCTCAGCGAGGACGCCGAACTGGTCGGCCTGCTCAGCGAAGGGGAACCGCTGGGCGCTCGAATCTCCGTCAGCCATGACGGTAAGACCAACCGGGCCGTGCTCGGCTAGGTCATCACGGGCGTCATCCGGGTGCCATCCCGGCAAGCTTGCCGGCCAACCGTTCGACATAGCCGGCGACCTCGTCGGCGGGTTTGTCCGGCAGGCCGAAGAGCACCTCGGTGACGCCGATCTGCGCCCAGTGTTCCAGTTTCTCCGGGACCGGCTTGAGGTCCAGGGCGACGATCCGGGGCGCACCTTCGCGGCCCGCCTCGCCCCAGATCTCCCGTAGCTGCCGCACCGGGACGTCGATGTCGAAGTCGCGCGGTGTGGTGATCCACCCGTCGGCGCTGCGGGCGATCCACCGGAAGTTCTTCTCGGTACCGGCCGCGCCGACCAGCACCGGCACATGCGCCTGGGCGGGTTTGGGCCAGGCCCAACTGGGTCCGAACCGCACGAACTCGCCCTCGTAGGCGGCCTCCTCCTCGGTCCACAGTGCCCGCATGGCCTCGATGTACTCCCGGAGCATGGTTCGTCGCCGACCGGGCGGCACATTGTGGTCGGCGAGTTCATCGGTGTTCCAGCCGAAACCGACGCCGACGCTGACCCGGCCGCCGGAGAGATGGTCAAGGCTGGCAATGGTTTTCGCCAGGCTGATCGGGTCGTGCTCGACCGGCAGGGCCACCGCCGTGGCCAACCTGACCCGGGAGGTCACCGCTGCGGCGGTGGCCAGGCTGACCCACGGGTCCAAGGTGCGCATGTAGCGGTCGTCGGGCAGGGTCTCGTCGCCGGTGCCGGGGTGCGCGGCCTCCCGCTTGACCGGTATGTGGGTGTGTTCGGGCACGTAGAAGGTGGTGAACCCGTGCTCGTCGGCAAGCTTGGCCGCATTGGCGGGGGCGATGCCGCGGTCGCTGGTGAAAAGCACGAGGCCGTAATCCATGCGCTGAATTAGAACGTGTTCTAACGCGGTGGGCAAGCGGTCGCCGGCCTGCCCTCGCCCGGGCCGGATCGCCCCGCGACGGTCGTAGGTGGCGTGCGCGACGTGCGCTAGCGTGATTTCGGACGCACGACCGTCGCGTCCGCGAGGAGATGTCATGACCTACCCGCCCAACTACCCGGGCTATCAGGTGCCGCAACCACCGGTCGGTTACGCCGCACCCGGCGCGCCGCAGCAGCCCGCACCCGGGCCCAACCGGTTGCCCGCGTACCTGGCCGGCACGGTTCTCGGCTTGGGCCTGCTCGCCTACCTGGCGAGCTTCGGACCGCAACTGAGCATCAGCACCGAGATGGGACCGTTCGGCGGTGCCGAGTTCACCGCGACCGGACTGAGCTACTGGACGGTCGCCGCCCTGATCGCCGCGCTGCTGGCGGGTGTCGGACTGGTGCCCAAGGTGAAGAGCTATGCCCCAGTGGTCGCGGCGCTGTCGATCCTGGCCGTGCTGCTGGTCGCCGCCCAGATCTTCAACAGCCCGGCCCAGTTCTCCATCGGCTGGGGTCTGTGGCTGGGGCTCACCCTGACGGTCCTGCAGGCCGGCGCCGCGGTGGTCGCGTTGCTGCTCGAAGCGGGGGTCCTCAAGGCGCCCGCCCCGCGGCCGCGCTATGAGCAGTACGCCCAGTACGGACCGCCCCCGGGTTACTACCCCGGAGCGCAGGGCAGCCCGCAGCAGGGCTATCCGACCCCCTACGGCGGCTTCCCGACCGGCCCGGTGTCGGTCGGCCCGCCCGGCCCGGTGTCGACGGGCCCCTCCGGGCAGATGGCGGACAACACCCAGACCCCGCCGACCGGCTTCCCGAGTTACCGTCCGCCGGCGGAGGCCGATTCCGCGGATCGTCCATCGCACGATCAGACCGGCGCCGCGTCGTCGGCGTCGGATCCCGACGAGGGTGCCGACACCGCGGCGGGGTCCGGCCCCACCAAGTCCTGACCGAGCCCTCACCGGGTGCGACCCACTCGCCTGAACAGCGCGACGAGTGACACTGATGGAGGACCGGTTGCGGACGGGATCGGGCCAGGGGGCGACGCACTCCCGTGATCTGCTGCGGGTCGCTTTCGGCCCGTCAGTCGTGGCACTGGTGGTCATCGCCGCCGTCGTGCTGGTCCAACTGGTGGCCGCGAACAGTGACCTCACCGGCACCCTGGGCGCGGTGGCCAGCATGTGGCTGGCCTGTCATCAGGTTCCGGTGACCCTGGCCGGTCAGCAGTTGGGGGTGCTGCCGTTGGTGCCGCCCGCCCTGCTGGTCTGGGCGACCGCCCGCGGCACCGCGCAGATCACCCCGGAGGACGGATCGTGGTTCCTGCTGCGCTGGATCGTCGCCTCCGCGGTCGGCGGTCCGGTGTTCCTCACCGCCGTCGCCCTGGCCGTCGTGCACGACGCGGCGTCGGTCCTCACCGTGTTGCAGACGCCGAACGCCCTGCACGCCTTCGGCAGTGTGCTCACCGTCCACCTCGTCGGCGCGGTCATCGGCGTGGGCTCGAAGGTCGGCGATCGGGAAGTGGCCCGGCTGGGTCTACCGGCTTGGCTGACCGACACCGTCCGGCCGGCGCGGATCGGGGTGCTGACCCTGCTGGCGCTGTCCTGTGCGGTGGTCGCCGGGTCGCTGGTCGTGCACTGGTCGACCATGCACGAACTGTTCGGTCTCACCGACTCGTTCATCGGCCAACTCAGCCTGACCGCGCTGTCGGTGCTGTATCTGCCCAACGTCGTCCTCGGTGCCGCGGCAGTGGCGGTGGGGTCCAGCGCGAGCATCGGTTTCGCCACCTTCAGCGCGTTCACCGTCTTCGGCGGGGACATCCCGGCGGTGCCCATCCTGGCCGCCGCGCCGACACCTCCGCTGGGGCCGGTGTGGGTGGCACTGCTGATCGCCGGCGCCACGGCCGGGGTGGCGTTGGGCCAGCAGTGCGCCCGCAAGCCGCTTCCCATCGGGACGGCCTTCGCCAAGCTCGCGGTGTCGTCCCTGCTGGCGGCGGCGAGCCTGGCGGCGCTCGCGTACTTCGGCGGCGGCCAACTGGGCAACTTCGGCCATGTCGGGGTGGATCAGGCCACCTTTGCCCCCGCGGCGTTCTTCTGGTTCTTCGTCATCGGCGGGCTGACCGTCGTGCTCGCCGGGGGTCTGCGCCCGCGGCCCAAGCCGGCGCCCCGCCCCGAGATCCCCGCGGTGGAGGGTGAACCGCTCACCGAACCGATCCGGCTCGGGGTCGATCCTGAGGACCGGAATCTTGACCTCGACCCCGATATCGAACTCGACCCCGATATCGAACTCGACCCCGATATCGACCTCGACCCCGACACCGAGCGGGTGCCCACCGGCCACAGCAGCCGACGAACGGACTCTCAGCCGGAGCCCGAACCGGAGCCTGAGCCCGATCCCGTCCCACCGCCGCCGGTTCGGCCCGCCCCGGAGGTCGAGGACGTCGAGGATCTGATGTTCGTCGACGACGACATCGAGTCGGATTCGGCTCAGCCCCCGGCGGGCTCCGGGGACACGAGGACGCCCCGCTAGGGCCCCGCGCTAGGCTTCGGCCGTGCCCGAACCGATCCGCGTGCCGCCCAGTGCGCCGGCCCGGCTGGTCGTCCTGGCATCCGGCACAGGATCCCTGCTGCAGTCGCTGCTCGCGGCCGCCGTCGGCGACTACCCGGCGCGGGTCGTCGCGGTCGGGACCGATCGCGAATGCCGGGCCGAGACGATCGCCGCGGACGCGGGCCTGCCGCATTTCCGGGTGCGACTCGGCGAGTACCCCGACCGAACGACCTGGGATGCCGCGCTCACCGCGGCGACGTCCGCCCACGAGCCGGACCTGATCGTCTCGGCGGGTTTCATGAAGATCCTCGGTCCGACGTTCCTGAACCGCTTTCCGGGCCGTGTGGTCAACACCCACCCGGCGCTGTTGCCGTCCTTCCCCGGAGCGCACGCGGTGCCCGACGCGCTCGCGTACGGAGTGAAGGTCACCGGTTGCAGCGTGCATCTGGTCGACGCGGGGGTGGATACCGGGCCGGTGCTGGCCCAGCAGGCCGTCGAGGTCCTCGACGACGACGACGAGCAGTCTCTGCATGAGCGAATCAAGGTCGTCGAAAGACGGCTTCTGGTCGACGTGCTGGCCGCGGTGGCGCGGCGCGGAGTGACGTGGAGTGGGAGAAAGGCGATGCTCGGATGACGGCGCAGACGTTGATGGGGAAGAAGCCGATTCGGCGGGCTCTGATCAGTGTGTACGACAAGAGCGGCCTGATCCCGCTCGCCGATGGGCTGCACGCGGCCGGCGTGGACATCGTGTCCACCGGTTCGACGGCGAAAAAGATTGCCGAGAAGGGTATCCCGGTCACGCCGGTGGAGTTCGTCACCGGCTTTCCGGAGATCCTCGACGGCCGGGTGAAGACCCTGCACCCCCTCATCCACGCCGGTCTGCTGGCCGACACCCGCAATCCCGAACACGTTGCCGCCCTGGAGAAACTGAAGATCGAGCCGTTCGACCTGGTGGTGGTGAATCTCTACCCGTTCAGCGAGACGGTGGACTCCGGAGCCGGGATCGACGAGTGCGTCGAGCAGATCGACATCGGCGGCCCGTCGATGGTGCGGGCCGCCGCCAAGAACCACGCCAGCGTCGCCGTCGTCGTCGAACCACTCGGCTACGACGGGGTTCTGGCCGCCGTCCGTGCGGGTGGTTTCACCCTGGAGGAGCGGAAGAAGCTGGCGGCGTTGGCCTTCCGGCACACCGCCGAGTACGACATCGCGGTGGCGACATGGACCGAGTCCACCCTCGCGCCGGAACAACCCAAGGAGCAAGTGGCGGGCGAGGCGGCGCCGGTGGCCCTGCCCCGGTGGTTCGGCCGCAACTGGCGGCGCACCTCGCTGCTGCGCTACGGCGAGAACCCGCACCAGCGGGCAGCGCTCTACAGCGACGACATCGGCTGGCCGGGGCTGGCCCAGGCCCAGCAGTTGCACGGTAAAGAGATGAGCTACAACAACTTCACCGATGCCGACGCGGCCTGGCGGGCGGCCTTCGACCAAGCGCAGATCTGTGTGGCGATCATCAAGCACGCCAATCCGTGCGGGATCGCGATCTCCGCGGAGTCGGTGGCCGACGCGCACCGCAAGGCGCACGCCTGTGACCCGCTCAGCGCGTTCGGCGGGGTCATCGCGGCCAACACCGAGGTCACCCGGGAGATGGCCGAGACGGTCGCCGACATCTTCACCGAGGTGATCATCGCGCCGGCCTACGAGGAGGGCGCGGTGGAGATCCTGGCGCGCAAAAAGAACATTCGTGTGCTGGTCGCCGCTGAACCCACCATCGGCGGAGTCGAGATCCGGCAGATCAGCGGTGGTCTGCTGATGCAGGAGCGCGACGAACTCGACGCCCCCGGTGATGATCCAGCGAACTGGACGCTGGCCGCCGGTGACGCTGCCGACGAGGCCACCCTGACCGACCTGGCGTTCGCCTGGCGGGCGTGCCGCGCGGTGAAGTCCAATGCGATCGTCGTGGCCGCCGACGGGGCCACCGTCGGGGTCGGCATGGGACAGGTCAACCGGGTCGATGCCGCCCGACTTGCGGTCGAACGCGGCGGGGACCGGGTGCGCGGTGCGGTGGCGGCCTCCGACGCCTTCTTCCCGTTCCCCGACGGACTACAGGTGCTGACCGACGCCGGGGTGAAGGCGATCGTCCATCCCGGCGGTTCGGTGCGCGACGACGAGGTCACGGCCGCGGCCGCCGCGGCCGGTGTGACGCTGTACCTCACCGGCGCCCGGCACTTCGCCCACTAGCCGAGGGAGGGCGAGCCGGTCCACTCGGTGACCTGCGCGTGGACGAACCCTTCGCACCCTCAGTTGTTGCTCGGTGGTGGTTTCGGTTGGAAGGGGTCGTACCACCACCAGTCGGCGCGTTCGCCGGTGGGTCCGGGGTATGGGGGGACCGCTGGTGGTGGGGTGGCCGGTGGTCGGGCCAGTG